>Ga0265300_10000403_pt1 | contig 44290 bp, 41 predicted proteins | sample AusTroGonzalo_MG_FD_193482 | JGI IMG/M metagenome (GOLD analysis project Ga0265300, IMG submission 193482) | Bovine rumen microbial communities from tropical cattle in Woodstock, Queensland, Australia - Gonzalo_03 | ecosystem: Host-associated > Mammals > Digestive system > Stomach > Rumen ... | reverse complement strand
CCGTTCTTGTCTGGTTTCACAGCCATATCGTTATACTTCACCACGAGATAGAAAGCCAACTGCTTCCAACGTTCCAACATACGCTGAGCCTGCTGGATGCTGTAGTCGTTCAGGTAACGCTGCATTTCAGAAGGTTCAAGATTCTTGGCCTGTGCCTCAATCTTTGGCTGCTGCTCGAAATAGGCATGTTGCAAGGAATCACGAACTTCCTTCAACGAGGGGAACAACATAGAATAACGTGGATATACCATATTCGACACCCAGTTTTCAACCCAGTAGGCATTTTTCAGCGAGAAGGTGACATCGTCGGCACCATAGGTGTTATAACACTCAGGACGACGCGTCATCGAACAATAGATAGGCGTGTAGGCAACCATATTGCCGTCGTCGTTGCCAAACCAGAAGCAACCACCCATTTCGCGAGGCAGCCAAGAACGCATCTGGCTGACAAAACTCCAAGCTGTCTGCTGTGTAGAAGTGGGACGTTCGTTGAAGCACTTCTTGCCATCTACCGTATAATAGAGAGGCGTCGGACGATAAGGCATCTGCCAGATACCACCACCAATATCGGTCGTATCAGCGACAGAAAGGGGTGTACCCTCGAAATGGTCACGCATATCCTCCATAATATCAGCCACACCTAATTTCTGCTCAGGAACCACCCATAAAGGCATATCCTCGGCATTGGGGTCAATGCCAAGAGCCCAAGGCAGATAGCGGTCCATACCCTTTACATGATGATTAAAGAAACTCCAGACACGGGCATCGCAGATGCGACGACCTGAGAAATCTGGGAAAGCGTATGCCATCTTCCATGAGAAATCCTCGTCCTTACCTGTGAACCAGCCCATCTTCTTGGCATACTTGATGACATTCTTCGAACACATCACATTGTCCTTGTCCTTCGGATTGAAACGGCCTATACGACTCTGATTGGCATGTCCACAGATAGCATTGTCAGGTACACGAAGCGCTACCCAAACCACACGTTCCTTGGACTTCTGACGGTCAGGACCACAACCCTGCATTTCAAGTATCCAAGCCTCGTTTGGGTCGCAGATGGTGAAGGTCTCACCTTCGCTATAGTAGCCGTAGGTCTCAACGAGCGTAGTCATGGTCTTGATGGCCTCACGCGCCGTCTTTGAACGTTGCAAGGCGATATATATCAATGAACCATAATCGATTACACCTGTCGAGTCAACCATTTCCTCACGTCCGCCATACGTCGTTTCGCCTATCGTCACCTGCCACTCATTGATGTTGCCGACAACATTATAAGTTTCCAGAGCCTCAGGTATATCACCCAGATACTTGTTGGTGTCCCACTCGAAAATCTTGCGCATATCACCCTTCTGGTGTACGGCAGCAGGATAATGGGCCAGATTCATGAAAGCACCGTATGAGTCGGCATTATACGAACAAATGACACTGCCATCCTTCGAGGCACCCTTGGCAACAATGAAGTTGGTACAAGCGTTAGCGTATGCCGTTATGGCCATCATGGCCGTTAGTAGTCCTATTTTCTTAATCATTGTTTTATTACTATTATCGTATGCGTTATATCGTTATGACGTTATTTGATGGTTATCGTTTAAATAAATGACGGAAAGTAGCAGGCACAGGGGTCTCGAATTCCATAGGCTGACGCGTCACTGGATGATAGAAACACAGCAGCCATGCATGTAGGCACAGACGGTGCAGTGGGTCGTCACCATTACCATACTTCGTGTCGCCACATACGGGGTGGCCCATGTCAGCGGAGTGTACACGAATCTGATTCTTGCGTCCTGTCTCCAACTTAAACTCGACGAGCGAGTGTTCCGTCGTGCGGTCTAATACGTGGAAATGGGTCACAGCATACTTGCCACCATTGTCGACAGGCGAAGAATATGTGACATAGGCCTTATTATCCTTGAGCCAGTTGGCTATCGTACCGTCGTCAGGTTCCATCTCACCAGAGCATACGGCCACATAGCGGCGGTCATAGACTATCTCATGCCAAGAATGCTCCAGAATCTGCTCAGTATCAATGTCCTTGGCATAAACCATCAAACCACTGGTATCTCGATCCAAACGATGTACAACATGGGCACGACAATTCTGATGCGACTTCTTGAAATAGTCGTCGAGCACCGTCTTGACGTTAAGCGTCGAATGACCTGCCGCCATTGAGAGAATGCCTGGCTGTTTCTCAATAACAATCAGCCAACGGTCTTCATAGACAATCTTAACATAACGGCTCTTGAACTGTTGCTGATTGCGTTTCGTTCGCGAGACAGCCACCTTCATACCAGGCTGCAACTGATAGTCGAATTGCGTAATGGTCTTGCCGTTTACCTTGATACCCTGTCCTTGAAGTGTCGCCTTAATCTTCGTCTTGGTTTGCTTGACATTTTGCAACAGGAAATCCAGAAGTCCCTGTTGTTCGTGGACTTCATAGTGGTCGTACTCACCCTGTTGATTTGTATTGTATCTCATTTTGAATACAGATGATATTACGGATTATACATGTCCTTGCAATAGAAAGCCATGATGTCGTCAAGCATCCGCTTAGCTTCGACGGCAGGGCTGTCAGGGTCAAGAGCGATGGCCTGAATATAGCAGTTGATGGCTTCGTGCCACTGCGACTGCTTGCGATATTCGTTACCTTTCTGATAGTATTCTTCAGCTGTCATTTTACACAATAGGGTCGGTTCTCTTGTGTAATATTACTTATAGTATTCACGCTTACCAGCAGCGAGTGTATTCTTCATCAGCGAGCAGATGGTCATGGGCCCTACTCCACCAGGAACAGGCGTGATGAAAGAACACTTAGGAGCAACCTCGTCGAACTTCACGTCACCATTCAGACGGAAACCGCTCTTGCGTGTGGCATCAGGCACACGGGTAGTACCAACGTCGATGATGACGGCACCGTCCTTCACCATATCAGCTGTCACGAAGTCGGGCCGGCCGATGGCAGCGATGATGATGTCGGCCTCCTGGCACTCCTTCTTCAGCGTCTTTGAACGTGAGTGACAAACTGTAACGGTAGCGTCGCCATACTGCTTCTGCATCATGAGCTGAGCCATAGGCTTACCCACAATGTTCGAACGGCCTAAGATGACGCACTTCTTACCGCTGGTCTCGATATTATAACGCTTCAGCAACGTAATGATTCCCAGAGGGGTAGCCGAAATGAAGCAAGGCAGGCCAATAGCCATACGACCTACGTTGATGGGATGGAAACCATCGACATCCTTGCGATAGTCAATGGCCTCGATAATCTTCTGTTCGTCGATATGTTTGGGCAAGGGCAGCTGCACGATGAAGCCATCGACATCGCCATTGCGATTCAGGTTATCGACACAAGCCAGCAGTTCTTCTTCCGTCACATCATCCTCGAAGCGAATGAGCGTCGACTTAAAACCGCAAGCCTCGCAGGCCAACACCTTGTTCTTTACATACGTCTCAGAGCCACCATCGTGACCTACCAATACAGCAGCCAGATGGGGCTGCTTACCACCAGCGGCCATGATGGCCTTCACCTCTTCAGCAATCTCAGCCTTGATGGCTGCTGCTGTTGCTTTTCCGTCAATCAGTTGCATATATCTTATTATTGTTTCATCCACGTCCACTCATCCTTTGCTTTCGCAGGATCGATATTCATCAGGGCATCGACATCCGTAGCTTTCATGCCAATATATACGGCCACTTCTTTCAGTGTCTCAACCTCAGAAGGTGCGACCTGTTCGTCTGACTTGACAATCAGGGCCAGCATAGACAGCATCTGGTAACGCAGGTCTTCGCTCAGCGAACCAGCAATCTGACTGCCACAGTCGCCAATCAACTGCAGGAAAGCGTTAGGCTTGCGAGCCTCCAGTTCTTCGTGCTTAGCCACCAGTTTCTTGACAACGTCCATACCCTCTGTCTCAGCCTCTTCTCCAAAGTTTTCCTTCAGGAATTTACCCAAGAACTGATACTCTTCAGGCTCCACCTTACCATCGGCAATGACGATGTGTGACGCCATCACGAGCATTGAGAACAGGAAACTGTTGCGGATGTTTTCTTTCACTGGACTGTTCACATTGAACGTCTCACGGAACTCATTGGTGTAAGCCACATCCTCTGCTGTCAGTTTCACTTGGGAGGTCTCTGCCATCTCTTCAGAAAGCTCCTTCATCGGGCCCTCACTGAACAGGCCCTTCATACTGCTGATCCATTTTCCAAAAGCCATAATAATAACGAATTATGAATTACGAATAATCAATTATCAATTAAAATGGTTTGCCGCCCTTCATCTTCATGGCTGCAGCCATCTGTGCCATCTTCGACGAACCCATACCGCTGACCATACGCATCATCTTACGTGTCTGGTCAAACTGTTTCATCAGGCGGTTCACCTCCTCAAGTTTCGTTCCAGAACCCTTGGCAATACGCAACTTGCGGCTCTGGTTGATAATATCCGGATTGGCACGCTCTTTGGGCGTCATCGAATTGATGATGGCCTCGATACCCTTGAAGGCATTGTCATCAATATCCACATCACGGATAGCCTTGCCCACACCAGGAATCATCGATGCGAGGTCCTTGATGTTACCCATCTTCTTGATTTGCTGAATCTGACCCATAAAGTCATCGAAGTCGAACTTGTTCTTGCGAATTTTCTTCTCCAGACGCTTGGCTTCCTCTTCGTCAAACTGCTGCTGGGCACGTTCAACCAAAGAAACGACGTCACCCATACCCAAGATGCGGTCGGCCATACGTTCAGGATGGAACACGTCAATAGCCTCCATCTTCTCACCAGTACCCACAAACTTGATGGGCTTGGTCACAACAGTACGGATAGAGAGGGCTGCACCACCACGGGTGTCACCATCGAGCTTGGTCAGTACCACACCGTCAAAGTCGAGACGGTCGTTGAACTCCTTGGCAGTGTTCACGGCATCCTGACCAGTCATCGAGTCTACCACGAAGAGCGTCTCGTCAGGATTGATGGCCTTCTTCAGCGTCTCAATCTCGTTCATCATCTCCTCATCGACAGCCAGACGACCAGCGGTATCGACGATGACGACGTTGTAAGATTCCTGCTTAGCCTTGCGGATAGCATTCTGAGCAATCTCGACAACATTCTTGTTACCTTCCTCTGTATAGACCTCAACGCCTACACTCTCGCCAACGACTTTCAACTGCTCGATAGCTGCAGGACGATAGACGTCACAGGCCACCAGCAGAGGCTTCTTGTGCTGACGCTCCTTGAGCATCTTGGCCAGTTTACCAGAGAACGTGGTTTTACCAGAACCCTGCAAACCAGACATGAGAATGATGGCAGGACGATTCTCCAACTTCAGCTCGACAGCCTTGCCGCCCATCAGTTCTGTCAACTCGTCGTGTACTATCTTCACCATCAGTTGGCTGGGCTTCACGGCTGTCAGCACGTTCATACCCATAGCCTTCTGCTTGACAGTATCAGTAAACTGCTTGGCAACCTTGAAGTTGACGTCAGCATCCAACAGAGCACGACGAACGTCCTTCAGGGTTTCAGCCACATTAATCTCAGTGATTTTTCCTTCACCTTTCAGTATCTTGAACGACCGTTCAAGTCTATCACTTAAATTCTCAAACATCTTAATTAATTACGAATTACGAATTTACGACTTACCTATTTTATTTTAAAGGTGCAAAATTACATAAAAAAAACGAGACGCCCAAACTTTACTTCAAGTTTTTAGCTATCTCGTATGCTTCACGTTGCCGTTTGCTGAATTCACAACCACAATACTGCTGGTTATAAAAGTTAAATTCTTTCAGCAATTGGTTCCTGCGTTCACAAAGTCCCCCCTTCCGCCAGTTCTGGTCCCAAAACACGACACCATCCACCAACTTCTCTGCTTCATGCCCAGCACGATTAATTTGCTCTAAGTTTTTCCATCTTGACGAAGCCAATGTCGTTGTAAAGTATTTGATTCCAAAATCTTTAGCTTTTTCTGCCGCAGCTTTCATTCGCATCAGAAAACATTGTTCACAACGACGGCCACGTTCTGGTTCATTCTCCAATCCACAAACACATTGTTGCCAAGATTCATGATTATAATCGCCATCTATCCATTCCAATCCAAGACTCTCTGCATGTCGCTTACTTTCATTCTTACGAATCTCGTATTCTTCGCGTGGAAAGATGTTTGGATTATAATAGAAGATGGTAGGTCGCACCCCATTGTTCAGCATCCATTCCACGATGGCCGACGAGCAGGGCGCACAACACGCATGCAACAGCACACGGTCACAGTCCACGGGCTTTCCAAATGCGTTCTTTGGCATCGTTAATCTTCTGAAACTTCTTCTCGGCAGCTTTGCGCACATCATCACCCAATGCTGCAACCTTATCAGGATGGTGATTGAGGGCCAAACGTCGATAGGCCTTCTTCACCTCAGCATCGCTGGCATCGGGCGACACGCCCAACACCTGATAGGCCGATGCCAAATCGTCCTTACCCATACCCAGCATCGAGTCGACCTCGTCAACATTCATCCGCATCCACTGAGCACACTCCTTCATAGCCGTCACCTCAGTAGGATCAACCTTTCCGTCAGCCTGTGAGATGAGTACGAGGAAGTTCAGCAGTTGCAGACGCTGAGCATAGTCCATATTACGGGCAATCTGTTCGCAGCATTGGCTAACAGTATTACGGAATTGGGAGGCTCCTACTCGTTTTTGTTCATCGAACAGCTTGTGCAGGATGTCATCACCCTGCTGACGGCCAGTCTCACCAAAGTTCTGGCGCAGCATGTTACGCACCAGTTCCATTTCGGAGTGCATCACCTTACCATCGGCTTTGATGATATACGAGGCCAGCACCAACAGCGAGAACAGGAAGCTGTTACGTTGTCCCTGATAAATCTGTTCCTTGGTATAGCCACCGTATGTTCTCGATTGGTAACCGCTTTGTCCGTCGAAGGTTCCTTGGGTCTCAGGGGTATTAACGGATTTCAGCATTTTTTCAAACCATCCGCCAAGCACAGCACCAGCCAGCGCACCTAACGGTCCGCCGCTCATAAACCCTAAGAAACCTCCTATGAAATATCCAAATGCCATTGTATATTAATTGTTCTGTTCGAACAGTTGCATGCGCTCTTCAAGCTGAGCATACTGATGGTCCTCGATGAACGAGGTGCAGACGCGCAGACCCTCCTGATGAGAACCAGTGGTAATCAGACAGATAGCAGACACACCGTAGTACATCAGTTCGCGAGCCAGTTCGCCACTGGTCATCTGTTTGTAACCAATGGTGAAATAGAAACCGTCGGCAACGGGTTCGTCAAGGTCCTTATCATAGACGATATGAAAGCCGTGACGACAGAAAATCTCCTTCAGCTTATGGGCACGTTCGCCATAGACGCTGACCTCCTTACGGAAATCGTACTCACCATCGGTAGCAGCACGAAGCATAGCAGCCATCGCATACTGGGCACTGTGACTGGTACCACTACTGAGAGCATAGAGCATGCGAGTAGAGAACACCAAACCAAATGGCAGGCCCTCGTAACGCTGTGCCAAGTCGGCATAATGACGATGGAACAGAGCGTTAGAGATACAGGTCACACCAATACGCTCGCCTGCATAGCTGAAGGCCTTAGAGCCAGAAATCAGCAAGATGTAATTATCCGTATAGCGACCTACCGAGGGCTGATAAGGTGCCTCGAAGGGTACGCTGAGATTCTTGCGGAAGTCCATGGCGAAGTAGGCTAAGTCCTCCATCACAATGGTGTCGTACTTAGTAGCCAGACGACCAATAGACTCCAGTTCCTGCTCGTTCAGACAAACCCACGACGGATTGTTAGGATTCGAGTAGATGATGGCGCAGATATTCCCCTTCGAGAGATAGCTCTCCAACTTAGGAGCAAGTTTGTCACCACGATAGTCGTAGACGTCGAAGGTCTCGTACTTCACGCCCATCACCTGCAATTGCATCTTCTGTACGGGGAAGCCTGGATCGATGAACAACACGGTATCTTTCTCTTTCGAAGCCTGTGAACAGGTAAGGAACGAAGCAAACGTGCCCTGCATAGAGCCACTGACGGGTACACATCCCTCAGGAGCCACGTCGAGGCCAATAAATGCCTTGACGAAGCGAGAGGCTTCCTTCTTCAACTCAGGATAACCCTGAATATCGGGATAGCTGTGGGCAATACCGTCCTGCAAGGCCTTGACCTGAGCATCGACACCCACCTGTGCGGCAGGCAGACCAGGAATACCCATCTCCATCTTGATGAACTCCACCCCACTCGCCTTCTCAGCTTTCGCAGCCACCTGCTTCACCTCGCGGATGGTAGCTTTTGCAAAGTCCTTAATACCCAGTTCGGCAATCAGTCCGTCGACGATTTCTTTCTTTATTGGTGTTTCTTTCATTTCTTCGTTATGACGTTATAACGTTATTACGATATTTCGAGATTAATTACTTCTGAGCCTCACGGCCAATTGCTAATGCCTTGATGTTAGCCTCAACGATGGCTTCACCCTTACGGCCAAACACGCTGCGGATGGCATCTTCCAGCTTTTCGTACTCGATACCAAGGGCCTTCTGGGCGGCTCCTAATAGGATGACGTTGGCACTGCGGGGAACGCCTGCGTCCTTGGCCTTCTGCTCGATGTCGAGCATGATGACGTGAGGCAGTCGCTCCAAGTCGGCCTTGATGGTCTCCATCTCCGGATAGTTGGGGATGTTGACAAAGGGGGCACTCGACGTGATAATCCAGCCTTCCTTTGAGAGGAACGGCAGATAACGCAGAGCCTCCATGGGTTCCATAGAGATGATGACGTCGGCACTGCCCATAGGAATCAGGTCGCTGGCAATGGGCTCACTGGAGATGCGCAGGTTAGACTGTACGTCTCCACCGCGCTGCGACATGCCGTGAACCTCGGCCTGCTTGATATAGAGGTCTTCCTTCATGGCTGCCTCACCAATAATCGTGGCTATGGAGAGGATTCCCTGTCCTCCTACTCCACACAATATAATATCGGTCTTCATTTCATTTGTTTTTTATGAAAACAACTTGAACAACTTTTTTCTTCTTATCGATTTTTATAATTGTTGTTTATGTTGTTTGGGTTGTCTTTTATTTATTTGCTTTCTTTTGTTTCAGATGACGTTGTAATGTCTGCATGCACTCACGACGTGGGATAATTACGCTGACACCGTGGTAATTGATTTCCTGCTCGATGGTCTGCTTGATTTCAGCCATATTTTTTGGCAGGGGAACAACAACCTTCAGATGATCTTCGCTAACTCCCAAGCCACGGCAGATAGCTTCGAACTTATTAGTACCAGCAGAGTCCTGACCACCAGTCATAGCAGTGGTGAGGTTGTCAGAGATAATGACGGTGATGTCTGCATTCTCGTTGACAGCATCCAAGAGACCCGTCATACCCGAGTGTGTAAACGTAGAGTCGCCGATGATGGCAACAGCAGGCCACTGACCAGCGTCGCTGGCACCCTTAGCCATCGTAATGGAAGCACCCATGTCAACGCAAGAGTGGATAGCCTTGTATGGAGGCAGGAAACCTAACGTGTAGCAGCCGATATCACCAAACACACGGGCATTGGGATAATTCAGCAGTACCTCGTTCAGCGCCTGATAGACATCACGATGACCACAACCCTGACACAATGCGGGTGGACGTGGAGCGACATCCTCGCAAGGCGCATAGTTCTCGCCGATCTCCATGCCCAAAGCCTTCTTAATCAGGTCAGGATTAAGCTCGCCTGTACGAGGCAGCTCACCTGTGAGACGACCTTTGATTATAGCGTTGCCTGGCATGACGCCACGCACTTGATCCTCGATGAATGGCTGACCTTCCTCGGCAATCAGTACGAACTCGCAATCGTCCGTCATGCGACGAATCAACTTCTTAGGGATAGGATACTGTGAAATCTTCAACACGGGGAAAGGACAACCGTCAGGATAGCACTCCATCAAGTAGTTGTAGGCTATACCGCTGGCGATGACACCCAGTTTCTGGTCTTTTCCATCTACATATTTATTATATTTGCTGTCAACAGCCATCTGTTCCAACAGCGGCTGCTGAGCCGTCACGATATCGTTACGTTTACGGGCAAAGGCAGGCAGCAGAACCCAGTTCGAAGCCTTAGCATTGTAGTTCAGTTCGTTCTGCTGACGTGGTGCATCAGCACACTGGACAACGGCGCGAGAGTGAGCCATACGAGTGGTGACACGCATCAGCACGGGCAGCTGCAACTTCTCAGACATTTCGTAGGCCTCGGCCATCATGTCGTAAGCCTCCTGTTGGTTTGAGGGCTCCAAAGTAGGAATCATGGCAAACTTACCGTAGAAACGTGAGTCCTGCTCGTCCTGACTAGAGTGCATGGATGGGTCGTCGGCCACCAGCACGATGATACCGCCATTGGTACCAGTCATCGCTGAATTGACAAAGGGGTCAGCACAGACATTCAAGCCCACATGCTTCATGCACACTAAGGCGCGCTTACCCATATACGACATACCCAGAGCAGCCTCCATAGCCGTCTTCTCATTAGTACTCCAGCGACTGTGTACCCCACGCTCTTTAGCCAAGGGCGACTGCTGAATATACTCAGTAATCTCTGTAGAGGGCGTGCCCGGATAGGCATACACACCACTCAGACCTGCATCGAGTGCACCCTGAGCAATGGCCTCATCTCCTAATAGAAGTTTCTTCATATTTTTAAAGTTTAAAGTTTAGCGTTTAAAGAATTACTTGTAACCTTTATCACAATTCGTCGCACTCGTGCAGCCACAAGGCACTGGAGGCATCACTGGGCATACGCCAGTCGCCACGCGGCGAGAGTGAGATGCTACCCACCTTAGGACCATCGGGCAGACAAGAACGTTTGAACTGCTGGGCAAAGAAGCGACGACAGAAAGTGGTAAGCCACTTCTTAATAGTTTCCCTGTCGTAATTGTTACCGAAAGCTGTTTCTGCCATCAGCATTATCTTTGCAGGACTGAAACCAAAGCGCAGCATGTAGTAAAGGAAGAAGTCATGCAGTTCGTAAGGACCTACCAAATCTTCCGTCTTCTGTTGGATATTACCCTGGGCATCGGCAGGTGTCAATTCTGGCGAAATCGGTGTATTCACAATATCTATCAGCACATCGCGCTCAGCCGACGACTTGGGCAAGAGGGCTATATAACGGATAAGATACTGGATCAGGGTCTTTGGAATGCCTGCATTAAGACCATACATTGACATGTGGTCTCCATTATATGTAGCCCAACCCAAAGCCAGTTCCGACAGGTCGCCTGTACCAACGACAAGCGCAGAGAGTTTATTGCTCAAATCCATGAGAATCTGCGTACGCTCACGAGCCTGCGAATTCTCGTAGGTTACATCATGATTGTTAATATCATGACCAATATCTTGGAAATGCTGTTTGACAGCTTTGGCAATACTGATTTCCATCTGCGAAATACCTAACGACTGCATCAGTGAAGTGGCATTATCGTGGGTGCGGTCAGATGTACCAAATCCCGGCATGGTGACACCTACAATACCTTTACGGTCATAACCTAATTTATCAAAGGTACGCGCGCACACGAGGAGAGCCAGTGTGGAGTCGAGACCACCACTAATACCCAATACCACGTGCTGACAATTAGTGTGCACCAAACGTTTGGCCAATCCTGCCGTCTGAATATTCAGAATCTCTTCGCATGTTTCAGCCATATCATTGTCATTAGGAATGAAAGGATGCGGATCGATAGTTCGTTCCAACTTAAAGGGATGCTGCTCTAAAGGCAGCTTGGCATTCAATATGCGTGCGTGGCCTATTCGCTGGGCAGTCTTGAAGGTAGAGTTGGCACGACGCTCAGTACGCAGGCGCTCCACGTCAATCTGAGCAGTCTGCAACTGGGGCTGGAACGAGAAGCGGTCGCCTTCAACCAGCATGATACCATTCTCAAAAATCATGGCATTGCCGCCATAGACAACATCCTGCGTAGACTCGCCGAAACCACAGGAACTATAGACATAGCCACAAATGGTACGGGCGCTCTGCTGAGCAACCATTGAACGCAGGTATTTATGCTTGCCAATTAGTTCGTCGGAAGCTGACAGATTCAGAATGATATCTGCACCAGCCATCGTCAGATTGTTGCTGGGAGGAATAGGTGCCCAAACATCCTCGCAAATCTCGATACCAAGTCCCACACCGTCACTCGTGCGAATAACAACTGGCTCAGCCGAAATTTCGACAGGCGAACCAGCCAGATAGATGGTGGTAGGATTCAGGTCACGAGCAGAGGCAAACCAACGTTTCTCATAGAATTCGCCATAGTTGGGCAGATAGGTCTTGGGAACCACAGCCAGAATACAGCCTTGCTGTATGACAACAGCACAGTTGAGCAACAGCGAACCTGCCTCGATAGGCATACCCACTACCGCAATCACGTCGAGTTTGCGAGTGAAATCAATCAGTCGGAGCAGCCCCTCTTCAGCCTTGTCGAGTAATAGACGCTCACGATACAAGTCCTGACAGGAGTAACCCGTGATTGACAACTCAGGGAATACCACTACCTCAACATGTTCTGCATCAGCCATAGCAATCAGGCGTTCAATCTCCTGTACATTGTACATGACATCGGCCACCTTGACAGCTGGCACTGCAGCAGCAACTTTGACGAATCCGTGTTTCATATCTATAATATTTAACTTGTTTACCCTTTTACCTTTTTTACGGGATTAACAATGACGAGTCACCATAGCTCAAGAAGCGAAAATCGTGCGACAGGGCATAATCATATATTTTATGCCAGTCGCCCTTCACAAAAGCACTCACCAACAACAGCAACGTAGACTGTGGCTGGTGGAAATTGGTAATCAGCATCTTCACAATATGGTAGTCGTAACCTGGTGCAATGATAATCTGCGTTGAAGAGTGGAGCACTGTCAGCTCATGGCGTATCATCCAATCGAGCAAGGCCTGCAAAGACTCTTGAGCGGTAGCCAACTTTTCACTTTTCTCTTTTAACTTTTCACTTTCATACGGTTCCCACTGGCTGACGTGTAGCTCTTCTTCCTTGATATCAGGATTGGACATGACCTTAAGACCCATATAATACAGGCTCTCTAAGGTACGCACACTGGTGGTTCCTACAGCAATAGCACAACCTTCATGAGCTATGAGACGCTCGATGGTATGACGGCGTACCGCAATATACTCCGTGTGCATCTCGTGTTCCCCAATCGTGGAGCTCTTCACTGGACGGAATGTGCCGGCACCAACGTGCAACGTCAGTTCCTCGCGTTCGATACCCTGAGCATCCAGTTCGTTTAGGACAGCATCCGTAAAATGGAGACCAGCCGTAGGTGCAGCCACACTTCCCTTAATCTTTGAATATACCGTCTGGTAAGTCCTAAGGTCGCTCTCCTGCGTCTCACGATTCAGATAAGGAGGAATAGGCAACTCACCCATCGCATCCAGTATTTCAGCAAAACTGATAGAGGCATTGTCCCATTCGAAGTCTATCCATTGGCTCGTGCCATGTTCGCCTCTGCGGGTTGCCTTAACATTTAATGCCTCATCTTTAATCTTTAATCTCCTCGTAAGCAATCCTTCCTTCCATTTCTTCAGATTGCCTACGAGACAGAGCCAGGCACACCGTTCAGTGGTCTGGAACATCTGTTCATAGTCGGCTGGCTGTGCAGGCTCTAAAAGGAATATTTCTATCAGAGCACCTGTATTCTCTCCTTTCTCGTTGGCTTTACGGAAATGCAGACGAGCCTGAATGACACGCGTGTTGTTCATCACCATCAAAGCCCCCTTCGGCAGGTATTTTGGCAGGTTGTAGAACACATCCTCGCCTACCTCACCCTGACGATATAAGAGTAGCTTTGAATGATCGCGCTGTTCTTTGGGAAACTTGGCGATGCGTTCGTAAGGCAACTCGTAGTTGTAGTCGCTTATCTGTATCTCCTGTGTATTCATCTGATTCTATCAGCTGCCCTCACCAATCGTTCGTCGTCCATGATACCCCTGCGTGCCAACATACAGAGAATAGCACTGATAGCAGGCAGAGCACCCCAAACGTTGACAATATCGAATTGTAAACCAGACGGCATCATAAACTTGTTGACCAGCAGGACAGCAGGATACCACAGTAAAAACAACACTGCTGCAATGACGCTAAGACGGGCTTGCAGTGGACGACGCTTATATTTGAAAATAGTGAAAATACTAAGCGACGAAGCCACTAATGCCAGTAAGAAGAGAGGCCACATCGGATAGTTCACGATGATGAGCACTCCCAGAATAGCGGCCAGCAGCAGAAAAACGGTCTGCTTGCGTTGTATCATAAACGCTCCTCGATAGCTGTTACGGCCTGAGCGTCACGAGACGGGTCACGCCAGTAGATCTTATTCTCCACAAACTCCTGAGTAGCCAGCAGAGAGGGTTTTGGCAACTTCTCGTAGTAACGTGAAATCTCAATCTGCTCACGATTTTCGAACACCTCCTCCAGTGAGTCGTTGTAAGAGGCAAACTCTGCCAACTTCTTACTCAGGTCGTCCTTAATCTGCAAACTAATCTGATTGGCACGCTTTGAAATGATTGCTACGCTCTCGTAGATGTTACCAGTGTCCTCACAGAGGTCCATAATGTTGCGTGTAACGGTATTAACCGGTGCTTTTGACTTTTTGTAATCCATCTTATATTTACTAATTTGAAAATTTACGATATATTTAATTGTTACTTGTTGTTCCAGTGTATTTCTTGCATTTTGCAATATACTTTTCAGCCGTCTTAATATCCTTCGACTCTGGGAATTCGTTAATAAAGCCGTAACATTCGTCCTCGGCATCACGATAACGCTCCACCTTCTTCTCTTCCGAACTATTCTCAGCCAAGAAGTATTTACTCTTCATAATAAGCACAGAGAAATCTTCGCGCATACTGGTATAAGGATACTGCTTCAGGGCATTCTGAGCCGTGATGATGCAGGCTTCATAGTTCGACTCGGTATTGGAGTTGATATTACCGAAGTAACCTCCTAAGTTATAGTACAGCTTGGCAGAGAGATATTCTTTCTGAACCAGATTATCCTGTAAAATAAACAAGCGCTGCTGGGCATCCTCGCGCATCTCAGAGTCGGGGTAATAGTCGAGGAAATTCTGATAGGCATTGATAGCACCCACCGTAGGTGTTTGATCAAGACGGGGTTCAGGAACACTCTGATAAAGTGCCTGACCAATATGATAGCAAGCCTGTTCGGCATAGTCCCCCTTGGGGTAACTCTGGAAATACTTCTTAAACGTGGCACTGGCAGCCTCGTAATCCCTGTTTTTATACTCCGACATGGCCAAAAGATACAAACTTTCCTGAGCATTCTGACGTCCCTTCTGCAGCATTACCTGTTCAGACAAGAGTACAGCTGCTTGCTGGAACTTACCCATTGCAAAGCACTCCTTGGCATATTCGTACTTATAGGCATTATCCTGCATCTTGTAAACCCTGTTAAATTCTGATACGCAGCTCGTCATCAGAGCGGCACAACAGAGGGCTATAATAGAGTGTCTTTTCATCATCTTTTTATTTTTGACGTGCAAAATTACTAATTTTATATGGAAAAGCAAAGGAAAAAGAACCTTTTTTAGCAATTTCTCCCCTAAGATAACGTTTTTTACGATGAAAATACATACCTTTGCACATTATGAACTTCGAATTGACATCAAAATACAAACCTACAGGCGACCAACCGGAAGCCATCCAACAGCTCACCGACGGACTGTTGCGTGGCGATAAGGCGCAGGTATTATTGGGCGTGACTGGTTCGGGTAAGACCTTTACCATTGCCAACGTTATTGCCAACGTCAACAAGCCCACCCTTGTCCTGTCACATAACAAGACGTTGGCTGCACAGTTGTATGAGGAAATGCGAGGTTTTTTCCCTGGCAATGCGGTGGAGTATTATGTCAGTTATTACGACTACTATCAACCAGAAGCCTACCTACCGACTACCGACACCTACATTGAGAAGGATTTAGCTATCAATGAAGAGATTGACAGACTAAGACTTCGAGCAGTAAGTAGTTTAATGTCAGGTAGAAAAGATGTCATCGTTGTATCATCAGTTTCATGCATTTACGGTATGGGAAGCCCGATGGCGCTCAACGAGAATATCATCGAGATTCATTGCGGCCAGATTCTTGACCGAAACGCATTGTTAAGAAAATTAGTATCTGCACTATACGTCCGAAATGACATAGAACTGAAGCGTGGCTGCTTCCGTGTCAAGGGTGACACCGTCGATGTGGCGATGGCATATAGCGAGGTTATTCTGCGCATCACATTCTGGGACGACGAAATAGATGCTATTGAGGAACTGGATGCTGTCACCATGCAACGTATGGCCAGATTCGAGGCTTACAAGCTCTATCCAGCTAATCTCTTTATGACGACACAAGAGCAGACCAACCTCGCCATCCGCCATATTCAGGACGATTTGGTGAAACAAGTGGCCTTCTTCGAAGAGTTGGGTGACGGCATCAAGGCTCAACGCATTAAGGAACGTGTAGAATACGATATGGAGATGATCAAGGAATTGGGCCATTGCTCGGGCATTGAGAACTATTCCCGATACTTCGACGGTCGTCAAGCTGGCGAACGCCCCTACTGTCTGCTCGATTTCTTCCCAGACGACTATCTGATGGTGATTGACGAGAGTCACGTCTCCGTACCACAAATAGGTGCTATGTGGGGAGGTGATCGTGCCCGAAAGACCAACCTTGTGGAATATGGTTTCCGCCTGCCTGCTGCTTTTGACAACCGTCCATTGACGTTCGACGAGTTCAAAGCCATGACCCATCAGGTTATCTATGTCTCTGCCACACCAGCTGATTACGAACTGAATGAGGCAGAAGGAGTTGTCGTAGAGCAGGTTATCCGTCCCACGGGCTTGTTAGACCCGAAGATTGAAGTACGTCCAACGGAGAATCAGATTGACGACCTGCTGGATGAGATCCATCAGCGTATTGACCGCAAGGAGCGCGTACTCATTACCACCCTTACCAAGCGTATGGCTGAGGAATTGAGCGAATACTTGCTGAACCACGGTATACAGACAGCCTTTATTCATAGCGAGGTGACGACACTTGAGCGCGTTAAAATACTGGAGAACCTGCGTAATGGCACATTCGACGTTCTGGTAGGTGTCAATCTGTTGCGCGAGGGCCTCGACCTGCCAGAAGTGTCACTCGTGGCCATTCTGGATGCCGACAAGGAAGGTTTCTTACGTTCCCACCGCAGTCTGACGCAGACAGCCGGTCGTGCTGCCCGTAATGTCAACGGTAAGGTCATCATGTATGCAGACAACATCACAGCCTCCATGCAACTTACCATCGACGAGACATTACGTCGCCGAGCCAAACAGTTAAAGTATAACGAGGAACACGGCATTACGCCTACACAGATTCAAAAGTCACTAAAACAGAGCGACCTGCATCAGTATGACGAGTCGGCTAATGGTCCTGCAGAAACGGCATCCACTGTTTATATCGGTCCTTCCGAGGCTGCATATGCTGCCGATCCTATCATTGAGCGCATGTCCCGCCAGCAGTTGGAGAAGAGCATAGCCCAGACCACCTGTCTGATGAAGGAGGCCGCTAAAAAACTCGACTTCCTGCAGGCTGCCCAGTATCGCGATGAAATCATTCGTCTGCAAAAGGAGTTGGAATTGAAATAAGATTAAAAAATCAAAAAAACTGCCCACATTTCCTACGCACGTGCACGAAAATAAATTATTATTAGTAATTTTGCATCGTATTTTGAATTGAAATAAACAAAAAAGACACATAAAAAATGATGAAAAAGTTATTCTTTACCATGTTGGCGCTGGTGCCCCTTACACTGTGGGCTCAGGACAACAGTTGGGAAATCAACGAAGATGAAGTAGTTAAAAAGGAAGTTAATACTAAGGCGAAGGTTGAAGCCAAATATCTGAAAGGAGCCGTCCCAGAAGTAAATGGACAGGTAGTGTTCAGCAAGCATATTGAAGCTCCAAGCAAGACTGCCTCTCAGATTTATGACATCATGCTTCAATATATGGAGCGTCTTACCAAAACATCCTATCAGATTGAGTCGAAGATATCTACTTCCGATGCTGAGAAACATGAGATTGTAGGTATCTATCAGGAGTGGCTTGTTTTCAAGAATACCACCCTCTCGCTGGACCGCACCCGTTTCTTCTATGCCCTTCGTGCCCAGTGTAGCGACGGCGCTGTCGATGTCGAGATGTTACGTATTCGCTATCTCTATGAGGAGGAGCGTACGCCTCAGCGCATGACTGCCGAAGAGTGGATTACCGACAAGGAGTCTGTCAACAAGAAGAATACGAAGCTTCTGCCCATGTCTGGTAAGTTCCGTCGTAAGACCATTGACCGTAAGGACTATCTGTTTAATAAATTCGAGTCGTTGTTGAAATGAGCATCCGTTCACTGCGCAACTGGCTCAACCTCATCTTTGTCGTTGGGGCAGCCACGGGTATGTTGGTGTACTATCTGCACAACCATGACCTGGGCACGTATATCATCCTTGGCTCCATGGTGTTTAAGTTTATTGAGGTGACACTGAGACTGATGAAGATATGAGCAAGACCGTCCTTTCCTCATTTCTCTTGCTGCTTATGGTCTGCATACCCAGAGGTGCGCAGGCTCAGGTGTATAATGAGATGGATGCCGACGGCAACATCAATCAGTATAACGAGTATGGCAACCAGAATTTCAATCCCAACAAACGCGATTCCGTGAAGGGTGAGAAAGAGGTGCCTAAAGGCGTGTGGGTTTGGACAGTAGACCGTCGTTTTGGCGATATTCGTCCTGCCGAGCATGACACCATGCCCCACCTCTATCAGAACTCCATCTATAATACCGGTCTTTATGGCGAATACAACACAACGGGTAATAACTATTCACCCCGTCTGAGCCGTATTTTCATCGACCGACGACAGACTGACGAATTCTTCTTCACCCAGCCTTACGACTATACCACCAAGCAGCCCGATGAGTTCCTGTTTACCAACACTTTGTCACCTTACACCCATATCTCCTACGATAACTGTGGTGACCAGCAACATGGCGAAGACCATATTGACGCTAAGTTTGCCGTCAATGCCAACAAGCGGCTGGGCTTTGGTTTCGACCTTGACTACCACTATGGCAATGGCTATTATCAGTCGCAGAATAACTCCAACTTCCGTGCCTCGTTATTCGGCTCCTATCGTGGCGACCGCTATCAAATGCATCTGCTGGCATCGTTCTATCATCGTAAGCATACAGAGAATGGTGGTATTGCAAACGACAACCTCATCACTCACCCAGAACAAGAGACCGTACAGTTCTCTGAGGAGGAGATTCCCACCGTTCTCACACGTAACTGGAACCGTAACGACTCGCGTCATCTGTTCTTCACTCACCGATATAACATAGGATTCTATCGTAAGGTGAAGATGACCGACGAGGAGATTCAGGCTCGCAAATTTGCCTCAGCATCTGCAAAGATGAACAAAAAAGAAGGAAAAGATGCTGAAGAGGACAAGCCTCGCGGACGGAAACCTTCTGATAAGATATCTGAAGCAAAACCCATGGGACGTCCCAAGGATGCTAAGATTATGGGCGACGAACCTGTTGCCGCGAAACCTGTCGAGGTGGTAGATACCACACGCATCTCTGTTGAGTCGCAAGCCAAACTGGACAGTCTGAACCGTGCACAGGCCATTCAAGACTCCATCGATGCCACGATGAAAAAGGAGTATGTGCCTGTCACCAGCATTATCCATACCCTCGATTATAACGGCTACGACCGCATCTATCAGGCATACATCTCACCCGAGAACTATTATGCTAATACCTATTATAATGGTAACTACGATAATGCGTTTGTCGGTGACTCAATCTACGACCAGTACAAATATACTTCGGTTAAGAATACGGTTGGCATTGCCTTGCTCGAAGGTTTCAATAAGTACGTCAAAGCTGGTCTGAAAGTCTTTGCTTCGTATGAATACCGCAAATATCAGATGCCTGAACTGTTGAATGATGGCAGCAATCGCTATGTTCTCAACAGCTGGACGGGCCACTGTACCAATATCGGTGCCCAGCTGGCCAAGACACAAGGCAAGACGCTCCATTTCAATCTTTCTGGCGAACTCGGTGTGACAGGTCTCGAATCCGGCTCATTAGCTGCCGACTTCAGCACCGACGTCAACTTCGCACTCTTCGGCGATACCGTTCAGTTGGCTGCCAAGGCCTTCTTCCGTCGCACCACGCCACGCTTCTTCCAGAACCAGTACCACTCCAAGCATCTCTGGTGGGACCAGTCGTTGAACAGCGAGACACGCACGCATATTGAAGGACTCTTCAGCTATCAGAAGACCAATACCCAACTGCGTGTAGCCATCGACGAGATACAGAATTACACGTACTTCGGCATGAGTTATACGCTCGACGGCACGGCACGCAAGAATCTCACTGCAAGTGTCTATCAGTCGGCAGGCAATATCAATGTTCTTACGGCTCAGTTGCGCCAGAATTTCCAATGGGGTATCATTAACTGGGAGAACATTCTCACCTATCAGAATTCCAGCAATACTGAAGTGCTGCCCCTACCCGACTTCAACGTCTGGTCGAACCTCTTCCTGAAGTTCAAGATTGCGCGTGTGCTAAGCGTTGAGTTGGGCGGTTGCGTCACCTATTTCACCAAGTACAACGCTCCCGACTATGTACCCCAGCTCAGCCAGTTTGCCGTCCAGCAGAATGCTGCCAGTCGTATGGAACTCGGTGGCTATCCTTGGGTCGACGTCTATGCCAACATGCACTTAAAGCGTGCACGTTTCTTTATTGCATATAGTCACGTTAATGGTGGTTCGGGCAATAAGAACTACTTCCTCACGCCCCACTATCCCACCAACGGTCGCATCATGCACATGGGCGTATCGTGGAACTTCTATAATTGAAGTGAAGAGTGAAAAGTGAAAAGTAAAGAGTAATATGAACACCCCCTCGTTAGATCTTGTCGAGTTTATCGAGACACAGATACTACCACAGTATCAGCAGTTCGACCGTGCCCATAACATGGAGCACGTCACGCGAGTTATTCGCAGTTCATTGCAATTGGCTCAGCAGACAGGTGCCGACACCGACATGGTCTACACCATTGCCGCCTACCACGATTTGGGTCTTACCGGTCCACGTGCCATCCACCACATCACCAGTGGCAAGATACTCTTGGCCGATGCCCGACTCAAGCGTTGGTTCTCGCCTGAGCAGCTACGTATGATGAAAGAGGCCGTCGAGGACCATCGTGCCTCTGCCTCACGTGCACCACGCAGTATCTATGGCAAGATTGTTGCTGAAGCCGATCGTGACCTGGAACCCACCAACGTCATCCGTCGTACCATCCAGTTTGGACTGGCCAACTATGCCGAACTCGACCGTGAAGGCCATTGGAAACGCCTGCTCCAACACCTCGACGAGAAATATTCCACCAGGGGGTATATACATTTATGGATTAGCGGTTCGCAGAACGAACGCTGGTTAGCAGAACTACGCCAGCTTATTGCCCACCCCAGCGAATTGCGTCCCATCTTCGAAAAGCTCTATGACGATGAAACAAAACTCACCTAAGGCTTGGCTTCTTGCGGCACGTCCCAAAACGCTTACTGGAGCGGCTGTGCCTGTTATGATTGGTACCGCTCTGGCTTATGTCGATGCACAGGAATTAGGCACCTTTAGTCCTACGGCAGCCCTGCTCTGCCTGCTCTTTGCTTTCATCATGCAGATTGATGCCAACTTCGTCAACGACTTCTTTGACTATGCCCGCGGCAACGACGACCCTGCCACACGTCTCGGTCCGCTCCGCGCCTGCACGCAAGGCTGGGTCAGCATCGACGCCATGAAGCGTGCCATAGCCTTTACCACCTGTCTGGCCTGTCTCGTTGGCCTGCCCCTCATCTTCTATGGAGGTCTCGAAATGGTACTTGTAGGGTTGCTATGCGTCGTCTTCTGCTTTCTCTACACCACCCACCTTTCTTATATAGGCATGGGCGATGTACTGGTGCTCGTCTTTTTCGGCATTGTTCCCGTCTGCTGCACCTATTACGTCCAACTCCACACGTGTCCGTTGACGGTTGTTGTGGCCTCACTGGCTTGCGGACTCGTGATTGACGCACTGCTTATCGTCAACAACTATCGTGACCGCGATGTCGATCGTCGCGACAATAAGATGACGCTGGTGGTCAAAATCGGTGCTACGGCCTCCGAGTGGCTCTACCTTGCCATCGGTGTCATTGCCGTTCTTGCAGGCCTGCTTTTCTGGGCTGAAGGACATGTTCTCGCCTTCGTGTTGCCATTCCTTTATCTGACGCTCCACGCCTTTACATGGCTGAAGTTACGTCGCATCCACGAAGGGCGTCAACTCAATGAATGTCTGGGCGAAACAGCCCGTAACATCTTTGTCTATGGCCTCTGTGTTGCCATAGGATTATTACTGACATAAATAATTTTTCAAATATCTTGTAGTTTTTCGTAACCATGTTGCGTCTAATGGGCAAAAAGTAATTAATTCAGACGAAACAATGACAACATTAGAACGACAATTTGCGCAAACCGTTGCAGAACACAAAAGCACCATCTACACCGTGTGCTACATGTTCTCGCAAGATGCCGACGAAGTGAACGACCTGTTCCAGGAGGTACTAGTCAATCTTTGGAAAGGCTTCGAAAGCTTCGAGCATCGCAGCGACATCCGGACGTGGATCTACCGCGTCGCTCTCAACACCTGCATCTCTCTCGACAGGAAAAAGAAGCGTGCAGCAGAAGTCCGGCTCACGATGGACATCAACCTCTTTGAAGACCGTGACGAGGACACCAAGCAAGTGGACATGCTCCACAAGCGTATCTCCAAGCTCCAGCCCTTCGACCGCGCTATTGTCCTGCTCTGGCTCGAAAACCTCTCGTACGAGGAAATCGGACAGATTGTCGGTATCACTGCCAAGAACGTCAGCGTTCGTCTGTTCAGAATCCGTGAACAATTAAAACAAATGTCTAACGATTAAAAACTACCCATTATGAACAACGAGAATTTTGATTTAGAGAACATGCGTCAGCAGATGACCACGCTCAAGAACAAACTCAACCAGCAGGAGATTATAAGCGACCGCCTCGTGCGCCGCTCAATGAAGAACGAAGTGAACACCATTGCCCGCCGCTACTACATCATCATGGCCGTTGGCTTGTTCATGGTACCTTACGGCTATTGGTGCTTCGTAATATTGGGAGGCCTCTCCATCTTCTTTTGGATTGTTACCAGCATCTTTATGCTCGTCTGTGCAGGCGCCACCTACTACACCTTGCGTAAAATCAACGATCCCAATATGATGAACCGTAATCTCGTGGAGGCCAGTAGAAGAGTGGCCAGTGCCAAGAAGTTCGAAGCCAACTGGCTGTTCTTTGGCATCCCTGCCGTTGTAGTATGGTTTGCTTGGTTCATGTACGAGGCCTATCAAATTCATGGCGGTGCCCTTAGCAACGGATTCTTCTGGGGTGGATGCATAGGAGGCATCATCGGCGCCATCTGTGGTCTCAGTCTCAATTTCAGGACCCAGCGTCAGTTTCAGGAAATCATCGACCAGATAGAAGACCTGACGGAATACGACAAATAACAAACAATAATCATATAAACGCCCCACATACCAATATATTAGGGCGTTTATTCTGCTTATAGCCTGCCTACGATATAGTAAGATTCCGTATTGGAAAACAATCCCTAAAGTCCTTGATTTACATGCTGCGAATCTTAGGTTTGTCAGCGATATTAGTATTTAACCTTTACTAAAGTTTCGCAAGTGATGGCGCACCTGCATAAATTAACATAAAATAGGAATAAAAATAAATGGCCTCGAAGTTTGGTCAACTCACTAAAAATGAGTAACTTTATAATCGCCAAAAAAGAAAGTTCAAACTTAGAAGCCGTGAGCAAAGGTACAACAATTATTTCAGATCTGAGAAGCTTTTTCTCAGAAAATGATAAAAATCATGCGATTAACGCAATTATGAGTGTCATGGAGTGCATAAACATACGTCCGAAGTAGATCGGAGCAGAGAAGAAGGAGAACTGCAAGTTCACGAACGTGCAGGTTCTCAGTCTCCTAATGCTGTTCCCGTTCTTCGTCGTCAGGAATGCATACCAGTATTCGGGCTCTTCCTTAAGCCGCCTGTTCAGTTGTGAGAAGGACATGTTCTATCGTTTTATGAATGATGGTAATATCAAGTGGCGCAAGCTGCTCTATGCGATGAACCTCCAGTTGCTGAGGAAGATCAGCCGTAGCACGGATGCAGCGCATGACAAGCCTGTATGCCTGATTGTCGATGATACGGATGCTCCGAAGAACGGTCGAAAGAGTGAGCTCATCGGTAAGGTCTTCTCTCACCTTGAGCACATGAGCATCCTTGGCTACAAGTGTCTGACGCTCCTGCTGAGTGATGGACTGAGCCAGTTGTTCCTTGACTTCTCTCTTCACGGAGAGGAAGGCAGGAAGCCCAATAAGAAGCAGGGGCTTACCAAGCACAACAGGACGCTGAGCACTCTTCCGTGAGGTCACAGACAATACTCTCGAACTGTCTGTAACGGACAGGATATGGGAACTGATACTTGACACCATCCTGGAAATCGCAGAGATTATCTCTGCTGATGCCAGTGAACTGCTTTCTGCGGTTATTGAGGTTAATCCTAAGTTCCATAAATTCTATCAAATGTATAATTTATACGCAGCGTGATGAATAATCATTCACTTGCGAAAGTTTAGAACCTTCTTTTTGGCTATCTTACTTTCGTTGTGCATGCGGTCGAGGGCGGTCACGACATACGTGTAGCGACCGGACTGATCGGCAGGCAGTGCATAGTGGCAGTCGGTGGTGAGCTTCACTATCTTAGAAGCGTCGTTGACGTTCAAAGGCTCACCTTGTTCGAAACGATAGACCACATAGCTGGCTGCTTCGTCCTGCCAACCCTTACCCTTTGGAGGCATCCAGAACAACACCTGTTCTCCTTCGTCCATACGCACCACCTTCAACTTACGTGGTGCCTTTGGTGCCTTCTTGTCGATATGTGGCATCAGGGGCTGCAAGGCAGGCGTATGCCAGTAGTTATTACGCAGCAAGGTGCCATAGTTGCCGACATTGTCGACAGCGGCCTTGGCATACCACAGCACGGTACCCTGAACACGGGGCAGTTCGGCATGCAGCGACATCTTGGCAGCTAACTGATGTTGGTTCTTGTTAGCCAGGTCAGGGAACTTCACGGTACGCTCAACATCCTCGCCAATATAGAGTGCAGTACGCGTGATATGGCGGTTCCACCAGTGTATCAGCTCGTCGTAATCGGCAGCCTTGTTGCCAATCTCCCAATACAGCTGGGGCACGCAGTAGTCCATCCAGCCATTGGCATCCCAAAGAAGCACATCGGCATAGAGCTGGTCATAATTCTGCAGGCCATTGGTCTTGCTGCCATTAGGATCGCTTTTCTGATTGCGATAGATGCCGAAGGGCGACACGCCGAACTTTACCCAAGGCTTGGTCTGGTGGATGGTTTCGTAAACCTGCTGGATAAACAGGTTGACATTATAGCGACGCCAATCATCACGATTCTTCATGCCATTGGGAGCTGCACGGTACTGCGCTTCATCAGGAATCTCGACACCTGCAACAGGATAGGGATAGAAATAGTCATCGATATGCAGGCCATCGACATCGTAGCGTTCGACAATATCCTTCACAACATCACAGATATAGTCGCGACACTCCTTATAGGCGGGATTGAGCAACGTCAGACCATCATAGACAAACGTCCATTCAGGATGGCGCACAATGACATGATTGGCAGCGTTCTCGTGGGGCGACTTTATCTTGGCACGATAGGGATTAATCCAGGCGTGCAACTCCATGCCTCGACGGTGGCACTCGTCAATCATCCACTGCAGAGGGTCCCAATAAGGATTGGGCTTTTGCCCCTGAACACCCGTCAGATAGTAGCTCCACGGCTCTAACTCACTCTCGTAAAGAGCATCGCACTCAGGACGCACCTGAAAGATGATGGCATTGCACCCATCCTTCTGCAACTCGTTAAGCTGATAGGTCAGCGTACGCTGCATGGTCTCAGTGCCTATACCCTTAAACTGTCCGTTGACACACTGAATCCAGGCGCCACGGAACTCTCGCTTTTGCTGCGCCGATACGACCAGCGCCAACAACATAAAATATAACGTTATCAGTCTTTTCATCTTACAATCCTCTTGCATTCTTCATGACACGATCCATCTCGCGTCGGTCTTCTTTCTCTTTCAGCGTCTGGCGCTTATCGAACACCTTCTTACCCTTACACAACGCAATATCCATCTTGGCACGGCCTTTGGGGTCGATGAACACCAACAGGGGCACGATGGTATAGCCCGTCTGCTTGGTAGCCGACTCCAACTTTTGGATTTCACGCTTCGTCAGCAACAACTTACGGTCGCGCTTCAAGTCGTGATTGTTGTACGAGCCGTAGAAGTAAGGCGAAATATTCATGCCTTTAACCCACATCTCGCCATTCATGATGGTACAATAGGTGTCTACCAGACTGGCCTTACCCAGACGGATGCTCTTAATCTCGGTACCCGTAAGAACGATACCGGCTGTAAAGGTCTCGATGAAGAAATATTCGAACGAGGCCTTCTTGTTTCGTATGTTAACAGGACTCTTCTTCCTTATCAGTTCTTCTTCCTTATTCATTGGATAGATGCAAATTTTTCGATATGTTCATCAACGTAGCGGGCTATCTGTTCCGTCCACGCTTCTTCCTGCTCGACAAACTCATCATCAAAGTCGTCGAACTCAGGGAACTGCTCGAACAGCGCCATAAACTCATCCTCATTACAGTCACGTTCAATGACTTCATGATATTTTATATATAATGTATGGGCATTATAGATGAGCTTCGACAGGTCACGTAGTCCCCACAACTTCAAGGCCTTGGCTAATGGATTCTTGAAGATGAAAGGGCCATAGCCATTGTGGATAAGCTGTACAAAACCGCCATCCATCACCTCTTCGTGCAGGGTATCCCAAGCCAGCAATGTAATCTGGTCAGCATTAAGCTCGCCCATGTTTTCTGCTGTCAATTGTCCGCCGATTGCCTTCTTGATAGATGCAACAAAGGCACCCACGAAGGCATCCATACCCTCGCCAGCAGCCTTGCGCAACACGTCGTCTTTTATGATTACTTCTGTCATAATGCGTGCAAAGGTACAAAATAAAGTGAAAAGTGAAGAGTGAAAAGTGAAAAATTTGCTACCGCTTACAAAATTTCTCTAAACTATAAACTATAAACTCTAAACTTTTACTATCTTTGCAGCATGAAGATAAAGTTGTTGTTGTTTCTGATGCTGATGGCACTGCCGATGACAGCCGCCAATCGCATCCTGTCGCCAAGGTTCAAAACGCTGACCAGCATCGTGAATGGCGACTGGTTGAACCGTCCTGTGATGCAGTTGAACAGCAATGACGTGCTAACTATCGGGTTCGACGAACTGTCACATAACTATCACCGGCTCTGCTATCGTATAGAGCATTGTGAATACGATTGGACCACATCGGAATCGCTTTTCGACAGCGATTGGCTGGAGGGTTTTAACAACAATCCCATCGAAGATTATCAAAACAGCATCAACACTACCATGCCCTATACCCACTACCAGTTCAACATTCCTAACGACCGATGCAGACTGAAGATGAGCGGCAACTACCGCATAACCATTATTGACGAGGACGAAGGTGACGAGGAGGTGATGCAGGTGGAATTCTATGTCATAGAACCCCGAATGGACATAGGTCTCAATGTGTCGTCGAATACGGATATAGACCACAACGACAGTCATCAGCAAGTGGATATGGCCTTGCGCTACAACTCGCTGCGCATCACCAATCTTGACGAAGAGCTAAAGACAGTAGTCATGCAGAACTGGCGCGACGATACCGCACGCCGCGATCTTCGTCCCACCTCCATCAGCATGCAGGGACTGGAGTGGACTCACCAGCGTCCGCTGATTTTCGATGCAGGCAACGAGTATCATAAGTTTGAGGTGCTGGACGTCAGTCATCCCACTATGGGTATAGACCGTATTGATTGGAACGGTCACCAGTACGAGGTTTACCCCTTCATGGCAACAACGCGCAGGAACTATCTGACGGATGTTGATGCAGACGGTGCTTTCTGCATCAGAAACAGCGACCGTTCGGAGTCAGCGTACACTTGTGAATATGTATGGGTGAACTTTACCCTAAAGACATCGTATCAAGGCGACATCTACATTGGCGGACATTGGGCCACCGATAAAGACCGCGAGACTTACAAGATGCAATACGACGGTGCGAAGGGCATCTACTACACTCGACTACTGCTGAAACAGGGCTATTATTCATATCACTATATGACACCCAACGGAGGCATACCCGATTCAGAAGGCAGCTTCTATCAGACAGAGAACCGCTATCAGGCTCTGGTCTATTATAAAGGTCCGATGGATCGTACGTGGCAACTGGTTGCCTATAGAGCAGTGGAGTTTCGGTAGTCGTCCGGTGTCATACGATAGAGATGGAAGAAACTGGCTATCATGTAGTTAGCCGAAGTAAAGCCTAACTCCTCAGCAATTTCCTCTTTCGACTTAACGGTCTGTTTTAGCATCTTTGCCACCTTATCCAATCTGAGGTTCAGCATCATCAGACGCGGACTGTCGTTAAGATGCAACGACATCTGTTCAAGGAGTTGATTGATATCCACACCAGCTGCCTCGGCCAATTGATGCATATCGAAATTAACCTCATGTTCCTTGCAATGCTGAACGAAAGGCACTACTTTTATCATGATATCAGCAAAGACGGGATCGGTATATGTTAAACCATCTGTCTGGAGCGAGTAAGGCGTCAGAATCTCATGATCCAACGACTTGCATCGTGTAGCATAAGTAATGATACGGTGTTTCAATTCAAGTTCGCCGTTAAGGATATTCATACGAAGCATCTGGTTCCTGTTGTAATGATAGAAATTAAGCAAGAGCAGTACCGCAACGACAAAGCATAGCAACACATACAAACCTTTTGTGCGCCACCAAGGTTCCTCGATATTGATAGTCCACGTAAAAGGCTCCTGAGGCCACTCGTCAGGCGACATCGAAACCTGCAATTCTAATTTGTATGTGCCAGGTTCCATTCCCACTAACGGCAGGTGAAGGAGTCCCCGTTCATCAACCATACCGTTTGTATTGAAAAACGAATACACTTCCCAATCATCAATATAGCCCTTCATGCGCAAACGGTAGTACGTCTGTGTGGGACGCAGGAAGTTAAGTCCAGAGAATGTCAATACCAATGAGTTCTGATTATAACCCACATTCAAATTCCACGTGCGGGTAATGGCATTTTCAAGTATGACACGATCGTCCAACTTCATACCAGGCTTCATCTCTCGTCCATTCACCATCAGACGAATCAATTTAGGATAAAGCACCGTTTTCGACAACGAGTCAGTATGGAAATTGTTGGGATTAAATGTCACGATATGGTCGAGCGTCTGCATGACGATGGTGCCATCCTTCAGCTTCATGGCACGACGGTTGACAAACGACTCGCTAGGTATATTATCACGACTAAAGTAACTCTCTACGCGCGAAACCTTATTATCTTTGACGAACAAGTGGGTAATACCATAGCTGGTACCTGCCCAAATGTCGTGCGCATCATCTTCTACAACACTATGCACCATCTCGTTCATCAAGCCATCCTTAACAGTAAACAGATGAGGCTCTTTACCAGGACGCTCCAATAGTACACCAGTATAAAGACCAGTCCACGTCCAGCCACGACTGTCGGTATATTTGCAGTTCACGTGACGTCCCAAAGGTGCAGGATTATTTACCACAGGGTCATTATCCAGCATCTGAGCGTATGTGGACGCTTCAGGCTCGTCCCAACCATAGGCATAGAAAGGCGAGGTAATGGGTTTGGCATATAGCAGGCCACGCTTTTCAGTACCTATCCACATACCGCCTTGACGGTCGAAGGCAATGGTGTTGACATCTGTCAGCAGTTTGCGTCCGTTACTCAACTTCAGAATTTCCTGATGTACTTTCTCACCTGATACCGGGTTATACTCCCAATAGCCATACTCGGAAGCAACATACAAGATGCCACCATACATTTCCATGTTGTTAAGATGATAGGACGTGTGCATTAGTTCCTTCCATTCATGAGTACCTGCATCAAAACACAGCAGGACGGCATCTTTCTCACCATTGCTGATTTGATAAAAGAACCTACCATCACGATGGATAACTGATGATTGGGAGAAATGCGACATACCGTCACCTGTCGACGAAGCTGCATCGTACAGATGTTTACCTGTCCTGGTGTCGTATGCCGACACGATTCCATTGGCGAAGAATTGCAAAAGGACATGCTTTTCATAGACGTCAATATCATGCAGTTCGCCCTTATGAGCTACAGGTATAACAGCACCATTCTTAGGACAATACAGTTTCCCTTTCGACATAAACCACATGACATTCTCGCTATCGCCAAACATATCCTCCACCTCTTTCTTCATGCCGATACGTTTGATGACAGAGTCAACATTAACGATGAAATGCTCCTTCATCAAATCCACACATGTCACCTTGTACTTATCCTTTACCCAGAGGTGATGATGCTTGTCAAAATAGAGGTGGTAATGACCTGAATACTTAGGCAGGGGAAAGTCGTTCTCTGCCTGTGGGTCGATATGCACAAAACTGGCACCATCGTAGAAATTGACGTGTCCGATAGTGGTAATCACCATACGACCGGTTTTCGTACACTTGATGGTTTGCGCACTATTGTCTGCAAGGCCGTGTGACGCATCATACGAGAAAAAGATACGCTCCATCCGCTTGGCATGTATAGTCATACACACCATCAGCATGATGACGGTTGCTATTCTTCGGACTATATGGTTTTTAGACTTATTCATATCTATCGCCGCAAAGGTAGTAAAAAAAACGCTAACTACAAAATTTTTTAATTTCTTTTGTCGTTAGCCATTTTATTATGAGGAATTGTTATCAACTAAGCATACGAATGCATACCACCAAGAAAATAGTTCACGCCCAAATAAGTCATGAGGATAGTAAAGAATGCCAGCGTCATGTAAAGGTGATACTTGCCAGCAGAAAGATTTGAGAAGGAACCATGCGCTGGTACGCCATATATCATAAAGGTGATGAGTGCCCACGTCTCTTTGGGATCCCACGACCAATAGGTACCCCACGAAATATTGGCCCAAATTGCACCGATAAAGATGCCGTAGCCCAATAAGGTGAGTGCAGGGAAAAGCAGACATTGAGACAACAGACGCATCAGCTGACGTTGCTTCTTCAGAACGATACCTACCAAACCGCTGATAAAGGTCAGCAACAGCAACACGTAGGCCATCATGATGGTAGATACGTGAATAGGAAGCAGGCGGGAGTTAAGTACTGGCAGAGGATGGTTGGCTGCCGAGTATTTCCCCAAAAAGTAATACACTAACAGGATAAAGCACGACAGGAGGAAACCAGCAAAGATGACGAGCGGAAAACGTTGCTTACGCAATGCGGATAGCTGTTGACGGAACCGTCCCTTAGGGTCAATGAGTATCCAGATGAGTGACACAAAAAGCAACGCATAGCCGCAATAGGTGACGGGAATGCCCCACGGGTCGCTATTCATGGCAAGTATGCTACCCTGCAAGTCCATATCGTAGTCGCTCTGATAGAGACGAACACTCTGCTGACTGACTATCTGATTCATGGAAATGGTAAATGGCTTCCCATCAATCGAGACATGCGATATATAGTCGGAAGGCATATCGGTTCCTTCATAGAACTTGATTTCAAAGTCCTCAAGACAAATAGTAAAGGGGAGTTTATGCAGATACAAGTCGCGCGTCAGATATTCGTTGGTGGTGATTCCCTTGCGCAAAGGTATGACACCACGAATGGCTGTAAGATGGGTTAACAGGGCACCTGCCAGTATGACGACAAATGATAGATGCAGCACAACTACCGAAACACGGCGCACCTTCTTCTTAATAAAATAAATAGTGGCAACAGTCGTGAGCAGAGCCCACAGGGCTGAAAACCACCAGGCACCGAATATATGTTCGCCAACATAATCCGTACCCATATATTTTTCCACAATTGTGGCAGCTGCCAACACGGCAACCACCACAATATAGAACACGATAACAATTCTCTTCATGCTTAATAAACGGGAAAACAGGTGCTGTTATTATATGGATTCGATGAATTTAATGACAGCATCACGATCTTCCTTGGGTAATTGATAGAATTTCTCTGTAGCACGGTAGCCATCAGACTGCTTCGAATAGCCGTGCCACATGATAGCTTCCAGAACAGTTCTTGCCCTGCAGTCGTGCAGACGGTCGTCGGCACCTGTAAGCTGTCGCGACAAGCCACGGCCCCACAACGGTGTGGTGCGACACCAGCCCGTACGGATATCGTTCTTCATGAACAAACGATGCTGCACCATATCGGTATATGGCCAGATGGTCTGGTTGGGATATTTGGGCAACACCTTGTTAGCATCCTTGCCAACGCTCTTGGCATACGCCTTGATGCTGGCATCGACCCACATATTGTCCGCTCCCGTCTTCCACGAGGGACGGTGACACTGGGCACAGCCAATCTTCGAAAACAGTTCTTTACCACGCTGCACACGAGCATCGTTCAGATTGCGGGCAGCAGGTACGGCCAATCCACGATGCCACACCATAAACTGATAGTACTGCTTATCGCTCATCTCCTCCTGTCCATGATAGGGCGCACCATTGAACAGATACTTGTCGAATATTTCCTTCTTGGCAATCGACGAACAACTGAGAATCTCGTTGACACGGGCAATGATACCCTCGTCCGTTCCGTCAGCATAATACGGATGCAGAATACTCGACTCTGCGGCACCATGTTCCTTGATATACTTAATCACCTCTGGATCCTCACTCTGTGCCTTGGCCCAGGCGGCTGTGGTATAGAGCCAGTGACGGTCGGAACGCGTAACGTTGGTGATATTCCACACAGCATTGGCACCAGCACCATCCTGCAACGAGCCACGCGTCATGGCGTATGTAAAGCGCTTTAACGGTCCGTGCGAGCCACGATGCGAGCCTGTATCGTTATAGCCTGCAGAATAGTAGGCGGAAGCTTTGAAAGTATTGGCATCCTTATCCCACATGGCAGGATTCAACTCAACGTACTTCGACTCGTTCTTCCACTGCGCCTCAATATCCTCGTCGTCGAGGGCATCAAGCAGACCTGTACCATAAATACCAATGGTCGACTCCAGACGTACTTCATAGTTCTCTGGCTTTGGATTGGTGTTGAAGGCCGACTGCGGAATACTTACATCTGGATAAATAAGGCTATACGACTCACCATCCTCAAACTGCATGGGCAGCCCGCTTTCCATCTCCGTCACAGTTTTCCAGTCGATAGAAATCTGATTCTCGTCGATAGGTGCTTTGAAGGGCGACATGGCCTGCGTCTGAGGCATACCCGTCACCTCGCTGATGTAGGCATTATTGTCAGGATGATAGATTACCAACAGATAACCGTTTCCAATCTGATTGGCACGATATTCCGTCTGACGTTTGCCGTGACCGTATGCGGGGTGACAGGCTATACACGAATTGCGCACCCAAGCAGGACCTAAACCTTTACGGGGTTCCTGCTCGAAGGTGTAAAGCTTCTCGAAGAAGCCTTCGCCCGTGTTGAAGTCATCCTCCATACCAGCTGCTTCTGCAGCAGGAGTAATAGCCGAATAGCTGGCTTTCTCCGTCGTTCCCAACTCACCGCCAGGATACCACTCTTCTGCTGTAAAGTTACCAGTAGCCTTGCCGAAGACGTCCTCGTCAGGCGTCAACGAACCTAAACTAAGACCGCTGTCACTACTGTCAGAACATGCTGACAGCACAATAGCTGCCAGCATGAACATATTACTCTTCCACGTCCCAATCCTCATCATCCTCGAAGTTTATATTCCAAATAGTACAGCAGTACTTCACAAAGGGTGACGGCATGCTGCCGATACCTTCGATAGCAGAAGCGTAGGCTCTCTCAACTTTTTGGTTGACAGCATCGTTCTGGACACTGGCAAAGAAAGTGTGGAAGCTATACTGGTTGGCAGTCTCATTGGTAGAGCCCAGCCATACGTTACGAATCGAGCGAATGTTGTCACGGAAGTCTGTGATGGAGTTATAGCTGTAGGGAGATTCTACGTAAGAGACATCGCCTGCCGAGAAGGGATTCGCAATTTTAGCCGTACCCACCTCGTTGGCAATAGCCACACACGAACCTTCGTCGTTACTCAGTACCTGGGCAATAGCAGCCTTCAAAGTAGAAAACGTACTACCAGAGCCACTGATACCAGCCTTAGTCAGATTGTCGGCAAACGACAGGCCTTTCTCTGTCTGATAGTCCAAACCAGCTTCCTTGACGATATTCAGACGACTGCTGTTCTTACCGCCGTCCCAAGCACACTGCAACTGGAAGGTACGCTGTTTCAGCAGGGTACAGATGGTCTGGGCGTATGCCAGTTCCTGAGCACCACTGATGTTCTCAAAATTCTTATAGGTATCATTACCCTGCAACTCAGCTACCTTACGGGGCTGGCCATCGCGGAACAGGATGAACTCCAGTGCATGGAAACCCAGAATGGTGGCATCCTCAAGCATCTCTTCGTTCATGCCATTATTAAAGTAACTCAGCAGGAGTGAGCGATTCAGGGGCCATGAGTCGATAGTGGGGTCAACATCAAAGTCGCTGGCAGCACCCATCAAGAAGGCCTCCGACTGTTCCCAATACTGACGTGCCTTCTTGAAATCTTCGCAAGCGCTGTTAATCTGTGCCTGAGTAATCGTGCTGACAGTCAAACCGTTAAGTGTCTTCTCCAAAGCTTCTGTCTCATCGGCCAAGTTGGTATAGGTGGGTACAATGACATTGCTGACCAGATTCTCCAAGACCTGACGAAGATAGGCTTCCTGTGTTTCTGTCAGTTTTGAGGATGCAATAGTAGCATTGGCAGCTTCGAGTTGCGTCACCACATCGCTACATGCATTAATGGCCGACATACCGTAAGTGCGGTCTTTGTACAGGTCATTGTTGTCATTACCGTTGTTGTCACTGTCACTGCTACATGCAGTGAATGTCATGCCCATCAGCAGGGCCATAGAATAGATGATCTTTTTCATTGTTATATATAATTATGTGGTAAAAATCATTTCATATCTTTCATCTTTCATTTTTCATCTTTCATTTAGAGAAAGAATCCTTCGTATGCCACACCGATATTGATGCTGGGCTCGTCATTATAGATGCTCTTTAAGAGTCGTTTGGAGTATTCTGCTTTGATGACGATTTGTGGTACAGGATGATAGTTCACACCAACTGCCAGACGCTTTACCTCCGTATAGCCATAGTCAACACCTTTGGTTTGGCTGGCATAGGGGTTATACTGCTCATAGCGTCCGAAGACGTACAACTGCTGATCGTCCTCACGCATCTGTGGAATCTGTGAGAAGATGTCATAACCTGCTTCTATACCAACAGCATACGCATTTTTCGACACGAAAGCAGAGTGCTTGTAAGGTGATTTCGAATTCAGTCGGTTATACACATACTTCAATTGTTCGGCATCGCCCAAATATCCGTAGTCAGCCTGTCCGCGAACAATCCAGTTATGGGCTTTGTAAGTGAAGTCGATAGAACCAATGGCCACCTCACCTTTGTATTCTTCATCCACACCATTGGCATTGCGAGGATAACTGTTGCCGATAGCATGACCATAGTAACCGCTCAGTCCGATGCGCAATCCTGGAATCGAATAGTTATCGATACGCAAGGAGACGGCATACTTATTGGCGACGTCGAACTCCAAGGGTGACTTATGTCCTTTGTTTACCCAGCCAGTATTCGTGAATTGGTCAGCATTCAGACCTGCCAGCAACTGAGCTTCGTAACGGAAGTCCTTATAGCGTCCCCAGAACGACACACCAGTCTGATGCCACGTCGATGGCATGATGGTGCTCTCGCCTTCAGGACGATACACGGTGAAGAAACTCAAGGGTTCGTGGTGCGCATTATTCAATCCTACGGGTACCACGATATGACCCGCACGGATGTTGGCCCATTTGCCGAAGGATTTCTGAATCCAGAACTGTTCCAGCTCTACCTCACCACCCTTTTCGGTCTCCTGTTCCCATTCACCACCTTCCTCATCCTCTTTCTCATAGGCGATGCCATTGCCCCCATGCTCGAACTCTATCTCTGTGCCAAAACTCCAGCCCTTACCAAAGTCATATCCAAGATAGATGACAGCATGAGGAATATCAAAACGTCCGTGACTGGGGTCGTTCTTGTGTTCCTCGGGTTGACTGTAACGGCTCACGTGGTCACTGAAATAGTTGCGTGAGAAGACGGCCTCGCCATAGCCTCCAACACTCAGTCGCTGAGCGTTGGAAACTATACAGACCATAAAAAGCAATAATGTGAAAACAATTCTTTTCATCTTAATTATGTGGTTAAAAAATTTTGTGCAAAGGTACGGCGATTCCTGTAAAACGACAATACCTAAAAATGATGAAATAGGCTCGACACTCTTGCACAGTTCATGGGAATTGATTAATTTTGCACCATAAATAATAAATAAGGTATAAGAAAGATGAAGAATTTGAAGATGTACGAACCCAGCGACAAGATGATTACGCTGATTAAGGATAACTATAGCGTGCTACAAGCATTAGGTTCGTTTGGCATCAGCCTCGGCTTTGGCGATAAGACCGTGGATGAGACGTGCCAGATGAATGGCGTTGACACCTACACGTTTATGTCGGTCATCAACTTCACCATTAATGGGTATGGCAACTTTGAGAACGACGAACAAATCAGTGTCTCTACCCTGCTCCACTATCTGAAGGCCAGCCATACCTACTATCTCGACTTCCAGCTACCTTTCATCCGTCGCGAGCTACAGGAGAGCATCGTGCCACAAGATCCTTTAGGACAACTCATCATGCGCTTCTATGATGAATATGCTCAGGAGATTCGTCGCCACATGAAATACGAGGAAAAAACGCTCTTTCCTTACGTCCAGTCACTATTAGACGGTCGTCCCATGAACGATTATAACATCGATACGTTTTCAAAGCATCACGACAGTACCGACAAAAAGCTGCGCGAACTGAAGCTCATGATGATTAAGTACTTGCCGTCCGACACCCACAGCAACAATAAAATGACGGCTACCCTCTACGACATCTATAACAATGAGGAATGGTTGCGTCAACATGCTGAAGTGGAAGATCACATCTTCACACCAGCCATCAAACGTCTGGAGCGACTCACCAAACAGGAGGATGTATCGAAGAACATATCGTCTATGGTCTTCAAGGGTGGTCAGGATAATAGCGAGGCACTGAGCGATCGTGAGAAAGAGGTGATTATCGGTGTAGTACAAGGACTGCAAAACAAGGAGATTGCCGACCATCTATGCATCTCTGTGAATACCGTCATCACCCATCGTCGCAACATTGCCCGTAAGTTGCAGATTCATTCACCGGCAGGTCTAACCATCTACGCCATTGTCAACGGACTTGTCGACATCTCAAGTGTCAAGCTATAAGGAAATAAAAAAGTCGCCGACTAATCAGATAGTCAGCGACTTTTTGTAATGTAGTCGAGGTGACAGGACTCGAACCTGCGACAGCCTGGTCCCAAACCAGGAACGCTACCAACTGCGCTACACCTCGATTTTGCGGGTGCAAAGGTACACAATTAAATTGATAATTGATAATTGATAATTGATAATTATTCTGCAGTTCACATTATTTAACAGCTCAGCCCGTCAACTATCAATTGTCAATTGTCAATTGTCAATTATTTAATGATACCCTGTTCTACGAAGATTTTCTTCAGTGCAACAACAGAACGGTCAACCTGTTCCTTCGTATGTGTAGCCATCAGCGCATAGCGAACCAACGTGTCCTGAGGAGCACAAGCAGGAGGAATCACAGGGTTGATGAATACGCCAGCCTTGAAAGCCAGAGCCGTCACAAGGAATGTCTTGTCAACATCGCGCACATAAAGCGGAATAATAGGACTCTCCGTGTCACCAATCTCGAAACCTTCCTCACGGAAACGCTTCAGAGCGTAATTTGTTACGTCCCACAAAGCCTGGATGCGCTCAGGTTCTTTCTGGATGATGTGCAGAGCCTCCATAGCGGCAGCTGTTGCAGCAGGCGTGTTAGAAGCAGAGAAGATGTAAGTACGACAGGTGTGACGCAGGAAGTTGATGGTATCCCAGTCTGATGCGATAAAGCCACCAATTGAAGCCAGCGACTTCGAGAAGGTTCCCATAATCAGGTCTACCTCGTCAGTCAGTCCAAAATGATCGCAAACGCCCCTACCCTGTTTGCCGAAAACACCAATTCCGTGTGCCTCGTCAACCATGATAGAACAGTTGTACTTATGCTTCAACTCAACGATTTCAGGCAGTTTACAGAGGTCGCCCTCCATAGAGAACACACCGTCAACGACAATCAGTTTGATGGCCTCGTATGGCAATTTCTGCAGCACGCGCTCCAAGTCAGCCATATCGTTGTGCTTATAATGTAACTGACGAGCAAACGAAAGACGGCGACCATCCACAATACTTGCGTGGTCACGATCGTCGCAGATAATATAGTCGTCCTTACCAACGACCATTGCCAAAACGCCCTGATTGACAGAGAATCCTGTAGAGAAGCACAGACAATCGTCTTTACCAATGAATTCCGATATTTCTTTTTCCAGCTGTACATGCAGGTCGAGCGTTCCGTTCAGGAAACGGCTTCCGGCACATCCGGAACCATATTTGTCAAGTGCTGCTTTTGCAGCATCAATGATGCGTTGATCGCCCGTTAGACCTGTGTATGCATTTGAGCCAAACATCAAAACCTTGTGTCCGCCCATTTCAACTTCAGTTCCCTGTTTGCCCTCAATGGCACGGAAATAGGGATAAACGTCAGCCTCCATAAACTTCTGAGGCTCACGATAATGCTTGTATTTTTCTTGTAGTTGTCCCATAAAAAATAGGTGCAGCCGAAGCCACGTTATTATTTTCAGACTGCAAAGTTACACATTTTTTGTGAAATAGAGAACAAAAATCAAGATATTTAATGATTTTCATCAAATTTCTTATATTTCCCACCTTAGTTTCCTTCTTTTTTTTGTAAATTTGCAAACGAATGAGTACAAAAAAGAATATTATATTCATCGTCAACCCCATTTCGGGTACGCACGGAAAGGAGGATATGCCGAAGCTGATAGAAGAGCATCTCGACACATCCGTTTTCCGTCATGAAGTTGTATTCACCGAATATGCAGGTCATGCTGCTGAGTTGGCACGCCATTATGCCGATGAGGGCATTGATGTTGTTGTTGCTGTAGGTGGTGACGGCACTGTCAATGAGGTGGCACGTTCGCTGGTTCATACGAAGACTGCCTTGGGTATTATTCCCTGTGGTTCGGGCAACGGACTGGCTCGCCACTTGTGCCTACCACTGGATCCCGTTCGCGCCATTAAAATAATCAACTGCTGTCAGATTGAGGATTTCGACTATGGTGTCATCAACGGTTTACCGTTCTTCTGTACGTGTGGTATGGGTTTCGATGCATTTATCTCCCTAAAGTTTGCAGAATCTGGCAAGCGTGGTCCTATCACTTACGTCGAGAATGTATTGAAAGAGGGACTGAAATACAAGCCCGAGACCTACGAAGTAGAGGACGAGACGGGCGCCCGAAAGTATAAGGCTTTCCTGATTGCCTGTGCCAATGCGTCGCAGTATGGCAACAACGCCTATATCGCCCCTGGTGCTACCATGAAGGACGGTTTGATGGACGTTATCGTGATGGAACCTTTTACAGCACTCGATGCGCCACAGATTGCTGCCGACCTCATCATGAAGACATTGCGCAACAACTCGAAGATTCACACCTTCCGTACGCCCAGCATTCATATTCACCGCACTCAGCCTGGTGCCATACACTACGATGGCGATCCTATCATGACTGGCAACGACATTGACGTACATATCGAACATTTGGCCATTCGCATCCTTGCCAATCCTGATGCCCCTGAAGACTTGGCACAGCCCAATCAGGTGCTGAATGCCTTCAGCGACTTCTTTAATAATATAAATAATGTACGCGAGGACATCGGACGTGATATTGAGAAAGGTGGACGTAAGATTCAGGCCATCAATAAAGTTCTGCTGCGAAAACTTAGAAGCTAAATATGCAATTTTTACTAACAGCAATCATCCTTTTATGCGCCTTAGGCTATGCTTCATGGCGCATTTATGATGCCCTTCGAGCCGATGGAGACCCATGTAAAGGCTGTGAACTGAAAAAAAACTGCAAAAAATTTGGCCAGTCCAAATAAAAGTATTACCTTTGCACTCGCTTAACAAGATTGGTGCCTTGACCTTTGGTCAGACACCTACGCTCGAAAAGCTGAAGCGAGCTTCGTTTTTACTCGCTGAAACGGTGCCTTGGATGAGTGGCTTAGTCAACGGTCTGCAAAACCGTCTACGGCGGTTCGAATCCGCCAGGCACCTCAGAAATAAAGCAAAAGCAGGGTTTTGGGCCCTGCTTTTTTCGTTTTATATGTCTATTGCTTTTTTAGTATTCCTCATCCTCTTCTACGACAGTGAACTTGAAATCTGTAGCTGTCAGGTAATGCATACCATAAATGACGCCATCCTTGTTCATGTATTTCTTCTTCAGCTTCAGATATTTCTTCTCTGCCTGCTTCTTAGTTTTGGCGAATATCACGAGACAGACGCGGTTGGGCTGTCCCATCTTCTCCTTCATATATTCCTTCAACTGATCAGAATAGCTGTCGCGTCCCAACAACGCCTTCTCCTTCGTATCATACCATACGCCTTCCACATCCTGAACATCAGTAAGGTATAGTGTAGAGTCAACGAACGAGGCCGCAAATCCAAACATATACATGTGTTCCAGTCTCACATGCTTGGCCTCTGCCGGCATAGCTGTTGCAACCAACACAAGTACCATCACAATATACTTCAATCTCTTCATCATCTCAATTTCTTCTCCAATTATCAATTATCAATTTTCAATTATCAATTATCCCAAATATGCCTTCAGCAACTCATTCTTCGTGTTACCACGCAGACGACGAATGGCCTTTTCCTTAATCTGGCGTACGCGCTCGCGTGTGAGGCCAAACTTATGCCCGATTTCTTCGAGCGTCAGCTCAGGACCGTCGATACCGTAGAATGCCTTCACCACGTTGCGCTCACGTTCGTTGAGCAACTTCAGCACCGTCTCTATCTCAGAACGCAGCGATTCTATTACCAGCTCTCTGTCTGCCATTGGTGCATCGTCGTTCACCATCACGTCCAGCAGACTGTTGTCTTCGCCATCTACAAATGGTGCATCCACCGAGATGTGGCGACCTGTAGCCAACAAGGCTTCGCCAACCTTCTCCTCAGGTATATCCGTCTGTTCTGCTATCTCCACAGCTGACGGGCGACGCTCGTGCTCCTGCTCAAACTTGCTGAGCATTCGGTTAATCTTGTTCACCGAACCCACCTGGTTCAGAGGCAGTCGTACAATACGGCTCTGCTCGGCTATGGCCTGAAGGATAGACTGACGAATCCACCATACAGCATACGAGATGAACTTGAAGCCACGTGTTTCGTCAAATTTCTCTGCAGCCTTGATAAGACCCAGATTTCCTTCATTGATGAGGTCAGGCAATGACATGCCTTGATTCTGATACTGCTTAGCAACAGACACGACAAATCTCAGATTTGCCTTCGTCAGTCGCTCCAGCGCCTTGCGGTCACCCTTACGGATACGCTGTGCCAGTTCTACTTCTTCGTCAGATGTTATCAGTTCTTCACGCCCGATTTCCTGTAGGTATTTTTCGAGCGCTTCACTCTCACGGTTCGTGATCGATTTGGTAATTTTCAGTTGCCTCATCAGTTGTAGTTTTTTATAGCGCGTACAAAAGTAAGGTATTTTTTCGGAATAACCAAAAGAATACCTTACTTTTTTAATAAAGACGTCAATTTTCTTTATTCATTCTGCAAGTAGACTACAAAGCCACCACGCTTTCCTGTAGGATACATACCCTTGATGATCAGCATCTGGTCCTTAGACTTACCTGCATCTTTCACGACTTCCTGCAGGTCGTCGAACGAACGCATAGACTTGTCGTTCACCGTCTGGATAATGAATCCCTTAGGTACGCCGGCATCCTTCATCTTGCCACCGTTCACTTTCAGCACCTCCAGACCATAGCTGATTTCTAGCTGCTTCTTCTGGCTGTCAGTGATAGGACGCACGTCGATACCCAGCACGTCGACATCGGCATTCTTCACCATCTTTGTGGTACCCTGTTCGTTTTTCAGCGTCATGGTAACGGTCTTCTCCTTCTTGTTACGCAGATAGGTTACCTTTACCTGTTCGCCTGGACGCTTCTGAGCCAGAATGCCCTGCAGTTCACCCATATCTCTTACCTTCTGACCGTTGACGGCAGTGATGATATCTTCCTTCTCCAGTCCGGCGTCAGCAGCAGCACCGTCTTCTACGACCTTCTCGATGCGCACACCTTCCATCGTACCATAGTCCTTCACTTCCTTCTCCTGATCCTTCATCTGGTCAATGTAGTCCTTCACGCTACCACCCTGAATACCAATCATGGCACGCTGGTAGGTACCGTATTTCTTGAAGTCTTCAATAGCTTTCTTCACGATGCTGGTAGGAATGGCAAAACCGTAACCGATATTCGAACCAGTGGGTGAAGCCAGCATAGCGTTGATACCAATCAGTTCACCACGAGTGTTCACTAATGCACCACCAGAGTTACCCTGGTTGATGGCAGCATCCGTCTGAATCATCGAAGTGATACCACCTGTATTCATCGAACGGGCCTTAGCTGATACAATACCGGCAGTCACCGTGTTGTTCAGTCCAAGGGGATTACCTACTGCCAGCACCCATTCACCCACCTTCACGTCGTCCGAATTGGCAATCACGATAGCGGGCAGGTTCTTGGCATCAATCTTAATCAGTGCCAGGTCAGTGGTCTTGTCTGCACCAATAATGCGTGCAGAATATTCCTTTGAGTTCTCGTTCAGTGTCACTGTCAACTCGTCAGCACCATCCACGACGTGGTTGTTGGTCACGATATAGCCGTCAGCAGAGATAATCACACCTGAACCGGCTGCAGCACGTTTCGGAGTCTGCACCTGACGTCTGCGGCTATTGCCATTATTGCCCTGTCCACGTCCGAAGAAACCACCGAACGGATCAGAGAAAAAGTCGTCGAAAGGATCGCTGTACTCTACAGTCTGAACCTTTGAATTAGTAACCGACTTGATGTAAACCACTGCTGGCAGCGACTTCTCTGCTGCATACGTCAGGTCTACGGGTTGTCCTGGTGCAGCAACCGCTGCGGGCGCTGCCTGAGTCTTGTTGCATGATGCGGCTGAGAAAGCTACCACAATCAGGTAGACAGCCGGCATAAAGCTCTTTACAATCTTTTTCATATTCATTACTTTTTTAGTGAGTTAATTGTCATGTTCACGAAACTGGGTGCAAATATAGTCCCAAAATTTGTTATTCTGACAAATTGTCGTATATTTTTGTCGCAATTTAACACTTTCCCGCTTTGCCTTAACGGCTGTTTAAAATTAACGCTCGAAAGCTAAAAAACTGACAAATTTAGCAATTTATGGATTTTTAGTTGCAAATATAAATCTATCTTTAAACTACCTTAAGCTATGAAAACAAAAAAGAGGCTCTTGCGAACCTCTTTTGTAGTCGATAGGGGAATCGAACCCCTATGCCAAGATTGAGAATCTTGTATCCTAACCATTAGATGAATCGACCGAGTGGTGAGCGTAATCAAGCTTGCTTGAATTACCGAGCCACGAGGGAGATGTCTGTTAAGACAATCGACCGTGCAGCTTTACCTCACTTTGTTCAAAGAACGCGCTCTCTCAGAGAAATCCCCTCGGTGCGGAAGGAGGGGGATTCGAACCCCCGGTACGGGAACCCGTACGGCAGTTTAGCAAACTGCTGGTTTCAGCCACTCACCCATCCTTCCATAAGGAGGTTTTAAGCTTCA
>Ga0265300_10000401_pt1 | contig 44356 bp, 37 predicted proteins | sample AusTroGonzalo_MG_FD_193482 | JGI IMG/M metagenome (GOLD analysis project Ga0265300, IMG submission 193482) | Bovine rumen microbial communities from tropical cattle in Woodstock, Queensland, Australia - Gonzalo_03 | ecosystem: Host-associated > Mammals > Digestive system > Stomach > Rumen ... | reverse complement strand
CAAAAACAGCACAGCTTTTTCGCTTGTGTCTATCAAATCAGAACGACAACGAAGCAACTGTCTACTGATTCAGTTAATGAAGAGAAAAAGTGTCTAGTGAAATCAGGAAAAGTCATTGCAATGGACATTGCAAACTTGTATGCCGCGTTTGTGGTGGTTATGGCATGGTGTACCAGAATTATTACGATCCGTTTTGGGGAACATGGCGTACTGCAAGCTACTATTGTGCAGGTTGTGGAGGTCAAGGAGCTGTTTTTTGCATGAACTGCGGAGGACGTGGTTCAATTGCTTCCAGCTATTCGAATCCATCCTTCAAAGCAAGCCCTACAGTATATTATCTGGAGGACAAAAGCAAGAAGTGCTATCTCAGATCGACACATTTTGAAACCTATAAGACGGGTTCCTATCAGATAGTTTTATCTGATAAGTGCAAGAATTGTGGATCCTCATATCGAAACCACTAGAAGAAAAAGACGGCTAAATAATTGCATTTAGACAAAAGAAGTGATAAAAAGAGTTTCTTTTTGTCACTTTTTTACTGTTTTGTGATGTTATGTCATACTTTTTTCGTAACTTTACCGCCAAATATATCAGGAACGAATATGAAACCGTCAGATTTTATACATCCAGAAGATGCTGCCGCATTGCGACAAATGGAAAACATTCCAGGATTTGCGGCACTTGTAAAGAAAGTATTGGCTATAGGTATTGAAAACCTACAGTATGGTGTTAACATGGCTTCTTCAATACGTCTGTCTGAGAAACAACTGCCCAAGATTTACAAACATTTACATCCTATCTGTCAGCGTTTGGGTATTCCTGAACCAGAGTTTTATTTGCAGATGAATCCTGTTCCTAATGCTTGGACATCTGGCGATACCCGTATTTTTATCACGGTTACCTCTAGTTTGGTGGAAATGATGAGCGACGAGGAACTCGATGCTATCATTGCCCATGAGTGCGGCCATATCCTTTGTCGACACGTCCTTTACCATACTGTTGCGCAGTGGATTAGTAGTGGATTGGCCAATTTAGGACTGCTTGGTACATTGGCAACCCCTGTTCAGTTCGCATTGTGCTATTGGAGTCGTAAGAGTGAACTGTCCGCTGACCGTGCAGCAAGTATAGTTACTTCGCCAGAAGCAGTTGCAAGTACGATGGCACGTTTGTCTGGTGGCCCGAAAAGCCTGACGTCTCAGATTGATTTGCAAGAGTGGGCATCGCAAGCAGATGAATACGACAAGATTCAAAATGCAGGATTGTGGAACAAAACACTGCAACTTGCCGTCATAGCGGGCTTGGATCATCCATTCTCAGCAGTGCGAGTACGTGAAATTCTGAAGTGGGGCAGTAGTCCCCAATATGAGATGATAAAGAATGGAGGCACGGCTTCTGCTCCTTCTGGTCGCACATGCCCAAGATGTGGCTGTATAGTAGATGACGACTGGCGTTTCTGCCGTAACTGTGGGAATCAACTTTAAAATATTACGACTATGATATTCAACGAACAAGGATTTTTAGACATTGATGAGATGATAGCCCAGGAGCCATCGTTTCAGAAAATCATGGCAGACGGGGTGGTGACAAATGATGAGTTGCGTAAACAGACCGACCGTGTCATCAACTTACTCCGTGAAGTAGAGACTCGTTTAAGTGAGGAGGATCAACTGTTAGTCAAACGTCTTTTCGCTGAGACTAATGTTCTTTCGGTCATCTATCATCAGTATGAACTTCAAAACATCAGGTAATTATGGGAACATATAGCAAAAAGAAATTTTTGGCAGCGCACTCCTCTCAGATTAACTCCATCGCAGAGGCTATTCAGAATGACTTTGTGCGCGATGGCTTCGAAGTGAATGTTGACACACTGATGAGTGGCGGTAAGGACATTAGTATTACTAAGGGCAATTTGTTTAAGGCGGTACTCGGTATGCGCTCTGCCCTGAAGGTCACGCTTATTCCTCAGACAGATGGTGTCCTGTTTGATGCTAATGTGGGCATTTATGGTCAGCAGGCTATCCCCACCGTCATCTCCATGCTCTTCTTCTGGCCGGTACTCATTACCCAGATATGGGGCTTGGTTGAGCAGTCCTCCCTTGACGACCGTGCGTTGGCTCTTGCAGAGCAAGTTATTGCCGGAGGTACTTCTTCGTTTGCTTCAGCATCATCGTTTACCTCTAGTTATACAGGTACCCATAAGTTCTGTACCAACTGCGGCGCCAAATTGGACGGTGCTTCTAAGTTTTGTTCCAATTGTGGATCTAAGCTAGAGTAAATGCCGTTTGGATAGTGTTCGGCTATCGATCGGATAGAGTAGCAATATACACAAGGCGAGTATTCGAAGACAAATGGCGAAGTCATCTACAAAAAGATGTAAGAAGTTGTATTACATCTTATAAATTCAAATATGGAGCAGACGAAATACGATGTTTTTATAAGTTATTCGCGTCATGATTATGTAGATGATCATGAAAATGTGATTCCGAACAATGAGGTCTCTAAAATCATGGAGGCCTTAACAGATGCTGGCATAACGTATTGGATAGACAAGGAGGGTATTTATTCTGGAGACAAGTTTACGGAAGAATTACCTAAAATCATTAAGTTAGCTCCTATTTTTGTGTATCTCTCAACTGCAAATGCTAATAAATCAAAGTATACAAGTAAAGAGATTGCAATCGCTGATGAATATGGTAAATATATAATACCCGTTCGTATAGATATGACTCCATATAGTGATAGGGTTATCTTTCGAATTGCAGACATTAGTTTTATTAAATATGCTGTAAATCCCACTAAAGGCAGAGAGGATTTGGTGAAATCTATAAAAGCGCATCTTAAAGAAATTGAATTAATTACTAATAGCGAAGCTGAAAAAGAACGTCAACAGGATGCCAATACTTCATTTTTAACTGGAAATGAGTTTTATTATGGTATGAATGGAAAGGAAATGGATTACACAGAGGCCGTGTATTGGTATAGAAAAGCTGCTGAAATGGGACACATAGAGGCGATGTATTCTCTTGGTAACTGTTATTATCATGGTAAAGGAGTAACTCGTAATTACAATAAAGCAAAAGATTTGTACGAGCGAGCTGCCGAATTGGGACATATGGGAGCACAATTCAATTTAGGGAGATGCTATAAGAAAGGATTTGGTACACCTGTTAATTATATAGAAGCCTTCGCTTGGTTTCTTAAAGCTGCAGAACAAGGTTATGCGTTAGCTCAAAATAATGTTGCTGTATGTTACGAACAAGGCATAGGAGCTCCTGTTAGTGAGGATAACGCTGTTAAATGGTATCAACTGGCCAACGAGCAAGGTGATGCTTTTGCCCATGAAGCATTAATACGGTTAGGCAAGTTGTTAAAATCATAAATTACTCTCTAAATGTTGCTCCCATGCCAGATAACATTGAGCCTCGCATAAAGAAATGTTAAATAAGCACAATAACGAAAGAACAATGAATATAATATTTAAATATGAATACTTGGAACACCAGTGGTTAGCAATACAGAGAGTGGCAGATTTGCTCCTTTGCCCTTCCTTTAATGTAGGCAATGAGATGACAGGCTATGGCCATATTCTTACCAGCCGTTTGAGTAAGCTTAGAAGCTGCCATGAAACAGACAAGAAGCAGTTCAGAGTAATGTTAGAATATGTGTTTAATATGGTGGAGATGTTCCTTTACTCCTCCTTTGGTGCTCTTTTAATGTTCCTTGGGTTTTCCTTAGGTGGCTTGGATATTTCTCGAAGAAGATTAGAAGAAGGCTCGAAGTTCATGCGGAAGTATACACGCTCTTAACGGACAATGTGTTTTGCTGATTTAGGATAGTCCCTGTTTATAATGATAATAACGAGAAACGATATGGAACAAATTAAATATGATGTTTTTATCAGTTATTCACGTAAAGATTACGTAGATGAACAAAAGAATGTAATACCTGGCAATGAGGTGTCAAAGATTAAAGAGGCACTGACAAAGGCGGGGATTTCCTATTGGTTTGATGAAGATGGAGTTTATTCTGGAGATGAGTTTGCTAAAGTAATTGTCAAGAATATCAAGGCATCTTGTGTATTCGTATTTCTCTCTACCAAGAACTCCAATCAATCGGAATGGACGGCGAGCGAGATTTCGACGGCACACATGATGAAGAAAAAAATCATTCCTGTACGCATTGATAATTCCATCTACCATGATGATGTGATATTATACATTTCTCGTCTGAGTCATGTGGACTACAATGACAATCCCGTGAAGGGTAGGAAAGAGTTAATACGTTCCATCAATGGCTATTTGGAAGAGGAAAAGGCCATTGCTGCGAGAAAAGCAGCAGAGGAAAAGCAGAAACTTGAACAGTTAGAACGTCAGCGCCGTGAAGAAGAGGAAGCAAAGAAAAGACAAGCGGCAATAGAAAAGATGGAAGTAGAGATTTCTGCGCAAGAGTCTCGTCTTACTGAGTTGAAAAGAGTTGTTCTGCAAAAGGAGCAAGAGCTTAAGATTGCCCAACTGGATTTAGAAGCTTGTGAATCGAAAATACAGAAACTTCAAATAAAACTTGAAAATCTTCGTCTTCCACACATTGAACGCAAAGAGAAAACAGAAGATGAGAGAAACAAAAAGGACACTCCTACTTTGGAGTGGACAGAAAAAAAAGAAAGGGGAAAGTCCAATCAGAAACAAACAAAAGAATTGAAGTATGACTGGGAGTTTTCAGAAATTCTTGTAAAATGCAAAAAGGTCTCATCTGTTTTTGAACGTGACAGCATTGAAAAATCTATCGATATTTTCAAATTTCAGGAAATCTTATACAATGAATACGGGATACTTTTAGACCTTGAAGAAATTACATCATTCAAAACTATAGGAAATCTCAAAAATTGTATTCTAAAACGAGTCAAAGAAGATCGTTTTTGGAAAGGTGATACTAAATAACGGTATAAATGGCTGCTATGGAGAATAGATATGACGTTTTTATTAGCTACAAGCGAAAGAGTCTTCCAACGGCGAATAACTTGTATTACAGGTTGACAACTCGTGGTTACTCCACTTTTTTCGACCTTGAGGAAATGAGGAAAGACAACTTCGATACTCAGTTGCTCAATTATATTGAGAATGCTAAGGATGTGTTTGTCATCTTGGAAGAAGGTTCGCTTGACACTTGCCAAAATTCGGATTGGGAGAAAGATTGGTTTTGCCATGAGATTGCCTTTGCTTTGGAGAAGAAAAAGAACATCATCCCCATACTGCTTAATGGCTATAAGATGCCGTCAGAGGATTTCTTTCCAGACAAATTGAAGGAATTAAGCCTAAAGAATGCTCCAGAGTTTAATTTTTCTTTCTTTGAGGCATATCTCGATAAGTTGGTAGAGAAGAAATATCTTCTCTCAAAACCAAATATACAGGAAAAAGCCACATCGGTATTTAAGTTCTATTCCAATGAGAATTGTCAAGTATATAAGGAGGGTAAATTGGTATGCAGCCTTGAAGGAATGTCTGATGAGCCTTATTATCTGCCAGTCCCTCGCAAAGGAGATTATAGATTTAAGGCAGTGAATATTATTACTGCTGACAAACAAATAATTAAAGAACACATTGATGCAGATGAAGAAAAGGACGTTGATATCGAGTGGAATAGTCGTCTCCCATTAAAACCAGATCAAGAGTGGCCTACCCATACAGTTATCACTGGCGATAATTTTCTTGTTGATTTGGGCTATGCTAAATTTAACATGATTCGAGTTGAGGGTGGAGAACTGCTGTTAGGTGCTACCCAAGAGCAAGAATCAGATGCTGAAGCTAATGAGTATCCTGTTTATAAGGTCAGTCTGAATACTTTCTATATTGGACAATTCCCCATTACGCAGAACATTTGGGAGATAGTTATGGGATATAACAAATCTCATTTTAGAGATAAAGAGAAACAGCTTGTTAATAATATGCAGACGAATATGGCAAAAGGTGGTCTGCTTTCGTCTGCTATTACGGCTGGTGCTGTTATGGGATCTATCTTGTGGCCAATTGGCACTGTAGTTGGTGGTGTTATTGCTGCAAATGGAACAGAATGGTTGAAAAATAAAGTGAGAAAATATATTTCCCCAGAAAGTAATGAAGTCGGTCACTATCCTGTAGAAAACGTTTCTCGCGACGAAGCATTGGAGTTTGTTCGTCGTTTGTCAAAGATGACAAACATGAATTTTTCGCTTCCTACAGAAGAAGAGTGGGAGTATGCCGCACGTGGAGGGCAGAAAAGCCAGAGTTTCAAATACACAGGTAGTAATGTCATTGATGAAGTAGCATGGTATAGAGACAATGCTGATGGAACAACTCATCCTGTAGGTGAAATGGCACCGAACGAACTTGGATTATATGATATGTCTGGAAATGTGTGGGAGTGGACAGAAACGCCAGCCCATTCCTATACTTCTAATGTTGAATATGGTGGAATTATCTTTATCCGTCGAGGAGGCAGCTGGTGGCATGAAGCCAAGAACTGCCGTGTGTCACGACGGTATGCTTCAGACCACTCCAAGAAAACGAGTGGATTGGGATTGAGAGTTGTGATTAGAGAGAACGTTGAACAATAAATGTACTGATTATGGGAGTGCCTGTAAATTCAATCAAGCAGTTTGAAGAGAATGCAAGATACAGTTGTAAAAGCTGGACTATGATTATCTTTGCTAATGCTGCCTCAGACAGCAGAGCAGTTGAATACGTCATACGCAATTTTCATGAGATGGACATAATCTCTGATGATGTAGATTTTTATCTCCCTGGGTATGACATACACAATATTCAGTATGAAGTCGATGACAACGAATTGGATTGGAGAAATAATATGTTGTCAGATGAGTATCAGGATTATCATGGTGAAAACTCCTACACACAAGGAATTTTATCTATTGTGAGTAAGAAGAGAAAGTTTGTCAGAATGATCGATAGTCCTCGTTTGGGGCCGATTTTGTTTAATGACGCTGAGTTCACTGATTTTATAATGGAACTAAATCGGAAGAATCATGGTTATCATTATATGGGGACTTGTCAGATGAATGTTTTACCTATATTAGATGGTGTCCCTGATTATAGCCGCATTCGTTCTTACGATTTGGATGCTATTGTCGATTGCCCATCAGGTCCTTCACTTGATTCATTTTTCCATCATGTTGTTCATGTAATTCGAGGGGCTCGACCATATTCAAGGCAATCTCTATTCGGTCGTTTGATGGGAAGAAGGGATAATGTACTTGTTGAGATTGATAGGTTATATGAAGAGGCGACAATGTTCAGAGGACATGATGATAGATATGAAATAATCATCAACAACGTTATCGTTGATATGGAAAAGTGTCTTCAATGGAGTCTGCAAGAAGAGTATTTCTTTATTAGCTACTCTTCTAAGAATGTTTTAAAAGCTGCTATGGTAGGTAGACTACTTCAGGAGAGAGGCAAACATGTTTGGATTGCCCCAGATGGCATACCACAAGGAAGAGAGTATTCCTTGGTAGTCCCTACAGCTCTGAAATTGGCAAAGCACTTTGTTCTTTTATTAACCCCAGATGCAGCTATGTCAAGTTGGGTAAAAAGAGAACTTGACATAGCCATCAGTAATCAAGCCAATACACGTGTAAAAGTTCTTCTTGCAGATGGGTTCAGCATTAATGACATAAGAAGAGATAATGAGCTGATGTTTTATCTTAATCGTGTTCAAGTAAAATTTGAATATAATGATGTAACCAGAAATCAAGATTCGTTGGATAGGTTTATCTCTGAATAGGAAGGGTTGTAACAATTCTTTTAAGACTAAATATGAATGAACATTACGACATATTCATAAGTTATCGCAGGGATGGCGGTTTTGAGACGGCAAAGCATTTGAATGACTTGTTGGTTCACGATGGCTATACTGTGAGTTTTGATATTGACACATTACGTGAAGGGGATTTTGATGAAACTCTTCTAAAACGTATTGATCAGTGCGTTGATTTTATTCTTGTTGTGGACAAACATACCTTTGATAGGACGCTTGACCTGGATTTTGATCCAAAGAAAGACTGGCTTAGAACAGAATTGGCATACGCACTTAAACTAAGGAAAAACATCATCCCACTTCTTCTTTCCGGAGTTGATGGATTCCCTTCCAATTTGCCAGAAGACGTTGCTGATGTGGCTACAAAGAATGGACCTGAATACAACAAGTACTACTTTGACGAGTTTTACAGACGGTTAAAGTCTTTCCTGCATTGTATTCCAAGGAATGCAAAGATTGATAATAAAGACTGTGCGACAGTAACGTTCTATTCGGATTCTGATGTTTCCGTTTCTGTTGATGGCAAACATATTGCGAATATTAAGGCAAAAGAATTCACAAAAGCACAGATTACATTAGGTGAACATGTTTTGGAATTCAAATCAATACAAGACACTTCCAAATGTTATTCTGAAGTACACTCCCTTAATGAGGTTAAGAATTATGTAGTTCAGATTAAGTTTGAAAAAGGTGGGAAATTCTCTATCGGGAAATCCACTATTCTAAAATCCATATTGGTTCCAATCATACTGGTACTTGTTTCATTGGGAATGTATTATATGCTTAAAAACAAGTCAAATGAAGATAATCCAGAATCTGAATCGGTCAAGTATCCAACAAATGTGGAGGTGGAATATTATGACGAGACCCTGTTTGTTAATGGCATTCCATACAAAATGATTTCGATAAAAGGCGGTGAGTTCTATATGGGAATTGAAGGTGATGAAGAGGCACAAAAGCATAAGGTGACGCTGAGCGATTATAAAATAGGAGAGACAGAGATTCCTCAGTCAATATGGGAAACTGTTATGGGGAGCAACCCTAGTAGGCATGTTGGGCCAAATTATCCAGTGGAGCAGATTTCTTGGAATGACTGCCAAAAGTTCATTGCAAGACTGAATGAATTATCTGGTCAAACATTCAAGCTACCAACAGAAGCCGAATGGGAATATGCGGCAAGAGGGAAGAATGATAAGATTGCCAAACTTGATGATTATGCCTGGTATGGGGTTAACTCTGGACATACAACTCACTCAATCGGAATGAAATTGCCTAATGGATGGGGATTGAAAGATATGTTTGGAAATGTTTGGGAATGGTGTGATGACAAACATGCCGTTTATTCAAAAAGTGATGCAAAAGACCCCAAAGGGCCTGAAACGGGTGATATGAATGTGTTTCGTGGTGGTGGTTGTGGAAGCGAGGCAGAAACATGCACTCCGACGTTCAGAGGCGCATGTATGCCAGAAGAGAATGCAGATGCATTGGGTATTAGATTAGCAATGTAAACAATAAAAAATATGGATAAAGAAGACAAAAACCTCAACAGAAGAGAGTTCTTCAAATGCTGCGCAAAGGCGGCATTGCCAATAATAGGAGGAATCCTATTAAGTAAAACCGAGGCTGTTGCGAAAGCATTAGAATCTGCGGATTGTAATTATGGATGTTCTTACTCATGTCGAATGTCCTGCCGTTCAGCATGTATGGGAACCTGCTCGGGAAGTTGTGCATCCACATGTTCTAAAGCCTGTTCGGGAAGCTGTAAAAATACTTGCAGTAAGGGTTGCGCGTCAAATTGCCAGAATACGAGTAAAGCAGAGCCTGCGAAGAGAGATACAATATGTCAAAAGACGGATACGATTCAGAAAAAGCGAAGCAAGTAACCTTTATCGTTACGAAGGATTGCCAGTTAGCTTGTAAGTACTGCTATCTTGTGGGCAAGAATTCAAACGAGACAATGTCGTTTGAAGTTGCCAAGAAAGCAGTGGATATGGTGTTGTCTGAAAACGCCAAAGAGGATTCTGTTGTCTGGGATTTCATGGGTGGGGAACCTTTCTTAGAGATAGGTTTGATAGATAAGATTTGTGACTACATAAAAAGTGAACTATACCAACGCAATCACCCGTGGTTTAAATCCTATATGATAAATATCACAACCAATGGCATTAACTATCATCAAAAGAATGTACAGGATTTCATTGCTAAGAATCATTGTCATTTGAATGTCAGCATCACAATTGATGGAACGTCATCGAAACACAATCTTAACAGAATCTATAAAGGCAATGGACGTGGTAGTTACAACGATGTGGTTAGGAGTATTCCTTTGTGGTTAGAACAATTCCCCAATGTTGGAACAAAAGTGACTGTCAGTAGCGAAGACTTGCCATATATAAAGGAAAGTGTATTGCACCTTTATAGATTGGGGATAAAGACAGTTAATATCAACTGTGTTTTTGAGGATGTGTGGAAAGAAGGTGATGATAAGATTTTGGAAGAGCAGTTGATTGCTTTGGCTGATGATATAATCGAAAAGAGATATTATGAGGAATACCATTGCTCATTCTTCAATGAAAACATTGGAGGCCCATTGGATTGCAAATTGGACAATCAAAACTGGTGTGGCGCAGGTAAAATGCTTTCTGTAGATGCAAAAGGCTTGTTCTATCCGTGTTCTCGTTTTGCCAAGTATTCACTACGCAACAAAGAGCCTTGGATTATTGGAGATATTGAAAACGGAATAGACAAGAACAAACTACGCCCATTCCTCTCGTTGCAACGATGTGCACAAAGCAAGCAAGAATGCATTGATTGTGAGGTGGCTCGAGGATGTGGTTGGTGCCAGGCAGAGAACTACGATGCCGCTGATACTGATACCATATATCAGCGAAGTACGGCTATCTGCAAGATGCATAAAGCGAGAGTTCATGCCAACAACTATTATTGGAATAGGTTGTATCGTAAACTAAATCAGGAGGAAAAGTCATGATGAAGTTTCTGATTATATTGTTAGATGCGACTTGCCCATCCTATTGTGCCTATGAGAACTCCAAGGCACAGAGCGAACTTATGCTAATAGATGTTTTGCGGAAAGGACTTCATTATGCATTGATTGAAAATCTGTATGTGCAGGTGGTTTATCCGGATTATGAGTTAAGCAAAGAATATGTTGATGCGCTTGACACGATAGACAAAATAGGTATAGCATCCGTTGGAAGTCTGAATCAAAAACACGCAGACGTGCTAGTAGTCAACGATTGGGATAGAATAGAATCTTTGGAAGTCAAAGCGGATACCACATACATCCTGCGTACTTCAAAAGAACTACTATTTGAGAAGTATTCAATGCTGATAGATTTCTGCTATAAAGCCAAACGATTGAATCTCATTTTGACGGATGTCGAAACGTTCACAGATGACGACTTTGCAAAATATAAAGATGTGCTTAAAGCATTGTCTGATTCTGTAGTTTCAAGATTCAATCAGGATGGAGTGTTGCCCAACATTAATGTTCTATCAGATAGGTTTACGTTGAATCAAATGAACAACTGCAATGCCGGATTAGAGAGTATCACATTAGCACCAGACGGGAACTTCTATGTATGCCCTGCGTTTTATTGCGATGGGAAACCAGTCGGAAATATCAACACGGGGTTGTGCCTTAAGAATCCTCAACTATATAAGATAGAGAATGCTCCAATATGTAGTTTGTGTGATGCATATCAGTGTAAAAGATGTATTTGGTTGAACAAGAAAACAACGTTAGAAGTCAACACACCATCTCATGAACAATGTGTAGTTTCAAATTTGGAACGTAATGCAAGTAGAGGACTGTTGACGCTACTAAAAGCATATGGTTTTATGACTGATTCAAAGATAAAAAGGATTGGTTATTTGGACCCATTTGAAAAGTTTTTTGATAATTGAAACTATATATTAAAAAAATGAATGATTATTGCGATATATTTATAAGCTATCGGAGAAAAGGCGGGCTACAAATGGCTGAGAGTCTTTACGAGTGGCTTACAGTCAAGAAAGGTTATTCTGTCTTTTTTGACAAAAAATCACTCCGGGAAGGACGGTGGGATAAGGAGTTGCGTAGGCAAGTTAGGTTATGTAAAGATTTTCTTTTAATTGTTGATAAACATTTGTTTGACAGAATGTTTGATTCGACATATCCAAAAGAGGAAGATTGGGTGAGACAGGAACTGTCTGAAGTGATTAATCGAGGCGACGATGTCGTGAATATCATTCCAATCGTCTTACCAAAAGCAGTCTTACCAAAAGTTCTTCCAGATGACATAGGAACAATAAATAAATGGAATTGGATTTCAATAGAGAACAAATATGATTTACTAAACAAATGCGAAGAATTAAAAAACAGGTTACATAGTCGGCAAACACATCTGCCAGATTTTTATTCCAAACATCCAGAAATGAATGTTAAACCAAATATAGATGATGTAAAACAGATATTAAATGAGTTAATTCAAAAAAATATTTGTTTCGATATTAATGTAAGTGTAGATGGCTACACAATTTCAACAAAATGAATATTGTCATGAATGTATCTTTTTTTACAGGCGAACAGCATAGCGAGAGTTTCAATCGGATTATCCGTCTTTTAAAGGAGATGGGGTTTTCTGTCAGGGTGTATGAATCGAAGGAATCATCACAATTCGATTTTATGCAAGCTCTGTATCGTGATATGGCAACCATTGTGGATGCAACTATCCCTAATAATCTATCTTTATCAACTGTCTATCCACTTTTAACGGCTCACATTAATATTCTTGACCATATTCTGGTGTTCAGCGATGGTTCTTACGAGGATGGAACACAGATACTTCCATTAAACATTACACCTCAACGAAATAGGAAAAGAGAAGAAAGGGATGTGCTGGAGTGGTTAAAGAAACAATTGGAAGATTTGAAAAACCATGAGTATTATGATAGATTTGAAATAGAATCGATAGAGACTCTTGCAAGTTATAAAGAAAGAATGGAAAGAGTGATTGTCGATTCTCTTGCATTACATGAGCGCAAGAAAGGAGATAAGACACGTGTAATGATTAGCTATCGTAACAGTTGTAGTCAGGAGGTGGAACAATTCAGAAAAGAAGTTGAAGCTCAAGGGGAAGTGGAGATAAAAGTATTGCCTCCTGGTTCGCTTTGTGGGGACTATGAGGCTCATACACCGATGCGCAGATGGATGTTAGTGGGGTTGCTTGATGACCATATCCGAGAGGTTGACGAAGTATGGGTGTATTACAATGACATATATGCCAATTCATGGTGGACTCTTGCGGAATTGGTCATGACGGCTAACATCAATAATGACCGCAAAAAGAAAATAAAGATAAAAGTATATGACGCAAAGGCAAAACGTTTCTTGAATGAAGACGAACTCCCTCCATTTGTGAAAGTGATGCTAACGTCTGATCAGCATAGGAGATTGGCTCGATTGCTTTCAAATACACGTCCAGACACTATGGGTCCAGAAAACATCGAAAACATCAATCAGTTAAAACAGATAGTACCCATCATGCGTAGTATGCCAAAGTTTATGCGGAACAGGCTGGTAAAGCAAATGCGTCCTTTGTTGGAACAAGGAGTACCAACCTCAATTCCTAAAGAGCAACAGGAAGAGATGATTCGAGACTTGGTCAAAATGTATAGCGACCCGGACGAATTGGAGCGTTATGTCAATGATGAGGTTTTCCAAGATGTATTTTGGAAGAACATATCCTACCAAACTGAAGAGCGAACACCAGCATTAGTAAATGGTGTTGTTAATCCTAATGTGTTTATGGATGTTCCGATGTCTGAAAATACTGGACTCAGTGAGGAAGAATTAAAGAATGCGGCTAATAACGGTACATTAATTACACTAACATCTTCGAAGGGGACAAAGAGCTATCGGGTTGAAAAAGGTATAACACGCTATTTGTGGTTGGCAACAAGAATGGGACAACCGACAATAAAGGATGCACCAGGGATAGAGGTTATACAGACATACAATCTCATACAAGACTGATTTATGCATTTATACAAGAACATAGAACAAGCTATCCGCCATCATGAAGAAATACTTCATGTTGATGTTGGTGTGCAGGAAGATGATATCCGCCATGCCATCCGTTGGGTGATGCGGGACAATCCTGATATATTCTGGTTTGTGCATCAATATCACTTTGACCAAGATAAACATGAAGTGTCGTTCAGATACCAGTTCTCGAGGGAACGTAGTGAATTCATTCGGAAAAGCATTGAGGATGTTGTGGGGAATGACTTCCAAATCGGTCACGTTCGCACGTTGGGCGTTTATGAGCAGGTGATGTACGTGTATAAATGGTTGCTTACCTATTGTAATTATAACGTCAACTCTGCTTATAATCAGAATATAGATAGTGTTTTTGTGCGAAGAAATTCTGTTTGTACGGGGTATTCGAAAGCGGCACAATACTTGTTCAAGTTGCTTGACATAGAGTCCAAACTCGTATTTGGCCGGCTGAATAACGATAGGAAGGATGGACGGCACTGCTGGAATATGGTGTGCATAGAGGGTATACACTATTACTTGGATGTTTGTTTAGGTGATACTGTTCTTGAAGATACTCTGGTAAAGGCAGGTGTTACAGAGCCTTTACGCTATGGAGACTTCAATTATAACTGCTTTTGCGTATCTACTGATGAGATTGCAAAGAGTCGAAGCATAGAAGATGCAGAATCTTTGCCAAGCTGTGACTGGTGCCTCGAAAAGGAAAAGGTTGAAACTTTGTCTTTGATTCCCATAAAACTAAGGAATAGTGCAGTCGGTTGTCACTTGTCTCATATTGGCAGTTCAGCTGACATATATCTTTGTGCAAAGGACAAAAACGTTGTTTTGAAGAAATTCAGGGGGAATGACTCACGTAAATGCGATGAAGAGTATGGCTTTATGAATCATTTGAGAAAGTGTAATCATCTGCTTCAATTGAATGATGCCTATAGTGATGTATGGAATAATATTTTAGCAATAGAGCAATCGACTCCCCTCGTGGATTTATTCTGCAGTCACTATTATCATCCGACCTTGAATGGAGTGCTGGCGATGATTAAGGATATTACCCTCGGATGGTTGGAGTGCCGTGGGCGTGGCATCTTATATCGTGATATTCATGTCTGTAATATCTATAAGGCAAATGACGGACGATACAAGTTGGGCGATTTTGGCAGCTGTGCGTATGAACGTCGTGGATTGCATGAGAGAGTGGGCAATCAATGGTTCATGTCGCCAGAGACATACATTAATGGTCTTTTTGATGAACGCTCCGCTGTTTATTCGATTACAGCTGTTCTCTATTTTATATTGAATGGGCTGCGCCCTCCTTTTGTGGATGGGCATAATGAGGAAGAAGCTTTACAGCGTAAGATGAATGGGGTGGCTTTGCCAGAACCTTTGTTGTTGCGTTCATTCCCAAAAGCTGTTGCTGAAATGATAATGAATTGCCTTATCACCAGAGGTTGCGCTTTTTATCCTTCCGAGAGAATTCGGTCTTGTAATGAGTTGTTGCACATCATAGACCGGATACTTGCTAGTTTAAAGGAACAACGTATTAAACTGTCATTTGTGCAACAAGACACAGAGAAGATTCTTGCAGACAAAACCGTTTCCAATGTCTATATACCTCGGGATGTCCATCACAGATTTGCATATGGAGAGGATGTTGAGAGAATGGCGATTAGCCGTAAGTGGTCCTCATATAGCGAAGAGGTTGAAAGAGCTGCAACAACTGCTGTGCCAGTCATTGTTGATGTAGACGGCAATGATGGTTTTGAAGAAGTTAGCTGGGATGATTTACCTAGTGAATTAAGAGTTGCGCTTGAAGGTGATGATGATGTGAGTTCAATTCCCATGTCGGATGATGTGGAAAACTATTGTCGTACAATGGGGATTGGTGAACCGGCTTTTAGGGGACCAGACAAGGAAACCTCTCCTCAAAGAAACAATGATGAATGTGTCCCTCCAAGACGAAAAACGCCAAGCGAACCAACTACTTTTAGCCCGCTTATTCGCAAACGAAGTTTCTGGAACAATTTTTTTTGTAAAACCTATGAGACATATAGTTCCATCTTCGCTCCAGCAGAAGTGAAACCAAAATCTCATATGCAGGTTCAGGTGTATCTCCACCTTTATAAAGAAACAGAGCAGGTAAAGACATTAGCACAAGAGTCAGACAAAAAAGCGGAACGACGTGATTATATTCCACTTCAATGCAAATTGAAAAAGGGGGATAAAGTCGATGTGCAGTTGCATATCTATGGTGAGACGCTGCTGATGTCAGACCAAAAGAGTGTAATTTGGCAAGGGTCGTTTACTAAGTGCAGTTTCGACTACTTTGTGCCAAAGGATATTAATGAGGATGAGTTGAGATGTGTGGCATTACTTACGGTCAATGAGATTCCTGTTGGCGAAATGAGGTTCATTACAAGGATTGTGGAATCGCCAAGGAAACTGAATCCAGAGATTATCGCGCATAAATATAATAAGGTGTTTGTCTCATATGCTCACAAGGACGAGGCAAAGGTCAAGTCTTTCCATGAGGGGTTAAAGTTGGCAGGTATAGAGCATTTCTTTGATCGTGCCTACTTGCAGACCGGTGATATTTTCCCGCAGGTTATACAGGATTATATCAACTCCGCTGATTTGTTCGTGCTTTTCTGGTCGGAGAATGCTTCAAAGAGCGATTATGTTCAGAAAGAATGCGCACAGGCTCTTGAACGCGCATTCCCACAGGTGAAGCCAGAGCAAGATGCGAAGCTCAGGATATACCCCATGAGCATTGAGCCGCGTGCAGAACTACCTGGCGATATGAAGAATTATTATCATTTTGGAGAAATGTAAAGCAGAATAATTATGAAATACGATATTTTTATAAGTTACCGTCGCGAAGGTGGTTATGACACTGCTAAGCATTTGAATGATTTGCAGGTTCGTGACGGCTATAGAGTTAGCTTTGATATTGACACTTTGAGAAATGGAGATTTTGACTCTCAATTGCTTGAAAGAATAGACCAATGTAAAAATTTCATTTTGATTGTGAATCAACATGCATTTGGTCGAACACTTGATCCTACTTTTGACCCTCAAAAGGATTGGTTACGGTGCGAACTTGCATATGCACTAAAAAAACCAAAATATTATCCCCGTATTTCTCTCTGGAGTTACTGGCTTTCCAGAGAATCTTTCCGAAGATGTGTCTGGGGTTGTAAAAAAGAGTGAACAATAGTTGATGGAGATGTTTTTGTTTACAATTTTGAAAATGTAAGTAAATAAAAGAATGAAGTTAAGAATTTATTGTTTTTTATTCGTCTTTTCCTTTGTCTCATTAAACATGTTAGGAGGTGAAAGTGATAATGATGAAGTGGATGCAATCGGAGTGTACAGTACTGAAGAAGGATCTGAGGTTGCTCCTCTGCTTGGGGATATTGCATTTAGTCAGTTCTCTCCGTACAATGACAAATGTCCTTTGTACGATGGAAAGAGAACGGCAACTGGATGTCTTGCTACGGCAATGGCTCAGATAATGGCTTTTTATCGTTATCCTCAAACCATGATTGGAAGGAACATCGAATACGTTTCAGAAAAGTATTCTATCCCAATTTCTTGGAATAGCTCAACAACTGTTTTTGATTGGAATAATATCCTTAATACGTATAATGCAGACTTTATTCCAGATTATCCTGGTTCGATAAGTACGACTGCGGAACAATACTTAACATTTGCGACTATGCAATCTTCGACTCAATATTATCATAGTTTTGATATTTGCCAATTAGTGAGTATCTCTCAGGAAGTCATAAGTGGGGAGTTGCAGCTATTATTAGCAGATAATAAGGGAAACATTATTCGTCCTGTTGGACGGGTATCCATAATAAATGTGTTAAAACCCCGAGCAGGATGGTCTTCAACTTTTATAAGGCACTCCATGCCATATAGTATAGCTGATGGTACATACCGATTATATCTCGGATTTAAGTTTGATAATGATGATAACTGGTCTGTTGTTCAACGAGCTGTAGATGGAACAAGCATTTATAATTCCGACCGTGAGGAGTTCTATATTACGATAACCAAAACAGGTCTATATTATTCGATAGACAATGAATCATTTGTATGTGGTTACTCTGATTCGCAAGGGAATGCTGTGGCGACTTTATGTGCTGCTTGTGGTGCAGCGAGTCATATGAACTATGGGATTGACGGCAGTGATGCTAATAATGACAACTTGGCCTCGGCTATGATAGATTATATGGATTATGACAACAAGATGTGTCTCATAGAATCCAGTATGAATACGACAAGTGGTTGGATAGAGAATCTAGTCCAAGAAGAATTAAAGAAACATAGGCCGGTCTATTGTTGTACATCCTTGGAGAATGGCGGCAGTCATGCCGTAGTTATTGATGGTTTTAAGTATATAGATAACACACCCTACTTCCATGTGAACTGGGGGAAGAATGGTGAGGATAATGGATATTATTTATTAGATAACATGATCACGTCATCAGGCAAACAGTTTGGGTTCAGATACAGTCTGATAATGGGCATAAAACCTAATGACAGCAATGATATAGGGTTTACTTTTACCGCTAAGAGTGTTTCTGCTACTTATGAGAATCAAGTATTATCTCTTTCCATCGAGAATTTTCTAAACTCCACCTACAAGACCTTTTGTGGTGATGTCATAGTCTATGCAATTAATAAAGATGGCAACGAATACGTTCTTGATACTTCCACATGGGACTTATGGGAGCCATTAAAAGGGCATGGTAAGTTTGAAAGACCTATTCAAGTTCGAACAGATATAAAGGACGGAGATTATAATATTGTCATCAGGTGTAAAGAACGTGATTCTATGGTAGAAAAAGATATACTAACAACAAATTTCCCAAACGTTTATATCACAGGAAACTTGGCTGGGCTTAATAATGTTGGCTTAGATGACAATAATGAAATTAAAAAAGAAATGTATGATTTGTCAGGACGAAAAGTTCAGAATAAGAGCAATTGGAATTCAATAATGATTTCAAATGGGAAGAAAATCATAATTTCTCATTGAGGGTAATCAAATTTCTTTATGAGGTATGGAACAAGGAAAAGAATACTACGCATTCATTAGTTACAAGCGTGAAGATGAGAAGTGGGCGAAGTGGCTACAAGATAAGTTGGAACACTATCGGTTCCCTACTAACCTTAATGGCCGAACGGACTTACCAAAGAATATTCGTCCTACTTTTAGGGATGTTACAGACCTCAATCCTGGTTTGCTGGCAGAAGAGATAAACAATGCTCTACATAATTCTGAATGGCTGATTGTTGTGTGTTCTCCACGTAGCGCCAGGAGTCCTTGGGTATGCAAGGAAGCCCAGACGTTTATAGACCTTGGCCGTGCTGACCACATTATTCCTTTCGTTATAGAGGGTAATCCTTTTTCAAATGACATCACTACAGAATGTTACCCCGAAGCGCTTCTCAACCTTACCGGAAGCAAAGAATTACTGGCTGCAAACATCAACGAAATGGGCCGCGATGCCGCCGCCATCAAGGTTGTTGCCCGTATGTTTAATCTTCGATTTGATGCCCTATGGCAGCGTTATCAACGTGCTAAAAGAAGAAGGAACATCTTAATGGCTGCATTTTCTCTTTTTACATTGTGCATAGGTATTGCTGTTTATTCATATGTGACTCATCAGAAATATCTTGCAGATAAAGCGCAGATGGAGAAGTCTATTCAGATGTCATATGCGGAGTATTTCAAATGTGAGAAATTATTTAACGAGCATAAGTATGTAGTTTCTTTTAAAGAGTGTAAAAGAGTTATATGTAGTAACTTGATGATTCCAGACACTCTTTCATCTAAATTTGAATATCTCCTTAGAATGAGTTATGCTGCGATGCAATCAGATACGTTGGACATTTCTAATAAGTATGTTGCAGAGTTTCCTGCAATGGACTGGGGCGAAATGCCTGTTGTCTTTAGTGATGATGGAGACACTGTTTATATCGGCTGTAGCGGTTTTTCAGTTCTTGATACTTCTACGGGGAAATGCATCAATCGATCCGACTTCTGGCCCTCAGATATTCGTGTGATAGGCGAAAGAATTTACACATATGATGATTTTGATATTTCTATATACGACAAGCACTCACTGAAAAAGATTGCAAACAGCAAATTGACAACAGGTCACGAAGACTATCAAATGAAAGTAGGAAGTAGTGCAGACGGGAAAAGAGTTCTTACAAGATCAAATAGTGGTGCATACAATGTGTATGAAACTATCACAGGACACCTAATAAACACCTTCAAACAGCCTGCTTCTATGGCATCAATCAACTACAATGGTAGTATCATTGCAATGAACGAAAACGAAAAATTAAGGCTGTATAGGGTTGATTCTGGGGAACAAATCAATGAATATAATAGTCTTTATGCCGCTGACTTACAATTTGACATGTCGGGTAAGTGGTTGCTGCTTTATCTTAAAGAATACGATGGATTAAACATCCTGAATATAGATACGAAAGAGAATTATAGCATTGACAGCTTATATGGACAATGGGGCAATAGCTTTAATTTTGATGGAAGCGTGTATGCTAATAAATATATTGTTTCCGATGATAATAGATATATAGCTATTGGTTCAATTATATTTGATATGGCAGATGGCTCTTTATTCAAGAAGCTTCATGATTCAGAAAAAGCTATGGGCCTAAAGATATTTCCTGAAGCAAAAAAGGTTATACAAGTAAATTGGGATAAGGAAATAATTGAATATACCCGTAATGGTGAACCTATGTTCAAAATCAAGAATGTTGACTTTTCAAATATCATAAACAACGATAATACTACTGAAAAATATGATATAGAAACAGATGGTCGCGGAAAAATTTCCATTAAAAACAAAAATGGAATTTTGATAGGTGTAATATCTGATCTTGATGGAGACATATATCATCTGAGTATTTCACCGAACGAAAGGTATATTCTTGTAAACTCATTAGCAATACCTTCAAGTTTGTATGACTTGTCTACAGGAACTATAGTACAACAATTCCCATTCTATCCTGGTTATGATGGAGATTTAGGTTTTGGTGTAATAGGAAAAGATGGGAACATCTATTTTAAAGGTCTGAATACGGTTTTTCAATATCAGCTAATTCCATTAGAACAATTACTTAATATTAATATTGAATAACATGAACCTAGACAACTACATAGAGCAAGCTATCCGTCAGCATGAAGAGACTCTTCATGTTGATGACAATGTGCAAGAGACAGATGTACGTCATGCCATCCGGTGGGTAATGCGTTATAATCCTGATATATTCTGGTTTGTGCATCAGTATTTCTTTGACAAAGATAATGGTGTTGTGTCATTCAGATACAGATGTTCTCCTAAAAGGAGTTCAATTATTCAAGAGAGCATCAATGATGTTGTGGAGAATGATTTTCAAATTAACCATGTTCGTACTTTAACTCAGTTAGAACAGGTGGCATACATCTATAAATGGATACTGGCATATTGTAATTACAATGTCAACTCAGCATACAACCAGAATATAGATAGCGTGTTTGTCAGAAGGAATTCTGTATGTACAGGATATGCAAAGGCCGCACAATACTTGTTCAAGTTGTTCGGAATTGAATCTCGCCTTGTATTTGGAAGGCTAAACAATGACAAAGAGGATGGACGGCACTGTTGGAATATTGTGTGCATTGAGGGGACATTTTATCACTTGGATATTTGTTTAGGCGATCCAGTGCTTGAAGATTTATTGGCAAAGGCAGGATTCACAGGTGCGTTGCGATTTGGTGATTTCAACTATAATAGTTTCTGCGTATCGACTGAGGAAATTACTAAGACTCGGAGCATTGAAGATATAGATTCTTTGCCAATCTGCAATAAGATTCTTGATAAAGAAAGTATAGAAAGCCAGTCAAGGATTGCTATCAATCTACGAAATGACAAAACTGGTTGCCTCTTGTCTCATAATGGTAGTACAGCAGATATATACCTTTGTTCAAAAGACAAGAATGTTGTCTTGAAGAAATACCGAGGAAACGACACGAAGAAATGTGAGGAAGAATATGGCTATATGGACAGTTTGAAGGGTTGCATTTTACCCTCTGTCGTTATTTCCCGAAGTGTAAAAGAGATTGGTAATTTCGCGTTTGGACATTCTCATATTGAAGTTTTACAACTTCCTGCCTCTCTGCATTCTCCATACGGAAGGCAGTTTAAGGATTCTTACATTGGAATATTGAGACTTCCATGCGAATGGAAGGGGATGGTATCCTTAGATAAATGCAATCATCTGCATCGGTCTGGATTATTGGATTCAGATGTTTTCGGGTATATTGGATGGCCAAGTACGCATATAGAAATATTGGAATTTTATTGAAGACGATTAGAATGGAATCATGAGTAAGAAATTTGATATATTCATCAGCTACCGTCGAAAGGAAACGGCAGACAAGGCGGAACATCTGTTCAGCTTACTGGAGATGGCTGGCTATAAAGGGCAGGTGAGTTTTGACAGGGAGAACTTTGATGGAAGGTTTGACCTGGAGATACTGCAACGATTGGATGATTGCAAAGATTTTATTGTGGTGCTTGCTCCAGGAACGCTTGCGGATCTGAATGAGGAAGATGCGCATTGGTACGAGAAATTGGCAAGCTGCTCGGTAAGTGAGTTCTCTGGGATTGAAACCAAGATGAAGGCAAGTGGTGCGATTCTCGACTTTGTGCGATTGGAGATAGCAAGAGCCATTGCAAAGGGGAAGCATATCATTCCTGTTGTGCCAGTAAACACACCTGAATATAACTTTGACCGACTTGTGCTGCCAGATGATATTGCTCTGTTGCAGAAAGAGCATGCAGAACATTATCAGGACACCAAGGATTTCTTGTTCAAGGATATTCTGCCAAAAATAACGAAGCGGCTGAAGAGTAAGCCCAATAAGAATGGGTGGCTGAAGTCTGCAATCATGATGGCATTATTACTTGCGATAGTTGCTGGTATAGCAACATGGATAAAGTGGAGCAATGAGCGTGATCAATTTGATAATTGCAGGACACAAAGTGATTACGAGCAATTATCAGCCAATAGCTTATTCTTTGCTGGTCAATGCCAGGATTCGTTGCAAATGTTTGCCTCGTTGAAATCGCCATACGCACAGATCAACGATTCGAAGAATACGGATCGGAATGACTCCCTCAGTGTAAAGTGGAATGAGGACTGCTCATTGCAACAGCTACGTGTGCTTAGAAATCTCATCAACAATATGATGCGGATTGAGAAGGGTGTCTTTGTAATGGGTACTCTAGAACCTTTGGGATTGGAAGAGACTCCACATGAGGTGATGATAGATACGGATTATTACATTGGGAAATTTGAAGTAACAGAACAGGAATGGAATGTTGTGATGAAGGATTCTATGATTGGTGATTCGAAAATACCGATGACGTATGTTTCCTGGAATGATTGCCAACAGTTCGTTAGGAAATTACAATCTCTCACAGGGCTTGTCTTCACTTTACCTACTGGAGCAGAGTGGGAATATGCAGCAAGAAAGAATGGTGAAAACAGCAAATATGCAGGTAGCGATAATTCTGATGATGTTGCCTCTTATGCCACTAATGCCGAAGACAAACCAATGTCAATTGGCAAGCATGAACCTAATGCGATGGAACTCTACGACATGTCTGGTAATGTCTCGGAATGGTGTGAAGATGGTGGCGAAAGCAAGAAGATAATCCGTGGAGGTTCGTTTATGAGTAGCAAGGAAGAGATAACAGTTACGTATGCTGATGCAGCATCAATAGAAACACGAAGCAAGGCAATCGGTTTGCGCCTTGTGGTAAACCCATAAGAACAATGAAGAGAATATTACACCTTATCTTATTATATAGCATCTGTGTGGGTGCATTTGGCCAAAGCAAAGAATTTGAGAATGTGTTCCGGGCTTGTAGGCTGGCTCAATCATCTATGAGTGACGGTATTGGTAGTCAATCGGAGATTAAAGAAGCTTGCAGTTTGCTTACTTCAACAGATTGGTCACCTCTTATTCTCCAACAAGACAGCAAAAACGCTGAAGCAGCCATGAAGAACCACATGGTGTTCTCGCCCGAGTTCCTTAAGGATGTAGCAGATAACCGTAAGGTATATAGGAAAGCGAAGCAATATGCCGAAGAACAAAATGCACAGCAACGTGGAGGTAACGTGCAACTATGCACCAAGTGCATCAAGGCAAAGCAGAAGATGACCTATTACATCAGGGGGAATGGTAAGCCCATCAATATTGCTGCCGTTGCAGAAATCAATGGATTGATAAACCTGAATGTTATAGTAAAGGATGGTAAGGGTAAGGAAACCCCTTACAAGATTAACTCGGACGAATATAAGGGAGCATCAGCACGTAGGTTGCCTACCATCAATCTTCCCAAAGGGTATTCGTATGTGTATATCACAATTGAAAACAAAACTGACAAAGACAAAAGTGTCGCAATCATCGTAGAGTAAAAATATCATCAATATGAAGCGCATATATATATTATTATTAATGCTCGCCTCTGTTTGTTTGCTATCCGCACAGTCAGAAAAGGCCAAGAGCATGTATGAAGAAGTCGTAAGCGGAAAGGTTACGAAGGAGAAGTTCTTAAAGCAGGACTTTGCTGATGTTGACTCTACATCAATGCATGACCTTGCCGTCATGTTCTATCGAGCAGAAGACTATGCCATGGCTGGAAGTTGCTGGGAAGTGGCTCTCAGCAAGGTGAAGAAACACGGCAAGGCATACGAACAGATTATCAACTGCTTGTCGGCTGTATATACCAAGGATACCTATCCAGAGAAGATACAATGGCTGATGGAGGTGATAGAGGAACATAATAGGTGGGAGTTGCAGAAGGATTGTAACGACTATAAGTGTAAGTTGGAGCGCGCCCAGTACTACCTCATGCATGATGATGAGGTGAAGGCAAAGCAACACTTAGGTGAGGCAATGGAACTGTGTCAGACAGAGGAAGAACGTGTAGAGATTGATGAAGCATACGCAAAGAGTTTGTTCGAGATGCGTGACTTTGAAAGTTGTGCACAATATTACTATTCTGCATCAAAAAGATGGAAGAGTATCGGCAATACAGAAAAATCAGTCAATGCACTTTATTGGTCGGCACAAAACTACATGCTGTCATCCAAGTATGACGTTGCTGAGGGTTACGCTCGCGAAGCCATGGAAGCCTCAAAGTCGCAATCAACGGAAGATCAAAAGAAACTGTACCTGATGTGTGTGGCAAGTTTGGGCGATGCATTGTTCTGCCAACAGAAATACGAAGAGGCTCTAACTGTGTATAAGATAGAACTGGATGGATATGCATCATGGCAAACAAACAGCGAGAAACACGCGGATGCCTTAGAAGATGTAGGAAAGGTAGAGGTTCGTATGAAACGCTTCGATGATGCAAAACGTCACCTGCAGCAAGCCGTTGACATGTATAAAGCATTAGGAAAGGATGATAAGTATTCAAATACATACTCCGAATTGCTCGTATGTCTGAGAAAGGCTGGTGATAATGATACTGCCGATGCGATGGAGCACGAGGCTGATAAGAAACGGCAGGCAGTTTGGCAACGACTGCTGGACAGTGAATTGTCAAGTATTGATGTTACGAAGAAATATCTCAGTAGTATGGATTACACCAACTCGCTCAATACTATTGCGGGATGTTATTTCGGTCTTGATCAATATAGGAAGGCTGCTGAGTATTATGCACTATATACCAACACAATGCGTGACATGCTCAGAGAGAGATTTCTGCAATTGTCTGATGTTGACCGCAAACGAGTTTGGAAGGAACAGCAGGAGCATATTGATGAGTTCCGCTTTGATATAGCTACATTGCCTGATTCCGTGAGTAATCTCATGCCATTGTTCATTCCTACGCTCTACGACATGGAATTGATTTCAAAGGGTATCATGCTTAATTCGGTGATAGAGTTTGAAAGGGTGCTTGATAATAATAACGATGCGAAGTTACTGGCTGTGTATAAAGAGATAAAGGACAACCAACAACAGATTGACGAGTTGCAACAGTCGGCATCAGATGAGAATCTCAGTAAAGTCTTGTCATTGAAACAGAAGAATGCCACTTTGGAACGCCAACTGATGCAAGGATGTGCTGCCTATAGCGACTACACACACTACCTGTCGTATACATGGAAAGATGTACAGAAGAAACTCTGCACAGAGGATGTGGCAATAGAATTCACTACCGTTGCGATGTCGCCGTTAGATAAGGACAACTATCTGCTGGCACTCATTCTTACCTCAAAGGGGGAACCAACAATGGAGGTCGTCAGCACAAAGGCAATTCTGAAGAATCTTGAAAGCAAGGAGGACTTGTATGACAATCCACGCTATTATCAGTTTATCTGGGGATTCATGAAGAAGCATCTTGATGGCAAGAAACGCGTGTATTTTGCTCCTGACAATAATTTGAGTAATGTGGCGATAGAATACCTGAAGGATGGTGAACAATCATTCTTTGAGAAGTATGAGGTCTATCGCTTGTCGTCAACAAAGGAGCTGTGTCGTGCTTATCAGAAAACGGCAAGCAAGAAATCAATATGCATATTTGGTGATATTGATTACGAAACCAAACTGCAATCATCGCAGAAAGGCGGTCTTGTCTTTGGACAACTTGCTCATGGCAAAGAAGAGGTAAGCGAAATACAGCATAGCATGAAGAAAACATTTGATGTGAAGGTCTATGATGGTAAGAAAGCAACAGAAAGACAATTCCGTATGCTTTCGGACAACAGTCCTCTGATTCTTCATGTCTCCTCACATGGAGAGTATAATGGTAATGCTAAGACCACAGAGGATGAAGCCATGGATTATAGCATTCTGGCTTTGAGTGGTGCAAACAAAGGTTCTTCAGACATAGAGAATGATGGTATTATTACTGCTACAGATGTATCGCAGATGAACCTTCGCAACTGTGAACTTGCAGTTCTCTCTGCTTGTAAAACAGCTCTTGGTGGAAAAGGCGCAGATGGCATCTTTGGTCTTCAAAGAGGATTCAAGAATGCAGGTGTGCACAGCCTCCTTATGAGCTTGAAGCCTGTATATGATGAGAGCACAGCCAAGCTAATGGTGGCGTTCTATCAAGGTATTGCTTCTGGAAAATCCAAGCGGCAGTCTTTGCTTGATGCCCAAAAGGCAGTTAAAGACCAAGGTTATAAAGATGGAAAGTATTGGGCTCCGTTCATACTGTTGGATGGATTGGGCGAAAAGATTCGGTAATACGTTAAAGAATAATAAAAGTTACCCTTTGGTAATTTACCATTGGGTAACTTTTTGTATATTTGCACATTATTAATATAGCCAAAAGAATATGAATGCTCCATTTCAATACGGGACATTGGCGACAAGAGAGAATTTTGTTGATAGGGTGGAAGACAGGGTGCAGTTGAAAAACTTCCTTTCTTCGCATATCAACGTGATGTTGGTATCTCCACGCCGTTGGGGAAAATCCTCTCTTGTCAAGGTGGCCATGGAGGAACTACAGGACGAGGACAAGGATGTCAGAGTGTGTTATATCGATGCTTTTAGCATCGGTTCTGAGGCAGAATTCTATCGGACGTTTGCCAGTCAGGTGATAGCATGTGCATCGAGTAAGTTAGAGAAACGCATACAAGACGCTAAGAAGTTCTTGACAGGCGTGGTACCGCAGGTCGTTATTAAGGACGATGTAACTAATTTTATGGCTTTCGATGTGAAGTTTGTGCCTCAAGAGCAGGACAAGATGGACATCCTTCGACTGCCGGAAACATTGGCACAAACAAAAAAAATTAAGATTATTGTGTGTATCGATGAATTCCAGCAATTAGCAAATCTTCCCGAATATAAGAATATGGAGGGAAAGATGCGTTCTGCGTGGCAACAGCAGGAACGGGTGTCGTATTGTCTTTATGGCAGTAAACGGCATATGATGCTGGATATCTTTAATAATTCCAACTCACCATTTTATCGGTTTGGGCAATTGCTGTTCCTGAACAAGATTCCTAAGGAAGAATGGATGCCTTTTATTGTGGATACGTTTGAGAAGTCTGGGAAACATATTTCCAATGAATTTGCCAGTCGAATCTGTGATGTGACAGAGTGTCACTCCTGGTATCTGCAACAGTGCTGCTATTTCGTATGGAACGCTACAGCGACAGAAGTCTCAGAGCAGTCGTTTAACTATGGGCTGAAACAGATGATTAATACCAACTCCCCGATGTTCCTGAATGACACAGAAACATTGGCTGCCAGTCAGATAGAGATGCTCCGTGCTATTAAGGACGGCGTACTACAGTTGTCGTCGGCAGAAGCTAGGGCGAAATACCATTTAGGGAATCCCAATACTATCAGTAAGAACAAGAAAATATTACAGAATAAGGATATTGTGGAAATGAAAGGTGGGAAAATGGTATTTGTTGATCCAATCTATCGATTGTGGTTTGCGAGAGAGTATGAATGAGTATTAATTACGTAACAATCATAATTATGAGTATTATTGTAAATCTGAGCGACTCGATTGCAATGAATGATACAATCATTGTCAAGGTTATGAAGGCGTCTGAGACGTGGCGACCAGTTATAAATGAAGTTGAAACGAATTCCAAAGACGTGTGGATTGTGGTTGCTATTTGTGTAACTGTAGTTATCGTTGTTGGACTTATTGCATGGGTTATGAAAATATGGATTGCAGGGAAGAAAGAGCTACTTATGGAAGAACTTCAACAAAAGAAGAGTATAAATGCTGTTGAGTGCAAAAAACATGAGATGGAAATTGAACAACTTAGACAAGACCAAGAAGTAGATCGCGAGCAGAAAAAAAAGGGGAATGAACTTAAGAATAAGAAGACAGCCCAAGATATAGAATTAGAGAAGTGGGAAGCAGAACACAGAAAAGAAGAGAACAAATTTCGTAGGGAAAGATACGAACAAGAAACAGAGCAAGCCAAGTTGGATGCGGAATTGAAAAGAAAAATTAGAGAAAAAGAACCCGAAAATGAAAAAAACTAACATCTCCATATTTCTTCTTTTGTCTGTACTTCTTGCCTCCTGCAAGCAAGTGGTTATACAGCAACCGCTGACGAAAGTGATTGCTGAAGACTCAAACGACATTTCCACGGGGACTGTTTGGAATCTTCTCGGACTGTCCTTGCTAATTGCAATAGGTTTTATTATCCTAGTTTATATCATCGCTCAGGCCGTTTACAAATTGGAGAGTAACCGATGGAAGCGCTTTTGGGGCTGGCTAGAAGGTCATCTGACCCAGATGTTCGGCCTGTCTTGGCTATTTGGCTTCTGTGTCTATGCCGTTGGTATGTTCGTTGGAATAGAAGAAACCACAGAATCGTTAGATAGGTTATGGCATTTGTTTGGAGTCGCTCCGATGGCGGTTATCCATGCCTTTGGCATGTTTATTATGGATAGTGACGTGAGTGCGGTTCACGATATATTTCACGAAAACCTATTCTATATGGTACTATTCTCACTGGCACACTTTTTTGCAGCAGGTGTAAGTCTGATATTCGTTATTAAGCATTTCGGATATAATATTGTGGCCAGCATACAGATGTGGCTTTCTGCACTTGGATGGAAGAAGTATGAACAGGTGTTCCTATTCTGGGGTATGAACGATATATCACTTCAACTTGCTAAAAGTATCAAGTTATGTGGCAAAGTGAAAGGTAGCCATAAGATAATTTTTATTCGGATGACCGACGATAACGAAAAAATTGGCGAGCAGAGTGGCCTTGGCAGGCTGTTCAACTATTTGTCGATGAAAAACGAAGAGTTGATGAAGATAAAGGAGTTGGGATGTTTGACGACGAACTCCTACAGCAGTCTGGCACGATTGACCGATGTCAGCGGCAGCAATCAGCAGCCAGATATACTACGTGATAAAATGAGACTCCGTTCAGTCGTTAAGATTATTCAGAATACATCAGGCGATGTGCACATGTTCTTTATGTCTGATGATGACAAGGCTAACATTCAAGCTGTGGGTAACATCAAGCGCGATGCAACAATCAACAGGATTGCAGCCACAAAGACCAATGGAAAGATTAAATTATACTGCCATGCTCGTTACAATAGCGTCCATCGTGTGATAGAAGACGAACAACAGATACCAAACATCCAGGTGAAAGTGGTTGATTCGTCACACATAGGTGTGGAACTGATGAAACAGAAAGTCGAACTTCAGCCGGTCAGTTATGTTGATGTGAATCCTGATGGTACCGTAAAATCTTCCTTTAACGCACTGATAGTAGGATTTAGTGAGGTGGGGTTAGATGCTCTGCGATTCCTATATGAGTTTAGCGCATTTGTCAAGGAAGGTAGCACTTGGAATAATGTTGAACGCTCTGCTTTCCATTGTGATGTTGTTGACAAGAAGATGGACGAACTTGCAGGACTCTTTATAGCCAATGCTCCGTCCATTCCTGTCGAATGCAGTTTCGCAAAAGAGGGGAACGCTGTCCATCCGTTGATTTCGCTCCACAAATGGGATGCCCAGGGACGTGACTTCACCAACTACCTGATAAGTGCCCTTAAGGACAAGTCACCATTAAATTATGTTGTAGTGGCGACAGAAAACGATGAACTGAATATCTCTATCGGAGTACGAGTCTTTCGAATGGCTATCCGCTACCGAAATGACATGAATCACCTGCGAATAATGGTTAGAGTGCATCATGATGAAGATCAACACATACAGCATATTGCTGAGCACTACAACAGGATGTGGGCGGCAAATGAGAAGGCGGAAGGGAATAAATTACATCAAAGATGCATCAAGTCTGATGAGGATATTTGCTACCCGATTACCTTGTTTGGTTCAGAGGACAACACATATACCTTCGACAATATTGTCAGTGAGGAGATCGAAGAGGTGGCCAAAAGATATAAAGCGAAGTATGACACTTCAATTAACGCGCAGAAAATAGCATCTGGCTTAGAAGCTGGTGCCATCCAAACGTGGAACGAGGAGCATAACGACCTGATGCAGTTGGATGGCGATTATAAGGGATACTCGCCTACGTTCTCTGGAGTGATGCGTCTCAGAAGAGTCCAAAGCCAGAACAAGGAGAATTGTCTCCATCTACGGACAAAGCAGAAACTGGCCTCTTTAGCATTAGGCGAAGAACCTCTCACTTGGTTTGAGAAAAACAGAATGTTCCGTGAAAGTACTTCGCTACACTATACAATGGACGATGGATCAACCGTCCCCATTCATATAAAGACTCTACTGGTTACCCTTGCGCAGACCGAGCATCTGAGGTGGAACGCCTCACACGAAGTGCTGGGGTACACGGAAGCAAACAAAGAAGGAGAAAAAGACGAGGCGCGTCTTAAACATGGGTGTCTTAGACCGTGGCAAGAGTTGAAAGACGAAACTAAGAGTTATGACTATGACGTAGTGGATGTGTCCCTGGGCATCATTTAAATATGTTTTACAAATGACTGATCATGAGATAATGCAAGGATTGATTTATGGAACCGATTAATTTATATGTACTTCTAACGACGTTGGTGCCGATTGCAGCGTATCTTATATACATCTATATACGAGATGAGTATAAGAAAGAGCCGCTAATTGCTTTGCTGGTAGCTGTTATGTTAGGTGTCTTTTCTGCATACGTTCTTGTTTTTGGTGGGTTTACAGAACAGGAATCAACAGGCCGATATGGGTTAGTTAAATGGTACGAATGCTGGAATACAGGATTCTTGTCATGTGCAATACCTGCTGAGGTGGCAAAGTTTGTGGCTCTTTCGTTATTCCTGTTTTTCAACAAATATTATGATGAATATGTAGATGCCGTTGTGTATTCTGTTTGTGTTGCATTAGGCTTTGTCGGTATTATGAACGGATGGTACTTATATAATAATGAGGATAATCAATTGGTAAGGGGACTGCTGAGTGCATTTGTACTAATTCCTGCTCATTTTACTATTGGTACAGTGATGGGTTATTTCTTTGCGCTAGCAAAACTACGGCATAGGGTGTATTTCTATTTGCTTGCTTTAGTTGCAGCTATCATAGTTGACGGATGTTTCAGTTCTTTGCTTCTTTGGATTGATTATCAAGCATCTCTTTATGTTATTGCGATTATAGTTTTAGTCATACTAAGTGTGGTGATGCATGGATTGACTCATGGGTTGGGAATAGAATATCTGATTATAAGTGATTCTGAAAAAGGAAAGAATAATGACTGATCAAGAGATAATACAAGGACTGATTGCGCGGGACAATCGGGTGACAGAGGAGTTCTTCTTCGACAAATGTCGTCCGTTGTTCTGTAGTATTATGCAAAAAGTGTTTGACTATGAGGTAGAGTACGACGAGATGGTGAATGAGTTGTATGTCTATCTCATGGAGAATGATGCCATTAAACTGCGGAATTTTGAATATCGTAGTAGTGTTTATCAGTGGCTGAAGATATTAGCCATCCGTTTCTTCATCAATAAGCGAGGTCGAATGATAGAAGATGTGAGTCAGGAGACTCCTTATGATGGGCGCCATCAAACGGCGGACACAGAAAAGGATATGACAGCAGAAGGTGATATGGAGCGACTTTTCGACAACATGCTAAACAAACGGTATGTGTATGTCATCCGTCGTCTTATTCTTGAGGACTGGGAGCCTGAGCAATTGGCGAAGGATATGAATATTACTACAGCGAATCTATATAATATTAAACGGCGTGCTATGGCTCAACTGACCCGAGCTGCCCTTAACGACATTAAAGAATATGGCAAATAAAAAATATATCTCCGACGAATTGTTAGCGGCTTATCTTGATGGTAACACCAGCAAAGAAGAAACAATGCAGATTCTCGAAGCGTTGAAAGAAGACAAAGAATTACAGGAAGTTCTTGATATTGCTTTGCAAACAGAGGAAGAAAACGCAGCTTTACTTTCTATAAACTCATCGTTTGCGGATGAAACGTTTCCCATGCTTCAAACGGCGGCATTGAGCGGCGAGAATATCTGCGCTGTACTCTGTGAGATTTTCATTTTACATCGTCGTCAACTTCCATACGATGAAGAATGGCTGTTGAATACAGCACGTAGGAAAGACTGGCTAAGACCGGAAGGGACTCCGCTATATTGTTTGGGCAATCTGTTGGCATATTCGGGCATGTTTGTCAGCCGGAAATATAATTCTACGATTGATGATATTAAATATGCTATCCAGATGGACAATGATGTTGTGGTAGGTGTTGATCGTGAAAAGTTGTATGCAGAAGATGTTGACTTGGAAGATTTAACCAATCATGCAGTGGTGGTGACGCATATAGAGAACGATGTAGTTACGGTTTTTGACCCATACGAGGAACCGTATATCTCGAATGTTCCGCTAAATGATTTCCTGAATGCATGGAAAGAGTCGCATAATTATATGATTCAAGTTTTACAATCCGTTGAGGAATATGTACCACATCCAATAGATGTTGACAATGTTCCATTGGATAGAGATTTAGAGGAGTTGCAAGAAGCGATAGCTGAGAATGCACATGATGTTTGGGCAGAAGCAAGAATAAAAGAGGGTTGGACTTATGGTAAAGAAAGAGATGATGAGAAAAAGCACAACCCAGACATTATACCTTATACAGCCCTACCAGATAGTGAGAAAGAGTACGATCGAATCATGGCATTCAATACGATTAAATTAGTTAAGAAACTGGGATTTGATATTGTGAAACGAAACGATAGGGGAACATGAGTGTATTGATATTGCTTGCGGCAGCATTGCTACCAGCCATATTTCTGTGGTACTATATTTGGAAACAAGATCCACAGCCAGAGCCAACAAGTTGGTTGATGAAAGCAACCTTATATGGTGTGGCTATTATTATTCCTGTCTTTATTGCAGAGACAATCCTTCAGTTGTGCCTCTTTGGAGAGGAAGGCCCTTCATCTTTATTCGGAACGACCATAGAAGCGTTTTTTGTAGCGGCTTTGCCAGAGGAAGGTTTCAAATTACTTGCTCTTTGGCTGGTCTTGCGAAAGAACCCCAATTTTGACGAACATTTTGATGGTATTGTATATGCCGTATGTGTCGGTCTCGGCTTTGCAGCAATTGAGAATATAGGTTTTGTATTTCAGGAAGAAAACGGGTTGTCTGTGGCCATCTGTCGTGCATTATTTGCCATACCTGGTCATTATGCTTTTGCTGTGATAATGGGATATTACTATTCTTTGCATCATTTTGTTGACCGTTCAAATAGTACCGTAGCCTGTATTTTGGTGCTACCCATTATTGCGCATGGAGCATATGATGCAATCATCCTTGGCGGTATGGTCAATCCGTATGTAGGTAGTATCAGTACTTTCGTCCTTATATATTTTTGCATTAAGATGCATAAGTTCGCCAAGGCGAAGATTCTGGCACAGATTGAGAGAGATAATAACAATTACACAAGCTAGTATAACTATTTAACATCAACAATATATGCTTCAATTCTTAGTAATTGCATTATATGCTGGAATTTTATATTATATCCAGAAACCTTTTTCTAAACGGATTCTAAAATCCCAAAATTTGGATGAAGCGGTTAAGATAAGGCAACAGTTCAAAAGAACAAGATATGCAAGTTTAATACTTTTCTTTATCATGAATTTTGTATATGGACTTCTTGTACAGCAATATCAAAATGGAACGGTTAATTATGTGAGCATTGCATCTACTTCGTTTGTGGTAACATTTTTTGGACACATTATAGGTCAGGGATTTGAATCTTTTAGTCAATTCAACCCTATTAGCCTTTGCGTTATTGAAGATATATATAAATTCAAAGGCAAATTTTCATTATATCTTAGAGGATTTGAGAGGGATAATTACAAGTCATTGCAAGAGGCTTCGTATTTAAATGATCAAACATTCTCAGAAGTCAACCTTGCAAATTTTCTTTCAAAGTTCATTCCAACATATGCAGTGGGAATGACAAAAGAATTAACATCACCGCATGGTGCTAAAAGAATCTATTTGGAAGATGTGTCTTGGAAGTCAGGTGTACAATATTTAATGCAGCGTGCATCTTCCATTTTTATTTTGATGAATGAGAAAGAAAGTTGCCTATGGGAAATTGAACAAAGTGCATCACTCTTGGAAAAAACTTGTTTTATAGTTGATGACCCTTCTCAATACGACAATATCCGAAAACAACTATCAAACAAGTTAAGTTTCCCTGTTTTTAATTTTGATGAAATGAAGTTTCCTTTTTGTTTTCGACTGGTTGACTTGCCATATAGAGTTCGTATTGATGGTAAAACGATTGAAGAAAAAATAGTTGCTATTGTATATAATTTTGAGAACACCCCAAAAGGATATAAGAAGATGATAAAAGAATTATATGGTCTAAAGAGATTCTAACAACAATTAATACAAAACCTTATGATTATTATTTATTTGCTGATTTTTGTTTTGCCTGTTTGGCTGGTTTTCAGAGTTACAAATAATTACTCTGTTCTTATAGGGTGTAGGAATTTCCTAAAATATTCGTTTCTCATCCTGTGTGTTATATCTTTAGCATCACTTTTTTTTGAAAAAACGGCAATCGATACGGCCAATATGACGGCTAAAGAAATTGCAAGAAAACAAGGTGAGGCTTTGGGCTTTATGGCATTAATCCCTTTGATATGGAATATTTGGATATCATTATGGGGACTCAAATTCTATAGTGTATCTCATATAGAGAATTTGGATTATTTCATATTGTATTTGCGTAGTTTTAAAGATGACAAGAAAAAGACGAACTTAGAACACAGGTTGATGAAAGCCTTGTATTCTTTCTTCTGCCCATTTGCAGTAGGTAGGCCCAAAGATATTCAGACATCAAGTTTAAGTGCAATAAGATTATATGTTGGGGATGACTGGAAGGATAATGTGGCTGAGATGATGGAGAAAACGCCTATTTTGTTGTTAAGAGTTAGTGATACAGAAAACTTCTTTTGGGAATTTGAGCAATGCGTAGTAAAAGAACATGTTGAGAAAGCTATATTTTGGATTTCTGACAAAAGCTCATATAAAATTTTTTGTGAGAAAGCTCTGAAAGAGTTTGAATTGTCATTCCCTCTGATTGAAGATATAACAGATAATTGCTTGATTTATAAAGAAGGAAATAGCTTTAGCGTGTTTAGTTTAAATTCAAAAAAAGCATATACCGAGTTTGTTCAAAAATATAACGAATTACGTCATCTTACTTCTATTCACTCTAATTATTTTTCTGGAAGAAATATTAGTCTTATAAAACAGTTCTTTTACTGGAATAGAGATCCTAATATGATGGATGGCGTTCAAAATTGGTGTTGGACAGCATTTTTCTTTCCGAGTTCTTATATTATTTTTCAAAGATTCCCTAATAGAGGTGTCCTATACATTTTGAGTCTTGTAACCCTGATTCTTTTTCCTATACGCATTCCCATTATGATATATATGGGACGTAATGCGAAAAAAATGGTTTGGCTTTCAGAAAAGTGGGAAAGCATAGATTATTTTGAGAGCATTCACCAAAAGAACGATTTGAAGGCAGTCGGATTCGCTGCATGTATGATAATTTATTTTTTTAGTGTGTTTATTTGATACGTCGACATGAATAACAAGTTCGATATTTTTATCAGCTACCGACGTGAAGGTGGCTTTGAAGTCGCAAAGCACATTAAGGATTTGCTAACTAGAGAAGGTTATTCCGTAAGTATAGACAAGGATAATCTGATGAATGGAGGGTTCAACAAGGAATTTCTAAAGCGGATTGCCGAGTGTGAAGATTATTTTCTGATTCTTGATGCCAATGTGTTTAAGGGAACATTGGAAGGTCGAGAAAAACAAAAGGACTGGCTAAGAATGGAACTGTCAGGGGCATTAAGCCAAGACAAAAATGTAATCCCAGTAATGGTAGATGGGTTTACGGAATTCCTAGAAGGGCTTCCACAAGACATTGCCGACGTTCGTTATAAGAAGGGCCCGAAATACAGTAAGGAGCATTTCGATACGTTTTATGATAGGCTGAAACATTTCATAAAGGAGGTTCCAACAGATGATATAACGATTACAGACCTTCCTCATAACCTTATAATGAGTTTGCTCCTCGAATGCGGATGGCTGTTGTATGGAGCAGGACGATATAACGAGACGATGACATGTTTTCTTGATGCCGCAGACAGAGGTTCTGCCAATGCCCTTAACGCAATTGCCATTTACCATTATGAAGGTCATGGGCATGAGAATAACTATAAGAAGGCTGCATATGGATTCCGCTATGCGACAGATATGGGGTATGCATCAGCTCAGAGAAACCTCGGTGACAGTTATCGTAAGGGAGAAGGTGTTCTACAAGATGACATACAGGCTTTCTATTGGTATAAGATGGCTACAGACAAAGACAATGTAAAAGCGATGTTCAAGGTTGGAGATTGTAATGCTGATGGAATTGGAGTTGAGAAGGATCTTAAAATAGCAGAGCATTTGTGGACACTTGCTGCCAAGTGCGGACATAAAAAGGCTCAAAAAGAACTAAGTATAGTTTCCAAGCACTAAAAATATTGTTATGGGATATATTATTGGAATAGATTTGGGGACTACAAATTCATGTGTCTCTGTTTTTGAGGGAAATCGACCTGTTGTTTTAACAAATAGCGAAGGAAAACGTACAATGCCCTCTATTATTGCATTCACGAGCGATGGTAATCTAAAGATAGGTGACCCTGCTAAACGTCAGGCTGTTACAAATCCAAAGAATACAATTTTCAGCATCAAACGTTTGATGGGTGAAACATATCTGCAAGTAAAAGAAGAAATTCGCCGTTTCCCTTATGTTGTAGTTGACAAAAATGGCTTTCCTTGTGTTGATGTAAATGGCCAGTTTTATACACCCCAAGAAATCAGCGCAATGATTCTTCGGAGAATGAAAAAGACAGCAGAAGACTATCTTGGAGAAGAGGTTACAGGAGCTGTTATTACAGTACCTGCCTATTTCAACGACAATCAGCGCAAGGCGACAAAAGACGCTGGGCATATTGCTGGTTTTAAAATGATGCGCATTGTGAACGAACCGACAGCTGCAGCCATGGCATATGGTGTTTACAAAAGCGACAAGGATATGAAAGTAGCAGTTTTCGACATAGGGGGAGGTACATTTGATATATCTATTCTCGAATTTGGTGGTGGAGTTTTTGAAGTGCTTTCGACTTGTGGTGATACCCACCTTGGTGGCGATGACTTCGATCAAGTGATTATCGATTGGCTAGATAATGATTTCTATTTGACCGAAGGTGTTCACCTAAAACAAGATAAATTAGCTTTAATTCGGCTGAAAGAAGCTGCTGAGAAGTGTAAAATAGAACTTTCTTCAAGTAATTCTGCTGAGATAAACCTACCTTATATTACCTCCGTAAACAGTATACCCAAACATCTTGTAGCTTCCTTATCTCGTACTAAATTTGAGCAATTGGCAAGTAATCTCATTAAGTCGTTAAAAGAACCTTGTCAAAAAGCAATTCAAGATGCTGGGCTATCTAAAAGCAATATTGATAAAATCATTTTAATTGGTGGTTCTAGTCGGATACCTGCAATTCAACAATTTGTTCAAGAGTTTTTTGGTAAAGTTCCTTCGAAAAATGTAAATCCAGACGAAGCGGTTGCTATAGGGGCCAGCATTCAAGGGGCAATTTGGAGTAAAGAAAGTGTCATAGGGGACATTGTTTTTTTGGATGTAACACCTTTCCCTATAGGCATAGAAACCAGTGGCGGTATTATGACAAAAATACTGGAGGCGAATACCACTATTCCCTGTAAAAAGACAGAAACTTTTTCTACTGCAGTTGATAACCAAACTGAGGTGACAATTCATGTACTCCAAGGCGAATACCCCATGGCATCACAGAACTTAAGTTTAGGTCAGTTCAATCTTTCTGGTATTGCACCCGCCCGTAAGGGCGTCCCTCAAATTGAGGTTTGTTTCGAAATCGATGCCAATGGCATCCTAAAAGTTAGTGCACGTGACAAAGCAACAGGTAAAGAACAATATGTACATATAGAAGGTGGGAATGGACTCTCTTCGATTGAAATTGAGAAGATGAGAACAAGAATTTCAGCATTTGATGATGCTGTTAATAAAAGTAAGATATTCAATCCCCAAAATCAGACATGCGTCAATGTCAATACTACAAATGAAATTAGCGAATCTAATCAAGCCTATAAACAAAGAAAGGCTCACGACGTGTTTATTAGTTATAGCCGGGATGACAAAGCTCTTGTGATGCCTTTAGTTGAACGTATTAATCGAGAGGTAAATACAGATTGTTGGATAGATCTGACTGGTATTGAGAGTGGTGCTAAATTCGAGCGAAAAATTATGGAGGCAATTAATGCCTCTAAAATAGTCTTATTTATGCTTTCAGATAGTTCGTTGCTGTCTGCATGGACAGAGCGAGAAGTTTATTATGCAGAAGATGAAAACAAACGTATAATCCCCGTCCTTGTAAACGGTAACAAACTACGCGGCTGGTTTAAATTTCACTTTGGGAACGTGGATTATATTGATATCTGTTCGGAAGAGCAGAAGAAAAAATTGATAAGGGACCTAAAGAAATGGTTAGGATAGGAATTGTGGACAAGAATATTATTATAATGGGTAAGCATTCTGTAGCTGATTCCCTGATGAGACAGTTCGAGAATGCGGGATGCGCAGTGAAACGGCAGGAGAAGTTGATACAGGGAGACATAAACTTTAATTGCTTCGACGAGCTGTGTCTCTTATCTGAGGGGGGAATGGATAACAAGGCGGTGGCATTGTTGAGGGCTATAGCAGATGTATATAATTTGGCAGTTCATAAAGGGAAGAAGCTTCTTTGTCATCTACTGGTACAGCATAGAGATGTGTTGCAGAACATGCAGACTTGTGACCTTGTTAGTACTATAAAGCAGAAGATTGATGTTTATCCGTTCACGATAGAAGAAATTTGGAGTCGAAGCATCGTATTGGACTATGAGCCAATTACTATTCATTCGAATAAACATGTCCATTTGGTGATATTTGGCATGGGTGAGGTGGCTGAGACTGTGGCCATACAAGCAGCACATATAGCCCATTATCCCAATTACGTAAGGAATCACTCGCTGCGAACCCGCATTACCATGATTAGTGAAAATGTCGAGACGTTGAGTGAGGGTTTTATTAAGCGTTACCTGCATTTGTTCAACAATAGCTTCTATCGTGTTGTTAAACCTTCAGAAGAAAAGATGGTGGAGTTATTTCATAGGCCGATGTATGAGGGACGACGGGAGGACTTTGTAGATGTGGAATGGGAGTTCGTGGATGCTGAAAGCTGGAATCCAGATGTACGCGAGAAACTAAAGCAATGGGCTCAGGATGACAAACAACTGCTGACATTGGTTATGGCCGATAGAGACCCAGACAAGAATGTGGCCATGTCTCTATTTCTTCCAGACGAACTGTATAAGAGGTCTATACCTATTCATAAATATAATCCTAAAGATGTAGAATACGATGTGACTATGCCATTGATACAGATGGCCAAAAACGTGAACTATATCTATAGTCAATGCTACAATGACAACTTTGAAAACTGGCAAGGACAGATTCAAACATCAGTTGAGATTGACCGTGCTGAAAGAGATAAGTTGTGGGCAGATCTTTCTAATGTGAAGAGGTGGTCCTGTATCTATAACGCTATGACGATACCGTTAAAAATGCGGTCTATAGGCCTTGGCGAAGATGATTGGGATAAGTTCTATGACATATCTCAGCAGGATATCGAAATTCTTGCCCAGGTAGAACATAATCGTTGGAATGTAGAGGAGTTGATATTAGGATATAGACCTTGCTCTGATGAAGAGCAGAACAAGATTGCTGCCGATGTGGAGACGCAGAAGGGCGCGTTTAAGGCACGCAAAATACATTACGATCTGCGAGCCTATAATGACTTAAGACCCGACAAAACAGGAAAGAGCGCAAAGGTATACGATCTATGTCTGTCTGCTGCCTTACCTCTGATTGCCAAGACTTTTGTTGAGGGGAAAGGGGGCGAAGCATGACTGACACAGGCCAGTATTATTCTATCCGCTTCATGGAGGGGAATGCTTTCCATAGTAAGGACGATGTGTTGAATACATCAGATAAAATACTGAATATCGGTGAATATGCGGACTGCCCCATCAAATACGAAGCAAGTGATGGATATGAGCCGGAATATTATGCCACTATTATCAAAAATGAAGATAGTGAAGGGTGGCGAATCGTGAGACGTTCGCAATTTGTTGACGTAGAGATTGCAGGGAATGGAGGTTTTGGCTATGTACACCAATTGAAAGATGGTGATATCATCAGTTTTGGAGAAGGGAAGATGTCGCTTCAATTCAATTTGCATCAAGAAGGGGACTATTCTGAATCCGGGATAAAGATAGTGCATCAAAGCAATCACAGACTTTTATATGCAATGGCCGCGATAGTCGTCATTGTTGCAGCAGGTGTAGGATATTTGTTGTACGACAAGTGGAATCAATCGGACTTGCACCAAGACGTTAAGGCATACAGTTCATCTGTGTATATCATTATGGCTGATTCCGTACAGTTAGTGAAGGTCTATGACGGAAAAGAAGAACTGATCAGAGAGACCAAAGATTTGGCTTATACAGGTGAGCGTGAAATTGGCACGGCATTCTTGACGACAGAAGGTAAATTGGTAACGGCTCGGCATTGTATAGAATTTTGGTTAAACAGGAAAACCAGCACGGTTACCAATGTCGCTCAGTTGGACGATGATGATATTATCAAAAAGGCAATAGAAGTTGATACTTATATGTATTGCCGAGATGAACAGAATGACACGGTAATGGCATTGAAAACCTATTGTAGCGTTTATAATCCAGATAGCCTAGATAGTCCATTGTTTGTCTTTCATTCTTTGGAGTCTCGTGTTCACATCAATTACGCTCATGATAAGTTTTACCCGATTCCTGACCCTAGTGGGAACTATTATTGGCGCACCATTATACCAAGAGGCAACAACAGGGAAGCAGAACTTGGAGATATTGCGTATATAGATGTGGATGAAAAGGGCATTGTAGAGCTTGCCGATTCAGCGAAAATATCAACTATCAGCGAAGGAACCCCTATCGTATTCTTGGGTTTCCCGCAGAATGGTATCGGTGACAGAACCTTGATGTATGAGGATGGCAATATAACAAGAGAAGTGGCCAAGGATGGTATTAACCAGAATTTGTATGTTAAAGGTGAGATTAACCCAGGTTTTTCGGGTGGACCGGTTATGGCAAGAATTAATGAAAAAATTGTGGCCATTGGAGTGACTTCACGTGTTGACAGCATCAGTAATGGGGTCTATAAATGGGTAGTACCCATTTCTGAAATAGCAGAAATGAGGAAAAGAGAGGAGGCGACAAAATGAGCGATAGAAGTTTGACTTTGAAATCTATTGCAGGTTACTGCATAGAAGAAGCGCTATGGAAGCTTATTATTGACATAGTGGCAGAAATACAGGAGAAGAAATATGTCCTTGGGGGTATAGATTCTAATATGGTTGTTATAGAAAATGAGGATTTTCACATTTTGCCAAAGGCTGACGTGATTCCGTCGTTTTGTGCGCCAGAAGGTAAGTCAGGTGAAGCAGCTATGGTTTGGTCTTTAGGTGCCTTGCTGTGTTATGCTTCCTCTGGACACTTGATTTTTGGCGGAAGTGGAAGCCTATATCAGCGCAAACATCCGTCGGTTAAGCTACCTGTCTTGCAGAAAAAGCACAGCTCGCTGACACCATTAGTTCAACAATGCCTTACGTTTATGCCCGAAAAGCGTATTAGTTTAAATGAATTGGTGATAGAGGCGAGGAAAGGTTTGGAACTATGTAAGAAAAGGGTTCGAAGAAAGTCTGATGTGAAAGTTGAGGAGATGCATCCTATGTTTAGTAGCTTAGACGAACGATGGCCAGAAGAAATGATTGAAAATACAATTTAAATTTATAAAGTTATGAGAAAATTATTATTAACGATGTTGACATTGCTCTTGTGTTTGGGCGTACAAGCACAAGAGAATCAGTATCTGCGTGACCTCACGGAGGCAGTTAAGGGACTTAGGAAGGGCAATGAAAAAGTGCGTAAACAGTTTGAAGCCAGTCTTTCCTCAAGCGGCAAACCGAAAATTTCTTTGATGGACGATGTAAAGTCTGAGGGCGACGAGTTCAAGGGTAATGATGCAAATCAATTTCGTTTGAATCAAGCCATTGTAAATGTCTATGATAAACAGAATCAGACATTGATGAGTAAAGACGATGGGATGCTCAGTAGCAAAGAACTGGGGATTTACTATTCTGCCATCGAGAAGTCTATTAAGAAGGGTGGAACCATTAAGTGTAATTTTACTGGTCATATTGGAAAACAGGAAGTCTCCGTAATTTCATATCATCCAACTGCAAAATTTAGGGTTACGATTTCCGATGGCTGGCATAATCCTGTTACGAAGGAGGGTGTTGGGACTGTGAATGTAGAATCATATAGGGTTCTCAGGAATAATACTGTAACTATCACTATTGAGTATGTTGGAGACAGTTCAAATAAGGACTCATTTGATTCTTTTGCTATAGTAAACTATAATCCTCAGAAGCGATGAATATGAAGATCTTTTTATTTTTGATTAGTTTGTTCTCTGTATTTGACCTTTCTGCACAGGACTGTGCGGAAATAATAATTGCCAAGAAACAAAAAGATGAGGGAAACTATTTGGAGGCTTCTCGTATATACCATAATTATAGAGTCAATACTGGTCTAAAGGGGAAGCCGTTATTGAACGTCTTGCTGCCAGAAGCTGAATGCTACTATATGCTTGATGACTATCAGCAATTGGATTCTGTGACTGCGGCCTATACTAAATGCTTCCGGGAAACACGTGAAGAGATGGGTGACTCCCTAGATGTTTATAAAGCCTTTTTTCATAAAATACTTGGGAACAAGTACTATGGGAAAATAGATGATGAAACGATAGAAGGACTCTATGCAAAGTTTAGAGCCGAGAGCCAATACGAAGAAAGTCTGAAAATTTTCGAAAGGAGGAATAGCTTGAGCAATGCAGCTGTATTGCATCAAGAGTTGGCCCAGCTTAAATATAGGCTTGAGGAATATAAAGAAGCATACGAGCATATTGAAAAGGTGTGTGATTATTATAAAAACAGGATGGATCTGGGTGTTATAAGTGATGCCCCCATGTACTATAAAACATTGTCTTTACTTGCTCTATGCAACGCACAAGTGGCCAATATGGAAGAAGATGATGACAAGTCGAAAGAATTATTTGAGCAAAGTCTCAATTATATAGAGACATCTATTGAGAATGTCGTTAAACACAAAGATAAAACTTACTACGACCGTGTAAGAATTAAAGGAAAGATCCTCATGATGATGTTTGACAGG
>Ga0265300_10000400_pt1 | contig 44446 bp, 62 predicted proteins | sample AusTroGonzalo_MG_FD_193482 | JGI IMG/M metagenome (GOLD analysis project Ga0265300, IMG submission 193482) | Bovine rumen microbial communities from tropical cattle in Woodstock, Queensland, Australia - Gonzalo_03 | ecosystem: Host-associated > Mammals > Digestive system > Stomach > Rumen ... | reverse complement strand
GCACAGTGGCAAATGTCACGCCGACGCCCACGTTTACCTTGCCTTCCGTGATCGTCCCGATCAGGCTTTCATCCATATACTGCAATGCCCTGTCACGGCTCTGGTTCAGCAGGTCCGCCGTATGGCATAACCACAATGCCCGTCTCCGAAGCACCTTGATCAGCGCAATCCCCATCTGAGTTTTCCCACTGCCGGTCGTAGATTTCAGGATGCCGAACTTAGCATCCACCATCTTCATGACGGCTTCCTGCTGGTAATCGTAGAGCGGAACCCTGGGGCCGTAACTGATCACATTGTCCTGCCGGAAGTCGCAGTCAATCCGTGTTCCGCGCAACAATGGCATCAGTTCCCGGCACACTCCGAACGGCAGGATTAACGTATTTCCATTCCATTCATACATCCGCAGTTCTTTAGGCGTCCGTCCCGTCCAGAACCCCATCCGTTGTTTTTTCTCATAGTCCGGATTCGGGAAGCACAGGTTCTCTTTTGCCCAGGCAATGACTTCATCGGATGGATCGTGAACGTAAATCCGGTTAGCTATCGTTGTATTCATCACGCTCCTCCTTCCATTTTCGGTTCTGTGCCATCCACTTATCCAGCGGACATGTCTGTGTCCGGATCTCGTATTCCGTCATCCGGCTGTTGCCACGGTGCCGGAGTATTTCCATTCTTTCCAGCGGTATCATCCACACGGTGCCGTCCGTCAGCCGGATCGCAAAGTAGCACAACTCCATGCCGCGATTCTGGAATAACCGCATGGCAAACTTCTGATTTTCCTCAATCCGCGAGAAGGGAAATCCCTTCTCATCTGATATCACTTTGCAGTCAATCAGTGTGTGGAATTTCCCTTTTACGGCGATAATGTCCGCAGGCTGTCCGGCTTTATTCTGCTGCATGACATGACACCAGAACCCGTTTTCAGCCAGTGTCTTTGCCAGTTCCTGCTCAAACCGTCCGCCGGTGGATCTGTTGTCCGTCTTAACCATCGGACTTCTCCTCGCAGTATCCAAACATCACAGGTTTCAGATACCCAACGACCGGCTTCAGTTTGCCAACGTCAATTCCGTACAGTTCATGCAACTGGAAATCGCCGATCAGAAACTGCGGTGTAATGCACGTTGCCATCTGGCACGGGCCTTTACTGGTGTTCACCAGTACCCTGTCGCCGACACCAAGCTTTTTGCTGGCTCCTTCCGGTGCGCGGAACGTGAATACCTGATTGCAGTTAGGGTGCTTGCACTGGACTATCTCAACGAATTCGACCATATTATTTCTCCTTTCTATATAGGCTCCGGATGCCGGTCACAGCCGGTGCTTAATCCGGAGTGAACGTGGCGATGCGGGATGGGATTTGCACCCACCAGTGATGTTTATCGGACGTTACATCAACGACTGATTCGCGGGGAAACTTATCCGTATATCTCCCCTTGCCGTGTGTCTACCTATTGCACCACCGCATCATAACTAACTCAGAACGGAAGTTCCGCATCCGGAACCGGCGTCATGTTCACCGGCACTTCCGGTTCGGCCGGGGCCTGCGCAGCACCGTCCTGCTTCGGTCCGCAGAAATGTGCTCCGGAACAGGTCAGCACAATCTTGCTCCGTTTTTGCCCGTCTTTCTCCCACTCTTCCGTGTTCAGTTTTCCTTCCACAAGGATCTCCTGACCCTTCCGGAAATATTTCCCAACGAACTCGCCCAGGGCGCCGAACGCCTTGCACTCCAGGAAGCACTTGTTCTCCCTGTCCTTGATTTTCTCACTCCACGCCACGCGGAAATTGGCAACTTTGATTCCGCTGTTTGTGTCCCGCACTTCCGGATCAGCTACGAGACGTCCCTGCAAAGCCAGATGATTCAACATACCCAGTAATCCTCCTTATTCTTCCGCAGCTGCCATCAGTTGTGCAGCCAGATCATTCTCCGGTTCATTTACGGGAGCGGTAATCTCTTCCGCCTTGACCGTGTTCGCCGCTTCCAGTTCAGCCTTGGCTTTTTGTCCGCAGTCTACGCACAGGCATTTGCCATATTTCTGTTTGCTGGCACTGGCAATCTGTTCTGCCGTAAAATTTGCCATGCCGGTGATCGCCTTGCCGCATCCTTCGCACTTCGGTGCGACATACTTACCTCCGGTCGGAACTTTGTCACGGATGCGAATACCCTTGCCCTTTTCGCCTGTGCCTGGATTGCGTACTCCGTCTTGCAGGTACAGTTGGATCTTCTTCCCTTCCAGTGCCTTGGCCGTCACCTGGCCGAACAGTTTCTTCAGCATCTTCCAGTTCACCCTGTTCAGCACCAGCGGACGAACCTCGTTAATGCCGTTCGTTTTTTCCTCTGCGAAGGTAATGACCTTCTTCTTTTCCTTGCCTTTCGACAGGGTGATCTCCCCGTTGTAAAGGTGTTTGATCGTCAGTACAGGTTCGGTGCCTTCGTCAATGTCAATGGCACCCATGTAGTCCGCATCCCTGGGCAGGCTCTCATCGCCTGTCAGCGGTTTCATGTTCTGCAACTCTTTCGGAATCATACATTTTCCTCCTCTCCATCCATACTCCACCATCCAGGCAACGCAGTCTCATTCGGAACGTCATCCACATACCCGTTCCAAATGTCCACCATATTGCACTCGTGATACTTCTCCAGCAGTTCATGGAACTTCGCCACGCCGACTTTCATCACGTCCTCGCTGACCTCGATCACATTGACCGCATACGGGGCATCCTTTTCCTGTGCCACAAACACGAACCGTACCGGCATCTCCGGATCAATAACGTGCTTCAGTCCTTCCGAATAGAACCCGGCTTGGAAGTAGTATCCGAACGAGAAGATCGACCGGTTGAACTGCTCCGTATCCGCATGAGCAGTGGTCTTGTAGTCCACAATGGTGTATTCAACACCGTCATGGATCAGGATATCCAGCTTCGCCTTGCATTTCTCGCCGGTTTCCGGATCGGTCCACATCAGCGGAACTTCCGTCTGGTGCTTGCCAAACACCAGTTTCTTTGCCAGCGGACAGGCCATCAGAGCCTGTTTCATCTCTTCCATCTGGTCGATCTTGTCCTGACCAATCGGCGTCTTGTCTTCGTTCTCAGCCATGAACGCTTCCCACGCAGCCTTGCCGTCCTTGGTCCGCTTGTCCACGTTGGGCATTACGGCATACTCATTCCAGAAGTCATCGCCTTCCAGAATATACTTGTGACACGCACTGCCGAACGCCATCGCCGGTGTCTGCTCCATGGGATGCTCCAGGTAATACCTGAACTTCTCCGGAGAATCATTCATCCGCCACAAATCCGATCTCCGGATTCCTTCCGCCTGGTTGTACTCCATCTCAGTCATCTGATCTTTCCTCCTGTTTTCTTTCAAAGTCTTCCCATTCTTCTTTGGTCATTTTGACCGGCACCATGTGCCGTTTTGCCCACTCATGGATAAACACAATCACGCCTGCTGCCCCGCCGATAAATCCGGCAAGAAAATACCAGATCAATTAACCACATCCTTCCATTATGACGGGGATTTCGGTGCCTGCACACCACGGCTGTCCCCTACCGGCGGCATAGTCCCCCTTTTCCTGTGTCCACTGATGAAACTGGTTGATGCGTTGCAACTGAAAAGATCAGCAATCACTCCGAGGAGGACACATGAGAGAGGTGGCACATGTTCAGGGTTGTACCCTTTGCCTTTGTATGATTACCGGTCCTGTCCGGACCGGCGATGTGTCTGTTTGTAACTCCACCTCATCTTTCTCCACATCTGCCGCTTGGCATGTTCACTCAGTGTTCCTTTGCCTTCCTGTCTGCGATGCTCCGCTTCCTTGCGCTCGTCCATGACATTCCGCCAATCTTTGTATTTGATGCAATTTGCATGGCATCCGGTCTTGCGCTCATTGCATTCGTAGCATGGGCATCCGTTCATCGGTGCTTTGTTCCAACCCATATCAATTCTCCCATTCCGCCAAATTGTAGGGACACAGGAAAACTCCGTCATAGTGATCCATCGGCAGGATCGTCACCAGCAGTTGGTAAAGCTTGCACTTCCGGCACTCTTCATTATCCATCGTGCAGTCACGGCACTGAGTCTGAGCCGCATCCACCAGTTCACGGAATTCTTCCTTCTGCACGACCACATTGTGTGTGGTCGGCGTGAACTTCGGTACAAGCCGGACTTCATAATCCATGCCGATATTGACCAGATTCTTCCGCTGTTTCTCCGGCACGGTCTGCCGAATCTCTGTCAGCAGCTGAATCCCGTCATCTGCCAGTTTTTTCATCCGGCCCTGGCCGTCCTCGATCCTGTCCAGCCGTTCGCTCAGATCATCCTGTGCTTCCACCAGTGCTGACACCGCATGAGCCAGAAACTGTAGGCTTGTCTTCTCATTTCGCGTCAGATCCCATGCATCTTCCCTGCTCGGATTCGCAAACATCATCCAGCCACACTCCTCGCACAATCATTCCGGTGCCGTCTGTATCCCCATTCACCGCCGTGTTCCCGTACCCCGTGGCACAGTTCGCCATGTTCGTTTACGTATGTCATCGGCCCACCGGAACGCCGGTACTGGTGAATCTCCGGATCGCAGGCAACCCACCGTCCTGTGTTCTCGCAACGGGTGATCAGAATCTGCTTTCCGCACCGCTTGCAAAATGTAAAGTACTGATTAATCATTCGTTTCACCGTCCACTTGCAGGAATCTTGACTGGACATATCCACGGTCTGTCACGCTCCATTCGCTTGTCCGGAACCACACTGTCACGGTGCTTCCAGGCTTCAGCCATCTGATCCGCTCTCCGCCGATGCACCTCCGGGCGGCCAGTCTGCCTTTGCTGACGACCGTGGCCGTCCGTCCGATGTATTCCGGTGCTTCGTCTACCAGGTAAACGCTCCGTACCCATCCGACTTCGCTTTCGCTTGCCATGTCGGTGAGTTTCGTGTAGCCATTCCGAACCTTTCCGGATGTTTCGACCGCAGTTCCAGGCGTCAGTTCGCTGGTGGCCTGTGCAGTCTTCTTCGGACTTTCCCGAACCAGCAGCACATCGTCCGGTGAGCAGATCACCCACATCTTTTCCGCTTTCACCTGCCCACCAAGCCAGTCCACACACTGGATCATCAGCCAGATGGCAAGAATCAGTGCGATCATTTCCAGCACGGTCCGCAGGATCTTCCAAACCTCTGTGTCACGGAAACGCTTTTTCATGGTCATTCCTCTTTCGTAACTTTGTCGATTTCTTTGAATACGCTTGCGAGTTCAACCAGTGTGGAATACTTGGCTTTAAACTGTTTCAGTTCTTTCTTGGCAATGGCAAGCAACTGTTTCCGCTTTTCGGCATCGTTCATGATCACAATGGTCGGCTCGTAAGTGCTTTCTTCCGTGTCGATCTTGAAGAACGCTCTCACATACACCGGTTCTTCGCTTTCCGTTTGTTCCAGCGTCACAATCTGCCGGACCAAGTTTCTCGCCTGTTCCTGCCTGAACAATTCAGCAGCAACACTGTCATTCCACTCAAACGCAGGATGAAGCGGTGCGTCTTCAGGTCTGCTTGCATCCACAATGTCCTTTGGTTTGCTCTTGCCTTCCTCATAAAGCCTGTGAATTTCTTCACCGGCGACCTGGGCGGGTACTTTGTTGAAGTACCCTGTCTTGTACCTGTAAACCATTGTTTAACCTCCATCATTATTGATGCTTCCGCACCTGCCAGTCCATGCCCGTCCATGCCATTTCAATCCGTGCCTCAACGAACCTTAACTCGCCTGCCTCGCCTCACCTTGCCAACTGTACCCTGACGAGCCATAACTAACCCCGCAAGGCCCTGCCACACGCCGCCTGCCGAAACTTGCCACATCCGTCCTCAACACTCCAGACCCTACACCGCCAAAGCATACCTCGCCTATCCTGCCGAACCTTTCCTTAACAAAGCATACCAAACCATAATGAACCGTAACGCACCTTAACTCGCCAAACCACACACTGCCTGCCTTGAGCGGAACCGTACTCACTACTGCTTGCCGGTTCCGCATTGCCTGCCTTGTGTCAGTTCATTGCCTCAACCTTGTATGTTCCGAACGATCCGTCCTTTTCCGGACGCCACTCGCCGATTCCGCACGTAAATCCGCCGATGTTGATCAGGTTGATAATCTGTTCCAGAGTCAGCGGACCGTTCACGTTGTAGGTCAGTTTCAGATCCATGTACCATTCGTCAAACTGCGCTCTGTGCCGGATGTCTGCCGGACTTCCGATTGAGGCTAAACGAACCATGTCCTCACGAATGTGCGGAACGCTTCCCTTTACTTCAGCCAGCATGTCCGGCCCCTCGCCTTCAATGAAGAAAGCCGCACGGATCTTGGTCTTCGGAATGCCAAGGTCATTGTAGGAGGATGCACTCGCCGTTGCCTGCTTGATTGCCGTCACAGGGAATCCCCACCTGGCACCATTCTCAACGGCTTCAGCAAAGTTCTTCTCACATTCCTCATCAGAACTTCCGGTTGGTTCTTCTGTCAGCCAGTATGCGCTGCTGATAAAGTCAGCAAACGGAACCTTCAGTTCACGAGTCTTGGTTTTGGTTTCCTTCGTCTGCTTGTCCAGGATCATCCGCTTTGCTTTCTCGCTCCACTTATGCATGATCAGAGGAGCGGTTCCACGGATACGGACATTCACGGTTTTGATCTCAACTGGTTTGATTTCGATAACATCAGTAGTCTTTTTCACGGTAGCCATAATGAAATTCCCTTTCCCCACATATGTGGTCTTGAATTATTTTTGCTTGCTTGATATAATGGTTTTGTAGTTTAGCCTTTATGATCGTTGATGTGCTACCATCAGCGGTCATTTTCTTTTTGGTGCAATCAATTCACATCCCTCCTTTCTCCATACCTGCCATGCCAGTCCGGACCCTGCATGACCTTGCCCCAACGGACCACGACATTCCCAGCACTGCCGTGCCAGCCGAACCTCGTCTCGCCTAACAACTCCACGCCTAACGTCACCTAACTCTGCCATGCCCAACCCCAACTCGCCAAACGCTGTCTAACCCATCGTCGCCTTACCTTGCCTGCCTTGCCTTGACGCACACAGCCTCGCCGAACCGGTCCATGCCCTTTCTTGCCCCACATAACCTCGCCTAGCCTGCCGTATCTATTCAAGAATTTCCGGCATTGCTATCGGAATTCTCGAATCTCTCTGGTCATATACAAGCATCGGAACTTTACCGGTTGCCCAAGCAATGAAGCCTTCTCTTGGAAATCTGAATGAATGTCCGCATCTGCAAGCCGGAAACCCAAGCCATTTGATGTTTCGCTCACACTGGTCCCTGATGACTTGCTGATCCATGTGGAGACATTCTGCAATTTGCTTCACGGTCAAAAAGTCGCAGTCGAGTTTTTTGATTTCAGCCAACCTCACTGCAATCACCATGCCTTATTTTCCGATATCGGCAATCCGTACACGGACCACCGAGATGCTCCATTTTGTAAGAACCGCACAGTATACAAAGTTCGTTCGCACAGTTGGTCAGTTCTTTTTCCAATGCCTTGATCCGCAGTTCCATTTCAGTTTCTGTCATTTCCATTCTCCTTCCGGTGTCGGTTTGTATCCGCAGTTGCCCAGCATTTCATTTAGTCTGTCCCGGCTGACCAGATTCGGTTTAGGCATTTTCGGTTCACGCTCTTCAGCCTTCCGAATAAAAACATCCGTAACCTGTTCGTCCGTCAGCGTTTCGTCTTCCAGAGTCCGCATCGTAAATGTAGAATGAAACTCGTCTTCAGGCTGCGTTTCTTCTCCTCCGTTAATGATGAACAGTGCTTCCTGCAATTCGCTTGCAATCCTGTCAACCAGGTTGACGCTGCCATTTCCACACATAGTTCTGATAATGTTGGCTACGTTTTCTGCGTTTCTCACAGAACGTACAATCCGCAAAATTGCGTCTCTTTCAATTCTCATGTTACACTCCTATCGTTTGTTCTACCGCTATTTGTGGTTGCTTCATGTAAAAAAAATTTCTTCTACACTTCTGCCGTAAAATTTTGCCAGTTTAATCTTGGCAAAGTCTGGTGGCACACGAACGCCTCGCTCCCAAAATTCAAGGCTGGAATATGCTACGCCGATTTTTCTGGCAACCACTGACCTTGGGACGTCTCCGCGAAACTGTCGGAGTTTTCTTCCGATCTCGACCGGATCTAAGTTGTATTCCATTGTGGCGATTCCTCCTTTCGGATTCAATGATACCACATATAATGGCAGAGTCAACCCTAAATGTGTTACAATTTTGTTAATTAACTGTTGATTTTGCTTAATAATTGTGGTATCTTTACCTCAAGGGGTGATAATTTTATGAGCAATGATTTCAGTTTTGTTAATAAGAAACTCGGCGAAAACATAGCACGACTCAGGAAAGAACGCGGATATTCCCAAAAGAAATTTGCAGACATTATTGGGTTTTCTCAAAGCATTCTAAGCGCATGGGAATTAGGTGTCAGGGAGATGAGTTTGGAAACCATTTGGAAAATTGCCAATAGTTTTAAGGTCCCTGTCAGTTCACTTTTGCCGCTTGCTTCTTCCGGAATTGCCGAAGAGGAAGCACAGGCAATTGCCGAACGCATCAGTTCCGATCCGCAGTGGCGTGAGGTTTTCCAGATTATCGATTTCATGCCAGCGCAGAAACGGGAAGCACTGTTCGCCATGATCAAGGCAATGAAGGAGTAATTATGCCAAAGCCAAAGGTTCGCGGCAACGGTCAAGGCACGGCATACAAGCGACCCGGTCAAACCACCTGGACCGTGGAAGTTGTTGTTGGTAAAAAGTATCCGAACGGGGATATCACAAAGCCGAAACGTCCAGTCCGGAAAACAAAAGGTGGATTCAAAACCAAAAAAGAAGCGTTAGACTACGTTGCCACTCTTCAGAAACAAGGCGATAAGCGTGTTGAGATGACCATGGAAGAAGTCTGGTTCGACTGGAAAGAGTTTTACCAGTCCAGAATCGGATCGTCTACCATGGACAATTACTTCTATGCTTACAAGCACTTTGCTCCCCTGCACGGAATCATGATGGACAGGATCAAGGCTGAAGATTTGCAGAAGTGCATGGACGAATGCCAGTCCGGAAAACGCACCCACGAAAACATGAAGTGCATTGCCGGTCTGCTCTGGAAGTATGCCATCGATAAAAACATCATTGACCGTAATGTAGCAGCTAACCTGTACACCGGCGACGGCAGATCAATCCAACGAGAAGCACTAACGGATTATGAGGAAGCAGTAATTAAGTCTGTTATAGGGAAAGAACGATATGCTGAATATATTTACTGTCTCTGTTGGCTCGGCTATCGTCCCGGCGAAATGCTCCAGTTGCGGAAGGATCAGCTTTTCTGTGCATCCGTTGATGTGGAAGGAGAACCATTGGAAATATGGTATTTTGTAAACGGAAAGAAAACGGATGCAGGGCGTGACCGTATTGTCATTGTGCCGGACGAAATCCTGCCGATCATCCTGGACCGAACATTCGTCCCCGGCACAGACCTGATCTTCCCACAGTATCAGTTCAACAGAAAAAAGATTCCGCAGTTCATTGGATTTAAGAAAATGACAGATGCATACTTCCGTGTGGAAGTGTTCAAACCGATGATGGCTCGGCTCGGAATAGCCGAAGGAAAAGTTCCATACGCTGGCCGTCACAGTTATGCTGACAAATTAAAAAATGCAACCGGCTCTGACAAAGACAAGTCATCATTGATCGGACATAGCAACTATATGTTCACGGTCAACAAGTATCAGTCATCTCATTTGAAGGATCTATATGACCTGGTAAACAGTTTCAAAGTAAAAAAATAAGTTGCGCTCAACTCCCATCTTACTCCCATCATAAAACGCTGGAAGCATTGAAATATAAGGCTTGCACTTTTGAATGGGGTTCAAGAGGCCGAGAGTTCAAATCTCTCCACCCAGACGTCCCGGAAGCCAGTAAAATCAAGGCTTCCGGGTTTTCTTTTGCTGTTATACGGATAGCACAAATGGCAATAAATGGCGAGAAATTGAATCCTACTCCCATCATTACTCCCATCATTTTTCCGGTTGTTTTTACATGAAAAGCGACTCATTTCTGAGCCGCTTTTTTCTTCCATTCGATTTCTTCCAGTTTTGCATTTGCCTTGATAAAAATCTCAGTCAGCAATCGCCGGTCTTCATGGTCCATTACGGAGTATGCTTTCAGGAAAGTTTCACTGTCTGGGATCGGAACAGACTCTTCCATGTCTGCCCGTGCGTCGTCTGACCATCCCATGAGGTATGCAGGCGAAACCTGGAACAGGCTTGCAAGAATGTTCACCTTGTCCTGCGGGATGTTCGTGATAATTCCGTGTTCATATTTATAAATATTGGCACGTCCTACACCAAGATGCTTTGCCACATCGGCCATAGACATCCCATGTTTCTGGCGTAGCTGCCTGAGTCGCTCTGCAAAAGTCATGATCGTTCCCTCCAACGAAGCAAATTATAGCACAAAGTTTCCTGAAAAGATACACATATTACAAAGATTTAATATTTTTGGCTCTTGTAAAGATACGAAACAGATGGTATGATTGTATCGTTAAAAGATACTGTAGCTTGAAAGGATACATTGTGATGAATAAGTACGCTATGCAGTTACTGGTGGAATCTCATCGGATCGCACAGAAAACGGATGACAAACTCAGGGAGATAGGATACGGAGACACGCCATATGGAGAGATTGCAGGCCGTATCGCTGATGCAATCTATTACATGCTTGGAGAACACACGGGAACATTTACTGAGTCGGTTACCTGCAATACATTATCGAGCAGAATGTCTGCCGAAAAAAAGGCTCAGATCCTCATGGAAAAATACAAGAGTGTCAACAATGCATAGGAGAGTATTGCGAAGCAAATTGACGCATTAAGTGAGGAATGATTATGGATAAAGAAATAGCATCAATCATGTTTATGCCTGTTTGTACAAAATGCTTGAAGATTATTTTGCAAGAAATAGACGTACAGCAAAGGGATTGCAATGTATTCGATTCGCCAAGGCTTATGGGTGCAACGTATGATATTTCGCCAGATAAATGTCCGCATTGTGGAGCATGGTTTAACAACATAACAATTCCAACGAAGTTACCGTTTAACGCATACGATTATGTGAATTAAAGGCAACCATAGCGCAGGAAGGTCGGTGAAGTTGGAATGGGATTAACTGAAAGACATTGGTTTGAAAATGAAGAACCGGAACTGACAGATCGACAGTTAGAAGATGCTGTAAGCATACAAGACAGGGTTTATAGACGGGGATATCACAAAGGTTATTCAGACGGGTCTAAAGAGCAGGAAAAGAAAATAGGTGAGTGGATTTATAAACATGACAATCTTTGGTACTGCTCAAAATGCGGAGAAATAATTTATTCAAATACCGATGATGATTTAGAAATTCATCACGCTTATTGTTCACGATGCGGTGCAAAGATGAAACAGGAAGGTCGGTGAAGTGGGAATGAAGGGGCAAGACGAAATCAAAAAAGCGTTGGCACTTTGTCCGGGAGATAGCCTTGAGTGCGAGCAAGATAGTTGCCCGTATTGGGACATTCGGCTATGTGTGCCAGAATTGCACATTGATGCCTTGGAACTGCTGAAAGAGCAGGGAGATGGATTGAAACACTATGATGACGGCAGTGTGGAAACATGATAGGAAGGTCGGTGAAGTGAATGACGGACATGGAGAAAGTGCTTAACGGACTGGCACATTGTCTTCCGGTTTCTGAAGCAGACGGGGATACATCATGCGACACTTGCCCATATTACAGGTGCTACGATTCAGTTTCCCTGTCCACAGAATTGGTAGAGGACATTCGTTCTCTGCTGAAAGAGTTGGATAACTGCGAGAACTGTGCTATTGCAATCGAGGAAAGGCAACTGATCGTCAGTTGCAAAGACTGCATATGGTACTGGAAAGAAACCAACCAAACAACCGGTTACTGCAAACTACACGACGGCACAAACTGCGGACCTGACTTCTTCTGTGCTGACGGAAAGCTAAAATAAAAACCGACCCGCCCATTTCTGAGCGGGTCTTTTTATGTCAGTACCGGTACGGCGTCCATTCCGGATAGTGTCCGGAATATCCGTCATAACCGGAGTAATATCCGTCACGCATGTCACGGCTGACATACCGTCCCATGCTGTCCCGTCCACGCCTGTAAGACCGACCGGATGCGTCCTTTTCTTCCCATCCTTCGCTGTCCTTCATTGCGTGATACGTTGCCGCGCTTTTCAGTGCGTGGTAAAGCAGATCGGCTTTCTCCGCGTCCGCCGTGCTCATTTCGCTGGGATCGCTGGCATACTTCTTGTCGAGTTTCTCCAACTCTTTGCACATCGCTTCTTCCAGGTTCTCGTAGCGTTTCATCCTCGCCACCCCCATCAGGCGACTTTCGCCGCTGCTGTTGTGGTCGGGGGATACTGAGCCAGAAAGTACTGGGTCTGCGCGGTCAGTGCATTCTGAATGTAGTTGTTGCTTTCCAGAGCGTTGATCTTATTGTTCAGTTCTACAATTTTCTCATTTTTCTGGTCGATCTTGTCAGCGCACATCCGGTCGAGAATGGTCTGGATACCATTCTGGATTGCACTCCGAGTAGCCGCTCCTTCGCCCTGAACGATGTTCTGAGTCTGAACCGTGGCCATCCGGTTGTCGCAGCAGCACTGACTCAGTTGGCTGGACACGTTGTTAAATCCGCCGAGCAGAGCCGTCTGAAGGGCGAAGTCCTGCTGCATGTCAGCCATCTGCCGAGCGTTTGCACCGATTTCAGCCTGGGCAAAACCGTTGGCAATGTTGCTGTTCACGGTGCCGAAACCACCGCACAGAGCGGTCGCCACGTCACCGAAACCGGAAGTAATGCTGTTCTGAAGTCCGTTGATACCGGACACCACAGCCGCCTGGTCGAAACCACGCTGTACGGTGTTGTCGATGTTTCCCTGTCCGGCCATCATCCACGGGAAGGCATTGTTGCCCATACCGCCGCCGAAGCCGAATCCGTTACCGCCCCAGCCACACAGCACGATCAGCAGGAGAATGAATCCCCAACCGCCGCCGAAATCGCCGAAGCCACCCATGCCGCCATTGTTGCCATACGCAGGCACTACCGGCATATAAGTCTGAGTTCCTTCTGTCATTGTCTTTGATTCCTTTCGTTTATTTATCCTTGATCGGTTAATGCGCACTCACCGAAAAGAATCAATTTCATATATCTGTACTTGTATAAAACCAGTCTGTTTCGTGTATATGTACTTATACGTAACTTATCGTCCCATCATGTTCCGTGCCATCTGCACCATCTGCGGATTCACCTTTCCGCTCTGCTGCATCCATTGCAGGAACTGGTTCGGATCGTTCTGTACTTCAGCCGGTGCGTCAGGGAAAACCTGATGGATCATTCCCTGCGGATTCCGAAACATACCGGCAAGCTGCTGCATTCTGCCAAAAAGGCCGTTTCCACCCATGTTTGGTATTGCAGACGGAGATTGACCCATTGCAGATTGCGGTACGCTTCCTGCCCCATTTAACGCCTTAAAAAGAGGATTCACGTTTTTCACTCCTTCCGCTGATGCTCAGTCCGTTGATCGTGTCCATCAGTTCCTGTTTCATGCGGTCCAGGTCATCCTTCCGGACATACTCGCTCATGTCCTGTTTCGGTTCCGCTTCGCCGGAAGTCTTCTGCTCCTCCTCAAACCAGTAGTGGGCCTTCCGCATGGGATTCGGCATACCGATCTGGTTCAGGCTTTTGATGTAGACCACCTGATCATTAATGTCCCACATGGCGTACTGGGTTGTGCCGCTCGGCATGGGCGTCCCCTTGGCTTCCGCTTCACCGTCCACCCACTTCATGCCGTGCTGGGCCGGAGTGGCAAATGTCTGCTGCGGAGCCGTCTGCCCCATGCTCTGCTGATACGGCTGGTACAGTCCGCTGTTCCATGTCGGTTGGTAAGGCACCGGATAATTGTTCATCGCTCTTTCCTCCTGAAGAAATATGTAGGCACTTCGTCAGCTGAGTCCCATGTATCCAGCCAGTCCCCGTCCCGAACACAGACGGCATGGCTTCCTGTTCCAATGATGTACGTGCCGTCCGGAAACCGTCTGGCAAACTCACGGACTGTAACGCAGGTTGGGCAGGCATCCGGCAGCAGGAATTTCTCAAACCTGTGCTTCCGCAGGTACAGTTCCCACAGCCAGTTCACGCTCGGCATGGTGCATCTCTCGGAACTGAGTCTGCACAGTTCGTTGTGAACCTCGTGCCATGACTTTCCTGTGGCCATGCAGATTGCCCTGATTACGCAGTCAGGTTCTTCCGTCCGGCACGGGTTCGGATTCGCATACACCCAACTCATGCCACGTCCCCGTCCTCGACTCCGCAGTCCTGGAGAATGATATGAACCACCTGCTTATCAGCCGGATCCAGATCCATCAGCGTTGCGGTCATAAGCATCATGGCATAGGCCGTTTCAATGCAGATGCCGGTCTCGTTCACGATTGTCCTGATCGACTCCCTGTACCGCTTGGGATACATGATCGTTGCGTCCATTGAAGCACCTCCTGTCTGAAAAAAGTATGCAATAAAAAAAGCCGTTTTCCCATGTCAGGATCACGGTTTTTTATGGCGTTTTTACGGCAGTTTATGTATAAAAAAACCCGGCCTTTAGCCGGGTAGGTGGGAGAATAGTTCTCGCTCACCCTTTCTCAACCTTCTCCAGACTGTCTTTTCATCCAGTCCTGTCTTCGATGCTATTTCCGCTATGGTGTCGCCGTCCACCAGCCTGGAAAAAAGCATCTTCCTGTCGGTCTTATCGTGGACATATTCCATGATAAGCGACTTGATTTGGGAATTGCTGTACTCAGGGCGAAATGACGCCTTTGGCATTGGCAAGCTGAACGATGACGGCGTTCATTTCTTTGATCGTGTCCAGGAATGAATTCATTCGGAAAGTATATGCTATCACGAAGATCAATGTGATGATAATGAACGTGATGCACACGAACAATGTGGTCCGGTGAGAACGCTCATTGTCAGTATCCTTATGCATCATGGCATTCTCGTGGGCGAAAAAACTGATACATGCCGTATCCTTCTTGCTGCATTTATTGCAGCGATCCTCCACTTCAGGAGCGGTATCTTCCCTGCATTCGACAGTCTTCTCGCTCATTCAGTTATCCTCCGCTAGTTTTTCCTGAGTTTCTTCGGGCGGTTCGTACTCAACAAAGCCGATAGCGTTTGCTTTTGCTCCGGCCGCGTCCGTCAGGCCCTCGCCGATAATGTACGCCACAACAGCCGCACCGGCCATGATGATCGCCGTCACTTGTGTGGCGGTTTCCTCGGTGCCTTTGAATGCGATAATCAGCATGGATACAAACTGTGCGATGGCTACCCAGAATTTCCGGCTCGTAAGTTTCCGCTTCCAATCAATCTGTTCGTTCATTTCCAATCCTCCTCGTTATATGTCCTGTCAATTAAATAGTTATTCATGGCAGCATTGGTCGCCTTAACCTTGTCCACGTTGTTTCCTGTTGCGATGTGGTTGAGCAGAGCAGACACCCCGTGTAGCAACGCCCTCGTGTCGTTGTCCAGCCGGTCCACTCTGTCTCGCTGTGCGTTCAGCTGGCTCGTGTGCAGTTCCAAGGTTTGTTTGTCCGCTTCCAGTTTGCGGTTGATGTCTGCAAACTTCTCGTCCAGTGTGGGCGTCAGTTTTTCAATAACCTTTGCGGCGATCCGGTCTGTGATGTCATCCCCTTGCAGTTCCTGCTGATCCTGTCTTCTGCGTTTCGCCTTGCGGAATACATCCAGTACCTTGTCGCCGAGGACAACCAGGGCCATCATGCCGACAAGAACAACCAGGAAAGTCCACAGCATGTCAGGTGAGATGCCCTCGATTGTCGGTGTTTTGCCATCCATTTTTACTCACCATCCTCCGCTGTCATCTTTGCTCTAGGATATTGTGCTACCAATTTCTCAGCGTCTGCCTTGGTCAGATGAGGAATGGTTACTGTGTAGTAGGTTACTGGAGCAGGCTCTGGCTGCGGACCGACCGCCTGATCCAGTGCGGCCCACGTTGCCGGACCGCAGATGCCGTCCTGCACCAGTGGCGGATGGTCAGCCTGGAATGCCCGAACAGCCGCCATCGTCTTGTTACCGTACTTTTCATCGGCCCCATAGGGGGACAGATCGTATCCGAGTTGCAGCAGGTCGTTCTGGCACTCAACCACATACGGTCCGGTGCTTCCTTTTCTTAAAGTAGGTCTTGTTTCCGGCACGGGTATATCACCGTCAATTCCTTTCGGTATGGCCCAGTGGGTCCATTTCTTGTTTCGCTTTGTAAAATGCTGAACGCCGGATGAGCATTCGCATGTCTCGCCTTTGTAGCCTAGTCCGGTATGTTCCATTACTTTCGGGTTATCTTTCTTGGGGTAGAACAGGCACACCAGAATGTCATCCGGAATGGTGTCGATAGTTCCTTTCGCTGCCCAGTTATCAGAGTTCCACTGGCTTGTTGCACCTTCACCCTTCAGATCAATTCCAAATTGTTTCAGACACCAGTCTGTGAAGCCACGGCAATCATAGCATCGTACGTTCTGCCCATCCGGAAGCCATTTGCATCCGTTGCAGTTCGCCTTGCTGCCGTTCAGTACCTGACATTTGCTGACGATGGTCGGATGATCTTCTCTCGCCCTGCGCTTCCGGTTCGCAGGTGTGCAGTACTCGCCCCATGCCGCATATACGTACGGCCATCCGACACATGCCAGTGCCGTCTGCCATACGGCGTCGGACAACGGGATGCCGTCGTTCTTTAGTTGCTGAACCAGTTGATCCACCTGGTTGGCTGTATTCATCCGCATTCCTCCTTTCTCTCTAATGAAAAGACACCGAACAAGTGATTACTCACCGTTCGGTGCCTTCAATATATGCAGTATTCCGAATACATTATACACAACATCTCGTGGCTTTACAAGAATTATTTTGATATGCTATGACGTTATCACAAATAGTGTTATTTTTAACGCAAATACGAGGAGGTTTATATCTGATGTACGAACAGTTTCGCAACGCTATTGTTTCCCGTCTGGCGGACAAACTGCCAGCAAAACTTCTGAATGACGTCATGCAGGAAATCGATCTGCTGTCCCAGGACTATGATATAAAACGGTCCTGCACGGATCTGATTACATGCAGCGGAATGCCGGAGATCGTCAAAGTGTACATTGCATCACTTGCAGTGCAAAACTGCTCAAAGTCAACGCTGATTAACTATAAGCGGGAATTGACGCAGTTTTTTGACAGGGTAAGAAAAGTATTTACCGCAGTAACCACAAACGACATAAGGGTTTTCCTGTTTGAAAAACAGATGAATGGACTGAAACCGTCCACGGTTGATCACCTGCGAACAGTCATCAACTGTTTCTTTGGTTGGCTTGTTGACAATGAGTATCTTAACAGAAACCCGGCCAAGACACTCCGACCGCACAAAGTGCCGAAGCACAAGCTTCCGCCGTTGAAACAGATTGAACTGGAGACTTTCCGGAACGCATGTCAGACAGACAGGGAACGTGCATTGGTTGATTTTCTTTTCTCCACTGGATGCCGTATATCTGAAGCTGCAAACGCAAACCTGGAGGATCTTAACTGGCAGGACCGTGCGTTCCATATTAAGCACGGGAAAGGAGATAAGGAAAGAACAACATACTTTAATGCCGAGTCGGAATTGTCCCTGAAGAAATATCTGAGCAGCCGAAAAGGTGAAGACGCGCATCTATTTGTCAGCACACGCGCTCCGTACTCTGGAATGACATCGGCATCGCTAGAAAAGGACATTCGGAGAATCCGGAACAGGATCCCAGGCCTGATCGGTTTCAAGGTGACACCGCACACATTCAGGCGAACAATGGGTACAATGGCAGTGGAAAGAGGATGCCCGATTGAGCAAGTGAAAGAGTTGCTTGGTCATGAATCGCTGGACACGACGATGCAGTATGTGACGGTCGCCGAATCGGACAAAAAGGTTGCCCACTCAAAGTATCTCGCAGGGTAACATGATCAATGGGAACTAGCCTACCAGATAAGATTCTGGTAGGCTTTTTCTTACGGGATTAAGTTCGGATTATTTCTATTATAAAAACTCAATTACCATCTTGTATCGATTCTTTAATCTTGTTTCGCAACTCTGTTTCCCATTCATTTGGATCAAACATTTTTCCACAATATTCACACTTAAACCTAATTGATTCATCATCGTCAAACATCTTTTTCCCACACGAAGGACACACAGTACACTTCATTATCTGATCTCCTTACTCATCAGATTCTTCTTGTACGATTTCGATTGATGTCAAGTCATTTTCAGTGAAGTGGAAACCGCAATTTTTACACCCCATGTTTTCCAAAATGTTACCGCACAACGGGCATTTTCTAACCATTTTTGTTTCTGTCATAATTACATCTCCTTTCAGAGATATTATAACATAAATTCAGCAGTTTTCTATTATGCGATTCAGTCACGCTGTCATGATTACCCAGATGATAAACAGCACGATGATGACCAATACATACCATGCCATTTTCCCACCATCCTAACTAATTGCTAATCACAATTCCGTGAACAACAAACGCTGTTGTATTACTCCGTGTGATTGTAACAGTTGTTCCGCTGATTGCCGCAGTAAAGCCAGATGGCAGTTCCGTGTTGTAAAGTATTCCAGAACCGTTGAAAAAACAGGCAAATCCAGCCGCAATACAAACCATCGCATGATAACCTTGTGGAAGTTCAAACGAGAATGTTTTATTGGAAGATGTACCGGCAAAAGTAGTAATCCTGCCTAATGTGCCACTATAATCCTTTGTTGTAAGAATATTATAAGATTGATTGCTACTACCGTCAGAATGCACTGGAAGGCTATAATCCTCGTTCTTCCCATTTGTGCTTCCCTTCGCTCTAAATACATATTGCCGGTTTCCATGCGTATACATGATACCGCCGATATTCCCGGATGCCCATTGATCATCTCCACCACCAAACACAATCGTATCAGCGGTTGAGTCTACACCGTTGGCTTTTATCGAAGAAAATTCACCTGGTCCATGTGATGTCGCTTTGGTCGCAATAGCCGTATAATTGTTATTTATTGCATCCGTGATATTAGAAAAGTCTGTGTTCAGTACAGAGATCTGAACTTTCTCACTGCCTGCTGGCATTGTAACGGTATTTGTACCGCTTCCATTAGGACTTAATGTCTTTGTAGTTGCCAAAGTTTTTCCCCCTTTCTATGCTGTCCGTTTCCAGACATAAATGCCACTGCTTACAACACCGACAACGCTGTTCCATGCCGTATCTTCCAGGTCTTCCCAGTTCAGCGGTGCAGGCGCGTATTTTGTCCACGTACCGAAACCTAAAATTGTCGCAGGGTCATCCGTGCTGGTTTCCGTAGCATACAGGCTTCCGACCGGAAATACTTCCGCTAATGTGTAATAGCTTGCCGGAATTGCCGCGACCTTAATCGCCCCAAGCGTATACTTTCCGGCTGCACACAGTGTCTGTTCCGACCGTGTGGGCGTTGTTGTCCCTCCGGCCTCCGTACTAAGCTGTAGCGTGTTGCTCTTTGTGTCAGCACTTTGATACCCTGCCGTTACTGTAGCTGTGGCTGTTACAACGCCGGTGGACGTGTTAACTGTCGGCGCGTTCTGAGTTGTGCTTCCGGAATCTACTGCCTTGGTTGCACTGCTGGCATAATATCCGGCAGGAACGGTTACCGTGTCCCCGTTTGCAGTTAAGTCCGATCCCGTTTTTGTCGGAATGCTTCCGGTCACAGCCGCGCCGTCCGGTCCGTGTGCCGTTTCACCATACAGAAGCTTCCCTGATGCTACCGTATCGCTTGTCAGGTCAATCAGTACGGTACCGTCTGCCAGTTCCACTTTGTTGACATACGGATTGTTTGCCATTATTCCTCACCACCCATCAGGCGGCTGGGTCAACAGCACCAATCGTTACCGTAACACCACCGGCAGCATTGTCCGTTTCTGTAATGGTGATCGCCGCAATATTGACCTGGCTGATGTAATCCTTACTGATGGAACTCGGCAGGATTGTCTGTGCTGTCAGGTATGGTGTTGCGCTGACTGAACCTGCTGTTGCCGACTCGCCACTGTAATCACCGGTCACTCCCAGGATTTCAACGCCTGCCTTAATGTTTCCGGCAATCAGTTTTGCCTTTTCTGTCGCATCAATCCCGACAGTTCCGCTCCCGTCGTGGTATCCGTTCTGGATAGTCACAGGCGAGTCTGCATCGCTGATGTACGACGTCTGCTGCCCACGGTTTGGCATTTCTCCTGTAATCTTGGAACCGTTTTTATATGCGGTTTTTCCGGTAAGGATTTCGGATGCCGTAGCATCCGCATCGCTTGTGTCTGCGTCGTATGTGCAACTGCCGACTTTCGGTTCGCCGCTCGGAAGATGAAACTTCTTTCCGTACAAAACGTGCGCAGCGGTAACGTCATCCGTTGTCAGGTCAATCAGCACCCGCCCATCGGCGAGAACAACTTTATTGGTGTACTCATTGCTTGCCATTTTGGTTCTCCTTCCCTAATTTAATCGCCCACCATACCGATGGTAACCGTCCTTCCGCCCTTTGGGTTGCTTACTTCATAGATCGTTATCGGTTGTACTCTCACGTTCTTGGTCATTAGCAGGTGTGCCGTTGGAAGCACAAGTTCGTCATATAATATCGGAACCGGCTCATATGTGCCATCGTACTGCTTTGGTGGCGTAACGGACTTGTCTATTGTCATGGATATATCCGGACTTCCACGGATTACTTCCAGCTGGATATCCAGTGCAGCTTGTCTATTCACCGCTATCACCTCCGGTTATATCGCCTCCGGCAGGCTGAATAATAAATTTTTCATACCGTTCCATTGGCGTATAAACGCTCCCGTCCTCATAGAGAAGCCTGAGAATCCAAGCATATTCTCCGTATGCCAGATTGTTTGTATCTTCAATGTAAAATGGAATAACAATCTGTGCATTGCTTACCGGGATCCGTTTTTCCCATATCGATTCACTGGAGTATCCCGCCTTTTGCAACACAACCAGTGCCACAACGGTATCGTCCGGTGCGTCTGCACCCGTGAATGTCACGTTGATGCTTCCTGTGTCTCCACGGGAAATATAAATTTTCAGTCCGTCAACACTCAGCATTTTCTTCACCTCCTCAGACACACGACAAATCCGCTGTCAGTGATCTCGATACTGTACAATTCCGTGTACCCTTCCCATTCTGCAATGTCTCCATATTGATCAGACGTCATCCGGTTTGTCTTTGCACTGTTGCTCCACATGGTGTACACGTCGCCAAATGTTGTTTCACCACGTCCGTATACAGCAATCCGGTCGTCCATCCCGACAATGTATGCGTCATGCACAACAGTTTCGTCAGCCATCCTGATCCATTCGTCCATCCGTGCGCACCTCCTCGGAAGACTCTTCCGGATTATCTTCCTTTTCTGTCATCGCCTGCAAAACAATTTGCAGATTATTGACCGCATTGTCGATTGGTATACCAATCTGCTCGTTCATGCTTCTCGGTACGGCAATCCCGTTCAGCAGGTCCGCCGTCATCTGAAGTACTTCTTTGACCGTGTACGTTTCCATGTTGTTCCCCCTTATGTATTAAAATGCATTGTGTACCTTGAACCTGTGCTCAGTCCGCTGACATAAGTACTGGTTGTATAGGTGTACACGCCGTTAACAGAACCCTGATATGTAAGCGTTACCGATTTGCTGTAGGGATCTGTCACCCAAATTCTGGCTACCCGTGTTCCCAGGTCACTCTCGCTTACATAGTTCATGTACACATTGATCGCCCGTTTTCCAGAATTCCAGTTTCCCAGTTTCACGAATGCTTTCACAGTCTTATCCGCCACATTTGTACCGCTGGCCGTGATATCAAACGGGTTGTCAGAATCTGTTGAAATATCGCCGACTTCAGCACCGTTGATCGTGTTAATGGACGTACTCGGTGCTGTCACTGTTGTCCGTGCCACAACCACTCCGTTTGTTGTGGTTATGTCAACTGTCTTGCTTCCGCTGCTCCATGCCCCCTGGCTCAACGTGACCGGTACACTTTTGCTCAGTTGTGTTGGTCTTCCGCTCGTACTGACGGTCACGGTGTTGGTTATTCCCGATGTGTACGGCGTAGTGTACGTCCATGACGGATTGTTCAGCGTGACGGCATTCTGCCCGGAAGTGTACAGACTTCCAACGCTGATCCGTGCCACATTCGTCCCGGTTCCGTCGCTCTTTGTGTTGACGTCCACATAACTGCTGGATCCGTTGGCCGTATAGATCAGGTACCCGTAAACGCTTTTGCGCGCAACGACTGACCCGCTGGTCGTTTCAGTAATCTCTGCGCTGAAATTGCTGGATGCCGTGGTGCCGTTCAGCCGCATCGGCGGGTCGTACTTCAGTGTTGTCCCCTGTGGCGAAGCGGTTACGATGTATTTCCCGGCGTCCGTGCCACTTCCCCACGCTCCGGAAAGGGAAGTGGCTTTGCTAAAATTTACCGCGTCCCCGTAGAATGGCGTTAGTGTCAGCGTGTTTCCGCTTACGCTGAAACTTTTCACCATTCCTTTCAAAATTGCGGTAGTTAAATTGTATGTTTCGCCTGTTCCTGTTCCAATAAACTGAATCTTTCCGCTAGATGGCACATTAAATTGCGGAGCCTGAACATACGCGCCAGATGTAGTCAATGTGACATTCCCTTGGAATACCGACGTCTTTTTGACCACCAGGTTTCCGTCTGTAATTGTCAGCGCACCGCTGACCTTTGTATCACCGCTGATAGTCACATGGTCAGCGCTGATCGCCACGGTGCTCTCTGCGTCATTGATCGATGCTACAATGGCCGCCGGTTTGATTGCAGCGCTTGATCCTGTACCGCTGACCACCAGGCCGATCCTGTTTGCCTGCACTGTAATGCTTGAAGTCAACCCTGCGTAACTGTTGCTGACTTCCGCCCTGATGCTCGACGCTGTCTGTGTGATAGAAGAAGTCAATCCCTTGTAGCTGTTGCTGACTTCTGCACGAATACTAGAAGCCGTCTGGGTAATGGAAGAAGTCAATCCCTTATAACTGTTGCTGACTTCCGCCCTGATGCTCGATGCTGTCTGAGTAATGGAGGAAGTCAATCCTTTGTAGCTATTGCTGACTTCACTCCTGATACTGGAGGCCGTCTGTGTAATAGAAGAAGATAAACCTTTATAACTGTTACTGACTTCTGCACGAATGCTTGACGCCGTCTGTGTGATCGAAGAAGTCAAGCCTTTATAACTGTTGCTGACCTCGCTCCGAATGCTTGATGCTGTCTGCGTAATTGAGGAAGACAGTCCCTTATAGCTATTGCTGACTTCCGCACGAATGCTAGATGCCGTCTGCGTAATGGAAGAAGACAGTCCCTTATAACTGTTGCTGACTTCACTTCTGATACTTGATGCTGTCTGAGTAATGGAAGAAGACAGGCCTTTATAACTGTTACTGACCTCACTCCTGATACTCGACGCTGTCTGAGTAATGGAGGAGGACAAACCCGCATAATTGTTATTAACTTCCATGCGGATGCTAGAAGCAGTCTGTGTGATTCTTGAATCCAGGCCATTTGTCCGGTCATACACAACGGCTTCAATCTGATTTGCCCGAACAGTGAACCTCGCTTCGTTCGCAGCGATTGTCCCGTCCAGTGTTTCCACAGATTTCGCTACAAGGGCAATATGATCGTTTGTCTGGTCAATGTCCGTCAATGTGGCAATCGTCTGCTCGTCGCTGACATCTTCCCACCTGCCGTTTTTCCATACCTTGATGAGCGACCCGCGCATTTCCTGCCAGTCCCATTGTGATGAATCGCTCCAGTCAGCATCCGCGTTAAAGAAGTCGTTCCACGAACGGATGCTGTTTGTCTGAATCCAGATGTCTCCTTCTTTTATCTCGTGGCTTGTTCTTGGGTCGTTGTATTGCGGATATACCGTGGAACTCTTGTTGGCAATAATCAGCGACCGAAGCGTACTTTCTGTCTGCGTGATTGTAGAGGATAAGCCTCTATAACTGTTGCTAACCTCACTTCTGATACTGGACGCAGTCTGAGTGATAGACGAAGACAAACCTTTATAGCTGTTGCTGACCTCACTCCTGATACTGGAAGCAGTCTGAGTAATAGACGAAGACAAGCCTTTATAACTGTTGCTGACTTCTGCTCTGATGCTTGATGCCGTCTGAGTAATAGACGAAGACAGACCTTTATAACTGTTGCTGACTTCCGCACGAATACTTGATGCTGTCTGTGTGATCGAAGAAGACAATCCCTTATAACTGTTGCTGACTTCGCTTCGGATGCTAGACGCCGTCTGCGTAATGGAAGACGTCAGTCCTGCATAACTGTTGCTGACTTCCGTAAAGATGACGCTTTCTGTTGCCCGTATCGTCGTTTTCAGCGTCCCGTATTCGTCCGTGATTTCACGATAAATGTAATTGTTGTTATAAATCGAACTGCCGCCGCGTCCATACTTTTTCTTGCTGATCTTGGATATTGCAGGCCGTGTTTTTTGTCCGGTTGTACCGATGGATATCTGCTGCTTTCCGCGCCATACCAGTTTGCTCGTTCCGACAGGAGATGAATATGCCTGACCGTCCCTTGAAACCGTAACAATGTCACCGGCTTCCATCGTCCAGTCTGCAAACGTGTCCGCAGACATGGGGTGATATGCCGGTATGCTGTGCAGGCGGTTATAGATCGGCGTAAGCGATGCGTTCGCCATCTTATTCCACCCCCCTCAACAACGGATTGTCCTGAATCAGGTATCCGATATCTCCGTCGCCTGCCGTTTTCTCCGTGTTGTCGCTTGTGGAGCGGTTGTACAGTTTGTCGATAGCGTCCACCTCATACCAGTACGGTTCAAAATCAACATAGTCAGTTTCCGAATAACTCTGGCTTGTCGTTTTCAGCCAGTCCATGACCAGATATCCGTCCCGGTTGATCCGTGCGTTTGATGCAGCCGCTTCTGCGATCCATCCGACAACGTCCCGCATGGTGCAGTTGTCAAATTCGTCCGGTCGCTTGTCCAGCGTTGCATCGCAGTTGATAAAATTCTCACCGCCGTACGGCACGTTGGCTTTGTTGCATACTGCCGTAAGCAGGCCCTTGAATGTAACGGGATATGTGATGCCGAGTTCTTCGTCATCCGGCATGTCCTCTGAAAACCTGGTCATTGCGTCATGGCATGTGAACGAAATTTCAATCACGTCCGGTGCGTTTGGCCGGTCCGCAATAAACGTCCCCAGCGGGACAAACTCATACAGATATGCCTTGCCGTTTTTCCATATGGTCAGTGTTTGTTCTTCACTGTCGTACCGCGTTCCGCACATCCAGAAATTACGCTTTGCCTTGTCCAGCATGAACGCATTGACCGTTTCCTGGATCACGGCTCCGGTTGACTCATTGAACACTTTGACGTTGTTGTTCTCCCCGAAGCAATACAGTTTCCCGTTCAGCGAAAGCATTCCCTTGACGGCCCATGTCGGTGCGTTCGCCATTGCACTGCCGTTCTTCCGCAGGTACGGACTGCTGTTTCTTCCGACATAAATGTCAGACCCGTCCTGGATCATGCAGTTACCGCTCATGGTCACGTCTTCAGCGGATATCATTACGCCAAGCGTCGCCTTGAACTCTCCGAACTCGTAGTCGTTGAGCAGTCGCTTGTCATTGAAAAGGTTGAACCGGAGTTCGTTGCTCAGAGCCTGTCCGATGGAAATTTCTTCCTCTGTGTTGAAGTAATCGTCCAACTCAACACCGGCATCGACGTCAATATCGTCGTTCGTAAATATCGCATCAGGAAAGATCAGTAATGCCATCTGATCATTCCCGTTCGCAACAGCCTCATGAAAAGCGTCGCTTGCCAGATACATGACCGATCCCTCCCGTCGCATGGTTTCTTTTTCTGCTTAAATAAGCAAAAGGCACCAAATGGTTTTTACTCACCATTCGGTGCCTGACACGTCTTTAATTACATTAAGTATTATATATATCTCTATTTGTGTTTGCAAGCGATTTTTTAATCGCATCGGAATATCAGTACTCGATAAACTTCAGTTTCAGGTCGAACTGGGCCTTGTCGCTCTTTTCCGGCAGGTAGTACAGGCACTTGCCCGTCCGGTCGCCCACGTAGTAGTCACCGACATACATGCTGTTGAACGTGCGCGGGTCCGGTGCGGTCAGCGTGAACTTCTGGTTCTGCACTGCTGCCACGATGATCTGGAGCATCTCCCAGTCCAGTGACTTCCAGCTGAACTCGTAGTTGATCTTGGTGGCAACGTATGCCCTGTGGAGCAGTCCCGTTGCATCGCGCTTGCCGCTGGTGTCCAGGTCGCCCACCTGGTAGTTCCACTCAGACGGGTCGGGAATATTGACACTCCCAACCTTGATGCCCATGGTGTATTTGTACTGTCTCATCATGTCCTGTCACCTCACGGGTTATATCCTGTTACCGCTTCTGCCGCTTCAGCTGCCTTGTTGTTGAACAGTCCCCATCCGGATGTTGGGAACAGATTGATCTGCCAGTTCTTGGCCAGTAACTGCCGGAGCAGCCGGTTCGTTTCGCTTGTGTTGTCTTCCAGTTCACTGTTCGCCGCTTTTGTTCCCTTCTCAGTCGCACTTGCCATGTCCGCTTCGGTGGATTCTTCGCCGTAAGGAGTGTAGCCGCGTCCGTAGTACATTTCTTGATTCATTCCGGCGATATGATAACGCGAGTCATAGAGTTTGCCGGAGGTGGACGGTTCTTCATAATGGTACTCACCGTACTCCTGCTCGTAGAGTTTAACCAAACGCAAATATTCATCCCTGTACCAATTCATCATATCAAGCGTATGCTGAAGTTCGTTGCCGACATCTTCGCCTACTCCATACGGGCGGTGGTTGATTGCCCATTTGTAAATTTCTTCAAGATCGGGATACTTGTTGTTTTCCTTATCGTAGTTCTGTTCCAGCCAATCATAGAATTTGTTTTCTGTTTCGGCATCATAACCACTAGTAAGTTCTTCAAAAGCATTTGTTGCCCACTGCTTATAATCGTTATACTGTTGCAGTGCCTGATCTACTTCTTCTTTTGCAGGTGCTTCCGGACCGGATAGAACAGCGTCCTGAACCACACCAATAACGATCTGTTTTAACCAGTCTTCTTCGCCAAGCCCAGCAATTTTGCCCAAAGCATATGATCCTTTTGCAAGGGTAGTTTGAAGCGACCCTTCACCGTATTGATTTTCAGTTGCTTGTACTATTGCACCGCCTAATTTGTCATAGTTGTCGTTTATAAAATCAATTTTTTCTTTTGTCTCCATAACGGCTTCAACAATATCGACCCCTACGTCTGTTATATCTCGGCCAAATATTTTACCTGATAAAAGGTCTGCCAACTGGAAGTCGTTATTAAGTTCTTCTCCACCCAATATTCTGGCAAAGAAATTATATCCTTCTGTCAGAATAGACTTGTTGCTTATTTTATCACCAAGCTTTTCAAGAACATATGCCATCATGCGCTTGTAATTGATTTCCATAAGTTCTTGCGGAATTCCATATCCGTGCTTTGTCGCTTCGTCCAGCAGTGGCTCGACTACGCTTTCCCAGTATCTGTCGGCATCTACGCCTTCTTTCTTCTTATATGCTTCGGACACCTGTGCAAATACCGTGTCGTATGCTTCCTGATATGCTTTGCTGATCTCGTCCTGAATGTCGCCTGTTACTTTTGTTTTGATTTCAAGGTCTGCTTCCAAAACCATTACATAGTTATCATATTGTTCCTTTGTAATGTATCCGTTATCCAGTTCCGTCTTCAGCAGTTTCTTTTGCCATTCCACGGAATCTCTGACCGCCTCTAACGACTCGTCCTCTTTCTTCATGGCTTCTTCCGCTGCGTCGCCGACCGTCTTGATAAAGTTCTTGGCGTTTTCTACTGCCGTTGTTTCATCACCGAAGTCGATCCGTTTTCCGGCTTTCAGTTCAAGATTGATCTGCTCAAGATTCTGGCTGTCCGTTCCGAATATGTCTGAGTAGTAGAACTGTTTGTATTTTTCAAGAGCATCCTTGTCTCCATTGGCAGCTTTCGCTGCGGCGTCTTCCATGTCTTTCAGCATTCTGGCCGTTGCTTCGTCCACCTGTTTTTCAATCATGATGGTACTGACACGCAGTTCTGCTGCCTGTTTGCGGATTTCTTCGTTTTTGGATTGAAGTGCTTCTTCCACACCTTCAAGAATTGTATCAAACGTGGTAGTATTCATTGTTTTCAGCGTTTCAATTACAATGCCCCAGTTGTTTTTGAACTCTGTTGCCTGTGCTTCCGTAAGTTTTCCTGACCCACTGAAAACTACACTATTGAACCTCTTTATCTCGTTTACCGCAGAAGAAAGTTTCCCTTTAAGATCCGGAACCTGAACATATGTTTCAAGAGTAAGTTCAGCCGTTCCAGTCAGACTTGTAAACTCTTCCTGTAATGCTTCGGTATATTTGCTTACATCTATTCCACCTTCACCGACCTCGGCAAACGCTTTCTTTGCAAACTGGTCTGCTGTTTCCTGCTCAATCGCCTTCATCCGAATCTGATATGAAATCCAGATTGCAAGACCTACTGCAACCGCACCGGCACCGAGCGATCCAATCAGAGATTTGATGCCAAGCGCATGGAATCCATACGCCGCCAAAGCCGTTGCAACTGCTGCCTTGATCGCACCGGCAAGATTCAGCGTTTCACGTTGGGCATCGTCCTTTGCCTGGGCAGTGGCCGCTGCGAACGTAGCACCTGCGCTTACTGCAACAGTCAGTGATGCACTGAGCAGTCCGCCAGCCTTGCCCCATGCAACGTCACCCATTTTTTTGGCAACATACGCAAATACGCCGGTCAGTATGCCATCAACCAATAGTTGCGTGGCATCATTCGATTTAATATATCCTTCTGTAAACAGACCAGTTGTATCAAACGATAGTTTAATAACGGCACCGACACCGATCACTGCTCCAAGCTTACCAAGCGTTTTTTCAAATGCCTTACTGACTTTCCATCCAAGAATTGCAATACCTGCATCTGTGGCAATGTCTTTAACCTGCTGCATGTTTTCCTTAATGAAACTGAGACTGCTTTCCACGTTTTTGTCAAACGTGTTAACCTCCTCAAACATTTTCAGCACGTCTTCTGCATTCTTTGTCGTTCCGGTGTTTCCGCTTCCGCTCGTTTCACTTTGGATAATGTTCAGTTCGTCCCAGTCAGCCAACAGATCCTTGACTGCTGCTGCCGCACCTTTTGCGGCCTTTTCCTGTTTATTGAATGCAGTAGTGGTCGCCGGTAACGCCCTCGTCCATGACTTTTGTCCGTTCAGCAATGCGATAAACTGGTTCAGATAATTCAGTCCCTGGATCAGCCAATTGACAACACTCTGAAGCACAGGAATCAATGCCTGAAGCAACGGTGCGACCATAGCACCCAGGCTGTTTTTCATTTGTTGCAGGGCCGTAGCCGCCTGGTCCATTGCCGGGGCAAAGTCTGTGCCAACCGCCTTGCTGTAGTTGTATACGTTCTCAATTCCCTCTTTAATGCCACTTATAAACTGTCTGATAATAGCACGGATCATCATCCGCTTTGCGATATTCAAAAACTGCTTACCAAGTTTTGTCAGCGGACTAAAAAGTCTGCTGGCTCCTGTCTTGACGTCATTCCATGCGCTGGCAAGACCACTTGCTGAATCCTTTGCACTTTCAAGGTTTTTCTGCAACCTCTTGATTTCATTTGCCGCTACAATCAGTTGCTTGGTATCCATCGTTCCTGTCTTGATGCCAGTACCAAGTGCGATCTTCAACTCCTCAATGCGGTGTCTCATAATTTCTGTCTGATTGCTTGCCGTCATAAAACTTTCCGCAATCTTCAGTGCTTCATCGCTCTTGACGATAAGACCGGAGTCTTCCTTCAGTGAATCGTATTTCATTTGGAGACGCTCAATCTGCTCCTCCAGTTTCAACATGCTGATCTCGTATCTGTTAATGCCTTTTTCATCCAGTTTTCCGTGCATCAGTTTGTCGGAAAACTCATCGCGCAGAATTGTAAGTTTTTCCTTCAGCAGATCCAACATGGTCAGACCTTCATTGAGTTCTTCAGTGTTAACAAGTTTTCCACTGGGAACATTTCCTGCTTCACTTATTTCCTTGTTATAACTGTCAATGGATTTTGCCGCAACAGTTGCTGACTCTCCGGCGGTTTTTGCGGTTTCCATAAACGCAACCTGCTGCTCTATTGCTTCCCGCATGTCCGGATTGTCTTTGTAAAGATCAAGCACTAAATTTTGCTTTTCAGAGGACATTGAACTCCAAGTTTTTGCAATGGCAACTATCCTCTGCATCTCATGTTCAGCTATCTCATTCTGTGCATTAAGTGCTTTCTGTGCGTACTCTTCTTGACTAACTGCATGTGTATAATCGTTTGCAACTGCTTTTGCAGACTCGGTTTCAGACACAATCCTCCCCATTGCGTCAGCGGTTTGGCTAAGTCCTGCAAAACTTGATCCATTGTCAATTAGTGATGCAAGTTCTTTATAATCATCTGCTGTGCTGACAAAATGTCTGCTAACGCCCGTCATGTAATTCACAACGTCGCCAAGTCCTTTATAACTAACAGGCTTTTCCAGATAAGAAATGAGATTGCCAACCTGCTTGGCGGCATCCGTAGCAAACACATTCACTTCCTGTTGGGTGATCCTTGTTTCACGACCGATACCTACCATACCGTCAACGAACTTACTCAAATTTGAATAATCAATTGGTTTGTTCAAAGACTCAACAAAAGGTTTGATATGATCTACTGCCTTGTCAACAGACTCTCCAATGGTGCCAAATCCATCAGAAATGCCACGAACCGCAGTCTGCGCTTCACGAATGGAAGCACTGCTGTTGCTGACACCCTCCATTGCCCGTTGCACGTTCCGTAATCCCGCCATGCTAGGCACGGTGAAATTACAGGCGTCCTGAATTTTCTTCATGGCAACGGCCAGTCCGTTCAGGTTGGTGATCATGTTCACGTCTACGGCACTCCGGAGACGCTGAAGCGCACTCACTGTCTTACTGAGTCCGTTGCCGTTTACCGCATTTCTGATAGCAAGGAGCGCACCCTCAAGTCTTCTCAGACTGTTTTCGGCCTGTGTCGATTCACTGTGAATTTGTAAGCTAAGTACTCCGATATCAGCCATAGTCTGATCCTCCTTGCGGATGCGCTCCCCGTATTCTTACTGCCCGGACTCCGCTTTTGCCGCCTGTTCCGCCTGCCGTTTGAGTATGTTCTTGTTGAACTTCTCTATTCCGGCATGGAACATGGCCATCGCCAGTTTCGTCTGGTCTTCTTCCCGTTTCTTCCGAACGTCTTTCCTCGTGTCTGCTTCCAGTTTCTGCATAAACGGCTCTTTCGGATAGTCCGGCAGTTGCGTCCCGCGCTTCACGTTCAGTCCGCCTACCAGGAGCGGTACGCTTTGCAGGACAGCAATCATGTACTGCCCCATGTACCAGTTGTTCCGGTCCGCCAGTTTCTGTTCCATTTCCATTCGCATCTGGTAGGCTTTCCGGTACGCTCGTTTCAGTCCGTACTCGCCGTCCCAGTACTGCTCCGGTGTCATTCCCATCAGCAGATAGTGAGGAAATAGTTCGTCAAATATATCTCCATACGAACGGGGTTCCGCCTGCTTCTCGTCCTCCGTCAGACGGTCTCCCACGTAGGGGTTTCGTTCTCCTCGCCGCCTTCAGGCTCTGCCATCAGTTCCTCCAGCGGTTTCATGTAAAGTTTTGTCAGGATGCCCAGCAGGTCGTCCTTGTGGGTCTGGAATTTCCAGATCTCCTTCACCCTGTCCGGCGAAATATTCTTGTGATGCATCTGGAACGCACCCAGGAACAGATCGTCGATCATACTGTGCGGAAAGTCTGTGTCAATCTTAAATCCGCGCCGTTCCATGTTTTTCACCACGCGGGAGTTAAACTCCAGGGTGTAACTGTTGCCCTCTTTGTCCTTGATAATCAGTTTGGTGAAATCGTCTTTCTTTTCGTTCGCAGCCATTGGCTTGCCTTCCTTTCTCGCCGTGTCTAACGGCACTACATTTTTTCTCGGCATATCTATGCCTCCTCAGTGTTTATCTGAAACGCACGGGAGAGGAGGAAGATCTCCTCCCCCGTTGCTGTTTCATCAGTGGAAATCAGGATCCGGAACTGTAGGTAACAACCGTGCTGGGAGTGCAGTTGATGGTCATACCAACCGCTTCGTTCACGCCACCGCCGGAAATACCCGCAGAGATGTCGCCGCTCCACTCAAACTTGCCCATGTGGCCATCCGGCACTTCGCTTCCTTCAGAACCGGACGCTCCGAAGTACACCGCATACTCGTAGATGCTGTTTTCCAGGGCCTTGACCTTGGTGTAGTTTTCGGGCGTATAATTCGCGCCGAACTGGAATTCGGACGTGTCGCCGATACCGTTGATGTAAACCATTGTGTTCATTGCGGGTCGCTGCTCCGCAACCGTCCTTACCGGACTGCTTCATGTCGCCATGAAGATCAGACTATATCACGATCCGTTTCCGGACCCCTGCCATTTCCACCGCCTATCGCTTGCGGTGTACTCCCTTTCGGGATAGTCGTTGGACCTTCCTCATTGAGGCTTGGCTGCTGATTGTCTGCCAGTCAGGTATCATGACCGGCAGAGTTTCCAGCAATTAAACAGGTTTTCTATGCCTGTTACCAGGCAAAGGCGCATTTAACGTCTACGCATGTAGTCGGAGAGCGATGTGATGTCAATTCTCTCCTTCGGAGGAATCAGATCCGGGAAGGAAGTGATGTCGATCAGCTTCGCATAGGTGCCAGTTGTGGTCGTGCGGTACATCAGATAAGTCTGATAGGTAGAAATACCTTTTACGCTCGGCATATCTTTTGTCTCCTTTCATTTGTTTTGGTTACAAAAAACGCATGAACTGCGTGGATAGAATCCAAACCCGCAAGTCATGCGTCTCTTTGCTGTTCAGTTGATTCCCGTGTTATGCTGCGCGGTAGAAGTTCCCGTCCTGATCGACCATCGCTTCGTACCGTGCCACGTAACGGAACACTTTCGTGTTCCCTGCATTATTGATGTATGCCCCGCTTATTCTGGTAAAGTTAAGGGAGAGCATTGCCGTATCAGCGGCGGCAAACACCTTTCTGCACTGTGCCTTGGTTGTGGCAAATACTTCCAGCTGATAGGTCACCAGTGCGAAGTTTTCCACCGGCGTACTGCTCTGGAGTCTGCGGACCGTGGCATTGTCCATCTCGATCAGGCTGGCGGCTGGAAAGCTTGTCGGTTCGCTCGTAATGATCGTGCTGACAAATTTGTTGTTGGCACACAGCGGAGCAACAGACGGATAAACACGGTTGAATACTTTGGTTTCGTAATCAATCATCCGCTTCACTCCTTACATGTTGCTGAACATCCTTGCCGCCACGTCCGGTGCGTTCTGCTGAAGCCATCTCAGCGTGTTGTACATGAACGGTCTCGCTGGCATACCCTTTGTCCAGCGGAATTTGGCCACTCCGTCAATGGAGGCGTAGTACCACCATCCGCTGTCACGATGATTGTTGACGTCGTACTCCCACTCGATCTCGCCTTCCGGATTGTCGTTGGGAGACATTTCGCCCACAATGCCGGTACCGTACTCGACATATACCGCATAGGGTACTGCGGTAAAGATCACGCCGGTTCTGCTCCTGGCGTTGTACACGCCCTTGATGCTTTCTTCCAGCGCACCAGTCAGCACGGCGTTCATGCTCATGACGTTAATCTTCGCCACGGTTTCGCCCTGCGTTGTCAGTTCACGAATCAGGTCGTTGCAGCACTTCTCCAGTTTCCTTTGGAGTTCCCGCACTTTCCTGATCGCCTGATCAATGCTTTCCGTGCTGAGACTCATGGAGATGTTTCGGTTGAAACTCATTCGCCGTCACCGTCCGGTTCAGGCTCCGGTTCTGGTTCCGGTCCGATGGGATCGTCCTCGCCGTCCGTGATCCGTCTCAGTGCAATGCTGATACTGTTCAGGCTCGGCCTGACCGCCGTCACTTCGTACATGTGGCCCTTCCACCGGATGATTCCGGCTTCAGTGATCCCAACATCCTTTCCCATGACCAGCGTGTGCGTGTACCGGATATCCTCGCCATAGAAAGTATGCTGTGTCTGTCCGCTCGGCGTGGAGATATTCCCCTTGTACGTGACAGGCTGTCCGTAACTGTGGTGGAATTCCCCCGTGTGTTCGCCGTCGTCGTTCAGGTCGGTTTCAACACCATCATACGGAAAATACTCAAACTCCGTCTTGTTCCTTACCAGGCATCTCACGCAATCACCGCCTTACCGGATCGCCTGACAGAACGGGACAACGTCCTTCAGCATAGACTCCGGAACGTCCGCGTCACCGTAGTTGCGGTGAATTCCGTTTTCGATGTGCTGGATTTGCCCTTCCGCCCCGCGTTTACATAGCCAGTAATTGCACACGTTCAGCTGGACCATGGTGTACCGGTCAGGAACTTCCAGTCCGTCATATTCCGTCTTGTACGGATACATGCGGTTGAGTATTTTCTGTGCCGCCAGTTCAAGGTAGGTTTCCAGGATGCCCTGATCAATCTCGTCCTCGCCCACCATGTTCCGGAGCATGTCGAGTTTCTTCTCCGTGGTCATCCTGTCCATCTCCCTTACTTCTTTGTGGTTCTCCGGCTTGTACTCCGTGCTTTCGGTGCCGCTTTCGGCGTTTCTTCCTTCACCGCTTCCGGTTCAGGCTCTGCCTTTGCAGGCTCCACGGGAATTTGCATCTGGGTTGTTTCCGGTTCGTAATGTTCACCGGCGCGAACCCACTGTCCGTTCACCTTGATATTGCATGTTGCAATAGCCATAGTGAATCCCCTTTCATCTGAAATCTGCCCTGCGTGACCGCAACCAGTCACGCAGGGAAAATGTGCCTTACTTCACCTTGATCAGGGCAACCTCGTTCATCCGCTCATAACTGGGCAGGACGATCTCGGAAGCGAAGGTGTTCAGGTTCACGGGATGGCTGTCCAGGATCTGGGTGATGGCGATACCGTTGTTCACGACCGCCACTTCAGCCTGTCCGCTGCCCATCAGGTCAGCTTCTTCAGGCGTGGTGCCGCGCCAGGTGTTGCCCAGCGCACCGTCCGGCAGAACCGCAACGTAGTAGTCCGGCACGAACTTGGCCGTCACGCCGTCCTCGTCCTTGTACTGCTTGTCGTACAGGATGATACCGGCCAGACCCAGCGCATCCTTCAGCACGGTCACGATCTGAGCATCGGTCAGATAGCCGACAGCCAGTCCGTTCGTGGTCAGGAACAGGTCCTTAATCGCCTTGATGCTCCGGAACAGTTTGAAGGTTTCCTTGTTCATCAGCAGGTAACTGCCGACGCCGCCCTGGGCCGCAATCGCATCCTGGGCCGCACGAATGTCGGTCAGCGGATCAGCGGTCAGCGCATGATCCCAGGTATTGTCCCCGGTCAGCGGGAAATAGTTAGCGGCTTTCCACTCGCCCTGCGGATCGTAGTTGTAGGTGTAGTTCACACCGTTCGCCGCAATGGTGATGCCCACGTCGCCGTTCGCAGGGAACAGCAGCTGCATGATCTCGCGCTCGGCCACAACCAGCGCACCTTCCAGCAGCTGATTCGCATCATCGAACACCCGGTTCAGGGCGTCGTTCATGTAGGGATCGTTCTTTTCACGAATCCGCAGGATTTCCTGCCGATCCTTTTCCTTGATCTTGAAACCCTCACGGAAGAAGGGCATTTCAGTCTCAAGCAGTTTGATGCCTTCACGGCCACGGAAGGTGGCTTTGGCATCAAATGCGCTGGGCATCAGGGAAGTCGGGACACCCTTGAATCCTTTGATCCAGGACAGGTCCAGACCGGCCTTCTGCTTGCTGGGGAAGAAGGTTTCGCCCAGATAGGGAATCTTGTTGCTCTGCGCTTCTTTCCAGTTGGCCGCGATGATCTTCGGGCCTACCATCTTACGAAACTCGGTAAGATTCATATGATTGGTCTCCTTTCATTCAGTGTTGATGTTGATTTTCCGGTTATACCGGCCATTGTACGTGCCGGAGCAGGTGTCCGCATCCGACCCGCACGTCTGAGTAAATGTTCACTCCGCTGGCCCTGCACAGGGAGCAGAAGTAAAGGTCTTCACTCAGCATTCCCCGGTTTGCGTCTCCGTAGTTCACCCAGTCGTACCACGGGTACGAAATGTTCCGGAATACGTCTGTTTTGATCAGAGCGCATCCCATTCCGCCGCCGTGAACCTCAATCTTGGTTTCCCCGTTCTCAGCCATCCGGTGCATTTCTTCCGCCGTATACTCGGACTCCAGCGGATAGTGGTAATACGCATTGCCGTCCGCGTCCTTCAACCGGCAGATGCATGTCCGCCCGTGGTACAGGTTGTCCGGACCACGATGGGCATAGTACCCAAGGCATACATCCCGTGCGTCCTCCAGCAGCAGTTTCAGTGTGTCCTTCGGCAGCACCACGTCGTTATCGACCATGAGTACATAGTCGGCATTCAGGTCTAAGGCTCTCTGGGCAATCCGGTTTCTCGCCGTCGCCACGTCGTAGCCGCGAACCGAATCAAACGGCGTTTCCAGTCCGTCCCTGTCCAGATCCCACAAGCTTTTGTAGGTGTCCGGATAGATCGTTTCAAAGGTCGGAACCGCAATGAGTATTTTCATCGGTTACCCCCGATCAGGTTTCTCCGGTTTCGCCGGTCTCCTGCACACAGATATTGGTGCGGAACACGATTCCGGGCAGTGCGCTGTACAGGCCAGCCACATAGGTCACACCGGAATGCTCCTGGGCAACCTTCGCATTGATGATGCCCTGCACCACCAGCGCAGCGTTCGGATTCTCGGCGGTATCCACGTCATACAGCAGAACGCCGACCGCACCGGAACCGGTGGTCGCAGCACCGTCCGCATCGATAGGCGTACCGGCCTTCACGACGGTACTTCCGCCAACGGGTTCAGCCAGTTTGGCGGGAATCGCCTGGAAATCCTTGGAGGCGAGAATCTCAACACCGCCACCGATAGAAGTCTCAGAATACTTCATGTGTTTCTCTCCTTTCAAAAGAGTTAATATTGTCCATCGGTTCAAGCCTTCAGGCCGAACCTTCCAGCTTTACCGCAGGTACCCCTGTAACCCGTCCCTGACAGACTTTTCGTTCGCAGCACGTTCCCGTCCGAGACGCTTCGCCATTTCAATGGCCGCTTTCTCTTCAGCATCCTCTTCGCTGCTTCCGCCTGCTCCAGGACCGGGGATCTTGCCAAACTCAAGGCGAAGTGCCTTTTCCTTGGCTGTCCATGCTTTCTGAATCAGCAGCAGGGCATTGTCGATGTTCTCGCAGCCGATCAGGTTCTCAGCGATCTTTCCGGCGGTATCCTCGTCCACGCTGAGTTTCGCCATGACGCTCTTGGTGGATTTGGCTCTGGCAACCTCCTTCCGGAGTTCCTCCAGTTCCTTTGCCGCCTTTTCCGCAGCTTCCGCTTTGGCGTCCGCGTCGATCTCTTCCTGCGTTTTCTTGGATTGCAGTTCCCGTTTGTACTTCGCTGCTTCCTTGGTCGCGTTGTTGATGGCTTCCTTCTGTTTCGCCATCTCCGCTTTCAACTGCTCGATCTGTGCTTCCAGTGCCGCTTTTGCTTCCTCCGCACCGTTTCCGCCGGTTTCACCACCGGCACCGTCGCCGTTCTGATCGGTTCCGGCAGGACTTTCGGTGCTTTCTGCACCGTCACCGCCGCCGTCATCCGGTGCAAACAACGCCGCAAACCCAGGACTCATCCAATACCCGTTCTGATTCCGTAACATGTCTATTCTCCTTTGCGCTTTTTAAGGTGACATCTCCGCACCATTTGATTTTGCGCTTTTATAGTGGATCTCCCCACTCTCGCGAGTTATTTACCGTCGCTTCTCTGCGACCTATTTCAAACAGCATTTGCTGTCAGAAATCATTCTTCCGGTGCTTTCCAGACCGGAGCCAACCGACATCTGCAATTCCAGTGGGGTTTGGCTGGCACCTCGTCAATCGGAAAGATCCGACCGTCCAGTGTGCCGCACTCGTGGCAGACCTTCTCGTCCTTCATGGTCACCCACTCGACCCACTTCACTCCGGCATCCTGCATTGCCATAATCATGGCGTAGTCCGTAAAGTTGATCGCATACTGCCCCAGTTGCTGACTCCAGAACCGCAGTGCCTTGTCAATCTCCGCATTCCGGTTCTCCGCCACTTCCAGTGCTTCCGCCAGCCGGTACGCTTTGCGCTCCGTTTCCGTGTCGAACCGGTACAGCGTGACAAAGTCCGTTTCCTGCAATACCCCGTCAATCCACTCGTCAGATATCGCTTTCTCGGCCATTGCGTGGGCCTTACGGGGCGGTATGTCGCACAAGGCACACATCAGCAGGTATGCTTCAATGGCCACCTCGTAGTACCGTTTTTTCGCTTCTCTTGCGCTCTTCCGGTACACCGTCTTGACCTCGCGGATGATGTTCAACTCATCCCACTTCGCCATCTTCAGCCGACCGAACGCTTCCAGGTTGCTCCGGTTCATGCCCTGAATGGCTTTGTCACAGGCCCCGTAGTAATCAACCGTCCTGACGTCCATACCTTACAGTCCGTATCTCGGCGTACTCCGCCGTCCCCTGTTCGCACAGGCTATCGAGTCATACACCTGGTTCGACTCTTTCTTGATAAACCGCTTGCCGCATACCGGACAGATGGCATAACTGCCTTTCGCGTCCCCGCCTTTCTTGCCGCCGTCGCCTTCCGCCTGTGCCTGGATGCCTTCCGGCGTGTTCGGGTTGGTGGTATCGTCCTCTTTCAGCGGAACATCGTCCGTTTCCATGCCGACGCCGTTCAGTCTGTCCAGTTCGTCCGCCAGCATCTGCTGATAATCGTCATAGATAATGGCGTCGCTTTCCGGATCACGGCTCAGATGGCTGAACTTGAACGCCTGGATCGCAGGCATACCCGCCGTCCGCAACGTGCTGAACGACTGCGTCTTCACCAGCAGGTCTTCGTAACTCTGCCGCCAGAATCGAGGTTCCAGATCGCTGATCTTCAGTCCGGTCAACGTGTTTGTGTCGTTGCAGATCTTCAGCACGACCTTCAGGAAGTCGGTCTCCGCCTTTTTCCACATGGTCTGTGTCTGCAACGCCCTGCTTTCCGCGTGCCACCAGCCGTTCTTCATGATGACCGCGCCGTTGTTGCTGCTATCGCCGCTGCTGGCGTCGCCCTGGCTCGGCATACCCACAATCTTCAGCACAATCTGCTCCATGCTGTGCAGGAGGCTGTTCGTCTGGCTCTGATCCAGTTGCTCATTGAGATAGTAGAGTTTCTTTCCGCCGCCGCCCTGTCCGGCCTGACTCGCCGGAAGCTTGATCGCACCGAGATCCTTCAGTTCCAGGAAGTCTTCCCTGCTGATGTCCACGCCGTCGAACACCATCAGTGCCTGAATAAACTGCTCCAGGCCGTCCAGCTGATTGCTCAGTGTCAGGCTCATGGCGTTCAGCAGTTGAATCACGACCTCCGCAGCACCGATATAATCCGTGTTGCACGGGTACTCTATCAGCGTAACCATGCCGAAGTTGTGCCGCACTTCCTTGGTAATCTTCAGTCCGCTGTCCGTTCCGGTCGTGTACGGCAGGCCTTCAATCGTGTAGGTCACGTCCGGCGTATACACCGTGTACTCCACTGCGTTCTCCGGCGGATCACGGTACACATAGGTCACACCCATGACCACTTTTTTCTGGGCGTCGTTGTACCGCACCACGAACGTGTTCTCCACGTCAGGCACCGCAATCTCAAACGGTGCCTCGTCCAGGTATTCTCCGACGTTCTTCTCGTCATGGAATACCAGCCGGTACGCCACGCCGCAGACAAACATTTGGTAAGCCAGATTAAAATCGTCCGTCTGCTTACCTTCGGCAAGCATCATGTCGTTAATCTTTGCCACTTTGTCAGGAATCTTCCGGTTGCTGTCGTCCACGCCATTGTTTCCGCGCCTGGATACGTACTGGATCGGCTCCCCTGCGAACTCTGCGGTCTTGAACGTGTGGATGGCATTGGCGTAATTGACAACAATCTTGTTGTTAATCTCTGCGTTGTACTGCTTCGTGCGCTCCAAAATCGGCTGGATTCCCCTGTCGTACTTCTTCAGGAAGATTTCCTCCCGCCGGTTCAGATGATGGACGCTCAGTGCTTTCTGGAGTACGTCAATCACGTTGTCCCGCGTTATGTTCTTCACGCCCGTGAAGATCTGCCGCCGTCCATGCAGTGTGTTAGAGAGATCGGTATCGTCTATTCCGCCCACAACCGTAACGTCATAAGCTTCCAGACCCATGAACCTCACTCTCCCTTCTGTAAATAAAAGACGCTGAAACAACGATTTCTCGCTATTCCAGCGTCTTCAGTACTGCCTGCTCCGGTCCTTGGGAAACCTTGCGTATTTTGTGGTGCGCAAACAAAGCAGACACTACGTCCTCGATTGCATTATAGACAATATATTGCGGCTTGTCAACACTCTAAGCACTAAATATACTTCTTTTTGCAATATTTCTGTCAAAATTTAAAACGGACGGGCAAAAACCTGCACCTGGCCCGTAATAAATGTCTGTGCGTAGTCCGCCAGCATCGCCATCGCGTCCGGTACGTCGTCGTGCTTGTTGCGTCCTGCCATTGTGTACGAACACAGGAAGTTCAAAAAACGTCTGTACTCCTTGTCTTTCGCCACGCTGTCATCTTTAAATACCATATGTTCCTTGATAAACGGCGACGCCATAATGATCTTCGTCTCTTTTTGCTGCGTCGTGTACTTCGTGGTCAGTTTCGTCCGTCCGCCCTGCTGCTTAATCATTTCCTGCACCGCCTGGGCCACCCGTCCGCCTGCACTGTTCGACTCAAACCGCCCCATATGCACCTTGTGCTGGACGCACTTCTGGGCCAGTCTCGGCTCCACAATCTCCGGATTGCTGTTGTCGCACACCACGTCCTCAATATAGTAGTCCTGCCCGTACTGGTACGCGATCGGCATCACGCAGTAGTCCGTACCCCTGTCTTTCGTATCGCACACGCACAATATCGCATCCGGTTCACGATCCGGCAGTTCAAAGTACCGCCGTAATTCGTTTGCATCGTACAAAAGACCTTCCCGCTCAATCGGCTGGTTCATGTACAACGCTCTCCACTCCGTGTCCGCCATGACGTCCCGCTGCTCTTTATAAAACGCTGTGCTGAACCCAACCCCGTACATGTAGTCAAAGTTGCTCTCATCCAGTTCATTCAGTGCCGGTACCGCAATAAACTCCGCCCTGTCCGATCCTTCATACTGCCGCTCCAACCGACCGATCACGTCATTGACTGACCACCGCGTTGCGATGTGCAGTTCCTTACAATGATCGCCAATCTTTCTCTGCCGCAGGTCCGTGGCATACGTTTCCCACAGTTTATCAAGCCGTTCCTTACTTAACGCAACTTCTAATCCGCTGACAAGATCGTCGCAGTACAGCAGCCGTCCGGCCCGGTACAGACCGGCGTTCCCACTCCCAATCGATGTAAACTCCAGCGTTTCAAACCTTTTCCGCTTCCCAAGGTCAATCCGGTAGTCCTTTGCGTTCGTACTCGTCACGTTCACGTCCGGAAACACGTCATGCCACAGATATTCCCCGTTCTTGTCAAAGATCCGCAGACATTCGTCATACACGCCCCTGACAAATGCGTTGCTATGACTTCCGGTCAGGTTCGGCTCCTCCGGCCACCGCCCTGCTACCCATGTCAGCAGGAATATCGCCATCGTACTCTTTCCGACGCCTGGTGGCAGACTGATCCCCAGGATGTCCAGTTCATTGTCCATAAGCCGCTGAACACTCCGCACCACCGGCAACAGTTGCTTCCGCCTCGGCAGGTAAAACCGCTTCCTCGGTTCCCTGTTCCGCTCAATGTACTGGCAGTAGGCGTCGAAATCCACTCGCGAATCTGTCAGCAGACTCTTAAAGTACGTGTCCTCCAGGATCTCCGCGTCACGTCTGCCGCCTACCCGCCTGATCGCACCGCTGATTCTCCTCCGCAACTCACGGTTTACTTCGTGCAGTTCCGTCTTCCCCCGCTGTATCCCGTCGTACAAGATCGCAACCGCATCTCTATACACGCCGGGATCGTTCGGTCGCGACTCAATGCTCCGTGCTATTAACTCTCTCTCTGTCATGCTTCCTCCCCAATAAAAAACGGGAACAAGCCTCTTCAGGCTCATTCCCGCAATATTGCGTCTCTTGCCGGTCAGTTACCAGCGTTCGTCCTCGTCCGGATCGTAATCCGCCCAGTACCTCGTCCGGTTATACCATGCCTTTGTCTCCAGTTTCTCAGCGTTCCAACAGGCAATCACAAAGATCGCAATCACGCCGCATACCGCCACCGCTCCCCAGCTGCCTTCCGACGCTAATCCGATACACGCCAGAATCAGAATCGCTCCGATAATCACCAGCATCACCGCCCTTTTTTGTTTTTTCGGGATTTTTCGGAATCCGCTTTTCCGGAAACGATTATTTCTCGCGGACAGGGGTGGTCAGTCGCCTACCGTCCGGCTGTCATCTACCTCAAACCACCCGTCCTGCATATCAACGTCATCCGGTACCAGTACGATCTTGTACCCCATAGCACGGATCATCTCGTCCAGTTTGTCTGTACTCATGTTTAATCCCTTCGCTGGATTTAATTTATCGCTCACAAATTGCGAGTTCTTTCCCATCATACGGGCCAGCGCGTTTAGTCCGATCCCTTTCCTGTCCATGATCGCCCTGATTGCTTTCTTCACTAACATGCCTTTCATCTCCTGTCTCGTTCTGGCTATATACTAGCATAAGCTTTTATTCTTGTCAAGAAATTTTTCTTACCTTTTTTGTCTTTGGGGTGCGGAAGGGGGTGACCTCTTCCCAGTCCGCTGCCTGGTATTCCCTGACGGGTATATACCCGTCAGGGAATACGGCCGCGGCCGTAATATTTTTTTCAGGATCCTGAAAAATGTTTATGTTACCAGGGAAAAAAGAGCAAAAATAATTCTTACATTATATATATTGCAAACAAGAAAAAATATACAGCAAACAAGTAAAAATCTTATTTTGTATATTGACAAGAATTTGTTCTTGTTATATTCTCTTTACGGAACAAGTATTTATTCTTGTTACTATTGAATGAAGGAAGGCCTTGAAACATGAACAGAAAACAGATTGTAACCGCGTTACGTAACGCAAACATTGCAATGCATGATTGCAATATGTCCGATGTTATGCCGGAAGGCGAAAACAGAAAATTCTACTTGTCCGACGGTGAATTAATGGAACTTTATAATTCCTATTGTACGGGGGAAAAAGCTAAAAAGGATCCCATTGTAACCGAAAAAGTAGAGCTTGCGTATACTGACGGCGAGTACAGCTTTTTCACAAAAACAGTCGCGCGACTGTTTATTATTGCATTAAACATTTTGCGCGTTGCGGGATCCATTGTAACCGGCAAAAAAGCTTCTGATTTAGTCTCTTGTTTATGGGTTGTACATCATATGGCAAATAAGTTAGAAGGAATTGATAGTATTTCCTCCTCTGTACATGATAATTGTTTTTGTAAAATGTGGCGGAATATAGTTGACTGTATATGTCAATATTGTTACGCGCACAACCAACAATCATATCAAACCGGTTTAAAAGAACACAACATTCTAAACGGGATTATATTGCGAAATGTACTTTTGCCGGTTGCCGCGTTTAAAAAGCTGGTACTTATTTTCCCTTATTTACGTATTGAAAGTTTCGGCGACGTCGCCAACGAAACGCAAGCAAGAAACTATATCCGGATTATAAAAGCTTTTCCTGGTAAACGCTGCGCGATATGGTCAAAAAATCTTGCGATATGGAAAAAAGCTATTGAAAAAGAAGGGAAGCCCGCAAACACGACGTTTGTAGCAAGCTCGCCTTACTTGAATAAACCTATTGCGGAAACAATCCTAGAGAACTTCCCTTTTATTGACCATATATTTACAGTGTTTACGAAACAATACGCGAAAAAGCATAATATAACAATTAATTGCGGCGGCCGTAAATGTCTAGAATGCATTAAACAAAAAACAGGTTGTTATTTTAAAAATAATATCCTGTATATAAATGAATTGAAAAAGTAAACCTACACAAAATGCATGTTGCCGGGATCCTGCAGGCTGCAGGAAACATCCGGCAACATGCCTGCAGGCGTCAGGAAGGCTGCAGGCTGCAGGAAACATCCGGCAACATGCCTGCAGGCGTCAGGAAGGCTGCAGGCTGCAGGAAACATCCGGCAA
>Ga0265300_10000399_pt1 | contig 44602 bp, 35 predicted proteins | sample AusTroGonzalo_MG_FD_193482 | JGI IMG/M metagenome (GOLD analysis project Ga0265300, IMG submission 193482) | Bovine rumen microbial communities from tropical cattle in Woodstock, Queensland, Australia - Gonzalo_03 | ecosystem: Host-associated > Mammals > Digestive system > Stomach > Rumen ... | reverse complement strand
TCGAAGTGAGCGTACCAGATGTGGTAAAGGCGTTAGCGGACCACAAGACTGACGAAGCCTTCCTCCAGTCTGTCAACGAGGCAGCCAAGGAAGCGCAGGAAAGTCAGAGCGATTTCATCACACTTTTTGTCAAGGCTTATAAAAAGAACGCTCCAGGTAAGCCACTTGCGGGCATCTTCGCCACTCAGCAGTTGAAGGGCAAGGTGAACACAAATAGTAGCGATGCTGACGTGGAGAAGGTTCTTCGTGAAAGCGTTGACGAGGCAGTTGACAACTCATTCCTCGTGCTCCGCACCCGTATCGACCGTTTTGGTGTCGTTCAGCCTAACATCCAGAAGATTGAAGGACAGAGCGGTCGTATCATGGTGGAACTTCCTGGTATCAAGGAACCAGAGCGTGTGCGTAAACTCCTTCAGGGTAGCGCAAACCTCGAATTCTGGGAGACTTATGATGCTCCTCAGGTGGCTCCTTATCTCTCACAGTTGAATGCTGCTCTGCGTAATGGTGGCACACTGGCTAACGACTCTGTGGCAGCTGACACAACGGCTGTGGCTGAAGAGAAGGTGGCTGAAAAAGCTGACTCTGCCAAGAACGGAACCAGCGTGCTGGCACAGGTGAACAAGGGGGAGGATGCAGCCAAGGCAAGCAAGGCTACTGAAGAAGCAAAGAAGGAGAATCCCCTCTTCGCCATGTTGCAGCCATCAGGCGCACAGAGCGGCTGTACGGTAGGTATGGCTCAGGCTCTTGACACTGCCGAGATTAACGCTCTCCTCAGTTCTGACGTGGCCAAACAGATTTTCCCAGCAGACCTCTCCCTCAAATGGGATGTGAAGTCTGTTGACCCTGCAGGCAAAATTTTCCGACTCTACGCTATCCGTACTACTGGTCCTAATGGACGTGCTCCGCTGGAGGGTGAAGTAGTGACTGATGCTAAGGATGAGTTCGACCAGTACGGAAACCCAATCGTTACCATGAAGATGAACACGGAAGGCGCTCGTAAGTGGGCTGCTATCACAGAGGCAAACGTAAACCACTGTGTAGCTGTCGTGCTCGATAACCTCGTGTATAGCGCTCCTAACGTGATAAACAAGATTGACGGTGGCAACACGCAGATTTCTGGTAACTTCACCACTACGGAGACCAAGGACTTGGCAAACGTGCTTCAGTCAGGTAAGATGCCCGCTCCTGCCAGCATCATTCAGGAGGACATCGTAGGTCCTACCCTCGGTGCTCAATCTATTCAGGCTGGTTTCATCTCTTGTATTGTCGCTTTCATCGTGCTGATGATTTACATGGTGATGATGTATGGCGTACGTGAAGGTATGGTTGCTAACTGTGCTCTGATTCTCAACTTCTTCTTCTCATTCGGTATTCTCACCTCTTTGGGTGCTGCTTTGACGATGTCAGGTATTGCCGGTATGGTGCTGACTCTCGGTATGGCAGTGGATGCTAACGTGCTCATCTATGAGCGCACGAAGGAAGAAATGCGTAGTGGTAAGAACATCAGTGCGGCTGTGGCAGCAGGTTACAGCAATGCTTTCTCTGCCATCTTCGACTCAAACGTAACAACTATCCTTACGGGTGTTATCCTCTATAACTTCGGTACAGGTCCTATCAAGGGTTTCGCAACGACTCTGATCATCGGTATTGTTTGCTCATTCTTTACCGCAGTATGGTTGACTCGTATCGCTTATGAGCACTTCCTCAACCGCGGTAAGTGGCAAGACCTGAAGTTCACTACGAAGATTTCTGAGAACATGATGAAGGACACGAAGTTCAACTTTATGGGCAACTACAAAAAGTCGTTCATTGGATTCGGTATCTTCCTCGTGATTGCACTTGCTAGCTTTGGTATCCGTGGCTTGAGCCAGTCAATTGACTTCACAGGTGGTCGCAACTACAAGGTGGAATTTGTAAAGCAGGTTGAGCCAGAAGCCGTGAAGGCTGCTATCGTGAAGCAGTTTGAGGCGAACAATCCATCTGGTGAGGCTATCAATGTAACAGTGATAGCTATCGGTACAGAGGGTAATAATGTACGCGTATCTACGAACTTCAATATTGAAGACAACAGCTCTGCTGCTGATGCTCAGATTGAGTCACTGCTCTATCAGGCATTCGTGGATGGTGGCATGGTGGATAAGACTGTGTCTGAAGAGGCATTCCTTGACCGCGACAATCGTGCTGGCGGTTCCATCGTTTCTTCTCAGAAGGTGGGTCCTGCCATTGCATCTGACATCCTGCGTGGTGCTGTGCTGTCAGTGCTCTTCGCTATCGTAGTCATCTTCGTTTATATCCTCATCCGTTTCCGCAACGTGGCATACTCAGTGGGCTCTATCGTGGCTTTGACGCTCGATACACTGCTCGTTATCGGTATGTTCTCACTTTGCTACGGTTGGATTGGCTTCTCGCTTGAGGTTGACCAGACATTCATTGGTGCTATCTTGACGGTGATTGGTTACTCTATCAACGATAAGGTGGTCATCTTCGACCGTATCCGTGAAGTCTTCAAGAACTATCCAAAGCGTGACCGTCAGCGCATCTTCAATGATGCCTTGAACAGCACTCTCGCACGTACCATCAACACCTCTGTATCTACATTCATCGTGCTGTTGGTAATCTTCGTGCTCGGTGGTGATAGCATCCGTGCCTTCGCCTTCGCCATGATGCTGGGTGTCATCATCGGAACAAGTTCTTCACTCTTCATCGCAGCTCCTACGGCATACCTCGTGATGGGTGCTCGCATTAAGGAAGCTGAAGAAGAAACAGAACAATAACACATTATTATATATAATAAGGCAGTAGCGCTTCAGCGTTGCTGCCTTATTGCTTAAAAACAACACAACATTATGAATAAGATTCGTGTAGCCATTGTTGGATATGGTAACATCGGAAAGTACGCACTCGAAGCTATTGAGGCATCTCAGGATGTGGAGTGTGTAGGCGTGGTTCGTCGTAATGGAGAGGCTAACAAGCCTGCAGAACTCGCTAATTATCCTGTCGTAAAGAGTATCTCAGAATTGAAGGATGTTCAGGTGGCCATTCTTGCTACCCCTACTCGTAAGGTGAAAGAATATGCTAAGCAGTGTCTTGCGCTGGGCATCAATACAGTGGATTCATTCGATATTCACACACAGATTGTTGACCTGCGCCGTTCGCTTGACGCTGTGGCAAAGGCAAACAATGCTGTCTCTATCATCTCAGCAGGTTGGGATCCAGGTTCTGACTCCATCGTTCGCTCATTGATGGAGAGCCTTGCACCTAAGGGTGTTAGCTACACTAATTTCGGTCCTGGCCGTTCCATGGGTCATTCTGTGGCTGTTCGTGCCATTGAGGGTGTGAAAGATGCCTTGTCTATGACAATTCCTGTGGGTACAGGCATTCATCGTCGCATGGTTTATGTGGAGTTGGAAGAAGGGGCAGACTTCAAGACCGTTGAGGCTGCCATCAAGGCTGACCCATACTTCGTCAATGACGAAACTCATGTGCAGCAGGTTCCTTGTGTGGATGCCCTCAACGATGTGGGTCATGGTGTGAACCTCGTACGTAAGGGTGTGTCAGGTAAGACGCACAACCAGCTGTTTGAGTTTGACATGAAAATCAACAACCCCGCCCTCACAGCTCAGGTGTTGGTTAATGTGGCTCGTGCATCGCTGAAACAGCAACCAGGTGCATACACCATGATTGAGATTCCTGTTATCGATATGCTTTGTGGCGATAAGGAGGAATTGATTCGTCATTTGGTGTAAGAGATGGAATAGAATTATACCTTCATATACAGAAAAAGGCGTTGCAGAAGAAGAACTGCAACGCTTTTTTTCTTTTTTATTTTGTATTGTCTTGAATTTGCACTATCTTTGCCAACGAAACTAAAATGATAGACATGAAGAAGATTAATGTAATATTGATGGCTCTTGTTGCTATGCTGCTGTTGTCATGCGAGGAGAAAAAGACCCCCACACAGACACCAGAGGTAACGGTGGTGCCAGTACATGATATGCCAAATATCTGCGAAGCTCATGGAACGGTGGGCGATGGTTCGTCGATGAATGTGATTGAGTTCATCAATGACGATGGTGATACCTTGTATATCAGCAAGAATGGACAGGATGTGATGGGCGGATTGATTGTAGGTAATGAGCTGAACGTCATTTATAACGTCACAAAGGAGGATATATTCGCTTCTGTGGCCGTCAATATTACTTCCTTGCAACATATATGGTCGCAACGAGGTGCTGATGGCAGGGAACAAAGTCTGGAATTGAATCCGGGTGGTCATGCAGCCACTTATAATATGGCTGTGGACTATGATTCGTGGGAGGTGAAGAGCGGTTTGTTGCTGTTGCATAGTCCTAAGAAGATTGCTTCTGAGGTACCTGCTGTCGTTGACACGTTTGAGATTATGCAGTTGACTCCAGACAGTCTTGTGTTGATGCATGGTGACCTTGTTACGGAATTTGAAAGATACAATTAATCAATCTTTATAACTAACTATTGACCTATGATGAAGAAAGTTCCCTTGATGATTGTGCTGCTTTCTTCTGCCTTGTGTGTGTGTGCTGCATCGAAAGGAGGGCAGAAGACTGACCGTGAGGTTTGGGTGGATATTATGTACCAGATGGCAGAACCTGTCATGAGGAATATGGCGGAGGGAAAGCTGCAGCAAGTGATGGACACGACAGGGGGTAATAAGAATCTGGAATTGTCGCCCACATGGGATAACCGTGATAAGAAAGTGGCGTATATGGAGGCGTTTGGCCGTTTGCTGGCAGGCTTGGCTCCTTGGCTCAACTTACCTGATGATGATTCTCCAGAGAGTGCTAAACGTAAGCAGTTACGTGAGTGGACGAGGAAGGCGATTATCAATGCCGTGGATCCCAATTCTCCTGATCGTCTTGGATGGGAGAACGGAGGACAGACGTTGGTGGATGGTGCTTATGTGGTGGAAGGCTTATATCGTGGCTACGACTCATTGTGGGTGCCACTTCCAAAAGAAACAAAAGACCGTTATATCAAGGAGATACAGGGGTTACGCCGATATGATCCTCCCTATACGAATTGGTTGCTTTTTGTGGCATTGGAGGAGAGTTTCTTAATGTATGTAGGTGCGCCCTACGATGCTTATCGCATCAAATTAGGATTGGCGAAGGTGGAAGAATGGTATATTGGTGATGGCGTTTATAGCGATGGGCCTTCGTTTGCGTTTGATTATTATAACTCGTTTGTCATTCAGCCCATGTACGTGGAATGTTTGGAGATGATTGCTGCCAAACGTCCCAATGACACTCAGCTGGTTTTCAGCAAGACAAATGACAAGACACGAGGTGCCAAGAACCGTTTGCAGGAGGTAGTGAAGCGGATGCAGAAGTGGTCGGTCATTTTGGAACGTCTCATCTCGCCAGAGGGAACTTTTCCAGTGGTGGGAAGGAGCATTCCATACCGTATGGCCACGATGCAGCCATTGGCACAGTTGGCATGGCGTAAACAACTACCAAAAGAGCTGCACGACGGACAAGTACGTGCAGCTCTTACAGCTGTTGCTAATAGAATGTTCTTCGGGCAGTTGGAGAATCCAGCCAAGAATGCCAAAGTGATGAGCAAGAACTACAATGAGGGAGGTTTCCTCACTATCGGCTTTGTGGGGCCTCATCCCAATGTGGCTGATTGGTACACCAACAATGGTTCTCTATATATGACCAGTCTTGCTTTCCTACCTCTTGGATTACCTGAGTCTGATTCCTTCTGGACTGCTCCTGCGGAGAAGTGGACGAGCAAGAAGGCATGGGAAGGTGATGATTTCCCCAAAGACCACAAATGGGATATCAACAATCAAAGACTTTATTGGGAATAAATTTTTAGAAAGGCAGGTCGCTGGACTCGTCAGGAGCAGCCTCGAATGCGGTTTGTGCAGGGGCTGGAGCTTGCTCTGCTGGCGGGAACGGTGCGGCAGGTTGTACAGCTGGCTGAGCGGTTGCCACAGGCTGTGCAGGAGCGGCTGCTACCACATTCCATACGCGAACGTCATTATACCAACGGCCATTGTACTCACGGGCATTGATGTCGAAGGAAACAGTCAGTTCCTGACCTTCCTGGATATTGAAGCGATTTAGGTTTTCCTCGCCAAATACATTAAACACCATTCTCTTGGGGAACTGTCCTATGGTTTCCTCGATGACAAAATCCTGCATCTTCCATGGGTTACCCGTTCTGCTTGACACACCACCACGTTGGTCCAGCACCTTGATAATTCTTCCTGTAAATTCCATATTTTTCTATGCGTTTTTGTTACTTAATTATAAAATCAGCTACAAAAGTACGCTTTTTTTTTGTATTGTCAAAACTTCTCCATAACTTTGTGTTCAAATAAAGATTTTTGACTATGAGATTTAATGTTTCAAGTACTAGTCTCAGCAATCGCTTGCAGACGATAAGCAGGGTTCAGAGTTCCAAGAACGCTCTGCCCATACTCGATTGTATTCTTTTTGAGCTTGCCAATGGCGTTTTGAAGATGACGGCATCTGATAGCGAAACCACGATGGTGACGACCGTAGAGGTGACAGATGCTGACGGTGAGGGAAAGTTCGCTATTGGTGCGAAGCAGCTCATCAGTTCTGTGAAGGAAATATCCGAGCAGCCCATCTCGTTCCAGGTGGATCAGAATTCGTTTGCCATCGAGATTACCTACCAGAACGGTAAGTACAATCTGATTGGACAGAATGGTTATGAATTTCCTGTCCCCAACAGCGTGAACGCCTCTTCTCGCAGCCTTTCTATGGATGCTCAGGTGATGTTTAATGGCATCAGCCGTAGCCTCTTTGCTGCAGCAGACGATGAACTTCGTCCACAGATGAATGGTGTGTATTTCGATATGACACCTGACAGCATTACTTTTGTTGCAAGTGATGGTCATAAGCTGGTGCGCAATCGTGTGTTCTCTGTTCATATTGACGAACCATCGGCTTTCATTCTGCCCAAGAAACCAGCTCTTTTGTTGAAGACCGTGCTTCCAAAGGCTGAGGGTGATGCAGTCGTTCGTTTCGATGATCGTAATGCGGAGATTCAGTTGACAGACTATACCATCAGTTGCCGTCTGATTGAAGGACGCTATCCTAACTACAATTCAGTCATTCCAACTGATAATCCATTCCGTGTGACAGCTGACCGTATGGCGTTCATCAGTGCCTTGCGTCGTGTGAGCGTTTTTGCCAGCCAAAGCAGTGCACTCATCAAGGTTCATGTAGATCAGGGTACATTGACCGTTTCTGCACAGGATTTGGATTTCTCCACATCGGCAGAGGAACACATCATGTGCGATTATGATGGTACACCTATGAGCATCGGTTTCAATGGCCCATTCCTTATTGATGTGCTCAACAGCATCACCAGCAATGACATCGTGCTGGAACTCGCCGACCCAAGTCGTGCAGGTGTCATCACACCAGCAGAACAAGAGGAGAATGAAGACCTCATTATGCTGCTGATGCCAATGATGCTGAAAGACTAATAGGTTTATGTTACAAGGTAAGAAAATTGTGCTTGGCATCACAGGCAGCATCGCCGCCTACAAATCATGTCTCATCATTCGCCAACTTATTAAGAAGGGGGCGGAGGTGCAGGTGGTGATTACGCCTGCAGGTAAGGAATTCATCACACCCATCACCCTTTCAGCACTAACGAGCAAGCCTGTCATCAGCGAGTTCTTCGCTCAGCGTGATGGCACGTGGCATTCTCATGTGGATTTGGGTTTGTGGGCAGATGCGATGTTGATAGCTCCTGCTACAGCTTCCACCATCGGCAAGATGGCACATGGTGTGGCAGACAATATGCTCATCACCACTTATCTGTCGATGAAAGCGCCTGTATTCATTGCTCCCGCCATGGATTTGGATATGTATGCACATCCTTCCACGCAGCAGAATTTGAAGACCTTGCAGTCGTATGGTAACCATATCATAGAGCCCGGCACTGGTTTCTTGGCCTCCAAATTGGAGGGTAAGGGGCGTATGGAAGAGCCTGAGAATATTGTGGCTTGCTTGGAACAGTTCTTTTCTCAGCAAGAGAGTATGAAGGGCAAGAAGGTGCTCATTACGGCTGGTCCTACCTATGAAAAGATAGACCCAGTTCGTTTCATTGGCAATTATTCATCAGGGAAGATGGGTTTTGCCTTGGCGAAAGAATGTGCCCATCGTGGCGCTCAGGTGGAGTTGGTTTGTGGCCCTGTGTCTTCTTCTATGCAAGTGAATCATCCCAACATTCATCGCATCAATGTGGAGAGCGCCCAAGAGATGTTTGAGGCGTGCAAGGCGCTGTATCCTACGATGGATTCAGCTATTTTATGTGCCGCAGTCGCTGATTTCGCTCCAGAGACGACAGCTGAGCAGAAGATAAAGAGAACAGGCGATGATATGGTGATTCGTCTGAAGCCCAATCCCGATATTGCTGCATCGTTGGGTCAGATGAAGAAACAAGGACAGACGCTTGTGGGTTTCGCTCTTGAGACGAATGATGAGGAATCGAATGCACAAGCCAAGTTGAAAAAGAAAAACTTCGATTTCATCGTGCTGAATAGCCTTAAAGATGAAGGAGCTGGCTTTCGTACAGATACCAATAAAATCACCATCATTACGGCTGATAGCAAAAAAAACTACCCCCTCAAGACCAAAGAGGAGGTAGCCAAGGATATTGTGGACGAGTTGGAGCGTCTTTAATCTCCTTCCTTCAAAATCATATCGATAGCTGCAGCCACAGAGGCAACAGCGATACGCGTGTTTTCATCAGTCAGACTTGACTCGATGTTGACTGCGTATTTGTCGGCTGTGGTGAAGAATTCTTTCGCCAGTCCGTTCCATTTCTTGTCAACGGTGCCAATCTTCTGACCTGTAGCATCTGTGATTTCAAAGTTCCAAGCCTTCCAGTCGCCTTTGATAGTGGCGATTTCGTGTCCGAGATTGTTGAGCAGTGTGAATTGGGGCTTCAGCAACGTGAATTTCTGTTTGAACGAGCCGATGGGAGCACCTGCTTCATTGAAAATCTGCACTCTCGACATAAACAATGTCAAGCCGCGCTTGAGTTGTGCGATACGTTTGCCGTCAATGTTTAGGATGTTGAGTTCGAAGGGCATCATTCCTTTGGGCAACATGAATCCCAGCAGGAGATACGCCAGCGGTTTGTGCTCTTGGATGGCACCAATTTCCTGTCCCTCTCCATTGTACACCTTATAGGCATTGGAGAGCTTGAAGGCGGCGATTTTCTCGTCGATGACGAATGTTTGGTTAGAAAAGAACTGATCCATAGGCATTTGTGAAATAAAGAAAGTTTGCTTGCTTGTTCGCAAACAAACTTTCCCTTGTGAGTATGATAGCTTTGTTCGTTATAAGCTGAGATGAATTCGTAGGAATTACTCCTCAACGAAAGCTTCTACAGAGTCAGCAACCTCTGAGAATACAGTGTCAGCTTCGTCAACCAAAGCGTCTGCTGAATCTACTGCTGCTGCAAGAGAGTCTGCTGCCTTCTGAATTTCGTCAAGTTTGTTAGCACAACCAGTGCAAGATGCAAAAGAGATAGCAACCAATACAACTGCTACGAAAAGAATCTTCTTCATAATGCTTTTTGATTAAAAAACTATTGCTTTTACTTATAATAAACAAAATGTTAGGCTGAAATTACATAAAGAACTTCTTAGCCTCAACACGTGCTTGGAATGCCTCATCTGTGTCCATCAGATAGATGATACCCTCGATAAGACCCAAAATACTTGGGATACCAGTCCAGCAAAGCAGGAGATAAACTACGCCAGGCATAATGTTCTCCATGTAGAACTTGTGGATACCGAAACCACCAACCAGGATTCCAAGAATACCTGCAACCATCTTATTCTTCATAATAGTCGATGTTTCTCGCGGTTGAGAAATTGTTTTTAAGTTTTTAATGAGGTGAATAGATGAACCGCCATCTTACACCCTTTTTTAAATAGTTTAGTTCACTTTTCGTTGCAAATATACTAACTTTTTTCATTAAACAAAAGGAAATATGAAGAAAATCTTTGATAAAAAGGACAATTTTAGTACTTTTGCCGAAAAATAGCACCTCGAGTGCTCATGTACTTATGCCTATGCATCGATATTTTAAAAAATTAATAGCTCTTTTGTTGCTTGTTTTAGGAAGCTCTTTCGCCTCTTGGGTTGAAGCGCAGGAACTGAATTGTACCGTTAAGGTGGTTCATTCTCAGATTCAAGGCACCAGCACAGATGTTTTCGAGTCGTTGGAGACTGCCGTCACAGAATTTATGAACAACCGTACCTGGACTGAATTGCAGTATCAGAAAGCCGAACGTATTGATTGCAATCTGACCATCACTGTCAAGAAGTATGACGAGAAAAACGATATGTTCTCCTGTGAATTGCTCTTCCAGGTGACACGTCCAGTCTTTGATTCAAGCTACAGCACCACTGTTTTCTCCATGCGTGATGGAAATTTCACCTTTTCTTATAACTCGCAGGATGCCCTTGATTTCAACATCAACAACATGGACAATACCCTGACAGCGTTGCTGGCTTACTATGCTTATCTGTTCATTGGCTTAGATCTGGATACTTTTTCCCCGATGGGTGGAACGGACATTCTGCATGTGGTGGAAAGCATCGTGAACAATGCCCAGACGATGACTGTGCCTGGCTGGAAAGCATTCGATGATTCAAAGAATCGCCATGCCATCATCAACGATTATATGGACTCTTCGATGGAGCCTTTTCGTCAGTTGCAATACAAATATTATCGTCAGGGACTCGATGAAATGTCTAAAAATGCCGATCGTGGACGTACAGCTATTACAGAAGCGTTGGAGATGCTGAAAGAAGCAAATAGCAATAAGCCCATCTCGCAACTTCCTCAGATATTCACGGATTTCAAGCGCGATGAAATCGTCAATATCTATTCAGGGCACGGAACAGAAAAGGAACGTCAGACTGTCTATGACATCGTGTCCAACATCAATGCCAGCCAGAACTCTTATTGGAACAAGATTAAGAAATGATACGTCATTTACATATAGAGAATTACGCCTTGATTGAGCATTTGGACATGGACTTCCACACGGGATTCTCTGTCATCACAGGTGAAACGGGTGCTGGTAAGTCCATCATTATTGGTGCCATTGGCTTGCTGCTGGGTCAGCGAGCAGATCCCCGTTCCATCAAGGCAGATTCCAGGCGGTGTGTGGTGGAAGCCACCTTTGACCTTTCCCAAGACACTTTGGGGGACTTCTTTCAGGAGAACGACCTTGATTTCGATGGTACAGAATGTATCATTCGCCGTGAACTCACTTCTACGGGCAAATCTCGTGCCTTCATCAATGACACTCCCGCCTCTTTGACGCAGCTGAAGGAACTAGGAGAGCAGCTCCTTGATGTACACTCCCAGCACAAGAACTTGCTGTTGGGTAAGGAGGATTTCCAACTAAGTGTGCTCGACATCGTTGCCAACCATCAAGACACCCTTGATGCTTACAAACATGAATATCAGGTCTATCGCAGTCTCTCTAAGCAGCTGGAGGATGCGTTGGAAGAAGTAAAAGCCAGCAAGGAAGATGAGGATTATTTGCGATTTCAGGTCAATCAGTTGGCAGATGCCGACTTGAAGGAAGGAGAGCAGGAAGAACTGGAGGAAGAGGCAGAAACGCTCGAACATGCTGAGGACATCAAGTCTGCCCTCTATACGGCAGCCAACCACCTGCAAACTTCCAACGATGGGACTGATGCGTTGGGCTTGTTGAAACAGTGCCTTTCTGGGATTCAATCGATTTCATCGGTATATCCATCTGCAGAAGAATGGGCCGAACGTCTAGATTCCTGCTACATCGAATTGAAGGATCTTGCTGATGAATTGGAGAATCAAGCAGAAGACGTGGAGTACAATCCTCAACGTTTGGAACAGGTGAATGAACGTCTAGACACCATCTACACATTGCAGAAGAAACATGGAGTGGAAAGTGTCGAAGCGTTGTTAACCCTTCAGGCTGAAATGGAGGAGAAACTCCTTCGAATCACTAATTCTGACGATTTCATCGAGCAACTTCGTGGACAAGTGGAAACACAGAAGGAGAAAGTGCTGTCTTTGGCAAAGAAACTCTCTCAAACACGTATGGCGACCGCCAAGAGGGTGGAAAAAGAGATGGAAGAGCGTCTCTTGCCTTTAGGTATGCCTAACGTGCAGTTCAAATGTTCCGTTTTGGCGATTCCATCGGAACTCTCTGCTACTGGCTACGATCAGGTGCAGTTTCTCTTCAATGCTAATAAAAAAGGCGAACCCAAGCCTGTCAGTCAGATTGCTTCTGGCGGTGAAATCGCCCGTGTGATGCTTTCGCTCAAAGCCCTCATTGCAGGTGCCGTCAAACTTCCTACCATTATCTTCGATGAAATCGACACAGGCGTGAGCGGTTCCATCGCGGAGAAGATGGCTCGTATGATGCAGGAGATGGGTGAACGTGGTCGCCAAGTTATCTCCATCACCCACCTGCCGCAAATTGCCGCCTTGGGTGCGCATCATTATAAGGTGTATAAGGAAGATACCCAAGATGACACCTTGACCCATATCATTCCATTGAACGATGAACAACGCATGGAGGAAATCGCTTGCATGCTCAGTGGTGAACAGCTCACCCAAGCAGCCCTCGACAATGCCAAAACCCTTTTAGGAAAATGAAAAGAAAGACTCTATACACCCTTCTCCTGTGCTTGACCACACTGACAAGCTATGCTCAGCCCAAGTTCGCTTCTAAGGTGAGCAAGGGCATTGTCTCCTTGAACACTTACGACCGTCAGGGTAATCTCATGCGTCAGGGTACAGCCTTCTTCGTTGGTACTAACGGTGAAGCGGTTGCCGACTATCGTTTGTTCAAGAACGCTTATCAGGCCTCCATTGTCGATGCCAGTGGTAAGCAGATTGATGTTGATTGCATCTTGGGTGCGGATGACACCTATTCAATGGTACGTTTTCATGTCAACACGAAAGGCAATGCAATCATTCCCTCTGTCACCAGCTTTCAGCCGATGAATTCGACTGTTTTTGTGTTGGGACGTAAGTCGGGAGGTGTATTAAGCGATGTGCAGGCAACGGTGGCTGATACAGCGATGATTCAGGGCAAGTATATCTATTATGGTTTGGATAAGACTGTAGATGAAGCGCTGATCGGTGCGCCTGTGTTCAATGAATCAGGAACCTTGGTGGGTATGCTCCATCCGCAGATAGGGGACAAGAACTATGTGCTCGATATCCGTTTCCGCAACGAATTGAAGATACAGCCCTTCCCCACCAGTTCTGCTTCTGTGGCATTGGGCAACATCTTCATTCCTAAAGCTTTGCCAGACACGCAAGAAGAGGCACTGGTTTATCTCTACACCAAGTCGCGCTCTGCCAGCAATGAAGAGTACATGGATCTGGTTAACCGTTTTGTGGCCGCTTATCCCAAGAATGCTGAAGGTTATTTGCGTCGTGCTACGCCTCTGATAGATTTGACCCGTTTCGATGAAGCAGATAGTGATTTGCAGCAATACCTTTCGTTGGTCGATGACAAGGCCATTGGCAATTATAATGTGGCATCTCTTATTTTTGACAAACTTCGTCTGCAACCAGAGCCTGCCTATGAGAAGTGGAACGAGGATGTTGCTATTCAATATGTTGATAAGGCGCTGTCCTTCAATGCTTCCAAGCCAGAGGAAGAGCAGAAGCTGGAGAAGACGAGGTATCGCATACTGAAGGGACAGCTGTTGATGAACAAACCTGATTACGATGGTGCTTTGGCGGTCTATGAAGAGTTGAACCGTGAGAGTGGGGGAGTTCCCACTTACCTCTATGCCATCAGTTTGGCACGTGAGGGAAGAGGCGATTCCATCGAGGCCGTAATGGAGCCCATTGATAGTGCGATAGTCAAGTTTGGAAATCCTTTGCCTTCAGAAGCATCCAACTACGTCATTCGTCGTGGTCAACTCTATGCCAATGCAGGCAAGTATCGTGAGGCTGTGCAGGATTACAACCAATATGCCTATTTGATGAACAATCAGGTCAGCCCCATTTTCTACTACGAACGTTCGCAGATTGAAGTTAATGCCCGTATGTATCAGCCAGCTCTGGACGACATAGACAAAGCTATAGAGCTCGCCCCTCGTGAACCCCTCTACCATATGGAGCGTGCAGCCCTCGCTGTTCGTGTCAGCATGTTCGACGAGTGCATAGAGTCCTGCCAGACAGCCCTTCGTCTTAATCCCGACATTATCGACGCCTATCGTATTCTCGGCTATGCTCAGTTACAGAAAGGCGACAAGACCAGTGCCCGCCAGAATCTTCAAAAAGCTATAGATATGGGCGATGAAACTGCCCGAATGCTGATGAACACTTACCTTGCTCAATGAAAAAAGTTCTCCTCTTTTCACTGGTTGCAGGGTTGATTCTCCTCATCAGCGGCTGCAACCATCAGACAGACCTTCTCCTCGAACGTGCCGAGAGTTATCTACCGGCACAACCCGATTGTGCTGAGGCTTGTCTGGACAGCATTCCAAAGGAAGAACTATCTGATTCTCAAAAGGCTTTGTATGGCTTGTTGCGCACAATCATTTCAAACCATCAAGGAGATGGAGTGACCAGTGATTCTCTCATTCGGACAAGTTATGAGTACTATCATAAAGTCTCAAATGCAGGACAGACCTCAGACCTCGACCTCCTGCGTCGCTACGCTCAAGGGTGTTACTACTTGAGTGTCTTCTACACCAACTGCGATAGCATTGGGCAATGTGGGGAACTTCTTCTGCAATCCATCCAAGCCAGTGAACAGTGCGAGGATTGGCACACCTGCTATCTGGCACATACTTTGCTCAGCCTCACTACCAGTTATGATGACCCTCGGGATGCCACACGGCAGGCGTTGAAAGCTTTGGACATTTACCAAAAAGTCAACGACGACATTAACAACGAAGTTCTCATCATGGGGCATGTGGCCGCATCCTATCTCGCTGAAGCAGAGCCTGACAGCGCTTTGGCATACTACTTGAAAGGTTATGAACTGGCAGAGAAGAACCAGTTGAGGGAAGCCCAGAACAGCATGTGTATGGGCTTGGCTGATACCTATTGTTACATGGGCGCCTTCTGGCATGCTCTCCACTATGCCAAGATTGGTGTGGAGACTGCCGACAGCACCACGCTTGTGCCCTCCCTGCTCTCATTGGCGCAATGTTACTATGCCAGTGACTCTTTGGACAAGGCGAAGGCGGTGCTCGACACTATCCCCTGCGATTCCGATGATTTCGTCAACCGATACCTCACCCTGCGCACTCTGTCCGAAATTGCTGTGCAGAAACGGAACATCGAATCCCTCTATGCCTACGTTGATTCGGCCTACGAGTGTTTGGAAGACCGCTTCTCCCGTGCTCAGAAGGTGAAAGACGCCACTATCATCCAAGAAAAGAAAGAGGTGGAAGTGCGCCATGAGACCGAACTGCATCAATGGATTGGAGCATTTATATTCATCCTCCTTCTGATTGTTGCTGGTATCTTCTTCTATATCTATTACATGCGCAAGCACAGAACACCTCAACTAGCAGAAGAGCCTGTCGAAACTATGGTTGCCATGCAGGAACAGCCCCAAAAGCACCACCAACCACGTTCCTTGAACTATGTCGTGTTGCAGCAACGTCTGGTGCAACGCCTCGAGACCCTCTACCAGCAACCCTCAGATGCTAAGCGGCAGAAACGTGCTGAAAGGGCTTGGTCTGAAATGGAAAAGCTCATTAATGAGAATGACCACGATTTTGTGCAAAAACTACGTCAAGAACACCCTAACTTCAAGGAAAAAGACATTCAATTGTGTATGCTTGTACGCCTGAAAGTGTCTAATGCTACCCTCGTCAACATCTTCGATATTGGAGAGTCTGCTGTCAAAAAACGCAAATCCACTCTTAAAAAACAAGGTTTTCATATTGCTGACCCCAATATTACGCTGGAACAGGTAATAGAAAACATTTAAAATTCTTATTCTTCTTATTTTCAATAAAATAAAAAGAAAGATTTCCACCCATTATTCCACCCCTTGTAAACTATTTGTGAACTATTTTTAAGCTGCACCTGAAAATGTGAATTTTTTGTGAACTCAATTTCTTGACATTTCAAGAAAGAAACCTGTATATTTGCAGCATCAAAAATGTTTCATTAAAAAAGAACTCATTATGAAAACGAACAGTATCACACTTTGGGCAATCCTTTGCCTTTGCTTCTCCACCATTTCATACGGTCAGGTGCCATCTGACCCACCAACAGCGCGTGCCTATACGCTTCCGTTACCCCTTAATACAGATCCTGTACGTGAACGGTTTGATATAGACGTAAATGGCATTGCCGACTCTATTATGCGGGATGAAGCTCGCAAGTTGGAAAAGAACTCGATTCCTGCTACAGAGAAGAAGGAAAAGAAGAAGGAAAAGAAAATGAGCAAAAAGTCGAGCAAGACGCTCAAGAAAACGAAAAAGAGCATCACCTTTGTGGTGGACGAAGATCTGCCTGCCCCCAAGCAGACATTCAAGATGATGTCATCCAAACAACTTTCCAGTCATATTATTAGCAAGAAACAGATTCCAAACCCAGACCACAATGTGGTAAAGACCAGTTTCGAGGGGGAAAGCCTGTGCTATCTGGGCGAAGACAACTTCTTTAAATGTGTCGTGCAGGCGTTTGCCGATCACCGTCCCCTGGTGCTGTCGCCCGATATGGTGTGGATCCTCATTGGTCAGGGCTTCTCCCGCTATGTGAATGCCCATTCGGAGCAATTGCGCGACAAGCTGGTGTCTCATCAGGGCAAGATGGTCTTGAGGGTGGAGAAGAATAACGACGTTCTCAACCCGTCCAAGGGGGATTGGGCGCAGTTGCTGAACGATTTCTCCGCCTGCGTGGCTGAAAACACAAAAGGGGAGGTAGCGGATATGATGACCGCCAACTTCTCCACTACAGGCATGGATGAACGTATCGCCTCACAAATCACGCTGATGGAAACCGTCAAGACGTATTTTGACTTCTGGAACGTCGTCATTGCATGCGGCATTCCCACCATCACGCTCGAGGGCACACCAGAAGACTGGCAGAAGGTGCGTGAGAAGGCACGGATGCTGTCACAGTATGGTCTTGAAAAATGGTCGAACGACCTGGATCCCATCCTTGCCGAATTTGTCAAGGCATCGGAGGGGAAACCCAATCAGGCGTTTTGGGAGAATATGGTGATGAAATACCGTGTAGAGAAATTCAAGTCCAAGAAAGTGTGTGGTTTGTATAGCCTCAACGAAACGACCCAGTTGGATGGCTGGTTCCTGACATTCTTCCCCAACGAACATGGAGTAACATCAAGTTATGTGCTTTACACGGAAGACATGCCTTCGGAGATGGCGCGCGGAAACTTCACACAAGAATACATTGACCCTCTGACTGGCGCGACGCTGGCGACCTTCCCCGTGCAGCTTTGGGCAGGATTTGTGGGCGTGCAGGTCGATGAAAAGACGGGGGCCCTCACCCCCAAGATTGGCTGGTTTGCCCGCATCGGCGACGATGAACAAGAAAAACTCTCACGCCTATATCAAATAGAAAGACACGGGGGACTCTCCTACTCTTATCGTCATGAAACAGACACCCTGCCCGGCATCCTCGCCAAGATGACGAGCATCAGCAAATTGACGCTCCGTTTCAACCAGTTCCCAGTCAACATCCCTGCATGGGTGGACAACATGAAGATAGGCAAACTCAACATCGAAGGCAGACTCTCCGAGGCGGAAGAAGTCCAACTGCTCCAGCGGTTCCCCCAAGCCACCATCAACAATACTAAGAAGCGGGAAACGACAAAAGAGAATGTCACCAAGGAGCAATCTGGTCCCATCAAAGTCCTTGACATGAGCGAATTTGAAGAAATCGCAATTTATGACCCAAACGACATCCGGCAGGTACTGGAATGACACGATTCAATCGTAACGCATTTTCCGAAAAAAGGGGAATGGAAGGGTTGAAAAAAATGTCTCACGAGGAAAAATTTGTTATCCCGTAGTCAAATCTACGTTCCAAGGCTTGAAATATATGTTTCAAATCTTGGAACGTACGTTTCAAAGTTTGGAATGTACGTTTCAAGGCTTGGAACATAAATTCCCTCACGTAGAAAGAAAAGTCACTACAAGGGAAAGGAATATATATCCGCTGTAGGAGGAAAAGTTGCATCATATTGTGTAACTTTTCCCCTCCAATTGTTAAAAAAACCTTATTCTGATAAAAAAACATTGTCTTCGATTATACATTTTTCAAAAAAGGGGGAATAGAGGGGTAGAAGACGATAAAAAATGAAGCGAACAGCAGACAACAGACAGAACATCACCAACGCCGACGACCTCACTCTCATCAGGAATGTGCTTGATGGACAAACAGAGCAGTTCAGGCCACTCGTCAATCGGCACGGACAACTTGTGCAGCAATTTGTGGCACACATCATCCCGTCGCCAGAGGATGCTGAGGAGGTGACACAAGATGCGCTGGTGAAAGCCTTCCAAAGCCTGCATCGTTTTGATGCGGAGAAGGCGAGTTTCCGGACTTGGCTGTTGCGTATCGCTTATCACACTGCGCTGAAACGTCTCCGGCATGAGTCGCGAAAGCGGTGGGTCAGGACGGAAATCGGACCAGAGGAACTGCACGACCTTGACACAGACGAACTGCTGAACGACATCACCAACCAACGTCTCGCGCTGCTCCGACAGGCTGTGAGCCAACTGGCTCCTGATGACCAGATGCTCCTCAGCCTCCACTACCAGGATGGGCATCCCCTCCGAGAGATTGCCTACATCGTTGACCGTACAGACATTTATTTACGTTCACGCCTTCAGTGGCTTAGAAAAAAAATTCATCAAACCATCATCAACCTCGAACATAATGGAAACAAACATGTATGATAAGGACAAGGCACTGCGCATCGTCATGAAAGAAATGGCTGAGCAGGCTGAACAGGTGAAACTCTCCGAGGATTTCACCGACCGATTGATGGAACGCATCAGACGGGAGGAGAGGGCAAGGAAGATGGCCTTACGTCGCCGACGCATCAGGTTTGCTGTGGGCATTGCTGCTGCAATGGCACTCTTGGTGGGTGTGGCTCTTCATGTGATGCACAAGGACGATGAAACCCCACAGCAGGCTGAAGTGAAGAGAATGAAGGCTGAAGTAAGCGGTGAGAGGGATGAGGTGAGAGAGGTGAAGAAGGTGGATGTGCCTGAGGCGAAGGTGGACAGGCTTCTGGCATACGCTTCTTCGCCCATCAATCATATAGTGCATGAGGAGGAAATGGTGGAGGGGACGAAAGAAGACGAGCCTTTGGTGCCAGAAGTGTTGTTTCCAGAAGCGACAGCTGATGATCAGGATGTGTGTTGGATTCTGATTCCTAACACGCCATTCGCACTGAGGTATTCCTTGACGTGGGAGTCGGGCGATGAAGGAGCTGCTAAGGCGAATGTGTCGGCTGTGGAGTGTGTGACCATTGAGGAGAATGACACTGTACTCATCAAGAGTCCTTCGGGTGAAATCAGTAAAGGGTCAATGTATGTGTATGAGGGAGAGAAGAAGGAGAATGATTTCGTGTATGTGCAGGACGGACGCTTGCTGACGGCTGACGTGCGTATCTACTATAAAAAGGCCTTCCTGAATGCTGATGGCCAGACGTATTCCTACATAGATGCTCTGACCTTGTTGGATTATCCTACTTGCAGTTTGTGTATGAAAGATTAACATGAGTGCCTTATGAGACGTTTTCTCTACATAATATTCCTGATGCTCTCCGTTTCGATGCTTCATGCTCAGGACACGAAGAAGGGGAATCTCCTGACTTACCTGCAGAAGGCGATGAACTTCAATAAGGTGGTGCCACAGGAGAAAGTGTACCTACACTTCGACAATATGGGGTATTTTGAGAATGAGACGCTGTGGTTCAAGGCGTATGTCATCAGGACGGACAATGGACGTGCCACCGACCTGAGCAAGGTGTTGTATGTGGAACTGTTGAATCCATCGGGGGATGTGATCAAGATGCACAAGTACCCGATTGACTCGTTGGGTGTGGCACATGGAGACATGAAGCTGGACACGCTGATGGGTTCTGGTTTCTATGAGGTGAGGGCTTATACACGCTATATGACGAACTGGGGAACGAATGCCGTGTTCTCAAGAGTGTTCCCTATCTTCAAGAAACCCGCAAAGGAGGGAGACTATGCGGATTTGACCATCATGACGAAGCTCTATGCCGACCGTGATCCGAACAACCGAACGGCCGATGACTCCATTTATCAGAAGGCCATTGAAGAGGGAATTTACAGCCATGACCTGATGAAGACCATTAGTGTGAATTTCTATCCAGAAGGGGGTAACCTAATTGTAGGCAAACGTAGTCGTGTGGCGGTGCTGGCCGTGGATGACAATGGACGACCGCATCAGGGAACGGGCTTTGTGATGAACGAAAAAGGTGATGTGCTGGCAGCAGTGGAGACCGACTCGTTAGGCAGGGGGCTTTTCGAGGTGGTGCCTGATGAGGGGAAACTCACCTATCAGATGCGGAATTTGAAGAAAGACGAGAAGAGTCAGGTGCAGTTCTTCACACTGCCCAAGGCGCTGAAGCAGGGTTGCGCCCTTTCGATGGATGTCATCAGCGAAAAGATGCTTGCCACCCTCCAATGTTCAGACAGTGTATGTGGCAACTTGCTGGGATATGTCCTCATGAACAATGGTAACATCATCCGTTGCGACACGCTCACGGCTGTGCCACTCGTGGAGATAGAGATGGGCAGGCAGGCACTACCTGAGGGGGTGAACCAGATGACGGTGTTTGACTGTATGGGGAGAATTATGGCAGAAAGGCTTTTCTTCAAAACACCTGCACCAGACCCTACGGACAGCATCCATGTGGTGGCCAAGACGACCAGGCTGAAACCTTGTGGAAAGGTGGAAATGGAGCTGCACACGCAACCTCATGCCAACTTGTCCTTCTCGGCAATGGATGCCCAGACGATGACGAACGGTCAACAGGGTAACCTGAAGACGTGGATGCTGCTCTCGTCGGAGGTAAGGGGCTATATTCCTCATATTGCGTACTACTTTGAGTCGGATGATCAGGAGCATCGCCAAAACACTGATCTGCTGATGCTGACACAGGGCTGGCGACGTTATGACTGGCGATTGATGACGGAGCGCTACACCTTCCGAAAGCCGCAACCCATTGAAGACAAGATGTATCTGAACGGAACGCTGAAGGCTTACCGCAAGCACAATCCTGTGGGGAATGTCCACATGTATGTCATCTTATGGAACAAGTACGGGCAAAGTTTGCTGGGTCAGACGAGGACGGACTCTGTGGGCAACTACGCCTTCGAGATGCCGTTTGTAGATGGAGAGTGGAAGTTATGCATCTACACAACGAGAAAATTGAAGGACGAGGAAAAGCGGAAGACCTACTATGTGGGCATCGACAGGCAGTTCTCGCCCAAGCCGAGGTTCATCACCCCTGTGGAAGCAGAAATCATGCATCCGCTGGCACCCAACGCTTTTGTGAGGCTGCCTATAGAGCCGAAAGAAGAGGACGAATTTGTGCCTATTACGCAGAAGGAACACGTGCTGGAGAGTGTGACGGTGAAGGGAAGGAGATACTTCACGAATGACGACTGGCGATTCAAGAACGAGGCGTGGGGACGTCAGTATGCGACCTTGTATTATAATATAGATAGGGAATGTGACAATGCCCTTGACAGGGGAGAGCCAGTGCCTTATTTCTTGGATTTCCTGCAACAAAAGAATTCACTCTTTATCTATCGTAGGGAGGCGCCGTATCCATACTATGGGCAAAAATCTATTCCTACTACTACAGCTGATTGGAATATGGTTGAATCCCAATTTACATACTCATCCAATTACAATTACACCTATGGCGGAAGGAAAGTAGAATGGATTTTTGACAATGATGATCGCCCCCTGCTGGATGTCAAACCTTATGAACTCTATCTGAGCGACATAAAATCGGTCTATATCGTTCCCAATGACCCACGCGTCATGGACGGCCGCACCCGCATCTATGTCTATATGCATACCAAGTACAGCACTGAGAGCAACAAGGGGCTCCGACGCACGTATTACCAGGGTTTTAACGAGGCATCCACCTTCCAAATGGAAGACTACAACGTGATTCCCCCGATGGCTGACTTCCGTCGCACCATCTACTGGAACCCGAATGTCGTTGCCGATGACAAAGGAAAAGCAAAGGTGGAGTTTTTCAATAACTCCACCTGTAGGGAAATGTTTATCAGTGTGGAAGGTATGAGTCCTGAAGGACAGATGCTGACCAACCAATAAATCGAAAGGAAAAGAAGGGAGTTAGAGGGTCACTTCCACCTCTACAGGACAGTGGTCGCTGCCCATGATGTCGGTGTGTATCTTGGCACTGACGAGTTGAGGCTGGATACGATTGGAGCAGAGCCAGTAGTCGATACGCCAGCCAGCATTCTTCTCACGAGCATGAAAGCGATAACTCCACCATGAGTAGATGTTGGGGGTGTCGGGGTAGAAATGACGGAAGGTGTCAGTGAAGCCTGCGTTGAGTAAATCGGTGAACTTGGTGCGTTCCTCATCCGTGAATCCTGCATTGTGGCGGTTGGATTTGGGATTCTTGATGTCTAATTCCTCGTGCGCCACGTTCATGTCGCCACAGACAAGGACTGGCTTCTGCTGGTCGAGCCGTTGGAGGTAGAGACGGAAGGCGTCATCCCATGTCATACGCTGGTTGAGTCGTTTGAGCCCATCCTGTGAGTTGGGGGTGTAAACGGTGATGACGAAAAAAGTGTCGTACTCGAGGGTGATGACGCGCCCTTCTGTGTTCATGTCCATCCACCCGTTATCGGGTACGGAAGCGATGATGTCCTGCGGAAGACCGTAGGTGACTGAAAGGGGTGTGTGCTTGGTATAGATGGCTGTGCCTGAATAACCTTTCTTCTCGGCATAGTTCCAGTAGGACTGGTAGCCTAAGAAGGGAAGGTCGAGCTGTCCCTCCTGCATCTTGGTCTCTTGCAGGCAAAAGAAATCCGCGTCAAGCGTGGTAAAGACTTCAGAAAAGCCCTTACCACACACGGCGCGGAGTCCGTTAACATTCCAAGAAATAAACTTCATGGTGTATTATGCGAATTTGCTGAAGTCCACCTTGTGCATGTCGCCCTCCTTGATGAAGGTGTCGTGGAATGCGTGGGTGGCAGCGAGGTTGTGCCAAGACTGCCCTTTTTGAGAAATCTTGAGGTAGTCCCAGAGGAGCTGCTTGTAGTCAGGGTGTGCACAGTTCTCGATGATGGCATGAGCACGCTGGATGGGGCTCTTACCACGCAGGTCTGCTACACCCTGTTCTGTGACGATGACATTGACATCGTGCTCAGTGTGGTCAACGTGACTACAGAATGGCACAATGGCAGAGATAGCACCATCCTTGGCTACAGATGAGCAAGTGAAGATGCTGAGGAAAGCGTTGCGCTCGAAGTCGCCTGAACCGCCAATACCATTCATCATCTTAGTACCACAAATCTGTGTAGAGTTAGCATGTCCGTAGAGGTCCACCTCAATGGCGGTATTGATGGCAATCAAACCGAGTCGGCGAATAACCTCTGCGTTATTGGAAATCTCTGACTGACGAAGCACGAGCTTGTCGCGGAAGAAGTCGATGTTGTCGTAGATGCTCTGGAGCTTGTCGTTGGTGACAGTGAGTGAACAGGTAGATGCGCACTTCACTTTCTCCTGAAACATGAGGTCAACGATGGCATTCTGGAGCACCTCTGTGTAAACTTCCATCTGAGGCATCTCTGGGTTGCTTCCGAGCGCAAAGAGGATGGCGTTGGCAGTAGTGCCCACACCACTTTGGAAAGGCAGGAAGCTTGGAGGGATGATGCCGCGCTTCTTCTCGTTCATGAGGAAGTTGGCCACATTCTCACCAATCTTGTCGGTGATAGGATCTGCATCCTTGAAGGCGCGAGCCTCGTCGGGAATGTTGCATTCCACCACACCCACAATCTTCTTGGGGTCAATCTGGAGGTAAGGAGTACCGATGCGGTCTGTTACCTTCTCGATTGGGATGGGCTTGCGACAAGGAGGATCAAGTGGCTCATAGACGTCGTGAAGTCCTTTTGACGTTGCAGGGTGGAAAGCGTTGAGCTCCAGAATCACACCCTTCTTGGCCAGACGTGCTATAGTGGGAGAGATACCGCCTGCGGCTGTAAGATATACTTTTCCATCTTCTTCGATGTCACATACTTCGATGATTGCCCAATCCACATCGCCCAAGAATCCGTAGCGAAGGTCTTGAGCCATCATGCCGAGGTGAATGTCATTGTAGGCAATTTCGCCTGCATTGACATGCTTGCGGAAAGTGGAGTTTGTGGTGTAGGGTGCGCGATAGCGAATAGCTTGTTCATCAGAAAGTACGCCATCACAAGACTGACCAGTAGAGGCACCTGTGAAAATGCCTATCTGGAAAGGACGTCCTGCTTCGTGCTCTGTATGAGCAATCTTGGCAATCTCTGCCGTTACTGCTTTAGGTGTGCCTGCTGGTGTGAAACCAGACAGGCCAATGTTGTCTCCGTTCTTGACGAGTGCTGCAGCCTCTGCAGCGGTGATTCTTGTAAATGCCATAAACCTTTTTACTTTTACACAATTTTTCAAAATTTGTGCAAAGTTAGGGGTTTTGTTTGGATTGACAAAATAAGTGGCACAAAAACTGATGATTTGTGCCACTTTTATATAATATATGTGTAGAATGTGCCTTTATTTCACGGGGTCGAAGTCATCTTTGAGTAAATCTTGCTTGTTTTTGGGCTCGTAGAATACCTTGTTGGCTCCGCTGGTGATTTGGATGAATTCGGGATGTTCCTTGGCGAAGTTGTCGATGTAACGGATGCGCTTTTGGTCGTAAAGTTCGCTGACAGCAATGAGGATACCCGTCTCTTCCACGTCGCCAAAGCCGTAATTGATGGCTGTGCCGAACATCTTCATGGTGGGGGAGAGGCTCATGTAGGCGTTAACCAATGGCGGAATGTTCAAGCCAAGGGCACGTACTTCATGATTGAGAATCTTGTAATCCTCCTTGAAGGATTCTTCACAGAAGAGTTCATCAAACTCCTTGGGGTCGTGTTCCAGTTCAAGTGGTTTAGTGGGGATAACCAATCCATCTTTGTCGCCAAAGTGCTTACGCAGGAAGTAGAGAATCATGTCACGTCCCTTGCGGTTGTAGCTGGGATACATGGTCATCTTGCCGAAGAAGTATTTGCAACCAGGCATGATGACAGCTAAAGCCCCAAGTCCGTCCCAAAGATTGTCGAGGGCAAAAATGGACTTGCCGTCGGAACGGGTGGATTGGTATTCGAGTGTGACGAATGAACGTCCCAACTCAATGGTATAAGGCATATAGTCCTTGATGAATTCATCGGAAAAGTGGAACATGTGGCTGGTTGCCAAGATGGGTTGTCCCTTCTCATCCAATCGGATGTCAGGACCGAGAATATAGCGGTAGCCACCAATGATTTCTTCTGATTCGGGATTCCACACGATGAGTTGTTTGTAGGGGTTCTCCATCGTGTCAAAATCATCAAGGTCACAGTCAAGACCTGTTCCACCGCCTGCTGCACGAAAGGCAATCTCGCGGAGACGGCCAATCTCGCGTACAACATTGGGGGCGTTCTGCCAAGTGACCACATACACCTCATTGTTGCTCTTGCTCGTCATGCGCAAGCGCTTTTCGTCGGTAAGTTCTGATTTCAGCACCTCCTTGGGGATAGGTGCTATGATTTCTGCTTCCATATCTATTTTTTGTCCTTTTTCTTCTTTATGCCGAGGTACTGTCGGTGTTGAGCTGATAGACTCTTTCCTTCACCCATTGTGCCCATTCTGTCGGGGTTTTCGATTTATCGAACGTCTGCCAAGGAATCGGTTCTCCGAACGTAACGGTGAAGGTCTTTCCTTGATTTTTGTACATCTCATCAGCCAGATAAAGCATGGCAATGTTGAACTTGATATGCAGGCGTTTGCACCAACGGGCGATGTTGTAGAATCGATCGGAATTGTGTCCTGAAAAATGGACAGGAATCACATCCCGTTGGTATTGAATGGACTTCGTTATGAATGTCTTCTTCCACTCAATATCCCTGATGACGCCATCCTCTCCTTTTCTGGAACAAAGCCCAGCAGGGAACATCACTACGTTTTTGGGTGACTGAAATGCCGTCTCCACCATCTTGGGGAAGTTTCTGCTATTGCGCCCAGTCTTGTTGATGGGTACGCATAGAGGTGCCAAACCTTTGAAACTTATCAGGATGTCGTTGACGAGATAGACCATCTGGCTGTCGTATTTGTGGCAGATGATAGACCCTAAAGCGATGCCATCTTGTCCGCCTAGAGGATGGTTGCTGACGATGGTGAAGTAACGCCCCCTCTCATTGTTCGGCAGTGCATCCAAGCCCTCTTGGATGATTCCATTGATGTTGGTTTGCACCTTCAATGTGCAATTCAGATATTTGAGGCATCCATCCAGCCATTCAACGCCCACTTGTCCTTTCCCCTCTCCGCATAGATGGACATTCATCCAATCCTGATGGATAATGTTCTTCAACCATGAAACCAAAAATTTAGGAACAAACTTGGATTTCTTACCGAGCTTGTCCTTCAAGACCTGGTCCACGTCCACCCGAAATTCTTCTCCTTCTATTGCCATAATACTGAAATGTCGTGCAAAATTATTAAATCTTTTTTGTTTTTTCATAAAAAAAGAAAACTTTTCACTATTGGAGAGGGAAAAAAGTCGTATCTTTGCATCGAATATGGTGTTATGTGCCAAATTTGGTAAAAAAACAGGTATGACATATAAACGCCATCCAATACATTAAAATGAGATTTTAAAAAAATAGAAAAAAATATGAAAAAAGTATTGATGGCAGTATTGTTCTGCTTCTCTGCGATTGTATGTGCTTTTGCCCAGATGTCTGACTCTCAGGTGTTAGGTTTTATTGCGAGAGAAACAAAGGCAGGCACAAGTCAGTCACAGATTGTTACAAAATTGATGCAGAAAGGAGTAGAAATTGAACAAATCCGCCGTATTCGTAATCAGTATGATTCACAGATTGATAGACGTGGACTTACTGCAGCAGCAGATGGCGCAGTTTCAATGGCTGCAGATCGTATGGAAGGTAATAGTGATGGAACTACCTCTCAAGAATTGACTACGGCTCGTCGTGGAACCACAGGTGAAATTTATACAGATGCGTCTGAGGAACATGAAGATGCAGAACGGGATGTAAAAGCAACCCAAACTGTTCAAGGTGAAACTGCTGGCAAACGAGTGTATGGTCACGATGTTTTTAGTCGTGGGTTTGGGGTAAACTTTAATATTCCAACCCCACAGAATTACGTGTTAGGTCCAGGCGATCAATTGGTGGTTGATATTTATGGGGAATCTCAGAAAACGCTGGTGTATACTATTTCATCAGAGGGGACTATTACTGTTGGAGGTGTTGGCCCGGTCTATGTAAGTGGTCTTAGTGTTGCTGAGGCTCAGAACAAAATTAAAAACACATTGGGTCGACACTATCATGGTTCAAATGTCCGGCTGACTTTGGGGCAGACTCGTTCCATTATGGTTAGTATTATGGGTGAAGTGAATAGCCCTGGCTCATATCATCTCTCATCTTTTTCCACTATTCTTCATGCACTTTCTATGGCAAAGGGTATTAAGCCACTTGGTACATTGCGTAATATCAAGGTATATAGAGGTGGAAGATTGGTAACTATTGTTGACTTGTATGAATACATTTTGAATGGTCGATTGGCGGGCAATATCAGTTTGGAAGATAATGATGTCATTCAAGTGGATCCATATGAATGTTTGGTAGGTATTACGGGTAATGTGAAACGTCCAATGTTCTATGAAATGCGTAGAACGGAAACGGTAGGAACTTTGCTGAAATTTGCAGGTGGTTATACAGGTGATGCATATAAAAAGTCTGTTCGTTTGGTTCGCCAGGCCGGTGAACGTTATACCGTACACAATATTGATGAGTTTGACATGAATGCCTTTACTGTAGATGATGGTGATGCTGTAACAATAGAAGCGATTCTGAACAGATATGAAAATATGGTGGAAATAAGAGGTGCTGTGTTTCGCCCAGGACAATTCAACATCAGTGGTGATGTTTGTTCTGTAAGAACTCTCATCCAAGCTGCTGATGGATTGACAGAGGATGCTTTTCTTGACCATGCCCTCATTCATCGTTTGAAGGAAGACCGTACTCTGGAAGTTGTTCCTATTGATGTGAAAGGCATTATGGATGGTACAGTGGCTGATGTTCCATTGAAAAATGAAGATGTTGTGTTTATTCCAACTCAAGATGAACTTCGCAAGGAACGCTATTTCACTGTTACTGGTCAGGTGATGACTCCAGGTAGTTATGAATATGCGGAGAATACAACCATTGAGGACTTGATTGTTATGGCGGGTGGTTTGCGTGATGGCGCATCTTTGGCACGTGTGGATGTAAGTCGTCGTATTAAAGATCCCTATTCAACAGCAAAGACTCGTAATATAGCAGAAACATTCCAATTTGACATCAAAGATGGTTTGGTCATTAAGAAAGATGGAAAAGAATTTTATCTGCAGCCTTACGATGTAGTGCATGTGCGTCGTAGTCCAGGCTATGTAATGCCAAGAAATATCACCGTGACAGGTGAAGTGAATTATGAGGGTGCATTTACCATTGAAAACAAAGACTTACGTCTTACTGATGCTATACAAATGGCGGGAGGAATAGCAGAGGGGGCATACATTAAAGGCGCTCGTCTTGTACGCGTTATGAGCGAGGAAGAGCGTACGCGTAAATTAGCAGTATTGGAAGCAATACGTAATAATATGGAGGATAAGGATTCTATAGCATGGAATAAAATGGAAATGAGCACTAATTATCCTATTGGTATTGATTTGGAAAAGGCAATGAAAGAACCTGGAGGACCGTATGATATTGTTTTGCGTGAAGGCGACCACATCGATATTCCTGAATATAATGGAACTGTGAGGATATCAGGTGATGTACAATTTCCCAATACTGTTACTTATGTAAAAGGAAAAAGTGCAAAATGGTATATTGATAATGCTGGTGGATACAGTGAAAGAGCCAAGAAAAAAAGAGCTTTTATTGTTTATCAAAATGGCATGATGGATAAATTGTCCAAAAGAACAGATGTGGAACCAGGTAGTGAAATAATTATACCAAGCAAGAAGCAGAAGCATGTTAATTTGAGCACTATTGCGACCATTGGTACTGCATTCACACCTCTTGCTACAGTAGCTGCATTGATTGCTTATATCTCAAAATAATAATTGTTATGGATAATCAACAACAAAATATTGAGTCTCAAGAACAAAATCAGATTGATTTTCAAAAAGTTTTTGAGTGTTTAAAGAAACATAAGAAATTATATATAAAGGTTTTGCCTATTGTGTTTGTTGTGGCTTGCATAATAATGATTTCTTTGCCTAACAAATACACTTGTGAGGTGCTTTTGGCACCGGAACTTTCCACACGTCGTTCAACGGCATCTATTAGTGCATTGGCGCAACAAGTTGGATTAAAGATGGGGTCTGGTACTCTTGGTAATACAGAGGCTTTGTATCCTACTCTTTATCCAGATTTAATAAATTCTTCGGATTTTAAGGTGAGTCTTTTTAATGTACCAGTTCATAAAAAAGATAGTGCCCGTATTATGACTTATTATGATTATCTGAAGAATGAACAGAAGTCTCCTTGGTGGAGTCTGGCGATAAATTCAGTGGGCAGTTTTTTCTCATCGTTAATAAGTGAAGAGGAAGATGCTTCTGTTGATGACGAAAGACCATTAGATCCTTTCCAACTAACCAAAGCGCAGACAAACATTGTTAAATCATTGGAAAAGTCAATCGTGTGTGAGGTGGACGAGAAGACTTTGGAAATAAGTATTACTGTTACAGATCAAGATCCCCTTATTTGTGCAACTATGGCAGATTCGGTTCAAGCTCGTTTGCAGGATTTCATAGCAGAATATCGGACAAAAAAAGCAAAAGTAGATCTTGTGTTTAATCAGAATCTTTATGCTGAAGCCAAAGAGCGTTATCATAAGGCGCGTTTGGAATATGCCGCATATGCTGACGCTAACCAAGATATGGTATGGGCAACAGATCGCATAAAGTTGATGGATTTGGAGAATGAAATGCAATTACAGTATGAGAGTTATCGTACTATAACACAACAGCTCAGAGCGGCTGAGGCAAAAGTGCAGGAAGATACTCCTTCTTTCACCACTTTGCAGAGCGCTACCGTTCCAGTGAAGAAATCTGGGCCTAAGCGTACAAAGATTGTGCTGGTCATGGTATTCTTGGCTTTCATTGGTACTTCTGTATGGATTCTCTATAAAGAAGACCAATTGAAACCATTGTTAGGTCTTTCTTGATGAGAAGAAAGTTATCACGGATTGATAATAAAATATAGTATATATGTTGTTTTCATTCTTCAGTACAAAAAAGAAACTGGTAAACACGGGAATATTCAATGGTGCCACAGATTGGCACAGCCATATTCTTCCAGGTGTTGATGATGGAATCCAGACATTGGAGGATTCCCTGGATGTTCTTGATTGTTATGAGAAGATTGGTGTTAAAGAAGTGTGGTTGACTCCTCATATCATGGAAGATATTCCCAATACAATAGAGGATTTGCGTGAACGATTCCAAGAGTTGCAGGAAGCTTATCAGGGAACTGTCAAACTGAATTTGGCAGCAGAGAACATGATGGACAATCTCTTTAGTGAACGATTGGAAGCCAAAGAACTTCTGCCGATAGGTCCGAAGGGGGATCATCTCTTGGTGGAAACTTCCTATTATCAGCCTCCTATTGACTTGTATGGAACTCTGGAACGCGTCAAAGGGCTTGGCTATACACCAATTCTTGCCCATCCTGAGCGTTATCGCTACATGAGCGATACAGATTATAACTATTTGTATTCGAAGGGTGTTAAATTACAGATGAACCTGATGTCATTGGCTGGTGTTTATGGCGATTCTGCGCAAGAAAAGGCACAGATGTTGCTTTCCAAGGGCTATTACACATTCTTTGGCTCAGATCTTCATCATCTGCCGACTTTCCAAAAAGCAATTAATGCGAAGGCATTGAAGAAGGATATAGTTGATCAGCTTCCACGTATTCAGAATCTCATCTTTTAAGGAACAATAGACTTTCATTGCCCATATTGAAGATGAGGTCTATGATGGAGAGATCGGGTAAGAAACCGTGTTTCTGCTGAAAGACTTGATAGTAGGGAGTAGGACTAAAGTCGGTGTTAAAAGGAGTTATTCCCATATATTCATTGGTACGCGAGATGTTTGGCTGAATGTCAAGCATCTCGCAACATTTTTGTATCAATGCTTCATTGAGATCCATCAAAAAGTCCCAATGCTTTTCATACAGGGGCCGAAAATCGTCTTGCAGATACTCAAAAAAAGGAGAGTTGAAATAACTGGTTTCTATAGCATACCAATGTTGGTGTTGCCAATCATTGTGTGTACTGATACGTACATCTTTCATGAGGCATTTGCCTCCAATGAAGGTGCTTTTGTCAATAGGAATGGAAAGGTGTAACGGGCCATTTGGCGAGTCAATGGTACAGCGATTGCGAATGGTCTGTTTTTGGTAGTTTTCGTATTGTTCCATGAAAATTGGTTCGCCAGTCCTAAGGCTGACGAACCAACTAATAGGGGGTAGATATGCACTTGGGAGCACCATCTTACTTGATGTTATCCACCCATGTGAATAATCTGCTCCAGCGCACACCATGTGACTTTCCGTAGCGATCGGTGATGAGAGAGAGCCAGATGAACAGCGGTTTGCCTACGATGTGATCCTCGGGAACAAACCCCCAATAACGGCTATCTGCTGAATTATGGCGGTTATCACCCATCATCCAGTAATAGTCCATCTTGAAGGTGTAAGAGTCGGTGGACTTGCCATTGATGTATATCTTTCCGTCCTTCACCTCCAGTTGGTTGTTCTCATATACGCGGATTGGACGTTCATAAATTGCGATGTTGTCAAGAGTCAGTTTTACACTCTTTCCCTTGGCTGGAATCCAAATTGGACCATAATTGTCGCGTGTCCAACCATATTGACGATTGAGGGGATAGAGGTTGCCCCAGTAGCCATCTTTGATTTCGACCACGCTGTCGCAAAATGCAGTATTTGCTCGTAGCGCCTCCACTGCCATATGGGTGAGTGGAATGCCCTGGTTGTGGTCAAGAATTTTGTCGCGGTCTTCATCACTGATATTCAGGTCATCGCACATCTCGTCACTCAAGACTTGACCGTTGTGTGTATATACCTTGTAATTAAATTGCACGAAGGTAGGCGTTTCCTGCTTCTTCCCGTCTACATAAATAATTTTGTCTTTGATTTCAAACGTTTGTCCAGGCAATCCCACACAGCGCTTCACATAGTTCTCACGACGGTCAGCAGGACGAGTCACCACACTGCCATAAATGTTGGTCTTGGTTGCTACAATCTGTTTACCGATGCCGTAGCACTGATCCCATAATTGTTGCTGTTCATCGGCAGAGAGGGTTTCCATCAATGGAACCTCGTAACCCTGTTCATTGGCAGCCATACATCCCTCCTGATAGCAGAGACTGTAGTAATCTCCGTTATAATTGATGGCAACTGTATCGCCGGCAGGGTAGTTGAACACCACAATGTCTCCATATTCCACCTTGCCGAATCCTTTTACGCGACGGTATTCCCATTGTGGCCATTCGATGTAGGATTTGCAGTTCAGCATCGGGATAGTATGCTGTGTCAGCGGCATTGTTAACGGTGTCTGTGGAATACGTGGACCATAACTCATCTTGCTCACCAACAGGAAATCGCCTGTCATCAGCGTCTTTTCCAAAGATGATGATGGGATTTGATAGTTTTGGAAGAAGAAGTTATTGACGAAGTATACTGCCACAAGTGCAAACACAATGGCATCCACCCAACTCATGATGCCGCGGGCGATATCACTTTCCAGTTCCTTCCACCATGTCCACTTGATTTTCTTGCTGATATACGCATCGTAGATGAAGGGTATAACGATTAGTCCCCACCACGACTTCACCCAATAGAGGAAAGCCAAATAGCAAAGGGTTACTACGCCAAACTTCACCCATTTCCATCCTGCCCATGCAGGCTTGCCGTTCTCTCCCGAACGCGTTTTCTTGAAACTTTTATAATCGAATCCCATGTCTTTTCTCTTTTAGAATTTGAATAAGTCGTCTGTGCTCAGCAATCCATTATGCTTTGCCGTAAACTCTGCTGCAATCACAGCGCCCAATGCAAAGCCTTGACGTGAGTGTGCATCATGCGTAATCGTGATCTGGTCAGCCTCACTATTCCATGTAATAGAATGGATGCCTGGCACCTCGCCTCGTCTGATGGAACTGATAGGTAGCAAGTCTGCAGCCACCTCGTCGCTTCCCTCTATGGTTCCGTCGGGTTGTTGCAGATAGCCCATTGTCCAGTCCTTCTTACGGTCAAGGCGTTCCACAATCTGTTCAGCCAGTGTGATGCCTGTGCCTGATGGGTGGTCAAGTTTGTGGATGTGATGCGTTTCTTCCTCCTTCACGTCGTATTGAGGGAACTGATTCATGATGTTTGCCAAATACTTATTGACAGCACTGAAAATAGCCACACCAATAGAGTAGTTGCTTGCCCAGAAGAGGGTCTTTCCATCTTCTGTACAAGCTTTTTTGACATCGTCACCATGCTCTTTCAACCATCCTGTGCTGCCGCTCACCACCTTCACACCTGCCTTCCAGGCTTTCAAGTAGTTGTCATAGGCAGTCATGGGTGTGGTAAACTCAATCGCCACATCTGCACTGGCAAATGCCTCACTTTCAAAATCCTCCTGGTTGTCGATGTCAATGATGCTCACGATTTCGTGACCACGGCTCTTGGCAATTTGCTCAATCATTTTGCCCATCTTACCGTATCCAATCAATGCTATTTTCATCTTTTTATCCTTTGTTTTTGATGTAATTTCTTAAAAATCACTGCAAAGATAATGAAAAGTTGGGAGTTGTGAGTTAGGAGTTAGGAGTTTTTCACTACCTTTGAACAATTTTTAATATAAAACACATGGAACAACTGCTTCACTATACGTGGAAACATAAGATTTTTCCGTTGCGCGAATTGCGGACAACTGACGGACAGCTTTTGGAGGTGCTAAATCCTGGCATTCACAACACGGATGCAGGTCCTGACTTTACGGGGGCAAAGATTCGGCTGAATGGCACAGAGTGGGTGGGTAATGTAGAGATTCACCAAAAGACCAGCGATTGGTTTCGCCACCACCATGATATAGATGCAACGTATCAAAATATCATCCTCCACGTGGCAAGCGAGATTGATAAACCTCTTTACTACCCAAATGGACAAGAGATTCCACAACTCCAACTTGATGTGCCTGCTTATGTTTGTGACAATTATGCAGAACTCAGTCACAACGACTGTCGACCTCCTTGTCGCAATGTAATTGGTGCCCTTTCAACCTTCCTAATTCACAATTGGATGACCTCTCTTACCTTGGAGCGATTTGAGGAACGCACCCGTCAAATTATGCGACGACGTGACACGTTGGAGAAGAATTGGGAAGATACCCTTTTCGTCACGATGGCTCGTAACCTCGGGTTTGGTATCAATGGCGATGCCTTCGAGAAGTGGGCGCAATCGATTCCTATGTCGGCAGTCGGCAAGCATCGAGATAACCTTTTTCAGATTGAAGCCATCTTCTTCGGTCAGGCAGGTCTCCTTGATGTATATTATGACGATGATTACTACTTGAGTTTGCAGAAAGAATACCACTATCTACGTCAGAAGTTTTCTCTTACTCCGATGGACAATGGCTTATGGAAATTCCTCCGACTCCGTCCTCAGAATTTTCCTTACATTCGTATCGCCCAACTAGCCATGCTTTATTATGAACAACGTCTTAATCTCTCTCGGTTGCTCAACGCACAAAACCTCAATGAGGTAAGTGCTTTGCTTCTGACACATGTGAGTGATTATTGGCGTACCCACTATACCTTTGCCTCTCAACCCACCAAACCCATAGAGAAGATGCTTTCGCCATCCTCTATCGAACTGATTATTATCAATAGCGTTGCACCTATGCTCTTTGCTTATGGTAAGTATAAGTCCGACCAGTCCCTCTGCGACCGTGCCTTCTCCCTGTGGGAACAACTCAAACCTGAGAATAACACCATCATTCGTGATTGGGCAGCAGCTGGTATCCCTTGTGAAAACGCTGCTGACACCCAAGCTCTCATTCAGCTCCATCGCAATTACTGCCAACGTCGTGACTGTCTTCGTTGCAAGTTTGGCTACGAATACATACGTCATACCCCAGCATTTCTGCGTGAAGGTGAAAAGGGGAAGGGCTAACCTAATAAAGTAAGGCAGACACCCGATTGAGTGTCTGCCCTTCCTTTGGCACGGGGTGAGGGACTCGAACCCCCGACCCTCGGTTTTGGAGACCGATATTCTACCAACTAAACTAACCCCGTGTGCATTTTGCTTGGGTAGCTCCACCGGGAATCGAACCCGGATCTAATCTTTAGGAGAGATTTGTTCTATCCATTGAACTATGGGGCCATCGACTAAAAGCGGGTGCAAAGGTAAGGAAAAAAATTGACAATTGATAGTTGACAATTGACAATTTTGCTGTTTGGATGATGAATTATCAATTATTAATTGTCAATTATCAATGAAAAGTACTACCTTTGTTGCTCAAACCTAAACCTACCATTTTATGAGCATACCAACCAATACGACGATTAACACCCATCGCAGTTCGGAGAAATTCGAAGTGAACGGGGCATACCTGAAGATCAGGGAGCAATTGAAGAGTGCAATTGAAGGAAAAACGCTTGACGAGGCGATTCAGTACCTCGTGAGTCGTGTGAAGGGAAAGTATTTGTTCACCAAGCGGCTCAAGACCGTCTGCATCTCCATTGGAATGATGAATAATGTCATTGACCGAGGTGATGCGGAGAAGATGGTAAAAATATCAGAGGCGCTGCAACTGAAAGGTTTCGAACTGATAGCCAATGCTATTGCCCGTCGTGAAGGGGTCAAAGCGATTCTTATAGCAGGTCCTTCCTCCAGTGGAAAGACCACTTTCAGCAAAAAACTTTGTATCGCATTGGAAGAAAAGGGATTGAGTGCGAAATGCCTCTCGTTTGATGATTATTATGTAGATCGTGAACTCACGCCACGTGACGAAACAGGTGATTACGACTACGAACACATCAATGCTATCAATGTGCCTCTTTTTCAGCAACATTTCTCCCAATTGCTCAAGGGCGAGGAAATAGAATTGCCTCGCTACGACTTTGCATCGGGTAAGAGTCTCCCAAGTGGTAACTACATCAAATTAGCTGATCACACGATTCTCATTATGGAGGGCATTCATGCGCTCAACCCAATGCTTACGGGAGGAATCCCAGAAGAAAATCTCTTCCGTATTTACATTTCTGGTTTGACGGTGGCGAAGAATGATGATGGTACGTATTACGGCACGACCGACAATCGACTCATTCGTCGTATGGTGCGCGATGCACAGTTCCGCAAAACGACAGCTTCAGAGACGCTTGCCCGTTGGCTTTCCGTGCGTCGAGGTGAAGAGAAGTGGATTACACCTTTCCAGCAGAATGCCGATGTGAACTTCTGTACGGCTTTCCAATACGAACTCGCTGTGCTCAAGCAGAAAGCTCTTCCTTTATTAGAGAATGTACGTGAGGATGACCCCAACTACGAAGAAGCGGAACGTCTGAAATGGGTGTTGAACCGCTTCCACAACATTCCGCTTGACCTTCTGCCTCCTCACTCCCTTCTGCGTGAGTTTATGGGTGGCAGCGCATTTGAGTATTAGTTACATCCTGATGTACAATGTTTGGGTGCCAGCTTCTGTTTCCACTTGTATCAGGAGCAGGGTGCCCTTTGTCGCTGATACTGGGAGGGAGGTATGATGGCTGCCGTTCACATTCTTTTCTGTCTGTAACATACCATTGAGGTTGAAGATGCGTATGTGGCGCAGGGGGACATCTGCTTCTACAGTCACCTTGTTTTTAGTGGCTTTCAGTTGGATGTCATTCTTGACCGCTACCCCATTTACACTTAAAACTTCTTCCTCTGTGAGGGGTTGACCTTCTAACGGAATCACGATGAGTGATTCTATATCAGGTACGGTATAACTGCCTGTTGCCTCTAATTTCACGATGATCTTTCCAGCTTCTTCGATGGTGACTTTTCTGGTTCCGTTAGACACCATCTCTCCCTTCTTTTCCTTGAGAAAGAACGATGTTTCAGGTGTGTCGTTCAGAGACAATGAAACATATTGTTGCCCTGTTGTGCGATATTTGAATACCAGTAAATATTGTCCTCCTTGTTTGAAGTCCATTTCCCAACTCTTACAGGTGGTGCCATCTGCTGTTTCCATCTTGTTGTCTGTAATGATGGCAGCAGGTCCTACAACCACCTCCATGGTGTCGGTAGAGGCTGTTTCCCCATCCGTATCGGTCGCCAATGCGAAAAGGTTATGCAAGCCTGGTGTGGCTTCTGTCCATGTGAGGGTGAAAGGAGATTCAGAACTGGTGGCATAGATTTGTTTGTTTTCCATCAGATCCACTGTCTGGATACGGTCGCGTATGTGCTTTGCCTTGACGGGCAACTCGATGGTAGCACGGCTATCAAAGAGTGCACTCATATCAGTGTCCCAGGCGATGTCCATCACATAGGGCACCTCCGTGTGTTTTAAGCCTCTGAATGCTTCGAGAGCAACAGACACTCGACGTGTCTCTGGGTTCCAAGCCCCCATGTTGTAGTCGTTGGTTAGTTCAGGCTCCCAGTAGAAACATCCAGCAGCACCTACTTCTATCAGTTGTTGCATCAGGTCGCAAAGGAAGTGGTTGGTTGACAATGGTTGGTCGTTATAATAGCCAGTTTCCACTATCATCACAGGCTTTTCATAGCGTTCTTTCAGATTTTTCACAATGTTTGCGACTCTTTTGGGAAGAATGTCTACACCCAATCCCGTCATGAGCGGATAAGCGGAAAGGCCGATCACATCCCATTTCATGCCTGCTTCCACCAACGTGTCGAAATAACTGTTCATGGCTGATGTTCCTTGCAGGTCTGCCAAGTGTAAAACCACTTGAATATTAGGATCAACTTCTTTTACGGCATCGTATGCGGCATTGAAGAGACGGACAAAATTTTTCACGTCCTTGCCTCCATTGGTCAATCTGCCTTCTGGCCAAAGCATACCTTCATCCAACTGATAACCGATCTGCACCCATTTCAGCTTGTCACTACTTCCTTGAATGGTTCTCACGGCAGTGGATGTGTGCAATTTGACATCACTCACCAATGCATCTACATCGTGGTTTTTCCATGCAGAAGGTTTCTGCTGGGAGCCAATGTCAGTACGATTGTCTGTATAGTGTAAGCAAAGCATGATGTTCATGTCCTGATCTTTTGCCTTTTTCGCTAGATTTCGTGTGTAAGTCAAGTTGCATACTCCATCAGAAGGATTGACCAATAGGCCCAATCTTACACAGTTCATTCCTTCCTCCTTCAGAATGGAAATGACATCTTTCTTCTTGCCTTGACGATTGCAGAAAGTCAATCCCTTGTTTGTCTGTTGGGTGAGGAAACTGACGTCGGCGCCAAAGACAAAGGTTTCTTCTGCGGCTTGACGGTCAAATGCAGGGTCACCCACCGTCAGCGGAGTTGCATAAATGTTGTCATAATCCACTTTGCCAAAGTTCTTGTTCTGAATTTTCCATTTGGGGAACACTTTCGTTTCAGAGGGCTTCAAAAAGATATTGGCGTTCTGGCTGTAACCCTTCAGGTGCCAATCCATCCATTTAAGGGCTACACGACCGAATTCTCCTCCTTGGGGATCCCAATACGTGCCGCCATGTCCAGCTGTTGACAGGTCTGCCCACACTACTGGTACTTTCGTGATGCTTCCGAAGTCTGACTTCGCATTGTTGTACGCCACATCATCAGGACCACCAGTCATGTAGATGAGAGGGCAATGCAGCTGTTTCAAGCTCTGAGGCGATGCACCACCCATAGACATACCGCCCATGCCGGCATTCATGATGAGCAGGGTCTTCATTTTGGTGTTGGCACAGTTGGCAATCGCCTGTGCACCACCACAAGAGTGTCCTGCTGCTGCCACATTGTTCACATCCACAGCCTTGTAGTAGTCGCTTGTTTTGAGTGACACCTGTTTCACCACCCAATTGATGGCTTCCTCTACCTGCTTTTCGTTTGAACCACCATCCTCGCGTTCATTGTCGTCCACTTTCATTTTACCGATAGCCACCACGAGATAACCATGCGATGCCATTTCGTTCAGCATACGCTCGTACCCCTTCGAGTTGTCAGAGCAAGCACCGTTGCACCAAATCAGCAGAGGAAGCAATCCCTCACGTCGAGCTGCGGCTTTCACATTGCGTGGACGGTACACGGTAAAGTTTTCCAGTGTCTTCTCTGTCACAATCACAGCTCGATAGTTGCCGGTGCCGCCATTATCAATCACCTTCTGGCGGATGATTTGGTCACTCACATAATCACTTTTGGCAGATTCCTGCGCCCAGCTCACCAGCCAGACAAACGTCATTGCTGCCATCAAGATAAATCGTTTCATATTGGTTAGGTTGTTTTTAAGATTGTTGATTTCTTTATACGTGATCGATTTTGCTACATAGTTACAAAAAAATGTTGTATAGTTAGGGAAAAAGTTCCACATAGTTATGAAATTCGTTTGATGTGCCTTTGACACCCCACGTAAATTAGCAGTAGTATGTTCATCATGAGGGCGTAGATGATGGCGGGGATGGCAATGGTTTCGTTGTTGAAGACAAGAGGGCTGCAAGCCACAGTGATGGCTTGTGCAGCATTCTGCATACCCACTTCGATCACGATGGTGCGACGTTCAGCTCCTGTCAGTCGGAAAATGAACGAAAGGAGGGAACCTCCACTCATGGCAAGGAGGATGAGTACTGTGATGCAGAGTCCAAGGGATGGGAATTCTTGTACAATGGTTTCTTTGTGTTGAATGAAAAACACGGTGGCGAGGAGAATGAGGGCTGGAAAAGCTGCACGTTTCAGCACGTTATGGATGCGCTGGGCGGCTGATGCCCATTTCATGCCTACTCCCAATCCAATGAGGATGGGTACAGCCATCAATACGATATTCTGCATCAAGAGATTGCCCACAGGGAGATGTACGTCGGCACCAGTACCAATGGAAGCGGTGCCCCAAGCCATGATGAGAGGTACTGTGAATAGGGTGATGATGGAACTGCATGCTGTCAGGGTGACAGAGAGTGCCACATCGCCTCGTGCCAACATGGAAAACACATTACTGGAACTGCCACCAGGACTGCATGCAATGAGCATGATGCCGAGAAAGAAGAAGGCTTCGAGGTGGAAAATGTACCCCACTACCCATGCAATGAGGGGTAGGAGGACGATTTGTCCAATGACTCCGGCCAAGACAGGCAGAGGGCGTTGGAGAATCAAGCGAAAATCGTGAGGACGCAGTGTGAGTCCGAGATCGAACATCAACAGCGTCAAAATGGGTAATACGATAAATATTGTATTCATAATCAATAACCTTTACTAATAACCACTAAATCATATCATAGGCAGACTTTCACCATTAATCTTACGATAAAGATCGAGAGCGAACACATCTGTCATGCCTGAGAGGTAGTCGAGTACTGCCATGATGCGTACATAAGTATCGGTGCTATCCACCTCATACTGAGAAGAAACGCGATCGAGTAGGAGGCTGCTATAGGCATGATGGGGATTCATCACGGCTTTGGTGAAAAGCTGGATGAGCGTGTAGATGATTTTATAACCAGCCAGTTCTGTGTCCACCACATCGCGACTGCGATAGATACGGCTCTTTGCCACTTTCACACAAGCTTGGTAAGCATCGTGAACAAGTGGGCAGGAATGGTCGATGAGGGAACCCTCGAAAGTGCCGTTGAGGATGGCATCTTCGTTCTCCACAAACACACGAACACACTCTTGCTCGAGAGCTCCGATGGCACATGAACGGAAGTAAACCACATTCTCGTTCTTGTCATCCACACCCTTGCTTCTTTCGATGGCGTGGGCACGCTTCTCTTCTGGCAAGAAACCTAACATCAAGTCGCGTGTCTCTTCGAACGAGAGAATCTTGAGTTTGTGAGCATCCTCAATATCCATGATCTCATAGCAGATGTCATCAGCCGCTTCCACCAAATAAGCTAATGGATGACGGAACCAACCCTCGCCTCTGCGACCCAATCCTAATTCTGTGGCAATACGATCGTAGATAGCCTTTTCCTGTGTGAAATAGCCGAATTTCTGCTTCACGGCTTCTGTGGCAGGATGGGGATATTTCACGATGCTGGAGAGGGTGGAGTAAGTGAGTACGAAACCACCTTCACGACGTCCCTTGAACTGGTGAGTAAGCAGACGGAAAGCATTGGCATTGCCATCGAAATGGGTGATGTCTGCCCATTGCTCAGGGGTGAGCTGATTCTTGTATTGGATGCCTTGGTCTTCCAAGAAATAGGAAGCGATGGCACGTTCGCCAGAGTGTCCGAAAGGTGGGTTGCCGAGGTCGTGAGCAAGACAGGCAGCCGAAACGATAGAGCCAATCTCGAGGATGTGAGTGTCTGCGAGTTCTGGTTTCCTGTCAATCAAGGCACGTGCCACATCATCACCCAAACTTCGCCCCACACTTGCCACTTCCAACGAGTGGGTCAGTCGGTTATGCACAAACACGCTGCCAGGCAGTGGAAACACTTGCGTCTTGTTCTGCAGTCGACGGAAGGGGGCAGAAAATATGAGACGGTCGTAATCGCGTCTGAATTCCGTGCGGTCATCCTTTTTGTTGATGTGCAAGTCTTCCTGCCCAAGTCGTTTATTAGAGATAAGTTGTTGCCAATTCACTTCTTTGAATGAAGAATTAAGAGTTAAGAATAAAGAGTTCGTAGTTCTTTGGTGCAAAGTTAGGAATTTTTCTGAAATCTTAACTCTTAATTCTCAATTCTTAATTGAAAAATCATTACCTTTGCACCAAAATTTGACGATTATGGAAGTGAAAATCATCAATAAGTCACATCACCCGCTGCCTGCGTATGCAACTCCTCTGTCAGCAGGTATGGATTTGCGTGCTAACCTTGACGAGCCCATCACGTTGGCACCTTTGGCACGTACATTGGTTCCTACAGGATTGTTTATGGCTTTGCCTGCTGGCTATGAGGCACAGGTGCGTCCACGTTCTGGTTTGGCGATTAAGAAGGGCATCACCGTCCTCAACACGCCTGGCACCATTGATGCGGATTATCGTGGTGAGGTATGTGTCATTCTGATCAATCTCTCCAGCGAACCTTTTGTCATCAACGATGGTGAACGCATTGCCCAGATGGTGATTGCCAAGCACGAGCAACCTGCTCTTGTAGAGGTGGAAGTGTTGGATGAGACAGAGCGTGGCGCTGGTGGTTTTGGACATAGCGGAGTGAAGTAAGACGCCATTTTACCAAGTACAATTTAGGCAGACGCGATGCGTAAGATAGTATTCCTTTTAGTTTTTAGCTTGTCGTTCATTGAGGGTTCGGCACAGTCAACCAAGTTCGACTACATCTTTCAGGAGGCTTTACGTCAGAAACTTGACAACAAGTATGACGCAGCCATCGACTTGTTTGACTATTGTCATCAGCTCAACCCTTCTTCTGGGGCAGTTCTGTATGAACTGTCCGAACTCTATCGTTATGCGAAGAACGACAGCCTTGCCATTCATGCCTTGGAGGATGCTTGTAGGCTTTACCCTAAGAACTATTGGTACAAAAACAGGCTCGTGACGCTCTATCTGGAGAGTCGTCGTACGGATGAGGCTTTGAAAACTGCGGAGGAAATGGCACGTCTCTTCCCTGAGAAGGAAGAGGTGCTGTGGATGTTGCATGATCTTTACGAAAGCAAGAATGACTACGCCAATATGGTGAAGGTGTTGGACAAGATAGAGGTGAAGGAAGGTAAAAGTGAAAAACTTTCGATGATGAAGTTCGGCCTCTTTGTGCAGATGAACGATGAGAAACGTGCCTTCGAAGAGATGGAGAAGTTGGCAGATGAATACCCCAACGACCTGCGTTATCAGGTGGTCATTGGCGACCTCTATCTCGATGCTGGCAAGAAAGAAGAGGCATTGAAGCAGTTCAAGTTGGTGGAGGAACAAGATCCTGCCAATGTGACGCTCTTGCTTTCGATGGCAAATTTCTACCACCAGGAAGGTAATACAAAGCTTTATCAGGAATACATCACCAAGTTGTTGACTCACAAGGATGTGGATGACGCCACTCGAATCAGGATGATGAGTGTGTTGGTGCATGAAGATTTGAATACAGCTGGCGACTCCACCCAGATATTATCTCTCTTTGACAAGGTGTTGCAGCAACCACAGGTACAGACAGATATCCTCGAACTGAAGGCACGTTATATGGTCACCAGGAAAATGCCGAAGGAAGAGATTAAGCCTGTGCTGTATCAGATGCTGGAGGTTGACTCTGAGAATGATTTTGCTCGTCGACTGCTGTTGATGGGTTATGCCGTTGAGAATAACGACACGAAAGAGGTGGTGAACATCTGCAAACCTGCTGTTGATTATATGAGCTCCGACCCTGTGTTTTACTTCTATTTGGGTCTTGCCTACTTCCAGCTTGAGGAAAAGCAGAAGGCCCTCGACGTGTTCAGGGGAGGATTGGAGCGTGTGGAGAACGCAGACAACGATACCAAGTTGCTGATTTGTGTGAACACGTATGCGATGATGGGCGACATCTATCACCAGCTTGGGCAGGATGACAAGGCTTTTCAGGCCTACGACTCCTGTCTCGTTTATAAAAAGAACGATCCTATAGTGCTCAACAACTACGCCTATTACCTCTCCCTCAAGAAGAAAGACCTCGATCGTGCTGAGGAGATGAGTCGTTTGTCCAATGAACTGGAACCAGACAATGCCACCTATCTCGACACCTACGCATGGGTGCTCTTCCAGCAAAAACGCTACGATGAAGCCAAGCAGTATATGGATAAGGTCGTGGAACTGATGGAGCGTGACGGCGAGGAAATGAGCGACGACATACTGGATCATATTAAACAAATCAACAAAAAAGCCAAGAAAAAATAGTTCTTGGGACTTGAAATACCGATAAGATATGAACAATAGATTTTACACTATTCGCTTTTCATTATTTACTTTTCTCTTATTGCTGATGTTGGCATCGTGCCATTCTTCCAAGAAAGCCACGAAAGATAAGAGCGACAAGACAAAGCCAACAACAACCATCACAACACCAACCACAACGACATCGTCCAATAAGCAAGACGCTGACCTCAACAAGGCGAAGATTGCTGTAGGAACTAACTTT
>Ga0265300_10000397_pt1 | contig 44658 bp, 38 predicted proteins | sample AusTroGonzalo_MG_FD_193482 | JGI IMG/M metagenome (GOLD analysis project Ga0265300, IMG submission 193482) | Bovine rumen microbial communities from tropical cattle in Woodstock, Queensland, Australia - Gonzalo_03 | ecosystem: Host-associated > Mammals > Digestive system > Stomach > Rumen ... | reverse complement strand
GTGACTCCAACAGGACTCAAACCTGTAACCTTTTGATCCGTAGTCAAATGCTCTATTCAATTGAGCTATGGAGCCGTTTGGAGGGTACTTGGCCACTCACTTATTTTTCTGCAACGTAGACTTTCTCGCGAATGCGGGCCTTCTTGCCGGTGAGGTCACGGAGGTAGAAGATACGTGCGCGACGCACTTTACCGTACTTGTTAACCTCAATGCTGTCAATGAACGGGGACTGGTAGGGGAAAATCCTTTCTACGCCCACGCCGCTGGCAATTTTACGGACGGTGAATGTTTTGGTGAAAGGATCCATGCCACTAATTTGGATCACTACACCGCGGAACTTCTGAAGACGCTCTTTATCACCTTCCTTGATTCTGTAGGTAACGGTGATGGTATCACCGGCCTTGAACTCCGGGTAGGAGGCAACTTTCTCATTCTGGAAAGCCTGCTCTGCAATTTTAATCAAATCCATAATTCTCTAATCCTTTATGCAACATTGTGGTTTGGCTCCTTACAAGAGGTTGCTTTGTTTTTGGGACTGCAAAGGTACATATTTTTTGCAAACAACCAAAACTTTTTACCAAAAATTAGAAAATATTCTTGACTTTGTCAAAGGTGGCTTTGTCTTCCCTGGTTAAATCCGGGGTAAAACTGGAACTGCTTCTTAGTTTTTCCAGCGCTTCTTTCTCCTGGCGGGATAGCTTGTGAGGCACCCAAACCTGGAATTTCACATATAAATCTCCTGTTCCCCGGCCATAACCCTGTACACTGGGAAGTCCCTTTCCGCGCAGTTTTACTACGGTACCCGATTGCGTACCGGGCTCTACCTTCACTTTATAACTACCGTCCAGGCAGGGCACAGATACTTCACAACCCAGCATGGCATCCATAACGGAAATGACCCGGGTATAGAACAAATTGTTTCCTTCCCTTTGCAGCTGCGGGTGCGGGGTCTCGTTAATAACAACCAGAAGATCTCCGTTGACACCGCCATGAGGAGCCGAATGACCTTCCCCGCGGATAGTGATTTGCATGCCGTCCTCTACGCCGGCAGGAATGCGAACCCGCACCATTTCCCGACGGCGCTCCAGCCCCGTTCCTCCGCATCTGTGGCAGGGGTTGCTGATTATCTTACCTTCCCCATGACACTGCGGGCAGGTGCCAATGGTATAGCCCACGCCGCCAAACAGGCCCCGGGTTTGCTGACGCACACGCCCCTGACCACCACAGGTTGGACAGGTTTTTATGTCGGCGTCACTCTTGGCGCCTTTACCGCCACAGTCTGGGCAGGGACGGGCACGCTCCAGTGATATCTCTTTTTCGCAGCCTTTTGCAATTTCTTCCAGCGTTAGCTTTACGCTGGTGCGGATATCCCGGCCACGAAGAACACGTTGCTGAGTATCCCCGCCGCCAAAACCACCGCCGAAGCCGCCGAAGTCGAAGCCGAAACTGCCGCCGAAGATATTACGGATAAATTCGTTGATGTCCATGCCGCCGAAGTCGAAGCCACCGGCGCCACCACCCATTTGCTCTCCGGCAAAGCCGAATTGGTCGTAGCGGGCACGCTTCTCCTGGTCGCTTAACACGGAATAGGCCTCCGAGGCTTCCTTGAAGTTTTCCTCGGCCGTTTTTTTCTCGGCGTCGGTGCCACTCACCCAGCGGTCTGGGTGCCACTTGAGCGCCAACTTGCGGTAGGCGGCTTTGATTTCTTCCGGTGTGGCTTTCTTGTCTACCCCCAGGACCTCGTAGTAATCTCTTTTGTTTGCCATAACTTATGCTCCTACAACTACTTTTGCATAGCGGAGAACTTTTCCGCCCAGGGTGTATCCGGTTTGAAGGACTTCTATCACTTTCCCCTTCTCATCTTCCGACGGAGCAGGGAAAGTGGTAACAGCCTCATGCAGTTCTGTATCGAAGGGCTGGCCTTTTGCCTCTATGCGCTCCAGGCCTTTGCTCTTAAGATAGGCCGACAATTTGCCGAAAATCATTTGCGTGCCCTCTTTGGCCGCTGCGCTGTCTTCGCTCTTTTCCAGCGCATCCAGCGCAATTTCGCAATCGTCCAGAATGGGAAGGAGCCCCTTGATGGTATCGGCGGCGGCCGAAGAAACCAGCGAGAGTTTTTCTTCTGCCGTGCGACGCCGGAAGGTGTCAAATTCGGCCATCAGGCGCAGATAGTCGGTTTTGGCTTCTTCCAGTTGCTCGTTCAGGCCCTCTATGCGGGCTTCCAGCGCGGCCAGCTTTTTACTGTCCGGGACTTCTCCCTTGGTGTTATTCTTTTTTTCTGCCATGATTGTCATCGTTAACGGCTCCTTCCCTATCAAAATACCTGCCAAGGGGCCCTGCCCTGCCATTCTGTCAGTCCCGAATGGTTACATACACATGGCACAGCACCTGAGGGTGCCACTCTTCCGGGAAGGAATCCGGTGCCGGTTCCACTTCGGGGCCCTGTGTAATTCGCGGAAAGCCGAGCAGCCTTTGCACTTTCCCAGGCAGCATTTTCCCTTGGTTCTCAAGGTTTTCTAAGCGGTGAACATAGCGGCGGTACCTGAAGTTGGGTATTTCTATTAGGAAATCCATCACCTCCCGGTTGGCCTTTTGGGCGTTACAGGAGGGGCAGGAGCATACCTTGTTTTCATAATGGTTCTCCCCTCCTTTGGAGAGAGGAATTATATGGTCTACCGCCATATCTTGAGGCGACACAGCATGACCGCAATAGATGCAGTGGCCGGCGGCTTCTTCCCAAAGCCTCTTGCGTTGTTTTTCTTTGGTTTTCATAGATTAAATGTTTAAAGGATTAGAGTGGAAATAAGGGATGCCCTGGCCCCGGAACAGTTCTTCTGCGGTGGACATGGGGAGATAGAAACCTTCCTCTCCCGTTTGGACCCAAATATCGAAGGCCACTACCGGCACATCTTTCCCGGCACGCCAGATACCCAGTACGCTAATGCAGGTAAGGGCTGGCAGCCGGCTTTCCAGCAGGGCGTAGATGTTACAAAGACCCGCCCTATAAAAGGGAGGCCAGGTGGGGCATTCCTCTGCCAGCGGCAGACCGTCCACATGCAGCTGAAGGCCGTCACAGATAAGGTGAACATGTTCCTCGCGGGGAGCAGTTGTTGCGTTGCGTAATGTTTTCATAGCATCTTTTTTTTTTCGCAAGATACAGCCTTCCCTCCCCACTTTCCGCATTTTGGCAAGGCTTGCCAGAATTTGGTTTTTTCATAAGTTTTACAGGGTTGCCCAAATCAAAAGAAAACGTTAACTTTGGGTCCAGATTGAAACCATAACACAAAACTATGAAACCCCTGATAGAATGTGTTCCCAACTATAGTGAAGGCCGGGATAAAAGCGTGATTGACGCCATTGTTGCCGCCATTAGCGCCGTAGAAGGCGTTACCGTCCTGGACGTGGATGCAGGAGAAGCCACCAACCGTACGGTGGTCACGTTTGTAGGCAGCCCGGAGCCCGTATGCGAAGCCGCCTTCCAGGGCGCCCGAAAAGCCCAGGAACTCATTGACATGCGCCGCCATCACGGTGCCCACCCTCGCAGCGGCGCCACCGACGTCCTCCCCCTCATCCCCGTATCCGGCATCACGCTGGAAGAATGTGCCCACCTGGCCCGCAATCTGGCTAAAAGAATGTGGGAAGAGCTGGACATCCCCTGCTACTGCTACGAAGCCGCCGCCCTGAAGCCCGAGCGCAAGAATCTGGCCGTGTGCCGGGAAGGCGAATACGAGGCCCTGCCGGAAAAAATGGCCGACGAAAAGCGCAAACCAGACTTCGGCGGCGCTTGGGACGAGGTAGCCCAGAAAGCCGGCGCATCCAATGTAGGAGCCAGGGGCTTTCTTGTAGCCGTTAACTTTAACCTGAACACCACAAGCACCCGCCGCGCCATGGCCGTAGCTTTTGACGTGCGCGAGAAAGGACGTAAGAATCCTAACGGCGAGGGCTGGATACCCGGCACCCTCAAAGCCACCAAAGCTATTGGCTGGTATATAGACGAATACGGCATTGCGCAGGTGTCCATGAACATCACCGACATAGACACCACCCCCCTGCACATAGCCTACGAAGAAGTGAGCCGCGCCGCTGCGGCACGCGGGCTAAAAGTAACCGGGGCCGAGATAGTGGGCCTGGTACCCAAGCGTGTGCTCCTGGAAGCCGGCCGATTCTATCTTGAGAAGCAACAGCGCTCCCTGGGCATCAGCGAGCAGGAAATTGTAAAAATTGCCGTCAAATCCATGTCCCTGGATGACCTTAAGCCCTTCCAGCCCAAGGAAAAAGTGATCGAGTATCTGATGGCCGATGAGAAAAAGGGCCTGGCCCAGATGAGCGTGGAAGCCTTCACGCGGGAAACCGCCAGCGAAAGCGCGGCGCCCGGCGGCGGCTCCGTATCGGCTTGCATGGGCGCCTTTGCCGCAGCCCTCGCCACCATGGTAGCCAACTTGAGCGCCCATAAACGTGGCTGGGACGCCCACTGGAAAGAATTCTCGGACGTGGCCGAAGAGGGGCAGAAGCTGGTGGACGAGCTACTGCTGCTCATCGACGAAGACACCGCCGCCTTCAACCGCATTATGGACGCCCTGGGATTGCCCAAGGGTACGGAGGAAGAAAAAGCGGCCCGGTCTGCAGCACTGGAAGAAGCCACTCTCTATGCCGCCCAGGTACCGCTGCGCACCATGGAAGCCAGTCTCAAAGCCCTTCCCCTGGCCCTGCAAATGGCCACTTCCGGCAATCCGGCATCGGCCTCCGACGCCGGTGTAGCCGCCCTTGCCGCCGTGGCCGCCATCAAAGGCGCCCGCCTAAACGTGCGCATCAACGCCGCCGGCCTCAAGGACAAAGCCCCTGCCATGCCCCTGCTGGAAAGGGCCGATGCCATAGTGGACCAGGCCCTGTCTCTCGAGGCACAGGTCATGAAATCGCTGGAATCCCATGGCATTTAACCAGCTCATTACCACCACGTTAGCACAGCGGACGGGTAGTAAAATCACACCCGTCAGGTGTGCTAACGCACTCATTATCAACCGCATAAGCGCCACGCAACAATGACCTTTCAAGAAGAAATACTTGCCGGCATACCCGTCAACACCCTTCCGGAAGCCAAGCCCTACGACAAAGAGATGAACCACGCCCCCAGGCGCAAGGACATTCTCACGCCCGAGGAGAAGGAACTGGCACTGAAAAACGCATTACGGTACTTCCCAAAAGAGCTGCACGAAGCCCTGGCGCCAGAGTTTGCCCAGGAGCTCAGGACCTATGGGCGCATCTATATGTATAGGTATCGGCCTTCCTATAAGATATATGCCCGGCCGATAGACGAATACCCGGCAAAATCCAAACAGGCAGCAGCCATCATGGCCATGATCCAGAACAACCTGGACGAAAGAGTGGCCCAGCATCCGCATGAGCTCATTATCTACGGCGGCAACGGTGCCATTTTCCAGAACTGGGCCCAGTACCGGCTCACCCTGCAGTACCTGGCCACCATGACCGACGAGCAAACGCTGGTAATGTACTCCGGTCATCCGCTGGGCCTGTTTCCCAGCCACAAGGACGCCCCGCGTGTAATTGTTACCAACGGCATGGTGGTTCCCAACTACTCCAAGCCCGACGACTGGGAGCGCCTGAACGCCCTGGGCGTGAGCCAGTACGGCCAGATGACCGCCGGCAGCTACATGTACATTGGCCCCCAGGGCATTGTGCACGGCACCACCATCACCGTGATGAACGCCGGCAGAAAGGTGCTCTCAAGCGCGCCCCAGCACTGCACGCCGGGGGCGAACAAGAATGCCCCCGAAGCGCAGCACCGCGAATCGCTGAATGGCCTGCTCTTCGTGACCGCGGGCCTGGGCGGAATGTCGGGCGCGCAGCCCAAAGCCGGCAACATTGCGGGAGTGGTGAGCGTAACGGCCGAGATTAACCCCAAGGCCGCCGAAAAACGGCACCAGCAGGGTTGGGTAGACGAGCTTCACACAGACCTCACAGAACTGATCAACCGCATTAGGAAGGCCGTGGCCGCCAAAGAAGTGGTTTCCCTGGCCTATGTGGGCAATGTAGTGGACCTGTGGGAACGCCTGGCCGAAGAAGAGATCCATGTGGACCTGGGCAGCGACCAGACTTCCCTTCACAACCCCTGGGCCGGCGGCTACTACCCCGTGGGCTACAGCCTGGAGGAGAGTAAACGCCTCATGGCCGAAAAACCGGAAGCATTCAAGCAGGCCGTCCAGGCCTCCTTACGCCGCCAGGTAACCGCCATCAACCGCCTTGCCCAAAAAGGCATGTACTTCTTTGATTACGGGAACGCCTTCCTCCTGGAAAGCTCCCGCGCCGGTGCCGACGTGCTAAGGAAAGACGGCAGCTTCCGCTATCCCTCCTACGTGCAGGACATCATGGGCCCCCTGTATTTCGACTACGGATTCGGCCCCTTCCGCTGGGTGTGCATGAGCGAAAAGCCGGAAGACCTGGCCAAAACAGATGCCCTGGCCGTAAAAGTCCTTACCGAAATGGCCGAAAAAGCCCCCGCAGAAATTGCCGGCCAAATGCGGGACAACATCCACTGGATCCAGGAAGCCGGCCGAAATAACCTGGTGGTGGGTTCCCAGGCCCGCATCCTGTACGCCGACTGCGAAGGCCGCACCAAGATAGCCCTGGCCTTCAACGAGGCCATTCGAAAGGGTGAAATCACCGCCCCTGTAGTCCTGGGCCGCGACCATCACGATGTTTCCGGCACCGACTCCCCTTTCCGCGAAACTTCCAACATCTACGACGGCAGCCGCTTCACCGCCGATATGGCTGTGCAAAACGTCATCGGCGACGGTTTCCGCGGCGCCACCTGGGTCTCCATCCACAACGGCGGCGGCGTGGGCTGGGGAGAAGTGATCAACGGCGGATTCGGCATGGTCATTGACGGAAGCGAAGAAAGCGCCCGGCACATTCGGGAAATGCTCTTTTGGGACGTAAACAACGGCATTGCCCGCCGAAGCTGGGCCCGTAACGCCCCCGCCCGCTTTGCCATAGAGCGCGAAATGGCCCGCACCCGGGGCCTTCGCGTCACCCTTCCCCACTTAGCCGACGATAACTTAATTCGAAAAGCGTTAAATCAATAGTATGCATACTATTTCAAACGATCATCTTTCGCTGGAACGAGTGAAAGAAATCATAGACAACCACGAAAAACTCACGCTGTCGCAGGAGTCCGTGTCGGCCATCGTCAAGTGCCGCGAATACCTGGACCGCAAGATGGAAGACCTGGACCGGCCGCTTTACGGCATTACCACCGGCTTTGGTTCCCTGTATAATGTTACCATCCCCAAAGAAGACCTTTCGCAGCTGCAGCACAATCTGGTGATGTCGCACGCCTGCGGCACCGGAGAAACCGTAAGGCCGGGCATCGTGAAACTGATGCTGCTCCTCAAGGTCCAGAACCTGTCCTACGGACATTCCGGCGCCCAGCTGGCCACCGTACAGCGCCTGGTAGACATGTTCAACCAGGATGTGCTTCCGGTGGTGTACCAGCAGGGATCGCTGGGCGCATCCGGAGACCTGGCTCCCCTGGCCCATCTGTCCCTGCCGCTTATCGGCATGGGTGAAGTGCTGTACAAAGGACAGCGCAGGCCGTCGGCCGATGTGTGGAAAGAACTGGGCTGGGAGCCCATCAAGCTCCAGAGCAAGGAGGGCCTGGCCCTGCTCAACGGAACGCAGTTCATGAGCGCCCACGCCATCTGGTGCATCCTCAAGAGCATGCGCCTGAGCCGCTGGGCCGACCTCATTGGTGCCATGTCACTGGATGCCTATGATGGCCGTATTGAGCCTTTCCTCCCCCTCACCCACCAGTTAAGACCGCACACAGGACAGATTCTCACAGGGGAAAAATTCATGGAAGTACTGGAGGGCAGCGAACTCATTCGTCGGAACAAAGTACACGTACAGGATCCCTACAGCTTCCGCTGCATCCCGCAGGTGCACGGTGCCGTGAAGGACAACATCCTGTATGTGAAGTCCGTGATAGAAAACGAGATTAACTCGGCCACCGACAATCCCAACATCTTCCCCGACGAAGACATGGTTATTTCGGCCGGGAACTTCCACGGCGAGCCCATTGCCATTCCCATGGACTCCCTGGCCATTGCCATGAGCGAACTGGCCAGCATTTCCGAGCGCCGCACTTTCCAGCTCATTGACGGCGTAAGGGGCCTGCCCAAGTACCTGGTGGCATCGCCGGGGCTCAACAGCGGCTTTATGATTCCCCAGTACACCGCCGCCAGCATCGTTTCCCAGAACAAGGGGCTTTGCTGGCCCGCCTCATGCGACTCCATTCCCTCGTCCCAAGGCCAGGAAGACCATGTTTCCATGGGCTCCAACAGCGCCACCAAACTGGTACGTATTGTGGATAACGTAGAAACCGTATTGGCCATTGAGCTCATGAACGCCGCGCAGGCCCTGGAGTTCCGGCGGCCACTGAAGAGTTCCCCCAAACTGGAGACCATCTTTGCCGATTTCAGAAAAGAAGTCCCTTTTGTAGACACCGACACCTACATGCATCCGCTCATCGAAAAGTCTGTTCAATTCATTAGAAATGAGCATTATTTATAACATAGGCGTGCTGGCGGGCATCCAGCCTGAAGGCGTCCTTCGCGTGGAGGGCGCCGCGCAAGGGAAGACGGGGATTCTGGAGCATGCCTGGCTAAGGATAGAGGACGGGCGCATTGCCGATTTTGGAACAGGAGATGTAAAAGGCGACATAGACGCGCAGGGGGGCATGGTGATGCCCGGCTTTTGCGACAGCCACACGCATGTGGTCTATGCCGGAAGCCGTGACGGGGAGTTCCTGGACAAAATCGAAGGGCTCTCCTATGAAGAGATTGCCGCCCGCGGCGGGGGCATTCTCAATTCGGCCGACCTGCTTAACAAAACTTCCGAGGAAGCGCTGCTTGAGCAGTCCATGGCAAGGGTGCAGGAGATGATGAAAAAAGGCACTGTAGCTATGGAAATCAAAAGCGGCTACGGACTGTGCCCAGAAGGCGAGATGAAGATGCTGCGGGTCATTCACCGCATTAAGGAAACCGTTCCTGCAGCAGTAAAAACCACTTTTCTGGGGGCGCACGCCGTGGGCCGGGGCTATTCACAAGAGTCCTACGTACAGGCCGTCATCGACCTAATTCCCCAGGCTGCCGAATTTGCCGATTTCATTGACGTCTTCTGCGACGAAGGCTTCTTCTCGGTGGAAGACACAGACCGCATACTCACGGCCGCCCAGCACCTCCTTACGCCAAAGATCCACGCCAACGAGCTGGCCGTAAGCGGCGGCGTGCAGGTGGGCGTGAAGCACCAGGCCCTTTCCGTAGACCATCTTGAGCGCACCACAGACGCCGAAATTGAATCCCTCAAGGGAACCTGGACCATGCCCACCATGCTTCCCGGCTCATCCTTCTTCCTGGGGCTTCCCTTTGGCAAGGCAAAAGACTTTATCAAGGCGGGCCTTGGAGTGGCCCTTGCCAGCGACTACAATCCCGGTTCCTCCCCTTCCGGAGACATGCGCTTTGTGATGGCACAGGGCTGTATCAAGATGCGTCTTACCCCGGTAGAAGCGTTTAACGCCGTCACCCTAAACAGCGCCTATGCCATGGGAGTAAGCAGCGAATACGGCTCTGTTACCCGCGGCAAGAAAGCGGCCCTTATCCTCACAGAGCCAGGCTGGGACCTCACTAAACTGGCCTACCAGTATCAAACACCCTATATAAGAAGCGTATTTTTTTAAACTAAACGCCTCCTTCCATGAAAGTTAAGTTTTGGTTATCGCTACTTCTTCTTGGCCTTTGCGCCGGAGCCATGGCTCAGGTGCAGGTGGGGGTCCAGATACCCCCACAGGAAACGGAGAAAAAGCCGTCACTTCTTAAGAGGATGGATACCAAAATGTATAAGAGCCAGCATGGCGCCAAGGTCGATACCTCCTATATCCACATTCCGGAGGAGCGCTGGACGCTGAAGACCACCACCAATTTTTCGTGGGGCACACTGGGCATCGTACACCTGGCCGACAAAGAAGGATACCGGGCCGCCCTGCGCTCCGACCCCACTATTTCACAGGGCTTTTCCGTAGCCTGGAGATGGCTGGAGGTAGGATTCTCTGTGAACCCGTCCTGGTTTATCCCCCGTCTCAAGAATAAAGACCAGGCCTACTCCATTTCTGTTTTCGGGAACAAATTTGGGCTCACAGCCACTTTCCGGTCTCACAGCTCTTTTCAGGGATCGGTGCTGCATCTGCCCGACTCTACCACTACCATTATTCCCCGCAGCAATGACATTTATGACTTAACCGGGGATTTTGACGCCTATTACGTCTTTCGGGGAGATAAATTCTCCTTCCCCGCCGCCGGTAACATGATGCAGGTTCAGAAGCGCAGCGCGGGCAGTGCCATTCTGGGCCTTTCCATCCGCAATGGATACACACAGTATTATGTACCTGGCACCATCAACGCAACAGACGTGAAGGTGATTACCAATATTCTTGCTGTTGGCGGCGGCTATGCCCATAACTTCGTAACCCCGCATCACTGGCTATTCCATGTATCGGCCCTTGCCAATCTGTCCCTTCTAAGCTTTAATCAAATTCAGAATAATACGGGGAAATACCAGATGACCGAAAGCTTCCCCGACTGGGTGGCCAACTTGCAGTTTACGGCCCTCCACTGGAGCGGGCGGTGGTTTTACGGTTTCAACGCCTCTGTTCGCGGAGCCGTCTACGGACTTCAGGAGAAGATGGAATTCTACAACGCATACACGCGCGGCTACTTCATCGTTGGTTGCCGGCTATAGCGTCCACAAAAAAACAAGCACCTGCTCATTTGCAAGTGCTTGATTTTCATTTTGTCTGGATGACTGGACTTGAACCAGCGACCTCCTGGTCCCTAACCAGGTGCGCTACCAACTGCGCTACATCCAGAAGATTGGATCGCAAATTTACGGCATTTTTCTCAAATTACAAAATTATTAATAACAAAAATTGTATCTTTGCGGGCACAATGGGAATCTACAGAAATATTGCCCCGGACGAGTTCCAGGATATTGCCAGCCGTATCTTGCTGGAGGACAATCATATCCTCATCTTTAACAAACACACCGGAGAGATTGTTCAGGGCGATAAAACCGGCGATGAACCCCTTAGCGAAACCCTCAAAGCCTTCATCGCACAGCGCGACGGAAAACCCGGCCAGGTGTTCATGGGCGTTCCCCACCGCCTGGACCGCCCGGTGAGCGGCATCGTGCTTTTTGCCAAAACATCCAAAGCCCTGGAACGCCTGAACGAGATGCTCCGTAACGGAGATATTCACAAAACCTATTGGGCACTTACCGCAGGCAAACCTCCCAGGGAAAGCGACACCCTTACCCACTTTCTCACGCGCAACGAGGCTCAGAACAAGTCCTACGTATCCAAAACCGGCAAGGAGGCCCGTCTCAAATACACGCTCATTCAAACCACAGAGCGCTATTATTTGCTGGAAGTACAGCTGTACACCGGCCGGCACCATCAAATTCGCTGCCAGCTTGCCCATATAGGCTGTCCCATCAAAGGAGATCTCAAATACGGCGCCAAGCGCTCCAACCCCGACGGCGGCATTTGCCTCCTGGCCCGCCATATACAGCTTGTCCACCCCGTCAAGAAGACGCAGGTGGACATTACCGCCCCTGTTCCAGAGAGTTGGAAGGGAATTCAAGGATAGCGCTCGCCGCGGGCCTGCGGTTTCAGTGTTTTACAGGGGTGTCGGTGTACTTTTTTCGCAGGCGGGCACACCAGTGGCTGGGAGGCTCTCCCATTACCCTGGAAAAGCTTTGAAAAAAGCTTGTGGATGAATGGAAGCCCGAGAGCAGGGCCAGTTGCGTTACCTTCAGGCTCATGTTGTCGCGAAACAATTCCATGGCATACATGACCCGGTAGTAATTCACATACTGCCTAAAATTTCGCCCAGAGTATCGGTTGATGGTCCGGCTTAAGTACGCTTTGTTGGTATATACGGCATTGGCCAGGTCCTGAAGCGTAAAAGAATCTACCAGAAAAGGCTTGTGCTCGGTCATATACCGGCAACACCTGTCGTACAGATACTGATCGATCGCCGTCATTTCGGGAGATGCAAGCGGCATATTCTCCGCTGGCAAAGCCCGCTCGTCAAGAGCGGTTTGAAGGTCGGCTTCTTTCCGGCGCAGCAGCAAGTACAGGTAAACGCCCGCACCGGCAACTGCCACACAGAGAAAAGCCAGAATTAGCAAAAGCAGATTCATGGTTTTTTGAGGGCAGGCACAGCGGAGAGCGCATCCTCTTTATTTCAATGAACGCTATTTCTTAATGGTATCGAAACCTTTCCCGTACACGCCGTTCACGCTACTCACGGAAAGGAAAGCTTTGTCGTCTATCTGTTTAATATACCTCAGCAGCAGGTTAAGGTCTGTCTTACGGGTGAGTACCATGAGCACTTTGGTGTCCTGCTTGGTGTACCAGCCCTTACCGTCCAGCACGGTTACCCCGCGATGCAGGTCGGCGGTAATGGAATCGGCAATCTTGTCGTAGTGCTTGGAAAGGATGAACAGCTGCACGCTTTGCTGGGAGCCGGAGATGTACAAATCCAGCACGTTGCTATTCACCGTAACCAGAATAAGGCCATAGAGCACCGTGGTCACTTTCTCGGCGAAGGGCATCAGGTGCGCCAGCGGCTTTCCGTCGGCGCCCAGCACGGCCTCTCCGGTTACGGGATCCAGGTCGGCTACATAGGACGGGACCACCAGCGAGGAGCAAATAATGATGAAATCCATGAACAGGATCACCTTCCCGGGCGAAACATTGTGATATTTGGTCCAGATGAGTGCAATGATATCGGTGCCGCCGGTACTGCCGCCGTTGGAAATGCTCATGCCGATGCCAATGCCCGCCATAACGCCGCCCATGAGCACGCTCATGAGCTTGCCGTTGTCCAGGGCAAGCGTTTTAATAATTTCGGGGGGAATGAGCCCCGGAAGGAAGCGCAGCGCCACCGATGCCAGCAGGATGGCATAGATGGTTTTGGCGCCGAAGCCCATGCCCAGAATAAAAAAGGCTGCGGCAATGAGGATGGCGTTCAAAACAAAATAGGTGTAACCCATTTGAATAGCGCCGTCGGTGGCATACTGGATCATGGAGCTGATACCCGACACTCCCCCGCCAATGAGGTTGTTGGGAATGAGGAAGAGCGACCATGCCGTTACGTAAATGAGGATTCCCAGCGTTACCAGGAGCCACTCCTTGATTACGGTAAAGAGGTTTTTCTTGAGGATGGGCATAATGAACTATTTTTTCTTCTTTTTGGCCAGTCCGGTTTTCATTTGCTCGAACCCTTCTCCAAACACGTTGTTGGTGGGAATAACGGTGACAAATGCCTTGGGATCTATTTCTTTCACGGCTTTGGTAAGCGCCGGCAGTTCTGTCTTGCGCAGCACCACCAGCAGTACATTACGGTCTTCCTTGGTGTACCAGCCTATGGTTTTGAGGGCCGTCACGCCCCTTTCCATAGAGGTATTGATGTAGTCGCCGATGCGGGCATACTGATTGGAAAAAATGAGGATCTGCACGGCCGAGTCCCTACCCAGCATAATGAGGTCCAGCACGTAGGCGCACACGCCCATGGTGATATAACCATAAACCACGTCGGTGAAACAATGGCCGGGGACAAAGATAAGGAGCGAAATGACGATAAAGTCGGCGTACAGATAAAAACGGCCGATGGTGATGGGCCAGAACTTGTTCACGATGAGCGCCAGAATATCTGTGCCGCCGGTGCTGCCGCCGTGCATGATAATGAGCGCCAGGCCGATAGCCTCCAGCAGACCGCCGATGATGGGCACCAGCACGCCGTCGCCGACATACAGGATTTCTCCCTGGACCGACCACAGGCAGCGCATGCTTTCGCTGCCCAAAAGCCGGAACAAGGCCGTGGACAGCAGGATGGCATAAATGGTCCTGATGCCAAAACCCTGCCCCAGGATGAACCAGGCCAGCACCAGCAGTAGTACGTTAATGCCAAAATACCATACATCCACCGAAACGCCTGTAACCATGGACAGCAGGGCCGACGCACCGGTGAGGCCGCCGTCTATCATGTTATTGGGCAGCAGGAAACTTTGCCAGGCCATGACAAACAGCACCACCCCCACCGTGATAACCAGATAGTCGTAGAATCCGGTCCAGAATTTCTTTCCGTTCATACTATTTTACCACTACGTTCACAATGCGACCGGGCACCACAATCACTTTCACAATATGCTGGTCCCCTACATAGGAGGGCGTCTTTTCATGGGCACGTACCATGGCCTCTACCTGAGCGGGAGTGGCTGACGCGGGTGCATCCAGGAAGAAACGGGTTTTCCCGTTGAAGGAAACGGGATAATTCACGCTGTTATCGGCCGCCAGGGCTGCATCGTACTCGGGGAAGGAGGCATACACTACCGAATCCTGATGCCCCAGCTGGTGCCACAGTTCCTCGGCGATATGCGGGGCGAAGGGGCTCAGGAGCACAGTAAGGGGCTCCAGGATGGCCCGTTTGGAGCAGTTTCCAAGCTCGTTCAGGGCAATCATGAAGGCCGATATGGTGGTGTTGTAGGAGAAGTGCTCTATATCTTCCTGCTCCTTGCCGATGAGCTTGTGCAGGGCCTTGAGTTCCTCTTTGGTGGGCTCACTGTCTGTGACCAGCCAGGTGTCGCGGTCCCAGAACAGGCGCCAGAAACGCTTGAGGAAGCGGTTCACGCCGTCAATTCCCTTGGTGTCCCAGGGCTTGGCCTGCTCGATGGGGCCCAGGAACATCTCGTACAGACGAAGGGTGTCGGCGCCGTAGGTGTCGCAAATCTTGTCCGGGTTCACCACATTATACATGCTCTTGGACATCTTTTCAATGGCCCAGCCGCAAATGTACTCTCCGTTTTCCAGCACAAACTGGGCATCTTTATAGTCTGGGCGCCAGGCGCGGAAGGCTTCCATATCCAGTTTGTCGTTGTACACGATATTCACGTCTACGTGCACCGGAATGGTCTGGTACTCATCCTTGAGGCCGGCCGATACGAAGGTGTTGGTTCCGGGAATCATGTACACAAAGTTGGAACGGCCCTGAATCATGCCCTGGTTGATGAGTTTTTGGAAAGGCTCCTGCTCGCACACATAACCCAGGTCGCAGAGGAACTTGTTCCAGAAGCGGCTGTAAATGAGGTGGCCGGTAGCGTGCTCCGTGCCTCCCACATACAGGTCTACGCTTCTCCAGTAGGCGTTGGCCTCCTGGCTCACCAGTTCCTGGCTATTGTGCGGATCCATGTAGCGCAGATAGTATGCGCTGGAGCCCGCAAAGCCGGGCATGGTACTGGTTTCCAGCGGATAACCTTTGTAGGTCCAGTCCTTTGCACGTGCCAGGGGCGGCTGACCGTCCTCTGTGGGCTTGTACTGGTCTATTTCCGGCAGCGTGAGCGGAAGATCCTCGAAGGGAACCGGGGTGGCAATACCATCCTTGTAGTAAATGGGGAAAGGTTCGCCCCAGTAACGCTGACGGGAGAAAATGGCATCCCTGATACGATAATTGACCTTGCGGTGGCCAATGCCGTGCTTTTCTACGTAGTCGATGGCGGCGGGAATGGCCTCCTTTACACTGAGCCCGTTCAGGAAGCCGCTGTTAACCATGATGCCCTCTTTGGCGTCCAGGCTTTGCTCGCTCACGTCGGCCCCTTCAATGAGGGGGATGATGGGCAGGCCGAACTTTTTGGCAAAGGCATAGTCGCGGCTGTCGTGCGCCGGAACGGCCATGATGGCGCCGGTGCCGTAACCGGCCAGCACATATTCTGAAATCCAGACCGGCACTTTATCTCCGGTGAGGGGATTAATACCATAGGAGCCGCTGAAAACGCCCGTGACAGCTTTCCCGGCCATGCGCTCCCGCTCGGTTTTCTTCTTCACCTGCTCAAGATAGGCCGTCACCTCTGATTTCTGGGCGGACGAAGTGAGCTTGGGCACCCATTCGCTCTCCGGGGCCAGCACCATGAAGGTAACCCCGAATACAGTGTCGGCGCGGGTGGTAAAGATGGTTACATCGTGCTGGGTGGCGTCGCATTCCACTTTAAAGCGTATTTCGGCGCCTTCGCTGCGGCCAATCCAGTTGCGCTGCATTTCCTTAAGGGAATCGGTCCAGTCCAGAGAATCCAGAGAGTCCAGCAGGCGTCCGGCATAGGCGCTCACACGCAGCTGCCACTGGGTCATTTTTTTCTGGAACACCGGATGGCCGCCACGCTCGCTGAAACCGTCTTTCACTTCGTCGTTGGCCAGCACCGTTCCCAGGGCCGGGCACCAGTTCACGGTGCTTTCGCCCTGATAGGCAATGCGGTAGCGCATAAGGGTATCGGCCTTCTCCTTGGGGGTGAAAGCCTGCCACTCCTGTGCCGAAAATGCCGGTCCTTCGCTGCAGGCAGCGTTTACGGCTGCGCTCCCGCCCTTTTCAAAAGCGGCTACCAGTTCCTCAATGGGGCGCGCTTTTTCCATGTCTTTGTTATACCAGGAGCCAAACATCTTGAGGAAGGCCCACTGGGTCCATTTGTAGTAGCTGGGGTCACTGGTGCGGAAGCTGCGGTCCCAGTCGAAGGAGAAGCCTATGCGGTCCAGCTGGCTGCGGTAACGCGCCACGTTCTCATGGGTGGTTTTTTCCGGGTGCTGACCGGTTTGGATGGCATATTGCTCGGCCGGAAGGCCAAAGGCGTCGTAGCCCATGGGGTGCAGAACATTGAAGCCCTTGAGGCGTTTGTAGCGGGCAAAGATGTCGCTGGCAATGTATCCCAGCGGATGGCCCACATGCAAGCCCGCGCCGCTGGGGTACGGGAACATATCCAGCACGTAATATTTGGGTTTGGCTGCGTTGGGGCTGGCTTTATAGGTTTGCTGCTGCGCCCACCACTGCTGCCATTTTTTCTCAATCTCCGAAAAATTGTAATCCATATCTTATTTCACTGTTTTTCCGTTAATGCCAAACTTTCCCTTGCTTTTCTCCAGTTTGAAGTCTATTGCTACGGTAACGGCCACCTTCACCTTTTTGCCGTGATGACGGCCTGGACGCCACTTGGGTGATGCCTGCACCACCCTAAGGGCTTCGCTGTCCAGGGACTCATGAACGCCCCGCGATACTTTTACATCCTGCACCTTTCCGTTTTCATCTACTATGAAACTTACCAGCACCCGTCCCTGGATGCCGTTCTCTACGGCGTAAGCGGGATACTTCAGGTAGGGATACACCCATCGCTCCAGGAAAGAGAGCGGGTCTGGCGAGTTAAGGAACATGGGCTTAACATCTACGTCGGCGAAAGCATATACGCCCGCCGGACGCTGGTCCTGCGCAGCCGCCTGGCTATTGCGGAAAAGCGGTTTGGGGCCCGTGCATAGCTGCTGGGCAAACTGATACAGGTATTCAAGTTCCTTTTCCATGCCTTCATAGTCCAGGATGTTCCACTGGTCCCGGCCTGTTCCATGCTCCGGGTAGCGGCCGGTAGTGAACAGGATGGAGGGAATCTCTTTTTCATAGAAAACTATATGGTCCCCGGGATAGGGTTCCTGGGTAACCACCGTGGCCTGGATGGGCAGAAGGCTGCCCTGCAGGCTTTGCACAAGGGTATTAAGGTCTGGGTTGGAGGCGGTGTAGGCCAAAAGGCCGCTGCTGCCCGGCAAGCCCAGCATGTCCAGGTTTACCATGGCGTCTATTTTCCCGGCATCGGCCGCGAAGGAACGGTTTAGGAAATACCACGCTCCGGAGAAGGATTCCAGGGAGCCGCCGAACGCCACAAAAAGGACGCTTCGCTTCAATAGCCCGCGGGAAAGGGACAGTTTGCCGGCCAGTTCCAGCAGGAGGGCCAGCCCCGATGCATTGCCGTTGGCCCCGTAGTAAATGCGCTGCAGGGGTTCTCCGTCTACCACCAGGGTGTCTGTGCCCAGATTGTCCAGGCGGGCGCCCACCACAATATAATGCTCCCTTAATACAGGGTCGCTGCCCTGAAGGAAGCCCGTCACATTGCAGGAGTGAAGGGTATCGGCCCCATGGGAAATACCAAAGTCATTTCCGGTGGGAAGTATGTCCAGACCCACTTCTTGGAATTTTTCCCGCACATACGCGGCGGCCATCTTCTCCCCTTCACTGCCGGCCTTGCGGCCTTCCAGCGCCGCCGATGCCAGATAACCCACGTGCTCCTTAAAGGCTCTCACGGCCTCTGAGTCGTTTAAGTCTTCGGGGGTGGTGCGATATTGGGCATGCAGGCCGATGCACAGCAGCAGGGCGGCCCAGGCAAAAAGACAGCGTTTCATCATTTATTCACAAGAATCCATCCTTCTTTGGGACAAAACTCCGTTCCACGGATTTGCCTGAGGTTTTTTAACGTTTGATCCAGGCTGTTGGAGGGGCAAATGGCCACCACGGTTACGCCACTGCGGTATTTCACCTGCGTGGCAGGATAACCGGCCGCCTCACACTGCTGCACCTTGCGCTGGGCATAGGCTTCGGTGCGGAATGCGCCTACTCCTATATAATACATAGCCTCCAGCTGGGGGTTGTCGGCGGCGCTTTCCTTCACGGGAGACAGCAGGGTGCCTTTGGACTGGGTGAGGGAATCCAGCAGATAGCGCTCCAGCGCGGCCAGGGAATCGGCCATTTGCTGCTGAACCCGCTTCATGGAATCCAGGCGGGCCTGGTGACGGGCCTGCTGCTCCTGCAATTGCTCCTGGTGCATTTGCTCCAACTGGGCGCTTGTGGGCCGACCGGCCACCATGCGAATGAAATCACAGCTGCAGGTGAGGGTTGCCGCCACGGCGAGAGCCAGTATGAGGGTCTTTTTCATAGTCCTTCTTCCTTATCTTGCAAAAATACGCTTTTTTCCAAAATGAAGCCAAATAAAATGCGTATATTTGTGCTGTATGAAGAAAACCATTCGTCTGGAAGCCATCGACCCCATTGAAATCTATGGCGTGGGGAACAAAATCTTAATGGAGTTCTGCTCCTACTTCCCGCATCTTAAGGTAACGGCCCGTGGCAACGAGCTCATGCTGGAAGGCCACGAAAGTGACATATCGGCCTTCAACATCCATTTTGCCCAGCTCCTGGAGCGCAGGCAGCACAAAAGGAACCTCACCGCCTACGACGTAGAAGACATTTTCACCGGCGCAGGCGCCCCAGACCGGTTTTCCCTAACAGGAGACGCCACCATTGTGCATGGCACCGACGGAAAACCCATCCGCGCCCGCAACAAAACCCAGCAGGCGCTCATCAAAGCCTACTGTGAGAACGACCTTGTATTTGCCGTGGGCCCCGCCGGCACCGGTAAAACCTACATGGCCATAGCCCTGGCCGTGCGGGCGCTCAAGAACCGGGAAATCAAGCGCATCATCCTCACCCGCCCCGCCGTAGAAGCCGGCGAGCGCCTGGGCTTTCTCCCGGGAGACCTCAAAGACAAACTGGACCCCTACCTCCAGCCCCTGTACGATGCCCTCTCAGACATGATTCCGTCTAAAAAACTGCAGGAGTTCATGGCCGACGGCACCATCCAGATTGCTCCGCTGGCCTATATGCGCGGCCGCACGCTGGACAAAGCCTGTGTAATCCTGGACGAAGCCCAGAACACCAACCTGGGCCAGCTCAAAATGTTCCTCACCCGTATGGGCACCAGCGCCAAATTCATTGTTACCGGAGACGCCACCCAGATAGACCTTCCTCACCCCGGAGATTCCGGCCTTCTGCAGGGCATCCGCCTCCTGGAAGGAATCAAGGGCATTTCCACCATCCGCTTCACCAGCGAAGACATTGTGCGTCACCCGCTGGTTACCAAAATCGTAAAAGCCTTCGACCGGAAAGCGGCCGAAGGCAGTAATCCTAATAAGGAAGCGTAATTACTTTACGGTGAGCAGGTATTCGGTGGAAATGCCGCCAAATTCCTCCAGCACCATACGCGTTAGAATGCCGTCTTTGCGGTAGTCCAGTTCCAGCCCCGAATATCCCTTGGGCATGGGCTTTTTTACCTTGATAACCACGTGCTTGCCCCCGTTTTTACCGGCCGACACTTCGCAGGTAGCATCCATCTCCCTGGCAATGTCCTCGTATTTTCCGGAAAGGCTGTTAATGAGGGCGTTACGCTGCTGGGCTATGGTTTTATTGGTGCGGGAATCTACGTCCAGGGCCGTTCCCCGCATGTCCAGGCGCACAAAGGGACCATCTATCACAAAGAAATCGCCTTCTGGCTGGGTATAGTTCATAGCCAGCTGGTCTGGCATGGTAAAGACTATCTCTCCCTGGCTCTTGATAACCTTTTTGGCCGCTTTTAGGGTTTTGGCCTGGGTAAAAGTGCCCGTGAACGACTGTGCGCCGGCCGTAAGAGCTGCCAGCAGCAAAAGGAGGCTTAAGACTTGCTTTTTCATGGCGGCAAAGTTAAGAAAAAAATGCTACATTTGTAGCAATTATGCAGTTACAAGTATCCGATCAGTTAAACAACGTCATTAAATACGCGCGGGAAGAAGCCATGCGCACAGGCAGTTACGGGATTGGCCCAGACCATTTGTTCCTGGGCATTATCCGTCACGAGGAAAACACCGCCTTCAAAGCCCTGCAAAGCCTGGGGGTAGAACCCTCAGAGCTTAAAGCCTTCATCGACCAGCGCATCTTCACCGGCGAGACCATCCCCTACGACCAAATAGACCACATTAACTTCTCCCGTCAGGCGCAAAACGTGCTAAGCATCACCGTCATGGAAGCGGCACGGCTCAAAGCCGGCGTGGCCGAGCCCCATCACCTGCTGCTGGCCCTGTGCCGCACCACAGAAAGCTACGGACAGGTGTACCTGCGCTCCCACGGTATAGACTACGGACGGCTGCTCTCCTACATGGAAGACGAAGGCCTGCTGCAAAGCGCCGCCTCGTCGCAGCCGGATCCCCGCCCTGCCCAGGGCCCCGAAGAAGAGCCGGAAGAAGACAAAAAACTGGACATCGAAGAATTTGCCTTTGACCTTACGGCCGCCGCAAGGGAAGGAAAACTGGACCCCGTGGTGGGCCGCGACACCGAGATTTCACGCGTGATCGAAATCCTGGGGCGCCGCAAGAAGAACAACCCCATGCTCATCGGCGAGCCCGGCGTGGGAAAATCGGCCATTGTAGAGGGCATCGCGCAGCATATTGCCACCGGGGACATTTCGGCCGCGCTGGCCAAAAAGCGCATCCTGTCGCTGGATATTGCCTCGGTGGTAGCCGGCACCAAATACCGCGGAGACTTTGAAAAGCGCCTCAAAACCATTATCAAGGAAGCCAGCGAGAACCCAGACATCATCCTTTTTATAGACGAGTTCCACACCATTGTGGGCGCCGGAGGGGCGTCGGGCAGCCTGGATGCCGCCAACATGCTAAAACCGGCTCTCGCACGCGGGGAATTCCAGTGCATAGGGGCCACTACCCTGGACGAATTCACTAAGATTGTAGAGAAAGATGGTGCCCTGGACCGCCGCTTCCAAAAGATTGTGGTGGAGCCAACAGACGTTGTCCAGTCCATCGAAATCCTAAAAAACCTGCAACCCCGCTACGAGGAATTCCACGGCATTACCTACACCCCGCAGGCCATAGAGGCCGCCGTGCGCCTGACAGAGCGCTATATCACCGACAAATCCCTGCCCGACAAAGCCATAGACGCCCTGGACGAAGCCGGTTCCATGGTGCGCCTGTCCCTTACCAAGAAACGCTCGCGGCCCCAGGTGGTAGACGCCGAAGACATTGCAACGGTAGTATCCAAAATGACGGGCATTCCCGTGAATAAAGTGGCCGAAAGCGAAGGGAACCGCATAGTGAAAATGAAGCAGCGCCTCAAGGAGCGCATCATTGGCCAGGACCAGGCCGTAGAAACCGTGGTGCGCGCCATCCAGCGGGGCCGGGCGGGCCTGAAAGACCCCAACCGTCCCATTGGCACCTTCCTGTTTTTCGGCCCCACCGGCGTGGGTAAAACGCAACTGGCCAGGTCCCTTGCCGAATACCTTTTTGACAGCGAGGAAAACATGGTGCGCATAGACATGAGCGAATACATGGAGAAATTCAGCGTGAGCCGTCTCATTGGAGCGCCCCCGGGATATGTGGGTTACGATGAAGGCGGCCAGCTCTCCGAGCGTGTGCGCCGCAAGCCCTACTGCGTGGTGCTGCTGGACGAGATAGAGAAAGCCCACCCAGACATCTTTAACCTGCTCCTGCAGGTAATGGACGAAGGCCGCCTAACAGACAGCAACGGCCGCACCGTGGACTTTAAGAATACCATTGTTATTATGACCTCCAACGTGGGCAGCCGCGAGATGGAGGAATACGGAAACGGAATTGGCTTTGCCACAGCGGGAAAAAGCGTAGCCGCCGACCGCCGCAGCGTAGTGGAAAAAGCCGTGAAGAAGGCATTCCCGCCAGAATTTATCAACCGCGTGGATGCCCAGGTATACTTTAACTCCCTGGACAAGGAAGCTATAGAGCGAATTATAGATATTGAACTGAAGGACCTGCGTGCCCGCGCGCTGGAGGCCGGTTACAAACTGGTGATTACCCCCGCGGCCAAGCGTTTTATCGCCGATGCAGGCTACGACCCCGCCTATGGCGCCCGCCCGCTCAAACGGGCCGTCATGCGTTACGTGGAAGACCCTGTTTCCGAGTTCATCATTGGAGACCGCATGCTCTCTTCCCGGAAAAAAGACAGTCCCCGGCAGGTGCGCACCCTGCGGCTGGGCCTGAGCCCCGACAGAGAGTCCACCCTGGTAGAACTGAAAGCCGATTAGAGAGCCAGGGCGTCCTCCATTTCAAGGCCCAGGTCCTGGATCATATCCTGCAAAGCCTGGAACGAAGTGGAAGAAGAGATCATGCCTCCCAGAGCATCGATATTGAATTCTGTGTTTCTCATGGCGCTTGTTCTTTTAAGTTTCTGATGCAAAGGTACGGCCACCTTGCGCCAAACCGTTGCCCAATATAAAAATTATGAAAAAATTTTTGTTCTTTCTGCTCCTTTTTCTGCCGGCCCTCCAGGCTTCGGCCCAAACTCAGTCCCTGAACCCGGAGACCTACCTGTTTGCCAGCAAGGATACCTGCTCGCTGTACATGGACGTGTACCGTCCTGCGCCTGGGGCTCCCACCACCTACGAAGGCCTGCCCAAGCCCACGGTCATTTATGTATTCGGTGGCGGCTTCGTTACCGGGGAACGCGACGGCGAATTCCTTCGCAAGTGGTTCAAACGCCTCACCGACAACGGCTACGGCGTAGTTTCCATCGACTACAGGCTGGGCATGAAGGGGTACAGAATGGGCAAAGGACTTTCCGGCGCCTACAAAGCCAGCGACCAGTTCTCCTTCTCGCAGCAGCTGGGCGTGGAAGATCTCTTTTCGGCCATTTCCTTCATGGCGGCCAACGCCGAAGAGCTGGGCATCGACACGGGCAACCTGGTGGTTTCGGGCAGCAGCGCCGGCGCCATCATTTCCCTGGCGGCCGAATACGAGATTGTGAACGGTCGCACCGGAACGCTCCCGGAAGGCTTCAACTTTAAAGGCGTGATGTCCTTTGCCGGGGGCATCATCAGCACCAGTGGCGCCCCGGAGTATAAGCAGGCGCCCTGCCCCACCCTCCTGCTGCACGGGACGGCCGACCAGGCTGTTGCCTACAAGAAATACGGAGCCGTGGGACGCGGCCTGTGGGGCAGCGATTTCCTGGCGGCCCAATGGGAAAAGAAAGGCTTCGGCGGCTGGTGCATCTATCGCTTTAAAGACCGCTCTCACAGCGTGGCAGCCTATATGGACTATCTTTGGGACATCGAGCAGGCCTTCCTGGAAAAGAACGTCATTCAAGGCAATACCCGCACCATCGACGCCCTGGTAGACGACCCTTCTCTCCCCGACTGGTTCAACATAGGACTGGACGACATTTACCGCAAATAAATAATCGGTTTTCGCGCGCGCGGGCGTTGTATATCCCATTTCTTTTTCTTATCTTTGTATGTTTATATGACAGATAGGAAAAATGGATAACAACGAAGAAAAAGACATGCTCGAGCAGCCCCAGTCTACAGGTTACATCGAGCAAGTAGAAATAGACCACGAAATGCGCACGGCCTACATCGACTACTCGATGTCGGTCATTGTGTCCCGTGCCCTCCCAGATGCCCGGGACGGCCTTAAACCGGTGCAGCGCCGCGTGCTGTTCGGCATGGACAACATGGGCCTCAGCTATGGCGGGCAAACCAAAAAGAGCGCCCGTATCGTGGGTGAAGTCATGGGTAAGTACCACCCGCACGGAGACTCCAGCGTGTACGACGCCATGGTGCGCCTGGGCCAGGAATGGAACCAGCGCTATCCGCTGGTAAAAGGTCAGGGTAACTTTGGTTCCGTAGACGGGGACTCCCCCGCCGCCATGCGTTACACAGAGGCCAAGCTCCAAAGGATGGCCGACGATGTTATGGGAGACATGGACAAGGACACCGTAGATATGTCCCTGAACTTCGACGACACCCTGGAAGAACCCACCGTGCTGCCCACCAAGGCCCCCCTGCTGCTCCTTAACGGTGCGTCCGGCATTGCCGTAGGTATGGCCACCAACATGGCTCCCCACAACCTGGGAGAATGCTGCGACGCCATCTGCGCCTACATAGACAACCCGGAGATTACCACCGACGAACTCATGCAGTACATCAAAGGCCCGGATTTCCCCACCGGCGGCATTGTCATGGGTAAAAGCGGCATCAAGGAAGCCTACGAAACCGGCCGCGGCCGTGTGGTCATCCGCTCCAAGACAGAAATAGAGGTAGACGATCATGGCCGCGAAACCATTGTGGTAACGGAAATCCCGTACATGGTAAACAAGCGGGAAATGATTGAAAAGATTGCCCAGCTCTCCGAAGAAAAGAAGGTAGAGGGCATCTCCTACATCAACGACGAAAGCTCCCGCGGCGAAACCCGCGTCATTATCCGCCTCAAGCAGGGCACCAACTCGGGCGTAGTCCTTAACATGCTGTTCAAGTACAGCCCGCTGCAGTCCAGTTTCTCCTTCAACAATGTGGCCCTGGTCAAGGGGCGCCCCCGCACCCTTTCCCTCAAAGAAATCATCGGCCAATTTGTAGAATTCCGCCACGAGGTAGTGGTGCGCCGCACCAAGTTCGAACTGGACAAAGCCCAAAAGCGCGCCCACATCCTGGAAGGCCTCCTCAAGGCCATGGACCTCATAGACGAGATTGTGCACGTCATTCGCTACGAAGCCGGCAGCATAGACGAAGCCCGTCAAATTCTGGTAGACCGTTACCAGTTCACAGATGTTCAGGCGGCTGCCATCGTAGAAATGCGTCTGCGTCAGCTGGTGGGCTTGGAGCGCGAAAAACTGCAGAACGAATACGACGAGCTCATGCGCTTCATCGAGCGTTGCCAGCAAATCCTTTCCAGCGTGGAAGAGCAGCTCAAGGTGGTGAAGGACGAAACCATGGACCTGAAGGCCCGCTACGGAGACCCCCGTCGCACGGAAATCACCATGGCCGAAGACGAATTTAACCCGGAAGACTTCTACGCCGACGAAGACCAGGTTATTACCATCTCTCACCTGGGCTACATCAAGCGCACCGCCCTCACGGAATTCCGCACCCAGAACCGTGGCGGCGTGGGTATGAAGGGCAGCGCCACCCGCGACGAAGACTTCATAGAGCACATCTACATTGCCAACACCCACAGCACCATGCTCCTGTTCACCCAGAAAGGCAAGTGCTACTGGCTCAAGGTCTATGAAATCCCGGAAGGCAACCGCACCTCAAAGGGCCGCGCCATCCAGAATATCCTCATGATAGACCCCGACGACAGCGTTCGCGCATACCTCAATGTTAAAACGCTCAAAGACGAGGAATTCATCAATAACAATTACATCATGATGGTCACCCGTAAGGGCGTGGTCAAGAAGACTTCCCTGGAAGCCTACTCCCGTCCCCGCACCAACGGCGTAAATGCCATCAACATCCGCGAAGACGACGAACTGCTGGAGGCCATCCTCACCAACGGCCGCTGCAACATCATGATTGCCGCCAACGGAGGCCGCTGCGTGCACTTCGACGAAACCCAGGCCCGTGCCATGGGCCGCACCTCCACCGGCGTGCGTGGCATCAATCTTGATGAAGGAGACTTCGTGATTGGCGTAGTATGCATGGACCTGGAGGCCCCGGACGCCGCACAGCACCAGGTGCTGGCCGTCTCCGAAAATGGTTTCGGCAAACGCTCAGACCCGGCCGACTACCGTCAAACCGCCCGTGGCGCCAAGGGTGTAAGAACCCTCAACATCACGGAAAAAACCGGCAAACTGGTTGCTATTAAGAATGTAACCGACGAAGACGACCTCATGATCATCTGCCGCTCGGGAATGACCATCCGAATGCCGGTCAATACCATCCGTGTTGCCGGACGTGCCACTCAGGGCGTAAAGCTCATTAATATCAGGGAAGGAGACTCCATTGCCGCCGTATCCGTTGTAGCCCACAACGAAGAAGAAGAGACTGCGGCCGCAGAAGAAACTCCCGCAACAGAAGTATAAACCATCTAATGAATATCACTATGAAAAAGATTTTGTTCGCTCTTGCACTGGCCTGCACCCTGCAGGTTGCCTATGCCCAAAAGCCGGACGCCGAAATGCAGAAGGCCGTTGAAAAGGCCCTTGCAGCCTCCCAAGACGCCAAGAAAGCCGCCAAGCCTGCCACCTGGATGAATCTGGGTAAAGCCTACTTAACGGCCTACACCAATCCCATGACCAACGTCACCACCGGTATCGACAAAGCCACCTTTACCATGATGTTCCAGGAGAAACCTTCCGCCGTGAGCCAGGTCACCCTGGATGGCCAGCCCTTCGAGAAACAAAGCTTCTCCAGCATTGACGTTTACTTCAATGCCGCCGGTCAGCTGGCCTTCGTAGACGTTACCCATCCTTCTGTTCCCGGAGACCTTCTTGGAGAGGCCGCCAAAGCCTATTCCAAAGCCTACGAACTGGGCGGTAAGGACAAAGACATAGACCCCAAGCTGCAGGAGATTGCCCAAAACTATTACAACGACGCCTTCACCGCCTATTCCCTGGGCAACATGGCCAAGGCCAGCGAACTGTTCAAGGGAGCCGCCGATGTTTCCGCCATGCCTCCCTGCTCGGCGCGCAACGACGACGCCGCCTACAACTGCGCCTTTACGGCCAAGGAAACCGGCAATTTTGACCGCGCCGAAGAATACTACAACCTTTGCCTTAGCAACGGCTACACCTCGGAAGGCAACGTGTATGCTTCCCTGTCAGAGTGCGCCCTTGCCAAGGCCGACACCCTGGCCGCCAAGAACTACCTGGCCACCGGCCTCACCGCCTTCCCGGACAACGGCGCCATCCTCACCAACCTCATTAACCTGTACCTTACCACCAAGGAAGATCCCAAGAAGATTGTAAATCTCCTGGACGAAGCCAAGAAGGCCATGCCCGACAATGCCTCCCTGTATTACGTAGAAGGCAATATCCTGGCGGGCATCAAAGATTTCGACGGTGCCCTGGCCGCCTACGAAAAAGCCCTGTCAATTGCCCCCAACTACGACTTCGCCTACTATGGCATTGGCAATATCGCCCTTAAGAAAGGAGAAGATCTGGTAGAGGAAATGAACGCCCTGGATGTTCGCGAATGGAAGAAATACGACGCCATGCAGGCCCAGCTCGTAGAGATTTACATCTCGGCCATAGAGCCCTTCGAGAAATGCTACGAGGTTAGCCAGATTCCGGAGGTAAAAGCCGCCGCCGCCGATTACCTGAAGCGCCTAAACTTCCAGCTGCGCAACCAGGATCCCAAGTATCAGGCCGCCTATGAAAAATGGGAAGCTGTTGTGGGACAGCAGTAAAAAGCAAATAGTCAGCATAAAAAATTCCCCGCCTTTTGAGAGCGGGGAATTTTTTATAGCGTGCTCATTCGGTCTAGTGCAAGTTCTACCAGTTTGCGAATGGCAGGTTTGTAGTCTGGGTTGGAGCTCTTTAGATAGCGGTTGGCAATGATGCAGCACACGGTGGTGGCGTTGTGCCCCAAATGGGCGGCCAGGCCTGCCAGCGGGGAGCTTTCCATCTCGAAGTTGGTAATGCGGTAGTCTTCGCCGGAGTCTGAGAAGCGGAATGACTCTATGTCTTCCAGCATATGGGGCATGGCCAGCGGAACACGGACCACACGTCCCTGAGGGCCATAAAAGCCACAGGCCGATATGGTAACGCCCTTCACGGTAACATCCTTAAGGAGGTTAATCATCTTGGGCGAAGCCTTCACAAAATACGGGGAAGACAGGTAAGGGTTCCAGTTCATGTGCTTCTTGAAGGCTTCCTCTATGGCGGGAATGGTTACTTTTTCCCGGTTGCCATACCAGTTCATGACGCCGTCGAAGCCCACGCTGATGTGCGCCAACACGTAACTGCCCAGGGGGATATCGGCGTGCAGAGCGCCGGAGGTGCCGATGCGCAGGATATTGAGCGCCTTGTGCACGGGCTTTACCTCCCTGGTTTTAAAATCTACATTGGCCAGGGCATCCAATTCCGTCATCACAATATCTATGTTGTCGGGGCCGATACCGTGGGAAATGGCCGTGATGCGCTTCCCGTTGCGTTTACCGGTAATGGATACAAATTCGCGGGATTCGTGACGGAATTCTATATCTGTGAGATATTCGCCTATCATGTCTACGCGGGCAGGGTCTCCCACCATGATTACATTGTCGGCCAATTCTTCGGGTTTCAGGTGAATGTGAAATACGGAGCCGTCGCTGTTGATAATGAGTTCGGATTCTGGAATTCTCATGGTATTACGTGGTTTCTAAAAAACAAAAATAAGCAATTGTGCGCAAAAAAGCAAGGGACCTCTACAGCAGGCCGATGCCTTCGGCCTTCATTTCCTCCAGCGCCTGCGCGTGCCCCGAAGCATTCACCCAGGCAAGGCAGTCTTTGAGCACAATAACCTTAAAGCCGGCTTTGAGTAAATCTTCGGCGGTATTGCGCACACAGTATTCGGTGGCAATTCCACACACAAGAACGGTTTTGATTTCCATGAGCGACAGCACTTCCCCCAGCGACTGGCCTGCGGGATTGCGGCCCTCGAAACCGCTGTACTGCTCCAGCGCCTGGTCTTCGCCTTTGTAAAAGCAAAGATCCGGCTCTGCATAAGGAGCCAGGCTTTCGTGAATGGCCGCCCCGCGGGTTCCCTGCACGCAATGCGGGGGCCAGGGACCGCCCTGAGCGGCAAAGGAAGAATGGTCTGCGGGATGATGGTCCCTTACAAACAGGATGGGAAGATCCTTTTTCTCAATGTACTCCTGGGTGCGAGTTACCGCTTCCTGGGCCCCTTCGCAGGCCAGCGAACCATCTATAAAGTCGTAGAGCATGTCTACCACCACCAGTGCAGCGTCTTTCATAGGTTGTTAGATTTCAAAGGTTTCAATATCTTTTACCAGCTTGCCGATGATGGACATCTTGCAGTCGTACAGGGCGTCGGAGATATCGACTTTATAATAATGTGGGTTAATGAGCCGGCGCTCGGCCGGAGAGAAATGGTGCAGATTGTCTTTATAGAAAATCTTCTTTTCCTGCAGGGTGTGCACCGGGGCCACGCGCACGCCGGCGGCTATGGCCTGATGCTGCAACGGGCGGGCTTCGTAGGCGCCTTCTTCAAAAGTTTTGTACTTATAGGAGTCGTACTCGTCCCGAACGGTGACGGTTTTACCGTGCTGAAGGGCCAGGTCCAGGGCGTCTCCCCTGAGGCAAGTGACATCGGCCTTGAAGGCATAGCCGTCAATGGCATTTCCTTTTACGCTGTCCTGGACCGATATGCGCCAGGTAATTTGGAAGCCGGGATTGATGAGCTTGATTTTGTCTTCCGAGCGCTTGAGTACGGGCTGCCCGTCTATCTGGACCAGCTTGTACACATTGCCAAAGCATGGGGCCGCTTTGGAGGTGGCAATGGCGTCGCCCACACCGTAGCTGTCGATACGGGCGCCCTGACGCTCCAGATCTGTGATAAGATATTCGTCCAGCCCGTTGGTGGCGAAGATCTTACACCCCGTGAGCCCATGCTCGTCCAGGATGCGGCGCACTTCCTGGGATAGATAGGCCAGGTCTCCGCTGTCCAGCCTTATGCCATAACCGGGGGCGTAGTTATTGTCTATTCCGTTCTCTCTGAAGGAACGAATGGCATTCTTGATGCCGCACCTAAGGGTATCGTAGGTGTCGATGAGCAGAATGAGGTTCTCCCCTTTATGGGTGCGAATGTAGTCGCAAAAGGCCAGATGCTCCCCTTCTACCGTTGAGCCATAGGAGGTAATGTAACTGTGGGCCATGGTTCCCGTGGAGGGGACGCCGTTGAAGGCGCCTGTGAGAATATTGGAAGAACTGGCGCAGCCGGCAATTTGGGCGGCTTTACCCCCATACACGGCCGCCCAGGGGCCATGGGCCCGGCGGGAGCCGAACTCGCTCACGGGTTTGTCTGTGGAGCGGCACACGCGGGAAGCCTTGGTGGCCACGGCCATCTGGTGATTGAGGATGCACAGCATGGGCGTTTCCAGCACTTGGGCCTGTACCAGCGGGGCCACCACCGTTACAATGGGCTGGTTGGGAAAAGCAATTTCCCCTTCCCGCATGCAATAAAGGTCTCCGGTGAAGCGCATGGAGGCAAGGTAATGACGAAATGCTTTATAGGCGTCTCCCGGAAGGAATTTCTCATAGAACTCTTCCGGCTCCGTGCCCAGCGCCTGCACCATTTGAATCACTTCCTCGGTGCCGCTTACAACGGCCCAGTTGTTATTTTCCGGGGCTTTTCGGTAAAAAAGATTGAAAACGGCTACCTGTTCCTGCTTGCCGCAGTCCAGATACGACTTTCCCATGGTATACTGGTACTTGTCCGACACATAAGCGTTGTTAATAACATTCATTGCCTGCTTGTTTTGGCTTCGCGCGCGCGAAAGTTCAATCACAAAATTACGAAAAAAACGAGAATTATTCACTACCTTTGCCGCTCATGCTCCATAGGACAGGTCATATCGCACATTTTTTAGTACGCTACCGCATAGTTCTCTTTGCGGTAATGGCCCTTCTCACCGTCACTTGCGCCCTCATGGTTCCCCACGTGAACATTAACACGGACATGACGCGCTACCTTCCCGACGACTCCCCCATGAAGCAGGGACTGGACCTGCTGGAACAGCAGCTGCCCCACATGAAAGACCAGATGCAGGAATTTGGAAGCACCTTGTTCTCAGATGCATCGGATATCATGCCCAAAGACCTTCCCAGGACCATAGGAACTGGGGTGGCCATGGTCTTTCTGGTGCTGCTGGTCATGAGTTCGTCTGTGATGGAAGTACTGCTGTTCCTTATTACCGTTGGCTTTGCCGTTATCATAAACATGGGCTCCAACGCGCTGCTGGACAGTGTTTCCATGATGACCAACACCATTACGGCGGTGCTCCAGATGGTGCTGTCAATGGACTACTCCATTATTCTGATGAACCGCTACAAGCAGGAAAAGGCCAAAGGGCTGCTCCCTGTCCAGGCCATGGAAGGGGCCATTGACGGGGCGGCGGGGTCCATCTTCAGCAGCGCCTTCACCACAATAGTGAGCCTGCTCATGCTGTGCTTCATCAAGCTCAAGATTGGGGCCGATTTAGGGGTAGTGCTGGCCAAGGGCGTGTCCCTTTCCCTCATTTGTAATTTCACAGTCCTGCCCGCCCTTATCATCTGGGCCGACAAAGGCGTGGAGCGCACCAAAAAGAAGGTTCCGGTTTTACCGGCCGCCCGCCTGGCCGCCTTTGAGCTGCGCTTTCGCTACGTTCTCACCGTGGTATTCCTGGTAGCCTTTGCCGGTTTTGCCTACCTGCAACGGCGCACGCCCCTCACCTTCGCCCCGCAGTGGGAAAGCAACGCCATCGATGCCCGCTCCAGCGAAAACGCCATGCTGCTGCTCTATTCCAACGCCGACGAATCCCGCATTCCCACCCTATTGGAAAGCATCGGCGCCGACTCACTCATGCGGAGCTACGTGAGTTATCCCACCCTGGCCCTGCAGCCCCGCACCATAGAAGAGCTGGAGCAAATGGCCGAGCAACTGGGCGGGGACGCTTCGGCAGCCCTTCCGGCCGATATGCTTCGGCTGGTGTACTATGCCCAAACGCACCCGCAGCGAACAGAAAAGTTCAGCGTGAGCGAGTTGCAGCAGTCGGTGGAGGCGCTCCGTGAAAAAGGGCTGGTGCCGGAGGGAATGGATCCGGAGGCGCTGGCCAAAAAGCTTTTGGAAGAAGAGCCCGCCGAAGCGGACGCTCCTATGGAGGAGGACCCCGTAACGGCGGAAGTAGTGGTAGAGGAGAAGAAAGAGGACACGCCGGAGCCTGCCGTTCAAGATCCGGTGCAGGAGGAAGCGGTGGTAGTGGAACCGGCACGTGACAGCACGGCCCTTACCTACGAGCATGTTACCACGCCCGTCACGGCCCAGGTAATGGCCGATGCCACCGGAATGGATGCCCGGCACATTGCCATGGTGTACCGCATGGCCGGCCGAAAGGGCGGCAGCATGTCGGCCCTCGAATTTGTGCACTATGTGCAGGATCATATCCTTAGCAAACGCAGTTATGCCGCCATGGTGCCCCAGGACATGAAAGACAGGCTGGCCCAGAGTGTGGTACAGATAGATTCCATTGTGGCCGCCGGCCCCGTTGTTCCCGCCGATACGCTGCTTGTGGCCAGCGCCGCCGATACCAGCACCTATTCGGCCTCTACAGACAGCCTGCATATAGTTGCATCGGCTCCGGTGGAAATGCCTGCTCCCGTTGTCCAGGCGCCCCCCACGCCCCAGGAGATTCTTATGGAGATGGCCCTTAGCGGCCGCCGGTTCCCTGCCACCCGCATGCAACGGGCGCTTTCCAGGGCGGGCATTCCCGTTACCAGGGATCAGATGGACCTGATGTATCTTTTTACAGCCGCTCAGAAGCAATACGATCCCCAGACCGCGATAGCCCCCGAGTCGCTACTCAACTATGTGGCCGATACCCTCCTTGTCTCCCCTTCCCTGGCCGCCATGGTGCCGGACAGCACGCGCCAGCAGGTTCTTCAGGCACGGGAACAGTTACTGAGCGGGGTGGGACAGCTGTGCGGCCCCCAGTATTCGGCCGCGGCGGTATTATCGGCCTACGATATTGAATCGGACGCCACGTTTTCTTTCATCGAAAGGCTACATGCCATGGCCGGGAGCGCCCTGCCGCACACGCATGCCTGGATAGGAGAATCCATTATGTACAAAGAGCTCAAGGACGGTTTCCCGCGGGAGCTGCTCCTGCTCACTATCCTAACGGTGCTGTCCATCTTCCTCATTGTGGCTTCTACCTTCCGTTCGGTGGTAGTACCCATTCCGCTGGTGATGACCATCCTTACCGGCGTGTATGCCAACATCTGGGCCAGCGGGCTGGGCGGCCAAACCCTGTATTATCTGTCCTACCTCATTATTCAGGGAATTCTCATGGGCGCCACCATCGATTATTCCATCCTGTTCACGTCCTATTACCTTAAGGCGCGTGGCACCCTTGAAAAAGAAGGAGCGCTGCAGGCCGCATACCGCGGCTCTTCGCACTCCATTTTAACCTCGGGGCTCATTCTTAGCATTGTCCCCTTTGTTATGTCGGCCATTTTGTCGGACCCCATGATTGCCGGAATCCTCAAAAGCCTGGCCATTGGCTCCTTCTGCGTCCTGCTGCTTATTCTGTTTCTGCTGCCAGGCGTGCTGGCCGCCATGGATCCGCTGCTCAAAAAAAGGCAGGGTTAGTCCAGGTCGTCGGGGTCTGTAACGGCAGCGCCGGTTCCCATAAGATAGGCTTTCATGAACTGGTTCAGGTCTCCGTCCAGGACGCCCTGCGTGTCGGCGGTACTTACCCCCGTTCGCAGGTCTTTTACCAGTTTATAGGGGTGCAGCACGTAGTTGCGAATTTGGGAACCCCACTCGATGCGTTTTTTCTGTCCTTCCAGTTCGGCCTGTTTTTCCTGGCGTTTTTTTAGTTCAATGTCGTACAGGCGGGATTTCAGGATGAGGAGGGCGCGCTGGCGGTTATCCTGCTGGCTGCGGGTTTCGGTGTTTTCTACCATTATGCCCGAGGGCAGATGCCGCACGCGAACGCCGGTTTCTACCTTGTTCACATTCTGGCCGCCGTGGCCGCCGCTGCGGAAGGTATCCCACTCAAGGTCTCCGGGATTGATCTCTATATTAATGGTATCGTCTACCAGCGGGTACACGAACACGCTGGAGAAGGTGGTCTGGCGCTTGCCCTGGGCATTGAACGGGGATATGCGCACCAGGCGGTGCACTCCGTTTTCGGCCTTTAGGTAGCCGTAGGCGTAATCCCCTTCCACTTCTATGGTGCAACTCTTAATGCCGGCTTCCTCGCCTTCTAACAGGGAGGTGACGGTCATTTTATAGCCGTTGCGCTCCCCCCAGCGCAGATACATGCGCATGAGCATGGCGCTCCAGTCGTTGGCTTCGGTGCCGCCGGCCCCCGAATTGATGGTGAGTACGGCGCCCAGATTGTCTCCCTCCCCGCCAAGCATATTGCGCAGCTCCAGCGCCTCCACGGCTTCCTTCGCTTCCTGGAAGGCCTTTTCAAGCTCTTTGGTTTCGGCCGTTTCTACGGCTTCTTCTTCGGCCCCATCTACACTTTCCCTGGCAAAGTCGTACAATACTTCAAGGTCTTCCGTTAGGCTGTGGGCTTTCTCGAAGTCGGTTACCCAGGACTTTACGCCGGAGAGTTTTTTCATGAAAACTTCGGCGGCCTTGGGGTCGTTCCAGAAATCCGGAGCCAGGCTTTCCCGGGTTTTTTCTTCCACTTCCCGGCGTTTGGCGGCAATATTTAAGCAGGCCTCCAGGTTGGAGACCTGCTGTTGAATGGCTTTAATCTGCTCCTGCGTGATCATCTATCTGTACACGTTGTACTGACTGTAAAGAGAGCCGTACATCTGACCCAGAACCTCCAGGAAGGGCTGCCCGTCGAAGAGGGTGGTACGATACACGGTATTGTCTACCATATAGTACTCGATGCCGTTCAGCACAATGGTCTGATAGTCGTCGGGGAGGGACGTCACCAGCGCGCCGGCAGGAGGAATTATGGTGGTGTACATTCCCGAAGCCGACTCACTGTAGAACACGCCGTCCTGGTAGAAGTAGTCGGAGTTGGCGTAGGCGTAACTCTGTACCAGTCCCAGTTGATTGGCCAGCTCGTAGGCGCTAAGCGCACGGTTCGTATTAAGGACATACTGGCTGTTAGCAGCAATGATGCGGGCGTTCTGCTGGGCAATAATGAGGTTTTGACGGGCTATGGTGTTATAGTAGTCAAACGTGCGGGAATAGGTGCGGTAGGTGTCAAAATAGTAGGCGAAGCGAAGTTGGTGCATGATGGCCCTGTCTATAGCCATCTCCAGCGGAGTGCCGAAAGGAGGACGGCAAACTACATATGCGCCACCATAGGGCCTGTAATACACACCGTTGTAATAGTAGTAGTCCCATCCCCAGTGGTTTACGTGGCGCCAGTAAGGAGGCAGGCCGTGCACCCTGTAACCGTAATAGTGAGGATGGTCGCCCCAGAAATGCCCGGGCCGATCCCATGCCATCATGTCCCTTCTGTGAGGAGGTACCCTTTGCATGTTGTGATGATCGTCCAGACGATAGTCGTCGTGGTAACGGTAGTTGTAGCCGTTGTCTCGGTAGCTCTCCCTGGCCGAAACAGAAGAGGTGCTCCCAGAGCCTGTTCCAGAAGACAAGCCGCTGCGGCTCACATTGGAAGACGTAACCGTGTTGCTGGACGAGCTAAGGCTTGTAGAGCGGGCGCCGCCGCTGGTGCTACTGTTGCCGATACTGCCCGATGAGCGTACGGTGGAGCCGCTGCTGGATGACGAGGAACGCACCGTAGCGCTACCGGAGCTGCGGGTGGTGGAAGCGCTTCCTGAGCTGCGAGTGCTCGAAGAGCTCACGCCGGTACTGCGGCTCACAGAAGAGCTGCTGCCGCTGGAGCGGGTGCTCGAAGTGCTCACGCCGGAACGGCTGCTGGAGGAGCTACTGCTGGAGCGGCTGCTGGAGGAGCTGCTGCTGGAGCGGCTGCCGCCACTGCTGCGATAATCCTGCTGCCAGGAAGAGCTTCCGGAGCTTCTGGTGGCAGAAGAACTGGCACCGGAGGAGCGGCTGACAGATGAACTTCCAGAGCTACGGCTGGAAGAAACGCTGCCGGAGCTACGGCTGGCGGATGAACTGCCGGCCGAAGAGCGGCTGGAAGAAGAACTGCCAGAGCTACGGCTGGAAGAACTGCTGGAAGTGGAACGGGTAGAGCTTCCGCCGGTGGAACGGCTTTGGGCAACCATATCGGGAGCCGTGAGCATGGACAAAGCCAGAACCAGGGAAGCGGCACATGTCATAAACCTTCTCATAGCATCTCAAATTTTTAAGTTAACGATATAAGTAATATTGCTGGGAAAGCGCCTTGAAGTCCTGGGCATCCTTGTTCCAATAATCAACAATGTCCTCTACTTTCAGACGTTCACCAAAGGTTGTTCTTACATAATCCGTACCACAAACAATATCCAGCATACGGGTACTAGCCAGCGGGAAGGGATTATGGCTGGGGTATAACTCGTAGGCGGCCTGCATTACATAAAACTGCGTAAGTGTAATGGTTGCCGCCTCAAAATTTGTATAGAAGAACTGCACGCCATGTACCAATTGGCCTTTCAGGCTGCCCGAAATGGGCTTGTAGTGAATGGTGCGGAAGGCGGTTCCGGGCAGATGATAGCTGTCCAGGCGGGCTTTCAGGGCATCGGCGTCTATCCAGGTGGCGCCAAATACCTGGAAAGGAAGGGTGTAGCCAACGCCAATATTCAAGTGCCCTATCTCTCCCGCGATGCCGGCGCTGGGATAACCTATTGCCGATGCTTCCGAGGGAATATTGGGCGATGGCAGAATCCAGGGAAGGCCGGTATCCCGGTACTGCATGGAGCGTTTCCAGCCCCGCATGGGGATGACTGTGAGCTTGCAACTAAGGGGCTCTTCTATGCCTTTCTGGCCGCGGTTAAGACGCTCGCTGTTTATGAGCAGCGCCAACTCCCCTACCGTGAGGCCATAGATGTACGGGATGCGGAATTCGCTCACAAAGGAGTAAAATCCATCCTGCACATAAGGGCCTTCCACTTTGAGCCCGCCCAGAGGATTGGGACGGTCCAGCACCATTACTTCAATATCGGCCTTGGCACAGGCACGCATCACCAGTCCCAGGGTAGAGATGAAGGTATAGCTGCGCGTACCCACATCCTGGATATCGTACACCATCACGTCCACCCCCTTGAGCATTTGGGCCGACGGTTCGCGCGACGCTCCGTACAGGGAATAGACCGGAAGGCCGGTTTTGGGATCTACGGCATCGGCCACATGGTCTCCGGCATAAACGTCTCCCCTTACCCCGTGCTCCGGGCCATAGAGGGCCACCAGATTCACCTGGGGCGCCTCAAAGAGGATATCTATGGTACTGCGAAGCTGGCGGTCTACCCCGCTGGGATTGGTTACCAGCCCCACTCTTTTACCTTCCAGAGGGGCAAAACCATCCTGCTGGAGCACTTCGATACCCGGCAGCACCTGCGCCTGCAGCATGCCGCATATCCATATCCCCCATATAAGGCCCAGCCATCTTCTCATGTTTTACCGTTTGCGTAACTTGTTGTTTATCAATATTTTCCTGATATTTCATCCGGATTTTTGCCGGATGAGATTTCTGTAATTCGCTGTTAATCAGCACTTTGAGCATTCGGGGCAACCAGGGCGTAGATGCGGGAGAGGGCCTGCAAATCGCCGGAGGCGTATAAATCGGCCGAAAAGGGACCTTCGCCGGTGGGAATCCCGTGCTGGGCCAACACCCGAACCGTTTGACGGGCTACGGCAGGAGCAGGGTCGATGACTTGCACGCCGGGGCCGCAAATGCGTTCAATGACGGGCCGAAGGAAGGGATAGTGGGTGCAGCCCAGGACGATGGTGTCGGCGCCGGCATCCAGCAAGGGCTGGAGCGAGGCGCGCACGGTGGCCAGGGCCTGAGGACCGTCCAGAATGCCGTTTTCTACCAGTTCCACAAAGCCTTCCCCTACATGTTCTACAATGGTAACGTTGTCTTCGAAGTGGCCGCGGGTGGTAAGATACTTGGAGCCTTTAAGGGTTCCGGCCGTGGCCAGGACGCCTATGACCCCGCTGCGGGTACCCAGGGCGGCGGGCTTTACTGCCGGTTCCATGCCCACGAAGGGAACATGGGGGTATTCGGCCCGAAGGGTGGCAATGGCGGCAGCCGTAGCGGTATTGCAGGCTACCACAATGATGTTGGCCCCCATTCCCAGCAGGATGTCGGTGATGGCGCGGCCGCGGTCCTGAATGTAGGCGGCCGATTTTTCTCCGTAGGGGCAGTGTGCATTATCTGAGAAATAGAGGTAATGCTCCTGCGGGAGCAGTTTTACCAGTTCCTTGTATACAGAAAGACCGCCGCTGCCGGAGTCGAATATTCCTATGGTTGCCATATCACACAAATATACGCAACTTTTCAGAAATATCAAATCGTCACGCGCACAGTTTCAAATGTGCAGAATTTAGCGTATCTTTACAGAGTTATGGCTACAGACATCGATAAATTTGTGCATGACCAGCTGTCGGTTTGGCCGGCGGTGGCCGCCAAATACCGTTCCCTCAAGAGCACCCGCACCCGTACGCTGCGCCTCGGCGGCCTGCTGGTAACCCTCCAGTCCAATCCGGGGCGGCTCCCCATCTTCGACCATGGCTGCCCCCTGTGCGAGGAAAATTATATGGAGCATCAGCACAGGCTTCCCTTCGAGGGCCGCAAGGGCCGCAAATACAATATCCTGGTGAATCGGGCGCCCATTTTCCCCAACCACCTGGTCATTACACGGGATGTCCATGTGCCGCAAACCATCTGGCACCGTTTCCCCGACATGCTGGACCTTGCCGCCGCGCTGGAAGGATACGTAGTGTTTTACAACAGCCCCAACAGCGGCACAACGGTTCCCGCCCATGCGCATTTCCAGGCCTGTCCAAAGGGCTACATGCCCCTGGAAAGGGCGGCCGACCGCCTGCTCAGGGCTGCTTCGGCCGGGGAAAAACCAGACCCCTCAGAATTGCAGTTCATTGCTTCTGTGCGGGACGCCCAGCTGTTCCACTACAAACGTCTGCACCGGGGCATCTTTTTCCTGCGCGCACAAACGCCCAAGTCCATGGCCAAAATGTTCTATCGGCTACTGGACTGCCTAAACCTTCTTGCCGAAGAAACCGAGCCCCGCTTCAATGCCCTCACCTACTGCAGCGAAGGGGAATACAGGGCGGTGGTGTGCCTGCGCACAGATTCCAAGCCCCGTTGCTTCTACGCCCAGGGCAGTGGGCATTTTTCCATCTCTCCGGGTGCCGCCGACATGGCTGGCTTTGTAGTGATCCCGGAGGTAGAAGACTTCGACCGCATGGACGCAGAGGTACTGGAAAGCATTTACGCCGATGTTACCCTTAGCCCGGCCCAGGAAGAGCGCCTGCTTTGGCGCCTGGTGCGCACCCAGCCCCGCATAGAGGTGGGGCTTGTGGCCGAGCGTGAGCTTCGCTTCGAGATAATATCGGACGGCGCCGGCCCGCAAACGGTGAGCTATCGGGAAGGAAAAATAGACTATAACGGGGTTCTGTACGACGAATTAGTCTTCGAAGCCGCCACTATCTCCACCCTCTTTGCCGAACCTTCGTTTATCCTGTACCACGGCACCGACGCCCGCCGCTATGCAGGAACACTTAAATTCATTGTAGAGAAAGGAAAGGTACAGGCCGTGAACCAGATTGGCGCCGAGGATTACCTGCTAAGCGTCATCTCCCTGCTTCCTCCCAGCGAACGCGCAACCCGCGTGGTGGCGCTGCGCCGATGGCTCATGGAGCGGGTAGCTCTTCGGCAGGCAGGCCGCTCCCGGGTAGAGGGGCCGCAGCTGGACAGCACCCCGGGGCTGGTCACTTACCTGGAGCATCGGCCGGCCACCCAAAAACCGTCAAGCGGGATCGAACACACCGAGTATGATGTCTGTGCCGATGATCACTGCCTGCGCTACGAAGGCCTTACGCCGGCGGCCGATGATGCCGCCCGCGCTATTGTGGACGAAACCTGGGGGCAAACAGCCTAAAGGAGCGCCAGCAGCTGCTGTTTAATGGTGGGAAACTCCCATTCAAAGTTGGGCGTAATGAGCCCTTGGCCAAAAGCGGCTTCCAGCTGAGGGATGGTCCACCATCGGCCCTCCGACACTTCCTTATTGTCGGGGCTAAGCGTGGGATGGCCGGTTATGGCATAAATAATCACGAATTCCCGGTCCCGCTCCGTCTCATAGATGTTGGTACCCAGGAATATGGGGTTGAAAGCCTGCAGGCCCAGTTCTTCGGCGGCCTCGCGATATAGGGCCTCGATGGCCAGTTCTCCGTAGGTGACGTGCCCCCCCACCGCCGTATCCCAATAGCCGGGAAGCAGCGATTTGGTACGCGAACGTTTTTGCAGATAGATGCGCCCCTCCCTATCGATAATGTGCAAATGCACCACCGGGTGAAGCGCCCGGGAACCGCTGTGGCACCATGCCCGGGAAGCCTGCCCATACACCAGGCCGCTGGGTTCTATGAGCGGGAGCAGTTCTCCTTTGGGCTTGGGCTGTTTGCCGGGATGCTCCATGGAAGGCCGGGGATACAGCGGAGCCGGAGAGGAAGGGTAGGCCAGTTCGAACATAGGATTATGCCAGCGCTAATAGGATAAGGACCTGCGCCACCAGCACGCGCATGAACATGGATAGCGGATACACCGTGGCATAGTTCACGCTGGTGTAATCGCTGCCGTACATGCCCTGGGAAAAGGCCAGCACCGGAGGATTGGTGCAGGAGCCGCTGATGAGCCCGCAAATTTGGTAGAAATTGAGCTTGCACAGGGTGCGCGCCACAAAGAAGGTAATGAGCAGCGGAATGATGGTGATGCCGGCGCCGTACAGGATCCACCAATAACCGCCGCCCACGATGCTGCTCCAGAAGTTGCCGCCGGCTCCAATGCCCACAGCCGCCAGGAACAGGGAAATACCAATTTCGCGTATCATAAGATTAGCGCTGGTAGTGGTATAGGTGGTTATCTTGTACTTAGGGCCGAAGTGTCCCAGCAGGATGGCAATGATGAGCGGGCCGCCGGCAAGTCCCAGTTTGATGGGCTGGGGAATGCCGGGGAAACGAATGGGCAGGGAGCCGAAGAGGATACCCACCACAATGCCCAGGAAAATGGGAACCAGATTGGGCTTATTAAGCGCCGCCGCCGAGTTGCCCACCTTGGAAGCTACTTGCTCAATGCTTTTTTCAGTGCCCACGCAAAGCAGGCCGTCGCCCATTTGCAGGTACAGGGTGGGACGGGCCACCAGTTCCACGCCGGAACGGATAACACGGGTTACACTAACGCCGAAGGCGCTGCGCAGCCGCAGGTCCTTGAGGGTTTTTCCGGTGAGTTTGGAATTGGTAACCACAATGCGGCGGGTAACCATGGTGTGGTCTTTTTCGCGCCAGTCCTGTACGTGAAGGGGAACCTCCTGACCAAAGAGGATGCGAATCTTATCTACCTCTGGCTGAGAAGTAACAATGAGCAGTTTGTCGCCTTCCGAGAGAATGGTTTCGGCCGTGGGAAGCAGTACTTCGTCGGCCTGCATGATGCGGGACACCACAAAATCGCCGCCAAAGTCCTGAATCACATCGAAGAGTTTCTTGCCAAAGATGGCGGGGTTTTCCACGGCCACATGCATGCGGCGGGCGTGCTCTACGTTCTCTTCGGCCTGGTCCAGCGCCTCCAGTTCCTTCTTATGGTCTATCCGGAAGAGGGCTTTGCACAGAATAATTACCAGGATAACGCCCACAACGCCAATGGGATAGGCTACGGCATAGGCCGATGCCAGTTGCTCCGAGGCCGCGCTGGCCGCCATGGGCGTGGTACCGGAAGCGGTGGCCACATCCATAAAGGTTTGCTGCGCGGCACCCAGGCCGGGCGTATTGGTAACGGCGCCCGACATCACGCCCACCATGGTCTTGAGGTCTTCTCCGGTGAGGGCGCTGATGCCCCAGGTTACCAGCACAGCCAGCAGGATGTTCATCACGGCCAGAAGGTTCATCTTTACGCCGCCGCTCTTGAACGAATGGAAAAAGCCGGGGCCCACCTGCAGGCCGATGGAGAACACAAAGAGAATGAGGCCGAATTCCTTTACGAAATGCAGGATGTTAAGGTCGGCGCGAAAACCCAGATGTCCCATAAGGATACCCAGGAACAGAATCCAGGTAGAACCCAGCGAGATGCCCTTCACCTTGAAACGCCCCAGGTACAGGCCGATTCCGATTACGAAGGCCAATAACAGAATAGTGTGCGCCACACCGTATCCAAAAAACAAGTCGTGCATAACACTAATACTCCATTCTTACCACAAAACAGGATTTTCCGTCCACGGTGCCTTCTACCATCCAGGTATTGGCGTCCTGCAGGCGGTACAGCTGTACCGTTTCTCCCGACGTGGTTTCTTTGTTGAAATTAATGTATAGGTCTTTCATGGGCTGGGCAGCCACTTCCAGCGGCAGACAGTCCATGGCCCATACCACGTAACGTACGTTATTGGTATGGCCAATTAGGTCTATGTCTGAGTAGGATACCCGGTGCTCCCCGGCCAGTTCCAGCTGGGCGCCACGGGGCAGTTGCACCTTGGGGGCCGGTTCCTCAATGGCGTGGTCCACGTGAAACTCTGTTCTTAACAGATGCTCTATTTCTTCCGGGCGCACCAGTTTTCTGGTTTGCTCGTTAATGACCACCCAGGAGCTGGTGCATTTTACGGCAGTGGCGCCATTGGGGCCCATCATCTCAAAATCCCTTAGATAAAATAGGCCGGCTGCTCCTTTGTGCCAGGTATAGAGCTTTACCTGGTCCCGCCACATGGGCATTTGGAGAAACTGAATGTGCATGCGGCTTAAAACCCAGGCTGTATGATGAACGTGAAGGGATTCGTATCCAAAGCCCAGTTCCTGCGCGGCCCAATAGGCAATCTCCTGGGCCATATCCATAAAGGAAGCAGGTTTCAGACGGGTTTGAAGGTTGGTCTGATAACACGGAACGCTAAGCTCCTGGCAAAACTTGTATCCTTCCCTGCTTACCGGACTCATAGACCTTGAATAATTTCCAGTTCCTCAGGGGTGTACAAATAGTAGTCTATCCAATCCGGCGCCACGCGGCCAATAACGGCAACGGCCAGCAGGAACAGCAGGGCCGCCACCACCAGCCCCAGCACCACGCGCAGGGCGCGGCGCGCGCCGCGGCCCCTCCCCGCCGGCTTTCCGGGCGCCGCCACCGGAGCAGGCTCCGGGGTGGGTTCGGCTGCGGGGGCTGTCTTGAGCTCCGGTTCGGGCTCCAGTTGCACGGGGGCAGGCTCCGGTTCGGGCTCGGGCTCAGGTTCCGTTGCGGGTTCGAGCTCCGGTTCGGGCTCTTCCGCCACGGACTGCGCCACATCCGAGTTCTCGGCCGGTGCCACCTCCACTAGTCCTTCTGGGATAGTTTCTGGCTCTGGTTCTGAGACAGATTCTAGTTCGGGCTCGGTTTCTGGCGCTGGTTCTGAGACAGATTCCTGTTCGGGCTCAGGTTCGGATACAGGTTCTGGTTCCAGGATTTGGGCCAGGCTGGCTACGGCGGCGGCAACTTCCTCTTTGGTCTCTACGTGCGTCTTGAGGGAGATGGGCTGAAGACCGAAACCGGCGGGCCAGATATCAAGGTCTTCATCGGCGATGAAGAAAAAGTGATTCTCGCGAGTGGCTCTAAGGCGGCCAAGCCCCGGAAAAACAATGGTTTTGCGAACCTTAAGGACCTCCTTCATTTCTGAAAGGAAATCTACCAGAATGCGGGTAGCATCGGCCTGGGATGCCTCTGGATTGGAGGCCATGTATAATTCGGCCAGCCAATTGTCGGTGCCTTGCTTGGGCGAGAAATATAATCGGCGATAAGGAGGAAGGATGGTATATCCCCTGTCGGCGAATGTAGCGGGAACCATTTCCGTCAAAAAACTTCCCACGCCGGGAAGCGTAACGGAGCCGTGGTCCATCACCACTTCTTTTACCATCTTTGCCAGGAGGTCTATATCCATTCTCGCTTCTTTGATATTCGTGCAAAGATACAAAAAAATACCCAACATAAACGGCCCTGGCAGCACGAATATTTTTTTATTTTTTTCGCAAAACCGTTTGCAGAATCCAAAAAAGGTTGTACCTTTGCAATCCCGTTCCACGAGAATGGAAATATTCCTCCTTAGCTCAGTTGGTTAGAGCATCTGACTGTTAATCAGAGGGTCGTTGGTTCAAGTCCAACAGGGGGAGCTCCAAAAAGACGCCTGCCGTTTGCAGACGTCTTTTTTATGTATGGCCAAATCCGAGATATAATAGACATTTCTGGTTGGTAATTCCTTTATAATTTGCTGATTTATTGACTTTTATGCAAATTAGAAGAAAACTGTTTCTTCTAATGAGTGATAAGGCAAAAATAAGGAGGCGTCTCAGGTG
>Ga0265300_10000395_pt1 | contig 44706 bp, 47 predicted proteins | sample AusTroGonzalo_MG_FD_193482 | JGI IMG/M metagenome (GOLD analysis project Ga0265300, IMG submission 193482) | Bovine rumen microbial communities from tropical cattle in Woodstock, Queensland, Australia - Gonzalo_03 | ecosystem: Host-associated > Mammals > Digestive system > Stomach > Rumen ... | reverse complement strand
ATAAAAAAGACGTTTAGAATTCCAATCTCTAAGGAGGTAAAAAACATGCCAATCACAGTATCTACCAATCAGAAGAAAACATATTCTTCTGATTCATTAGCATTTGCATCTACAGCTAATGATCTTTCCAAAAATGCTAACATGCTGGAAACACTCAATCCAGTATCAGTTAGAGTTATGGAAGTCATGGCTGCATACGGATGCACATTCACAGACAATTACGAAACAGAAATTCATAAGTTCTTAGATGAGAACGAAATGATTCAATGTTTCAAACTCATAATTGACGATGGGGTTGTGAATAATATCATCTGTATTGCTGACGAGTATAACGTTGACATACTTAATGACGTAATAAAGCTTGTAGGAAAATGTGTAGACATTTCTTCAGCTATGGCGTTCTTAAACTTAAAAATACCAAAATACATTAAACAGTAAGGAGGATATTATGGAAGAAAATAAAATAACGTGGGATACTGTTTGTGAACGGGCTCAATCAGCGGTTGATTATTATATCCATAACATTCCGTCACAGTATGATGGTTTTTGGAATCGTGATGAAATTGATTTTGCTCAATTTGAATTAGGAAGCGCTTTGTGTATGGTTATAGGATCAGGACGAACCCACCCGACATACTATGACTTATTTCGAGTTCTAAGGGAACGCTCACCTCATTCACTAAATACTTTAAAACTAGCCGTATCAATGTTTCTTGATGAGAATGGGAAATACCTGATGAAAAATGTCCCTTTACCATTACAGATAAAAGCATATGAAGAGATGGAAGAATTCTTAACAAAAAATATATAAAACCTTTTACACCCTCCTTCGGGAGGGTGTATTTTTTATTTCTATTTTTTCTATTTTCTATATTTATATAATTAAATAGAATGATTAGAAATAATCATTTAATAATCATTAAACACTTTTATATTCATTCATTCATTACGGAGGTAAACAACAATGAAAAAATTTAGTAAACGCACAGACTATCAGGTTGCATTCGAAATTGTTGAACCGGGAAGAAAAATATTTAACTTCCTGGAGGAGTCAACAGCGGTAACAGATGAAGCACATTGTGTAGTGCTCACAGGAACTGCAGGTGAAAAGTGGCCAATAACAATGGCACAGCTGTTAAAGAAATATGACTGCTCAGCCTTTGAAGGTAAGGATCTTAAGATCGGCGATACCGGTTTCGTTAACCCAAGACCTGATGGCGGCTACATCTGGGCTGAAGAATGCAAAGGTCCATGTATAGTCAAGACAAGCTGGGGTGTTGAACTCAGAGCAACTCAGGGTGATTTTCTGGTATGTGCCGATAAGGATGGTGTTCCAGACAGGGAAGATCGTTGGGTAATAAACAAGATGATCTTTCCGTATACATATCACCAGGTTGAAGGCACAGACCCTGATGAAGACGTAAAGATATTCATAAGTAAAGCTAAGCAGAATGCTTATGGTAGCGATTCTGAATATGTCGAAGATGCCGATGGAAACAAGACACTCTCATACACCGATAAGGACTTCCCAGGTATGGAGTATACAGACACATATGCAGGAGCAGAACAGTTTTCAGGTCAGGAAGCTGTATATGTAGAAGACCCAGCCGGCCGTAAGAAAGTCTTTACAATGACTTACAGTGGCATCGAGATCAAATCTTTCAAGGAAGAACCAAGCATCTTCGACTGCCTTAGCAAAGCTCTTATCGAAGGCGCTAAACAGCACCAGCTCAGAGGTGCTAAGTTCACAAAAGAAGTCGATGAAGAAGGAAACGTTAAGGTGAATCCGATAACTTCAAAAGACGGAAAGTACATTTACAATGTAACTTACGAATGGGTAGGCAACGAATATATGTACGGCTTCGAAACTATAATCGATACAGGATCATTAGTTGAAGTATTTAGATGCCACTTCCAGGCTACAGTTCTCAGATAAGCTTAGCTTAAGCAACATCAATCAATTCTTTATACAATCCCGGGCAACCGGGATTGTATTTTTTGTTTATTTTTTGTACTTATATAGTATGAACGTCACTTTAAATATGTTAAGGAAGGAGGTAACATATGCGAAATCGTAAATGTGTGTTCTGTAACTTCGTCACAAATGAGAAACAAATCTATTGTAGACATGTTGTTACAGAGCATAATGACCAAGTACCTGAAGACGTAGAAGTCCCATTAGAATATGCATATTCTTTAATGGTGAATAAACCAATGGGAAGATTATGTACTGAATGTCACAGTAACAATGTTCCATTCAATACAGCAACGCTTAAGTATGCACGATTCTGTTCAGATAAATGTAAACAAAAGTATGTCGAAACTGTTAAAGGTCGTATGAAAGATAAATACGGTAAAGAACATCTCTTGGATGATCCAGAGTATCAAGAGAAGATGATTAATGCTCATCCAAATGCTCGAGATTATGTTTGGGATGATACTCATACATTCCGTATTATCGGAACATACGAAGAGGATTTCATGAATAAACTTAAGAGTTTGAATTGGGATCCGGATGACATACTTGCTCCATCCCCACATATCATACGTTACAATTGGAAAGATGGTTCTGAGCATTTCTATATACCAGATTTTGAATTACCATCAATCGGTTTAATTGTTGAAATTAAACAGGGTAATTTCAATTCATCTTATATGGAACATAATCGTGAAATTGAAGCATTGAAAGATGCAGCAGCTCGTAATCTTTGTCAGGAAACAAATCTTCATTACATAAAGATTCTTGATAAAGATTATACAGAATTCATGCATGATTATGTCAAGTCAGATACTAATAGACCAGAATAATTTTTTTATGAAAGGAATGAAAAATAATGAATACAATGAATCAACAATTGTTATCTCAAATTAATGAGATTGAGTCAACTGTTCTTGAATCAGAACTCAATTGTTGTGCTGCATTATGTAATCACTATGTAAAAGTCATGACATTCATGGAATACGGTGATCCATCATATGAAGGCTTAACAGTATTCCAGGAGTCAAATTTGTATGTTGAAGCGGATGCTGCAACTGCTGATGCTCCAAAAGAATTTCCTAAGACAGAGAATGAATCTTTCATTACAAAGATCTTCAAATTAATCGGTAACTTCTTAAAGAAGATTGCTGATTTTATCTCAATCAATGTTAAGGGTATTTGGAATGTCGTTAAGAATGTATTCTCACATCCTGAATACAGAGCAGCTAACAAATACTTTGCAGCAAACAAAGATCAGCTTGCAGAGTTATATAAGAATCCTGAAAATCTGAAAGTACCTGGAAAGGTTCCTGAAGTTGATGATGCATCTGAAACTGAAACAAAATCAGAACCTGTAAAAGTTAAGGATGAAGTTACACCAACTACAACTGAACCAGCTGATACTCCGGTTAAGAAAGATGAACCAGTTAAAGAAACTGGAGAATATAAAATGTATCCATCAGCATGTGCGGCATGGAATTGGTTTGCTGCAGTTAAACGAACATGGGATGCTCTCGAGAAAGTATTCTCAGCTGCTTCAATTGATAAATTAAATTATCAGTCTGCTCTTAAAGATGCAGAAAATGCTGTATCAGATAAGAAGTATAAGAATATCCATGATAAGTATCAGGGTTCTCCAACGTTCATTCTTTCAAGATTAACAATGGAGATTGAAACCGATAACCCACGCATCAAAGGTAAGACAAAGATCCAAGCTTTAGATTATCTTTCAAACGAAGCAAGAAAGTTCGGTGACTTAATGTCTAAGGTTGATGGAAAGCGTTTAGCTAAGACAATCCAGGATAAGTCATTCAAGAAAGATGAAACAGCGTTATATGATTCTTTAAAGGATTATGTAAAGAAGCTTCAGACAAGCATCAATGATTTCTATGCGTATATCGTTGATCTTACAAAGGATCTCAAGACACTCTGTAAGGAAGTTGAAGCACAGTTAGCTGCTGAAAATCCAAAGTAAACATAAGGAGGGATAAAGATGGATGTCAAACAAAAACGTGCTAATATAGAGAAATTTCTATATGGGTTATTATCTATCATTGATCCTTCTGGAGTTAACCTGAATAAGTATAAATCAATGTTTTCTAAAATGAGTGATCAAGAGTTTTCTCGTTGGATGGAATCATTCTTAGCTGATGACAAATCCAATATCAGAATTGATATTGAAGAATTCGGTAATGAGAAACGTAAGCTCAAATTTGAAAACGTTGAAAAAGCCGCTGAGTATGTTGGTATTCCATTATTCGAATATGTATATACTCCACATGTTTCAAGTAATAAGAATCATCCAGTTCGTACTCGTGAAAAAGTATTAGTTGGTTGGTTGAACATCAAACGACCACAACAGTTGGTTACTAAGAAAACTGGTTATACATTATCTGATACAGACAGAGACGAAATGTCAGGATCAGCTAAGGGTGAATCTCGTGGTGGTACAACAACCGGTATCGAGAATGAACTTTTAGCAGGTGTCGGAGCAGATAAGATCATCTCAGAAATTCTTGGTGTTCGTGGAGATAACGTAGCAGAATATGACAATATGCTTCAGGCTATATCTGAGACAGGTTCATTCCGTCTTGAAGATATCAAAACAAATCATTACGATAAACCAACACTGTTAAAAACAGATATACTTTTAATGGCTATGGGATTAAAGACAGACATAGTATCAGAATCATATTATTCTACAGCTACAATCCGCAAAGCCATTGGGGGTGTTAAGTAATGGCACTTGATACTCAAGGAATTCATTTAGCCGAAATATCAAACAGATTCCCAAAGTCATTTCAAGCTTTGGGATATGATGCAGTTTTAGATGTTGATGAGTATATGAAACCAAAACTCATTTCAACATTCCAACTCTGTATCAATACTATATTAACTCTGTTATTCATGAAACCTGGACAGTATCCTTCTATTCCAGATTTAGGAATTGATATTGAACAGTACCTCTTAGAATACTCAGATGATAAAAATATTCCGGCTAAAATAATTACTCAATTAAATGATCAATGTAATCGTCTTCAGATTACTGGAATATCATACAATTGTTATTTCGATAAAACATCTGAAGGAATTGATGCACTGGTTATTGATATAAGAGGAACTGAACGTGTTGCGTACGGTTCTGAAACAAATCATGCAATCATAGGAATCACATATGATAAACTCAATAGATTATATGTGAGACAATCATTCATTTAATTCTAAAGAAAGTAGGTATTAAAAATGAGAGTAAATATCGACGGTAAAGGTTCTCTTTCACTTATCGGTGGAAAGCTCCTTCCAATCAAGAACATTGAACTCACTGAACAGGAGATTCGTGCTTTAGCTATAATCTCAACAATCAGAGTTTATTCTGTTGAATCAGGTATGCTTATCAATGCATCAAACGTTGATAGCTTCTTCAAGACAGAAGATGAAGAACCTAAGGAAGTTATTGAAATTCCTTCAAAGTCAGCTGAAAAGGTTGAAACAACAGCTCCAGTTGCAGAGCCAGCTCCAGTTGTAGAAACAGTTGAAGAAGCTCCTACAGTAGAGGAATCAGTTGAAGAACCAGTTACTGAAGAAACAGAAGATGAAACTGATATTCCTGTAGCTGAAGAAGTAACAGCCGATGAAGAAGAATCAGAATCAGTTGAAAAACCAGTTAGTGGAGATGAAGTAGAACCAGTTGAAGAAGCTCCACGTTCAAAGAAGAATAAGAAGAGAAAGTAATTATTAAAGGGGAATCATTATGATTATAACTGAACAAGAATTCACGGAAGAAGAAGTATATTCATTATTCCAAGAAGCTGTTACAGATCCCCGAAATAATTTACTAAGAGAAGCAATTGTGAACCCAGTTATTGATGTATTATCTACTCCAGAAGGTAGAAACGAATACATCAAACTGGGGAATCAATTTCTTGAAGTTAACGCTGAAATGTTGGCTAAAGAGTATCCGACTAAAGCTGTTACATTCCCACGTTTATACGTAGATAATGTAATTAAGTTATTTGGATTCTCTTTACAATCACTGAAGAAAACAGTTGTTGAAGTATTAAAAGAAGTTGGTATGAGTGATTTTAAGACAATCAACTCTACACCAACTAATGTACTGCATACAGTAGTATTATCATATTCTGATATGATATTAGATAGAGAACTCAGAGATTCAGCCCGTCATCAGACGGGTCTGACAATTTACAATCTTATGTTCAATAAATACTTTGGTCATGTTTATAATGAATCTGTTATGGCATATACTTATATGAATCTTAACGGAACATGGGGATTGGTAAAATCCGAAAACATAATCAATTGGATTGGATCTATGGTTGATACGAGTTATGGTTTCTACAAAACTAAACTCACAATCAATATGACTCCAAAAACAATGGTTGAATATTTGAATCGTTTAAGATCATCATTCAATCAGAGTATGAAAACTTTATGTGATAGATTCCGTAAAGATATGGCAGAAGGACATATGGTTGGTGCTGATACTGACGGTAATACTGAGTATGTCGAGATTAATAACTTCTCAACAATTCGTGATAACATTTTACGTTTAATTCGTAATGGGGATCCGACGTATACAAAACAAGGAGATTTCTATACAGGAATGGCTCGATACAAAAATGTCAAGTGTCAAGATCTTTATGATTTAGCACAAGCATTTGAATATCCTGACATCGGTACTTTGATTGATATCATACTATATGTATTTATCATCAAAGAAGGAAATACTCTGAATGATATTAATACCACAAAATATGTTGGTAGAATATCAAACTTCCCAACGGCTGTAGACCGAGCAATCCAGGGTAAACCTATCATAGATCCGTTCTCACAGAAATATGATGTAGACCCAAGTATAATGAGGGCTTACATCTGTTTGGTTGCTACATATATAATGTATAAAATCAATGATGTAAAACCTGAGTAAATAAACATTAAAGGAGTGAATTAAAATGTTAAAATCAACTCAGACGAATAAGTACGAAACTGCTTGTTTTATTCAAGAAGCTCCTACGATGAATGAGATTGCACCGGGTGAACTTAAAGTACTCAAGACTATAGATGGTTTTCCGTATGCAAAGTTCAGAGCAACAGTTCAGACATACGGCTGTTACAATCGTATGCATCGTAACTACGATATGGGAAATGTTTCTTCAGTCGTAAGAGGAGATGAACGTATCACAACTCTTAAGAGAAACAATCAGTGGAGAGGTGAGTGGAATCACCCAAATCCGGATATCAAAGGACAGGAATATTCTGATATCAGAATGACAATTCCTGAACCAACCAGAACAAGTCATTTCTTAAATAATGACGTATTTGCTGATAACAGAATGACATGTGAAATCACAACTCATCCTAAGACTGAGAGTGGTAGAGCATACTCATCTGAGATTATCGATCTCGGAGCTATCCCATCATACTCAGTTCGAGTTCTTGGTGTAGCAATTCCAAATGCTCCAGCAGGACAGGCAAACATTCGTGTTACAAAATTCATCACAGCCGATGCAGTTGACTTCCCGTCTCATCAGCAGGCTGAAGCTGATATCAAGCGTATTCAGGAATCATGCAATGTTATCTTCTTAAAGGAGTTAGCAAAGTATTGTACTGAACAGGATGAAAACATGAGAGTCGTTTGTGAATCATTCATGATCTCTCCAGAAGAAATTATGGGTATTCATGAAGGAAGCATTATCATCGAACAGGCTGATATGTCTAAGATGAGAATCCCGTTAAAGGGAGACATTCGTCGTGAAGCCATTTCAATTATCAACGGATTCTTGAAGTAATACAGAAAGGAATTGATAGTCTATGGCTCAGCAGATTATAATTAAACAAGCATATTTTGATAATATCAAAATCACCATAGATGCTATAAACAAATTCTTTTCTTCACAATTCCAAGTTAAAGAATTTCCATCAATAGAATCCGAAACTGATATTGATCCAACAATTGGTCATATTGTTGATCTTCTCAATGATGTAGAACCATCATGGATTGATAATCAGGATAAAGTTGATGCATGTTTAGCATCTATAAATGAAACTCTTGAGAGTGAAGAAAATCTTGAGAGTTTAGAGTCATCCTCTATAAGTGATAGAATAAATGCATATATCGGATACAGAGCTCTGTTATTTATTTCCGATAACTTTGATTCTTTCTCAGAGTTAATGAATGCAATTTATACATTCGACCTTTACATGGATCCGGATAAGTATCATACTATTATAGAGAAGATGTCTCAGCCAATCGACATCTCCGATCTTTCATATGATGGAGAAGAAGAATTCAAAATATTCTCACTTGATGAATATGTCGAAGGAATATTCTCAAATGTTGAATACATCGATATGGGTTCTCTTGATAAGGATGAAGAATTCGATCGTATCAAAGATTATCATAAACAGGAAAATGCAGAAGTTGTAGTTGATACTTCTGATGCTGATTATGAGAATGAAGAATACGAAGAAGAATCATTTCATATGGAAGCAGCAGCTGACAAGAAAACAGAAGCTGTTATCAACAACATCAAACCAATCCATATTAAGTATGATGAAAAGGGAAATAAATTTATTCTCTCGAAACAGCTGAAGGATGCAATTAAAGGATTCATCGATTCACTTGAAGCATGTGAATCTACAGAAGATCTTAAGAACATCTTCACAACTTCAAAGTTACCTCAGAGAAGAATTGATCTGATTATGGATGGAGGATCACCATTCGTAATTAATAAAGTATTATTAAATCCAAAGAAGAGTCAGCTCAAAGCAGATACAATCAAACTTCTTAAGGATTATGAGAAAGCATATAACAAGACCAAGGATAAGAATCAGGGAGGAACTCGTTTCTTCAATTATGATTTATTCTCCACATTCAAAGTTGATAAAGAAGGAACGATTCAGTTCCTCAAAGATTTCTTAACATGCGAATTATTCAATAATAAGAATGCTAAGATTTCTAATAATACTTTATTAACAATCTTCAACATCTTCGATTCAAGAATTTACTTTGACAGATTATATTCACTTATTCCAGAAAAGATCAAACAGAGTAAGTATCCAACTGAAGATGGATTTGTTAAGAAGATTCGTGCTCAGATCAATAAGACATCTCGTTCTGCTAAAGTGTATGACACAGATAAGAAGGACGATAATGCTTCAGTAAAAACACCAGAACAAGTTCAGGAATATGTTTATAAAACATTAAAGGCTTACAAAGACTTTGATGCAAACGACATTACGAATATAAATGTACTTCAGGAAATGGCTTATCAGGAACTTTCGATTCTTGGAAATCTCATGTACAATAATAAGATCTCTCAGGTTGCTGTTGGAAGAGTATTCCAGGAAATGGAAATGGGTGATATCCCAGACTACATGAAAGAAAGATTAAATATCTCTGATAAGGATGCTGATGATATTACAGTATCTCAAGCACAAGTTCCTGACAATACGGCTCCAGTTCCTGATAACTCATTCGATGACTTAGCTAACTCAATTGATGAAAAGATCAATTCATTTGATTCTGGTTCAGTTGATGATATGTTAGGTACAGGATATGAAGACAGATTCGAAGATGGTACTGCATCAGGTAAGGGTGTTGTTTACAATATCACAAACAATTACAATTACTCAAATTCTTTCAATAAGAATTCTGGTAATACTCAGAATGATTCTTCTTCTGGAAAGACTGTTAATATTACAAACACGAATTCTAATAATGATTCGTCAACAACTGAAGTTGGTAATCGTAGTAATGATCCAGAACCAGTTCCGATTCCTAAGAACTTACAAAAGCAAATTGATGACGAACTCGATAACTTGGAAGAGCCGACTAACAATAGTAATAATAACAGCAACAAAGAAGAAGATACTATGACTTCTCCGAGTGAAAATGATTCTGCTGCTGACGACATTCCAGATTTCTCTGGCGAAGACTTTGGATTTGATGATGGTGAACATGATGATCGAATCGAAGATAAGATTGATCATGAAAATTCATTAGAATTAGATTCAGAAGATTCGGATAATGAAAATAAGGATACGTTCTCAAACGGTATGTCAGTTAATGAATTCTTTACTGCACTTATGGAAGTTGCAGAGCCCCTATCTGATTCAATGGGAACTGTTAAAAATAATCAACAGGCCGAAATGCCTGAAGAAGAAACTTCAACTCATATTCTTGATGTTGACAGGAAAAAACGTAAGAAGATTGATAAGGCTAAGAATGCAGTAAATGCATCTGTACAACCGATCAAACGAGTTAAACTCACGATCAAGAAAGCTTTAGATTCTCTTTCCAAACGAGATATCAACGAAGTTAAAGGAGAAATCCTTGAGAACGGTGGTTATCGTCACTGGTTACAGAAGGTCGCTCGATTCTGTGTTAAGACTGGAGCAATCGCAATCGCATGGACAATCAATATGTATATTGGTGCAGCCGTGACTGCTTTAATGGTAGCACGTGAAGTTCATAAGAAAGATAAAGTAACTAAGGAAGTACAAGCTGAGTTTGCAACTGAAATTGAAATCCTTCAGGATAAGATTGAACTTGCAGAAAGGCGTGGAGATAATAAAGCTAAGTGGCAGATGATGCGTCTTAAATCTAAGATGGAGCATATGATGACTCAGGATGCTACAAAGACTGGTCATATCAAGACTTCTAAACAAGTATTCTAATCTATATTCCAGATAAGGAGGTGTGCTGATGACAAATGGAGAGAAGAATCTTTTTCTCTTTATAATGGAAGCAGAAACAGAACTCGCCGCTTTCGATGGTGGGAATGATGCATCATCAGAACCACCGATGGATGCACCAGACTCTTCAGCAACACCTTCTAATGATGGTGCAGATAATCCACCTGAGTTAGCAACTGATGAAGGCGGTGACGTAGGTGGAGATCTTGAATCATTCGATGGTTCATCTGATATGGGCATGGGTGATGAATCTGGTGGTGGTGAAGAAGCTACCGATAATGAAGGTAACAACGAAGATGAATCTGTAACAGATAAGGTTAATAACCATCTGAATCAAAAGTTATATGAACAACTTTGTTCACGTAATGACGAGATTGAAAAGATTCTTGATTCGATGCAAACTATCACTCCAGTTCTATCTCATGAAGTTGTTGATGAAAACAACAAGTACATATCTAAGTTAAAAGCTGCTCTCAACAAGAGCAAGGATTACGCAATATCGAAATTCATTGACGGAACATATGGAGAGAACTTAGCGTTCTATAATGATATTAATGTTCTTTTCACAATGATCTGTGATGAATTGGACAAGAATCTAAAGAAGAACTTTGATAAACAAAAAAGTTGATTCTTTAATAAAATAAAAAATTAATTCCACAAGGAGGAATATCACTATGGCATATGGAACATCTACAAACCATGGCACATGGTTTCAGGAACAAGTATCTATGATTAACTCTGCAAGTGAAGCAGAACTTAATTCATTAAGAGACGGATTTGACCAGAGATTCGAAGAAGCTGCAACAGCTATCCAGGAAAAGTTTGGTAATGTTCATGTTATCAAGGACTGGAAGAAGATGATGGACAACCCGCAGATCATGCAGGAATATAAGACAGAACTTCTTAACCCAATCCTCAACGATCTCAGATCATATCCAACAACTTCAGAAGCTGAAAGAATTCACCTTGAATCTGTAGCAGATCAGCTCGAGCAGTCATGGGATGAAGGCGTTAAGTCATTCATGATTCAAGAATCTTACAACGTTGCAAACTATCTCCCATTATCTACTCTCGACTTCCCAGCAATCATCAAGCAGTATATAAGATTCCTCGGTAAGGATCTTATTCCTGTACAGACAGCAAACAGCGTAAATATCGAACAGCGTATCTTCACAAAATGGCTCGTAAACAACCAGACAGGTGAAGAATGGGAAACACCAGCTGTATTCTTCAGAAAAGACGCTAACGGCAAGCCACTCTGGAAGGAAATCTTCAATGCAGGTAAGGGCCTCCGTCTTAACGATACACAGCCACTTATGCTCTCTACAATCCAGGCAGCTCCAAAGAGAAAGTACAGCATGTTCAACTGGCTTCTCGATGACGCAGGTCAGCCAACAACAATCACACCAAACCTCAGAACAAGACTTTCTTACGACTTCAACATTGAATATGTTCAGGTTACAACAGAAGCTCAGGCAGCTACATATGAACTTACAACAGCTGAACCAGCAGACTGGTCTACAAATTACACAGACTACTACACAAAGAGCGGTGACACATATTCACCAGTAACAGGCGGCTCAGCTCCAACTTGGGCAGCTAACACATACTACAAGGAAGCTACACCAGCAGTTCCTTCAGTAACAGGTAAGGCTCGTCTCCCACTCGGTGGTATCTCAATCGACGTTCAGAACGACGGTGTATTCCTCAACGGCGGCGTAACAGAAGACAAGCCACTCCCACTCGTTGATCCTACAACAAACAAGCCAACAGGCCAGACAGTTGCTATCAACGACAGACTCTCAGGTGTTGTTGACTTCGTTAAGGGTACAGTAACAGCTTCTTCATGCGGTATCATCACAGGTATCTATGTAAACGGTTACATCTCAAATGAAAACAACCTCAGAACTGTAGGATTCAGAGAACATCCATCAGTTAAGAAGTTCCTCATTTCTGATGGTTGCCGCTTCCAGTTACCATTCACTGTAGAGGATTTTGCTGAAGCTAACACAAGCCTCAACTTCAACCTCTATTCACGTCTCGTACAGGAACTTGTTACAAACCAGGAACTCGTAGAAGACGAATACATCGTAAACTTCCTCGAAGAAGACTTCGATAAGCACGATGGCGCTGATTCAGATCCATTCGCTCTCGATACATATGTAACAACTGAATACGCTGACCTTAAGCCAACAGCTCTCTCACCAAACTTCGCCGGTGATCCATATGAATACAGAACAAATGCAATTCACAATGCAATTCAGTCTGTAATCTATGAGCTCTGCGATAAGGGCAAGTACGACAACCTCGGCTTCGTTGTATACTGCAACCCGAAGTGTGCTCGTCTCCTCAGCAAATTTACTACATGGACTGTTCAGAAGTCAACAGAAATCGGCGGCGTTCAGATGAACCACGCATTCGGTGTACTTACAGATGAAAGTGTACCGATCAGAGTCGTAGCTTCTAACCGTGTAGACGCTTACACACTCATTCCTGCATACCAGGATGGCGCTACAGTAGGTCAGATGTCTAAGGAATATGTATACAAGATCATTGCTTATCCTATGGACAAGTTCCATATAACATATAAGCACTTAAGATTTGCACGTCACCTTACTAACTCACCTGAAAATGCTGCTTATACAGATGGCAATGCTGGCGGTGCAGCAATGTACGTGACAACATCAGCTCAGTACAAGACAATCAGCATTCAGGGTATCCAGGGTAGAGTAATCTGCAAGAACTCTGCTCTCGTACCTGATTCACAGGCTGGTATCGTTCAGTAATCTGAGCTTGCATCCGTATATTAAATAAAAAGCAATAGTGGAGATGGTGGGGGATTTCTCCCCCACCTATCCCTTTGTTTTATTTCTGATATGCTGTTTCGTTAAATTCTTCTACTTTACAAAGAATCTTTTTACCAAGATAATCTTTATCTACATTTGGATATGTCTTTTCTATAGCTTCTGAAATACGATGAACAAGATCCATCTGAGGGATTCTCATTCCCTTAGCAAGAGTAGCTTCCATGATAATCTGTTCACGAATAGATTCATCAATTACTTTTGAAAGATCCGGTTTAGGCATGATGAATGTTTCATTCCTACGTTGTTCTTCTTGATTTAAATATGCAGCAACATTGTTGTTTAATTTAGATATAGAAGAATAAGTAGTATCGAAATCATGTCTCAGATCAATATAAGCTATATTAAGATCTTTGATATCTTTCTGCATGAGATGAATCCAATGTCCCATCACCTGTAATTGTTCAAGTATTCTTTTATAGAATAAATGAAATACAAAAGTGACAATAAAGAATGTAAGTAACGTAGTTCCTAAAAGGATAATTATAAGTGTTTGCATAATGCATACCTCCGTAATTTAATTTATTATAAGAAACAGTTCCTGTAATGAAACATTCTATATATGTACATTACACCCATTAGTAACTCATAAAATATCGTAAGAGTTACACATAATCTATTTCAATGAAAGGAATGAAATATAATGACAGAACTTAATAAACAACTGTTAGCTTCTATCGATAATATCGAAGATGTAATAGCAGAGTCTGAACTTAGTGTCATGACAGCTATCGGTAATGGATATGCTAAGATGGCATTAATCTCTGAATTTGCTCAAGAAGATATGAATGTTAATGAGTTCGAAATATTCCAGGAAGGACATCGCCATCATGGTGGAATCATCGGAGGAATTAAGAAAGCGTTCTCATTCATCGCTGGATTATTCTCATCATTCTTCAAGGCAATCGGTAAGTTCTTCGGTAACATCGACAAGAAGCTTCACAGACTTCGTAAGGATCATCGTAAGGCTTCAAGAAGAAGACATAAGAGAAAGAGATTCGACAAGGCTATGGGTTCAATCAAGGACGCTTTCTCAGATCTTGGTGAATCACTTAAGAATGGTGATGCAACTAAGACTGTTAAGGGTGCTGGTGAAGTTCTCGCAGCTTTACAGGAACTCGATAACCCAATCAACAATCGTCAGGAACAGCTTGCTGATGCTAATACTACATTTGGTCAGTACAGCACAGATCAGGATCCTACAAACATACCTCCTACAGAAGAACCTGGTGAACCTGCTAAGGTAGAAGAACCACCTGCTACTGATACTGGTGAAACACCAACAGCTCCTGAAACACCAGCTGAAACTCCTGCAGAAACACCGGCTGAAGAAAAAGCTCCTGAAGAAAAAGAAGCTGAAACAGGTATAGCTGAAGTTAGGACAGCTGCTGAAGGAGTTAAAACAGCTGCTGAAGAAGTTGAAAAGGATAAGAATGATAAAGAAGCAGTTGCTCGTCTTAGAGAAGAAACTAAAAAGCTTCAGCAAGCTATGCAGAAGAACATTAAGGTCTTCAACAAGCTTAAGGCTCTTTATGGTAATGACAGTCAGGAACATATCGCAAACAATATGAAAGCTGATCTTGAACCAGCTGGAGTATATGACGATGAGAACTCTAAGGTTATGATGGACATGCTTTTCAGAGGCTGGTTATCAGATCCTAAGAATAAGAGTAAGTATAGCAAACTTATCGATGCTGATGGTCATACTAAGTTCGAAGGTTTATTCTACTTCACAGACGGTTACTATCACATCAGATCTGAAATCTTCTATGATATTGATAGAATCGTCAGAGAAACTACAGCAGCTATTCAGGAATTCAATAAGAATACTAAAGTTACTCCTGAAATAATTTCAAATCTTATCAATAAGCTTGAATCTGTTGTTAAGTCTAAAGCATCTGCTAAGATGTCTGCACCTAAGGAAAACATGGATCAGATCATCAAGAACATCAACGAAGAAAACGCTCGTTTCAAGAAAGAAGTTGATGTCATGACTGCAAAGATCAACAATACTGATATATCAACTGTTGATGCTTCTGGAAAGGATACTTTCTCTACAAATCTTGAAAGTAAGGTATGTGCTCCATTAAATACTAAAATAGGATATGCAGTTGAACTTGCTGGTGCTCTTAGATCATTTATCGATGAACAGATTGCACTTGATTCTTCAGCTGCAGCAGCATAAGAAAGGAGAATACAAATGAAAGAACTCAATGCACAATTGTTAGATACTATTGATAGTATCGATGATATTGTCACAGAATCAGAACTCTCAGTTTGTATGGAACTCATGAAGGGTTACTCCAAGTCTTCTATGCTCTTAGAGTATGCTGATGTAAACGTATTACCTGAATACGAAATGTATATTCAGGAAGGATCTATCGGTGATTTCTTCAAGTCAATCATCGAAGGTATTAAGAACTTCTTTAAGAGAGCTCTTGCAAGAATCGGTATCAGAAAAGCCGGTACATTCTTCGGTTGGAGAATAGGTCATGAAATCAATAAGATGACTAAGGGATTCCTTAAGAATGTTGATAAGACAAAGAAGGTTCTCGAAGGCCAGGGTTACAAAGCAACTAAAATCTCAGATGATCCAACAGGTATTTTCGGTACAGCTGATGGTTGGTTAAGATTCGCTGGTGATATGTGTGGATCATTAACCGCAGTTACAGACTTCTTACATCTTAACAATGATAAGCCAGATGGTTCACCAAACATCTTCAAGATTCTTTCAACAGTGGCTCAGGCTAATCAGAATGTTGAAGGAAATGATATTGCATCTGTTAAGGAAAGATTCAAAGTTACAAAGAATGGTCTTTCTGCAGCAGCTAAGGAACTTTCCAACAAGATCACAGGTGGTAGTGCTAATACTGGTAAGGCTTTAGATAAAGCTGTAAAGGATGAAAACTTCGAAGGTAAATCCGCAGAAGAAACCCAGGAAACAATTGACAATACTCAGGATTCAATTGATGCTGGTGAAACTAATGAAAAGCAGGGACTTGCTCAGATCCGTAAGGCTATGTTCGAAAGATTCGTTTCTATCATCAAACAAATGGATGCTTTCAATAATAAAGTTTATGAAGCTTTACAGAACAACGAAGGAACAGCTGAAGATTTTTCAGGTAGTATTACTGACATAGCTAGTTCATGCCTCCATCTCTGTGATGAGATCGGACAGTACATCAATAAGCTCGCAAGCTTCGATGAGGGTGGAGTAACTCAGGAACAAGTAAACACAATGAATCAGATGTATGCTAAGTATGCTTCAAGCAGAAATGACAGCGTCAAGAATCTTAAGCCATTCGTTCTTAATGGTGATTCTATTGTTTACTATATTCCTCAGGTAAACAAACTCATCAACATGGTTAAGTCAGCTGACTTCTCTAAGGCTAACACAATCCAGGATGGTACTAAAGTTGTATATGATCTTGATAAGATTATCATGGGTCAGAATCCTAAACAGACACTTCCTACACCTGGTTCTGAAGAATACAGATCTATGCTTGCTGATGCATTAGCCACACTCGATAAATTCGATAAGTCACGTCTTGAATTCGAATCAAGAGCTAAGTTAAATGAAGCAAGTGAACAGCTCCAGAAATCATTCAAGATTGCTGTTGGTAAGCTTACAACTGATATGACAAATCTCATCTCAGATGTTACTGCAATTACAGCTGGTATTTCTAAGATCTTAGATAATATGGAACAGCAGGCTTAATCGAATAAAATCTTTTAAAGAAAGGAATGAATAAAATAAATGAACACTGAACGTGAATTAATTCATGCTTTCTTACACGAAGGGAAATATGATGCAATCACCAAGGTTGCTGAGATTCTCCATCCGGGTAAGAAAGCCGTTTCAGTGACAGAGTCTTATGTTGATCGCGTAAGACTCGTTACTGATAATGAATCAATCAATATTCTCATTCCACGTTTATCTGATGATGAACAGCATGTCATGGAAAGTGCAGTATCAGAAGCAATCGAAACAGGTACTATATATGATGATGCAGAAAACGTTAAGGATACAAGTAATCTTATCAGACTTACTACATTACCTAACCTTGCATTAGCACACAAGGATCTCTCAGCTCCTGATAGTATCGAAGCAGGTATTACTCCAGTCATCAGTAAGATGGATAATAACGGTAGATTCGAAGTTTCAGATGCAGATGTAAAGAATGGTGTTAACTTCGTACGTGACTTAACATCTTCTCCAGAAACATCAGGTGATGAAGTTCGTAGAGTAATGGATAATTACATTGCGAATAAATCATTCAATACAATCGAAACTCCTGAAAAAGCTCCTGTAGATATCGCTGGTATATTCAAGAATGTATCAGATATTAAGCAGGTAGATGCAGCTGACACACTTTCACCTGAGAACTATGACGAAGTAGATTATCAGGAATCAGAAGTTGATGAGGAATTAAAGCAGGAAGGATTTGTTACACACCGTCCTAAGAAGCTTAAACCAATTCCTCGTGACATCATATCATATGTAACAAACGAAATCAGAAACATGCAGGATACTCGTGATCAGGCTATGTGGGCTGGATATGTATCAAACAAGCTTGAGTTTGTTGATTTCTACATCACAGTCATCGACACAAATGATGAACGTTTCATCGTTCCACATACAAGAGATTATCTCGTTAATATGCAGCGTGATTTAAATCGTTTACTCACACAGATTCTCCACACTAAGCCATATAATAAGTATGACAGAGTATGGCAGATGAATCTTCCTGATGGTTATCAGGGATAAGAAAGGATGTGAACGAGAATGAATCAATTAAATGAATCACTATTATATTCTCTTAAGAATATTGATGAAGTCGTTCAAGAATCAGAAATGGATGTTCTCAACAAGATGATGTCTTACTATGATAAGAGTATGATGTATCTTGAAGCTTCTCAGTTCAGTATCAGTGAAGAAGAAGTTATCGTTGAAGCTGATACTGGTACAAACTTATTCCATTCAATTGGAACAGGTTTAAAGAAGATTGCCGACTCATTCTTCAAACTCATCGGTACAATCTTCAAGAGATTAATCGAAACTCTTGGAAGAATCGGTGACTTCTTCAGAGGTATGGTTGGTAAAGAAGCTAAGCATCCTATTAAGAAGACAATGTCTCAGATCCTTGAAGAGAACAAAGGTATCGTTCCTCGTAAGGATATCGATCTTTCTAAGATAAGAAAGAGAACAGTTACAATGCCTCTTGATCCATCTTCTACAGAATCTATCCCTAAGGTAAATCTGTATACATCTGCTTTAGTAGCTCAGATGGGTGCTGATGGAACTATGGAGTTCACAATGTCTCATCTTGCAAAAGATATTATTAAGCATCATTTAGGAGGAAAAGAAGCAGTTGCTTCACAGATCCCTGGATTTACTCAGGCAACTCCTTTATCAGTTATGCTTATTAAGAACTATGAAGGTGCATGGGATCACTGGAAGGATGCTATAGCTGTTCTTGAAGCTTTCTTTGATGGAAAGATAAAACCAGACGAAGCTGAACGAAAGTTCAAAGCTCAAATGGGTTATCTTATGGCACTTGCCAATTCATCAGATCACGTAACAAAAAATCTTCTCTCTCTTAAGTTTAATCTTGATGAGATGACTAAGTTCCAGAAAGAACTTAATGAGCAGATGAATCATTTACATTCAGAAGCTCAGATGATTCAGAGAACTGAAGATGATCCTAACTTTAAGCTTTCACCTGATATGATTACAAACATCAACTATTTAACAGCTTCTGCTTTCTATATTCAGACTCTGTTAAACTCATTCCATCTTTCACTGAATGAGATGTATGTAATCCCATATGAATATACGGCTACAATTAATGACTTCGATCTTATGGGTGAATTCGTTAACTCAATGATTGAAGCAGGTATTCCATCTAAGTATATCATGCTCAACGCATGGTTAGCCGGTACACGTGAATTCACAGGTAACCCAGGTACATACAACGAAGAGAAAGCTTCTAAGTATAAACCAGCAATGGGACACTGTAGAGGTTGTTTCTTCCCAGAAGGAATGGATACTTCAGTTTATAAGATCGCTCTTAATAAGAGAGGTATCTCAGATATCGATAACGAATACTGGGTTACAAACAAGATTAAGGGAACTCCACTTGATGGAAAGTTTGCCGTAATCAAGAAAGTAAATAAGTATAAGACCATCTGTGAGATGGAAAAGATTAAGACACTTGAAGTTTCGGATATGACAACTTATTCTGCTCAGACAGTTGAAGTTGTAAACGAAATTAAGAAGTATGGTAATTTCCGTGTTAACGACTTACATACTCTCAACTTCGGTATCCGTTTAGCTCCAGAACCATCATTACCTGATTCAGCTAAGGGTGATTTCATCGTGTCTGACTACGGTGCTTTAAGATTTAAAGACGTAGAACCGAATACAGAAGGAACGGGTGATAATACATGAGTGATAACAAAGTAACAGCTGCAATCGAAGAAAACCGTAATTTGTTTGAAGATGTTGCAAAAGCTCAGGCATCATCCATCTCAACAAATAAGCGTTATGTCAAGTATACTATTCTTAATTACAAGAAAATGCTTGATGAATTATGTGAGTTTATCGAAGGATATGTTTCATACAAAGACAAAGATGGTGAGACATACAAAGGTAAAGTTTTATCAACGACTGTTCACTTCTATGAGAAGATGTTCCAGAACGGTGGTAAAGAATACCGTGTTGACTTCGATCTTACACAGATGCAGGATATCTCTAAGGATTACCTTAAGGGATCACAGCGTCTTCAGAAGCTTATTGATGAATATAAGCAGGAGAATTATCAGGATAACAGAGAACTGAAGTCCTTAATTGGATTAACAGAAAATCAGTATATCAAGATAATGAAAGTCCATAAGGACGATATGAAGATTTATCTGTGGCTTTTATATAAGGATGCTCCTCACTTCAGAAAGAGCATTTCTTCTTCATTATTAGCTGCATACAAGAATAAGTCTACACCTGTTATTCACGAGAAAGAAAAGATGTAACAGATACAATATCAGGAGGAGAATAATTATGCCAGCAAGAATAGCTTCATTCGAAAAAGTATCATTCGGTGAATTTAAGAAAGCAATGGAAAAGATGACAACGGATATCCCAGTAGAAGATATCCGTCGTTTCTATGATGCGATAAAGTTACCTAAGAGAGCTACAAAAGGATCAGCAGGATATGATTTCTTTGCTCCATTCTCATTCAAGATAACAAATGAATCTGCAGTTATACCAACTGGAATTCGTTGTAAGATTGAAGACGGTTGGTATCTTGGATGCTATCCTCGTTCAGGATTAGGATTCAAGTGTAGAGCTATGCTCGATAACACTGTCGGTATCATAGATGCTGATTACTACGATTCATCAAATGAAGGACATATCATGTTAAAACTTCATACAGATTATGAAGACAAAGAAGTTGAAGTAAATGCAGGAGATGCATTTGCTCAGGGTATCTTAGTACCATTCGGCGTTACATATGATGATGAAGTAACAGAAGTCCGTGATGGTGGTTTCGGATCTACCGATAAAAAATAAAATAATTTTTTAAAGGAGGAAATATTATGAGTCAATCACCACTCGTTAATTATGAGGCTTACACAACTACAAACTGTTCAGTTCCTCGTAATCAACCAATTTCGAAGATTACTGTACACCACATGGCTGGTGTGCTTTCTGTTGAGACTATGGGTAATATAATCCATAATCCAAACAGAGAAGTTTCATGCAACTATGCTATTGGTTCTGATGGTAGAATCGGTGCATACATTAAAGAAGAAAACCGTTCATGGTGTTCTTCATCTCCATGGAACGACAACCGTGCAATTACAATCGAAACAAGTAACTGTGCAACAACATCAGACTGGCCTGTATCAGATAAGGTATGGAATCGTCTTGTGGAACTCTGTGCTGATATCTGTAAGAGAAATAACATTCCGAAGTTAACATATACAGGTGACAGAGAAGGTACACTTACATTCCACTGTATGTTCACTTCAACAAGTTGCCCGGGACCATACATCAAGTCCAGAGCTCAGTTACTCTGTGATCAGGTAAATGCAAAACTCAATAACTCTTCTTCATCAACAACAAAACCAGCTACAACTGACCCAACTCCAATTGGTACATCAACACGTATTAATGCAGGAGACTGGGTAAAGATCAAGTCTGGTTCTACTTACTGGGGAGGCGGAAGCATTCCTGGTTGGGTAATGGAAGATGTATGGAAAGTTACTGAAGTATCTGGTAAGAGAGCTGTTCTCGGACAGAATGATGATGGCAACTCAAACATCAATTCACCAATCAATGTTGATTGCCTCATCAACATAACAGTTGCTACACCTGAGTCATTCGAAGCATATCGTAAGACTCTTAAGAAGGGTACAACAATCTACAAAGCAGACTTAAAGACTCCTGCTGGTATGATCACTGTTGACGGTGTATATACTATTACAGAAGAAAAGAAATCTGGTAATGCAACATACGGAAAGCTCAAGAGTGGAGCTGGATACGTAGTTGTTAAAGGTACAGCACCTGATCAGATTGCTGTCGGAGATACTGTTAAAGTATTAAAGAACATCCAGTACAATGGTGCTACTTTCAAACTCTATCAGGAAACATACAAAGTTCTCCAAGTAAACGGGGACAGAGTTGTAATATCCGCTGATGGTAAGAACGTTACTGCTGCGGTAAACAAAAATAATTTACAGAAAGTATAGGTGATTTTTCATGAACAATGTACAAGACAGAAACATTGACTTACTCATATCCATTGAAAATATCCAGGAAGCTTCTCTTGATGCTGAAATGGGTGTGCTCATGGCTCTCGGTAAGGAATATGCAAAAGTAGGAATGCTCCTTGAATATGCTAACGAGGACGTTATCGATGAATACGATATCATCCAGGAATCTGTTCTCTTCACTGAATCTTCACATTCTTTAAAGCATAATTTAAAGAATGCTAAGAGTGCTGAAGAAGCTAAAGCTGTAGTCGATGCTCATTTAAGAAAGAGAGAAGCACAGATTAGAGCTGAACAGGATGAGAAAAAAACTGAAAGGGAAGAAAAGGAAGCTAAAGCAGCAGCTAAGGCTGAAAAGAAGCAGGAAAAGGCAGACATGAAGGTCGAAAAGAAGGCCGAAAAGGATGCTAAGAAGGCTAAGGAAAAGGCTGCAAATCCTAACGAGTCTAAGATCAGAAAGTTCTTCAGAACAATCAAGAACGCTATCATCAACTTCTTCAAGAGACTCTTTGGTCATAAGAAGAAGGAAGATGAAAAGCTTAAGGAAGCAGCTGCTAAGGCAGATCCATCAGCAGTAAAGAAGGGTGAAATTGCTGCAAAGCACATCCTTAAGGATTCACCTGATAAGGTTGAAGAACTTGTAAAGAAGGCTGCTAAGGTTAGAGCACAGGTTGCTAAAAACAAGAATGGTTCTGAAAACGATGATACTCCAACTTCATATGTTGATCCAAGCTATATGTTTGGTGCATTCACAATGAAGTACAATGCAAAGGAAGATGCATTTGAAGTTAAGGAAAAGAATACTTCATCAGGTTCATCTTCAAATGGCGGTTCAAGCTCACAGAAGCTCACACCATCAACAACTTGTACAGCTCTTGTTAAGCCTGGTAAGGGAGATATTGCAATCGTAACTGGTGATAGCTATTACGTTGATACAAAGGCTCTCTTTGATCAGTGGATCAAGGGTATGTGTGATTACTACAGAAGAACTATCGGTACTTCTAAGGGTAATAAGTCACATATGCTTGAAACAGGTAAGCACTTCGTACCTCCTGTTGTTGTTAAGAGCCAGGGTAATGCAAACATCTTCACTTCTAAGAAGAGCCTTTCTGCATTCGTTGATGAATTCGCAAGATCAGAAGAAGATCGTGATTCAATCATCAAGGATATCAACGAATTCTTCGAAGCTATCGAAGTTGGTTTCTCAGATTCAGAAGCTAACGAGCTCATCTCACAGACACCTGCAATCGTTGAAACACTCGGTGGTGCTGGTAAGGTTACAAGACTTTCATCAGAAGCTATCGAAGCTTGTGACTTCCTTACATGCTTCTACGAGAACCTCGGTAAGATCATGGAAGCTCAGAAGATCACTTCATACGAAGAACTTAAGAAGTATATCCTTTCACAGGGTGCTGCTTAATTATAATCAACCTTTAACATACAAAGATCCTTGGGGAGCTTTGCTCCCCTTGGTTCTTTTGTAAATAAATTATGAAAGGACGATACTAATGACAGATCTTAATAAGCATTTATTAACTGCAATTGATTCAATTGATGAAGAATCTTATGTTGCAGAAATGGATGTGTTAATTGCAATTAATAATGAATATGCTAAAGCTGCAATGCTCATGGAATATGCTAACGAAGAAGTTTTAGATGAATTCGAAGTAATCCAGGAAACAGCTTTATTCTGTTATATGGAATCTACAGAAACAGAAAAAGCAAACAAAGCGGCTGCTAAGGAAGCTAAGAAAGCTAATAAAGAAGCTGAGAAACAAGCTAAGGAACAGGCTAAAGAAAATGCTCCAATAGTTCACAAAGGAGATTTCATTGATAAGTTCAAAGGTTGGATCAAGAACATCATCAATGCAATCAAATCATTCTTCAAGAAGTTATTCCGTATCTCAGATGAAAACGTTAAGGAAGTTGTAGCACCTCCAGCTGATCTTAATGAAGCAGGTATCAAAGCAGGACATGCTGAAATGAAGCATATCAAGATGGTTGATGCTCGTGTTGATTCTGAAAACTTCGGTAAGGGTGAAGTTACAATAAACGTATTCACAGATAAGGAATGGAGTAAGTGGGGAAGATGGAGAGCTAACCTTGAATACTTCGTTCTTGGTGGATATTCTAAGGATATGGCTGAATTACAGAGAGTATCTCCTAACACACTTTCAACATTATGGGATAATGGTTATAATAATTCTAAACATCAAGTTCATGGTATTATCTCCCATATGAGTGGTAAGTTAAGAGGTAACATAAACGTATTCAAGTGGATGACTGATCGTATGAAGGAATTCAGAAAGAACGAAAAGAAAGGTCAGAAAGACTTCAAGGGTAAGTGGGGAGAAAAGATTACTCCTGATATGTTTGCTGCTGCTCTTAAGACTTTCCAAGGTGATCCTGAATTCACTGAAAGTGGTTACATGGTTCTTAAGACAAATGTAGCTGTTGACAATGGTATGAAGATTGCTTTTGATCTTGACCCAGGTACAATGTCAATCAAGACAAATCTCAGAACAGATAAAGGAGATAAACAGTACATCGACGTTGTTAAGATGGCAGCTACTTACTATGAGATTTCTGAATTATTCGCTAAGATGGTTGAATACAAGGATAATTTCAATCAGATGATTTCTGAATACAACAAGCGTATGAATACTATTTCAACTAAGCTTGATGCTATAGTAAGCGATAAGAATGATGGTGCTACACTTAAGCAGTTCTGTGAAGCTATCAACACAGATGGTCCATCATTTGCACGTGCTAAGGAATACATGGAAAAGTTCATGAGTGCTATTCCAAATGCAACTGCTTTAAGTGATTCTGAAAAGTTTTCAGGAGATATGAAATCAGCATTTACAAGAATGACTAATGATGCAAATCGTTTCTTAAGACTCTTAAAGAACTATCAGACTGTCATTTCACATGGTAGAAATGCAGTTATCGTCTTTAAGGTATTCTGTGGATACTGTGAATTCGTATCTACATATGGATACTTAAGAATCTCAGGTGCACCAAACAATGTTGTTACAAAGAAATCATTTGCATTCTTCAAAGACTAAAAATATGGGAACATCCGGGGCAACCCGGATGTTTCTGTTATTTGTATTTATATAATTATTTTGAGTGATATGAGGAAACAATCATTCAATATGATTTTTGAAAGGATGAGAAGAATGCCAATAAAATTCGACACATGGGATTTTCCAGAAGGATCCAAATTGTTTAACGTAACATACTACGAGAAACCTGAGTGTCTCGAAGTAGTATACAGAGATCCAATCACAGAACGATTAGAAGTATCATATCGTAAACCAGTAATTGATATCTGGTTCATCAAACCAGAATTCAGAAACAACAAATATCAAATTACTCAGGAACTTAAAGAGAGATGTTATGCAGTTAACTGTAAACCATCTCAAGTACCAAAAGTCATAGCCGAAGAGATTGGTGGGGAATGGCAAGCTAAATATGAACAGAATAAGGACACAATGAATTCATATGATTTAAAGAATATGATGTGTGAGTGTCCATGGGTATTGAAAGCTGACTTCTTACCAGATGTATATTTCCGATTAAGATGGTTGCATGAACACGGATTAGATCAGGATATTTCAGACATAACATTCGGTTTACTCGATATTGAGGTTGATGTTATTGAAAGATCAATCGATCTTAAGAATATAAATGAAGCTCCAGTACCTGTAAATGCAGCAACAGTCATCTTACCACATGAAAAGATATGTGCTGTTATGATGTTAGGACCTCGACCTGAGAATCGATTACATCCAAAGTTTCATGGTTTGTTAAAGAATCAAAAGAAAGAGTATGATTGGATTGTAAATCATCAGGAAGAGTTTAAGAAGATGATTGTTGAAGATGATCCTGACAATAAGAAGTATCTTGAAGGATATGACATACGATTACACTTCTTTGATTTCCAAGATGAGATAAATCTTATTAAGACAATCTTTGATTATGTAAATAAATATAGACCAAACTTCATGATGTCATGGAATGCCAAGTTTGACCATCCATACTTATTTAACAGAATCAAATGGTTAGGATATGATCCGTATTCAATCATTATTCCTCCAGCATTCCAGACATCTCAGTTATATTATTCTCCAGATAAATCTAAGAGATATAATATTAAGACATCTACAGACTGGTGGAATACTTCGACTTATACTGTTTACTTATGTCAGATGAGACTGTATGCTCAAATCAGAAAGTCTCAGAAAGAACAAAGATCAATGTCACTTAATGCCATAGGATATATTGTAGCAAAGATCAAGAAATTGTCTGATGCTAAAGAAGGTGTATTTAGACAGTTTGCTTATTTGAACTACATTAAGTTTATCTTATATAATATCCGTGACGTTGTGGTTCAATTGGCAATTGAGTTATGTGATAACGATTGTGCTACACTTGCATCTCGAAGTTACACATTTGCAACTCAGTATCAAAAGTGTTTTAAAGAAACACACATCGTTCGTAATACTCGAGAATATTATTTTGAGAAACAGGGATATATTCAGGGTTGTAGAACAATTGAAGACTCTGGATTGGATACAGCATTTAAGGGAGCTTATGTTGCTCCACCAGATAAGAATGCTAAGACTGGTTTGATTGTCAATGGTAGAAGATTGAATAACATCATTTATGGTGCACTTGATGCAGATGCCAAGTCATATTATCCTTCAGAGAAGATGGGTAATAACCTGAATGCGATGACATTGGAATATAAAGCACGTATCAGTGTTCAGTCATTCATCCAAGGTTCTTGCATCAATAAATCATTCAATCAGGACTATTATTGGTTTGATAACCATACACCACCGCGTCAGCATGATGAAGATCTGACTGGTCCAATCATTAATACATATAAGAATGGTAACTTATGTTCTGTATTGTACAACTGGTTTAATCTACCGAGTCAGACAGAATATTTTGACATGTTAGATGAGTTAATGATCGTGTCATAATCAGGTATACGTGCTGATATATAAAGTGCATATTTTCTGTACTATAAGGTGATATCATATAAAGGAGAATCCTAACAATGCAAAAAATTATAGATGAAGAGTATGGTAATGCAAATATTGTTGCTGAAAATTTATCTGATTTAGCAACAAATTATATGTGTCTTTATGGTGTAAATATAAATGTTCGTCGTGCAATTCCATTTGTATCAGATGGAATGAAACCGATCATCAGAAGAATTCTGTATATATTCTATAAAAATTATAGAGACACAAAAGTCAAAGGTTCTGTAGCACAGGGTCAGGTGTTGACGTTGTCACCACATGGTGATCAGGGACTTGGAGATATATTCGCAAGAATGGCTCAGACATTCTCGAATAATATCCCGTTATTATCAACCAAGGATACAGGTAACTCAGGTAACGTTACATCGGGTAATGACTATGCTGCTCCAAGATATTTAAGTTTCACATTATCTCAGTTTGCTAAGGATGTTCTGTTTGCTGAGTTTGATGGTGAAACCAACATGATTCCATCAGCAGATGATTCTACAAAAGAACCATTCGTGTTACCTGCTAAATTTCCAATTGTACTGTTAAATGGTACTATGGGAATTGGATATACATTATCCACAACCGTTCCACCGTACAACTTAGGTGAGATTGCAGATAATGTAATCAAGCTTTTAAAGAATCCGGATGCTAAGATTAGTATGATTCCGGATTCACCAACTGGATGTGACATTATGCAGACTGGTCCTAATTCATTTGTGATGCAGTCTTCATACGAACTTGACAATATCAATTATATTATCACAATTAAGAACACTCCATATCTGTGCTATCTTGATGATATAGATGAGAAGTTAAGAGAAGTTCAGTTATCAGGTAATCCAATTCCTGAAATACTTTCAGCTGATGATGAATCTGAATTACTTGAAGGACAGTTAAGATATGTCATCAGATGTAAACCATGCAACCTTCAGCAGGTTGTAAATAAACTCTTTAAGAGAGTACCTGGATTTAGATCAACAATATCCACAGCGAATATGACTGTTGTTGATAACTTCAAGACAGTTTCATATACATTAAGACAGATCATTATAGCATGGATTCGTTGGAGACTTCAGGAGAAAAGAAATTATCTCTTAAGAGAATATGTATCTTTATCAACTAAGCTTAACATGTTAAAGGGTAAAGCATTCATGTTAAGTGAAAAGAATCTTGATAAGACCATTAAGATTGTACGTAAAGCAAAAGACAAAGAAGCAATCATAGATGATCTTGTTGCAGGTTATAATGGTAAAGTAACAACTTCACAGGCTAAGTGTATCCGTGATCTTCCAATCTATCGACTCGTAATAAGTGAGTATAAAAAGACACTTGAAGATATCGAGAAGACAGAAAAAGAAATAGAAGATATTCATGAGAAGATAGCAAAGCCTGAGTTAATCAAGGAAGTAGTCATTGATGAAATTAAGGAAATAAAGAAGAACTATGGAACTCCTCGTAAGAGTAGAATTCTTAATAAGAATGCTGGAAACGATGAGACAGTTGAAATAGTTCAGCTTATGAAAGATGGTAGTATTTGTTTTGGAGAAACTTCATCACCAGAACATTTATCATCAGACATAATTCCAATCTCTTCAGGAGATGTTTGCTTAATAGATGATAAGGGACAGTTCTTATGGGTTAACACAGAAGCTATCGATGCAGGTAAACCATATACGATGACTTCGCTCGGTAAACAGGTATATGGACCATGTATCTTTGCATCTTCAAATAAAGAAAGTAACGTTGTGATCTTAACAAATAAAGGAAGAATCAAATGTATCCCGATATCAAAGATTCCTTCGAATGCATCTAAGAAACCTTTGATTCCGATTGAGGATGAAACTGAATATGTTGTATCTGTACTTGAAACCAGAATTGATGGAGAGGATATTATGATCTTCACTAAGGATGGTTTAGGTAAGCGAATACAGATGTCAGATCTGAACATCGTAGGTGTAGATGCATTTGGTCAATACATTGTTAAGGACTATGATGTTGCAGGTATGTTTAAGATCAACCCAAATAAACAGTTAATGATTTATGTAACTGAATTGGGAAGAGTCAGAGTAAACAACATGAAATACTTATCAACTCAGAAGAAGTTTGGTGCACCAAAGCCAATCATCAAACTGAGTGAACGTGATAACTTATTAAATGTATTATGTGTAAATGAAACAGACTCTGTAGCATTGACACATGCTGATTCGAGATCTTCAACAATCACAATCTGTTCGATGCCTGTATCAACATTCTCAGCAGAACCAACCAGACCAAAACATGTTCCAGGTGTTAAGGTTGTAAGAGCGACAATATTATGATAATAATGAGGGTGATTAATTTCACCCTCTCTTTATGAAAGGAGGAGATAATATGAAGTTCGATATAGATGTGTATGCAACACACATCACAGTCTCAAATGGTACAGAAGCATCTGAGCTGTTGGAACCGTTGATCAATAGATTGACATTCGAAGATTCATATGCTCCTGCGGATGGAGAGATATTAAAAGTCAGAGGATATATCTTTGATGAAGAACATGATTTGATATACTTCCATTCAGGTGTAGATATAGATTATCTACGAAGACTATTAAAGAATATTAAAGTCACAATACATGATCCAGATCCATATGAAGAAATGAAGTTTGATTTTGAAGAAGTCATTCCTCCACGTGATAAACTTCAGGAAGATATAATAGACTTCTTTATTGGTAGAAGAGCTCATGCTGATAATGCCAAAAGAAAACAATTGCTATTACCTGCTGGAACAGGTACAGGTAAAACATTCACTTCGTCATATGCAGCATGTAGCATTGGAATAAAGACAATCATAATTGTTCATCGAGGTAATCTCATTAAGCAATGGGGAAATACTTTGGTGAATATGCATGGTATGCCATCCAAAAGAATTCGGTTATTATCGACGCAGGATTTGTATGATGCTGCATTGGATCGACATCAGTTCGATGCTGATGTTTATATCCTAACACATCAGACATTCAGATTTGCAATAAAAGCAATCAATGATTTCAGATTATGTGGACAAATATTCAAACATCTGAAAATAGGTTTGAAAATCATAGATGAATGTCATCTTGAGTTTGCAAACATAATTCTCATTGATATGCTTTCAAATGTTCATCGTAACTTTTATCTTTCAGCAACTCCAGAAAGAAGTAATAAAGATGAACAAAGCATATACAAATACGTCTTCTCAAATGCACTTTACTACAGACAGAGTGCTGCTAGTAAAGAAGATGGAATCCCAAATAAATGGGTTTCATATAACACAGTCGTTCTTGATTCTCAACTTAAACCAAACATATACAGATATAAAGTTGATAGAGGTAGATCGATGAATGCTATATCATATGGAAAGTTTGTGATTAAAGGAGATAAGAAACAAACACATTTCAAATGTGTACGTGATATACTTAAGGATGTATTCAAGAAAGATGAACATTCTAAAGTAATTATCTTCTTACCATTAATTGATTTGACAGAAGAAATGCAATTCTTCTTATCAACTAAATTATGTTATGATGATGACTTTCCATACGATTTGTCAATAAAGACTATGACATCCAAAAACTCTGCTCGTGAAAAAGAATTAGCAAAGAAAGCGGATGTTATTATAACAACAATTCAGTCTTGTGGTACAGGTACTGACTTACCTGGATTAACATGTCTGATATGTTGTTCTCCGTTTGCATCTAAGGTAACGGCTGAACAGGTGTTTGGTCGTTTGAGATATTGTGGTAAGTTATGTTATTATTACGACATTATCGACAAATCCGTTCCAGCGGATACCTATTTCTGGAAAGCCCGAACTAAAGTATTCCATCGTCTTGCGTTAGAAGTTCATACATTTGACTACACACCAGACGATGTTGAATAAATAAAAAACTCAGGAGGTTTTTAAAATGATTAAAGAGTATGATTTATTTGAAGCAGGTTTCTTAACCACCGTCCAGAATGATTATTACAGAAATTCGTATGTGGTTGGTAACACAGTTTACACTCCTTACAGCGGTTATCTAACTAAGGATACTAACTTTGTTCACTGTACGGTTGACATTGATGATTTCAGAGTTGAATCCGTTAACCTTGTTAAAGGTGAGAAATTAGCTGGTAAAACTTTTGCTAACTTACAGCTCACACCTATGGACATCGTTATTGATGATCCTAAAGTGTTCGAAGAGATGACTGAAACCGTGAATGAGATAATCTTCAACAAAGATAAATGGAATGAATTCTGTGAGCTCTTTATTCCAGGAAACATTTATGAATTCAAATTCAGAACTATTGCTTGTGTATGTTATACCAGACACTATGTGTATCTTGGTAATCAGGAATTCATTCAGATCGGCAGAATCAATCGTGTTCAGAGTGATTACGAAGACAACGATGATCCATATTATGCAAAGGATTTCTATGAGAACCTTGAAGATATCATATATGAAATCATCAATGGTTATAGACTTAATGAAAAAGAACAGATCTTCATTATCACAGAATATTCTGTTGAATCATATTTCACAGCACAGTCTAATCACGTCTCAAGAAACCCAGTATCAGTACTTCAGCCAATTTTCAATCCTGAATTCAGGGATGATATATTCCCAGTTATAAATCATCCAACGATTGGATTAAAGTATTCAGATGCTGTTACTCAGAATTACGGAGCTCACCCAATGATTAAGTTTGATGTATATGAGATTCCTGAGGATGGGGAAGACTTTGTTAAGACACCATTCAAAAAGAATATTCCTGTAAAAGCTGTTAACGAAGTTATCTGTACACCTAAACCAGTTCAACAGTACATTATCGGTTACTCATGCAAGTCTTGGTTCAATGCTTCATTTGACTTTGTATCAATCGTGAGAATATATGACAGAACTATTACAGGTGAAAATCATTGGTGGCTCATGGTTAACATAGATGATGAACTCTGCTACATCGATCTTAAGTCAATCAAGTTTGAACGTGATGACACAAATCATTGGGGATTCACTCCAATGTCACCGGAAGAGTACACTGCTTCTATTAACTGGAATATAGAGAAACTTAGCATATAAAACGAAAGGAAAGATTTACTTGAACGAGGTAGAAGTCGTTTTAAGTGGGATCTTGGGATTATCTTGTTTATCAACCATTATCATAGTATTCTATATCTTACGGAATTACTCTTTAATGGAGAATCACCGAGATAACTTAGAAGAACAAATGGATGATTTACGCAAAGCCATTATAAAACTAATGGAAGAGAATAATAGAAAGGATTGATCGATATGTTAGCATCATTAGATATTCCATACATACTAAGTACAATACTAAGTATAGCATGTGTAGTGATAATGATACTAATCGATCGATGGATTTCAAACAAGAAAAAATAATTGGTGCTCCCTCTCGGGAGCACCTTGTTTTTTAATTTTTGTTTGCTTTGTATTCATCATATTCCTCTTTGTTGAGATATCTCATTGGAGGAACATTGATGTTTGTTACTTTAAAACCTATTTCGGCTAAAGCACTGTTGATTGTTTCAGTGAGATTAACTGTAGCTTGTTCTGGGATTACAGCATCACAGATATGCTCAACTGAAATCTCAACTTTCATTTTGAGAACAGACTTTTCACCTAAGAGTTTGAAGATTATGATTGTGAGTTGGTTATGTAACCAGAGTGCATCGTATACACAATCTTCATCATCCTTAGGGTCTATCTTCATATGTAATGTGTCACGGTATTTGTACATGTACATGAGAAATACTCTAACACCGTGTTCACGTAATGATTTTTCTAAATCGTACTTACCTCTACCCGGAAGCTTTTCGATCAGTTCATCGTACAAATCTTCTTCTTTATCATAGAATGTCTTTAATACTCCGAATGGAACATGTCCAACGGAGTAATCCTTAAGAACATCATAAAGATACTTTCTGAATGTATCTGTTAGATTTTTCATCGTTTACGTTTTCCTTTCTTTGATGGAGCTGGCATTCTTGACATTATCAGATCATGGAAATAATGTATCGGTTCTACAGGCGAATACAATACACGAGCTGCAATCTTTCCTCTGTAATGCATAAACCAATACGTCAGTAAATCTTTAGTCTGATATGATAACGGACCTTCATGGTCTAATGTTCTTGGAAGCTTATCTTTATCAATATCAAAGAATGTTTTGAATAAATGAGTGTAGATGTTTCTTCGAGAGAAACATACTACAGGACGATTATCAGAAAGCTTTTCTAACATTAATTCTGCAGGTCTCCAGTCTTTAGTCTCTCTCATAAGTTTAGCTGTAAACAGTGTAAACATATGAAGTTTGAGATGATAATCTATATCAGGATCCACATCAGTTGGAAAAGCTGTTTCGATAATATCGTGAAGCTCTTCCGTAGAAAGTTTGTAAAGTGTTAAAGGATTAACGAATAGACATTCCGGATACCATCCGTATTGCAACATTAATCATTTTCCTCCTTAAATTCTTTTGGAATATTTATTTCAGTTCTTCCCTGAGCTGGGAATGCTAAGCGAATGTTAGGATCAGTTACATGATGGAACTCCATGAGTTCTTCGATCTGATCAACGAATTCGCCTTCTTCATTATACTTGAACATTTTATGAATGACATGTGTTGTCATCATCACATGTGAATCTACTGTCCAACAGTGACGGATAAATCCACCGTCTTCTTCATCTGAATAGCGTGTCCATTTTGTACCGTTAGGATACACGAACAGATCACTCCATGTAATACAGAGCTGATCGTTCTGACCCTTGTGGTATGCGATTGCGTAATCTTCCTGGAATGTTGATGTAATTTTTGACATTTTACTTTACCTCTTTTTCTAATTTATCTAAAACGACTCCGCTGGCTCTTAAGTATGGAATCTTGTAGTCGTCTATGATCTTCATCTGGAATTTGTTTTCACAGATTCTGTATAACTTGAAGAACAGATCTACTTCATCATCATCATATTCGAATATGTCAAGATATGCCTTGAGATCTCTTGTGGTAATCACAGCAATCTTGTCATAATACTTATAGATGTAATCTAAGATTTTGAATTCTTCTCTGTGAATCTCAGCACAGTTCATCAGAGTCTCTGACTGAAATATGTTGTCGATTATACATAACGCTGTCTTTTCTTTATCAGATAAATCCTGATAAAAGTTTGAATGTTTAAATTCGTTAAAATACATATTACTTTCTCCTTTTCATTTTCTGGTTTAAATCAACATATAATGAAACCATTATAATTGTTAAACAGATGATATTTAATGTAGGAGTACGATGCATTGCTATGTTTATAACTGTTGCAATCATCATACCTTTGATTATGGCATACCATATGCCTCTTGGTGTAATACCGTTGTCTTTTTCTTTCATATGAAACTCCTTAAGATATGTCATTTATGGGTGATCCGAAGACCACCCAATGACACATGAAAATATAGAAAGGATTATTAAGAAGATGTCTTATTTATTATTATAATCAACGACTTCGTATACCTGACCTGTTGTAGAATGATATGAGAAGAAGTCTGGTGTAAGCCTTCTGAAAGAATGACCCTTGATGAAATCTGAACAGTTTGTACGTGTGAGTCCACATTCACTCAGATGAGTATTGGCATACTCATACAGTTTATTTACTGCTTCTACATCAGATATCGGTGCAATTGATTTTACATACAATGCACAACTGATTGCCTGTTCAATAGTTAGCTTTGTTGGTTTACCACCTGGCTGTTTCCTGTACTGATCTACAAGTTCTTTTGGCGGTTTAAGATAACCATAGCTATTGTCGATAACAAGCACTTTCTTTTCTTCAGCTGGTTCTTCGTGTTTGATTATAACATTGCTGAGTTTATCTTTAAGCATGCGGATATCATCATAAATAACGGAGTTTATTGATGCAACTTCCATTATATCTTCCATAGAAACGGAAGTGTTTATTTCAGCGATTGACATAATAATTTCTTTTAATTTTCTTATTTTCATTACTGAATTCCCTCCATTACTTTTGTAATTTTTGTTGGCTTATTGATATATCCCTTTACTTCTTCCATAGTAATGTTCCAATTATAATTATTTTTAATATAATTAGCTATGGATGTAGCAGTTCTGTCCTTAGCAGGGATATTTCTCTTACCGATATTAACGAGTATTTCCTTATCATTTGGAGTAAGCTCAAACCCAGCGTCAATCTTATCATGGAGCAGTGTACTGCAAACTCTTATGTCTTTTGAGAAGATTATTAAGTCTGCAATATTGACATGAAATCCCGAAGGCTTTCTCGGTGCTATCTTAACTGGTTTACCATCATCACCAATTAACCAATATGCATCTGAGATTGATGCATGGTATTCTTTATTGATTACCTTGTTGATTGTTGATGGATACATTGCTGGTTCGGAATCTTCATACTCTTTCATGATCTTTGATACATTAAAGTCATGCTTTACACAAAGCTGACAAATATCATGAGCAAGTCTGATCTGTGGTGATAACTGTGTAGCTTCCTGAGAATGTGTAAGATTATCTACATTAAGATTTCTTCTGTTACCATCTTTGAAATCTATAACGTATTTGTCTGTAACTGCTGGATTACGTTTAATACCAAATGAAGCTGCTACGATAATCGCTGCTCTTTTATAATCTACAAGTTCTCCAGGTAATGCAACATTGAGTCTGAGATCTCCATTGATCCAAGCTGGGAATCTTTCTGCATTTGCAAAGAGTGAGAAGAATCTACCTGTATTTGAAACCATGAATGGATGTTTGTAATAACGTCTCCATTTACTGTTCTTATCCAGCTTTAACCATTCCTGCTTCTCATAGTTTGCTATGATCTTTTCCATGTTTTCTTTCTTGATAGCATAAGAAGCTAATGTCAACGGTTCATCAACGTATTCCCATTCTTCTTCTACTTCGTCATCTGTTCCAGATGTGGATTCTATGAATGATACGACAGCTTCATCAACCACATTATCAGGTGCAGTCGGTACAACACATGGTTCATATGTACTTATTGTTTCCGGTTCTTCAATAGCGATCTTTGGAAGTGTTGGGATAACGTTTACACCTTTACCAGTATATCTTGGTAATTCATCCGCAAACTTAGGTAAGTATTTTGATGGGACTGGTGTAGCCTCTTTTAATTCTTCAGCTATTTTCTTAACATAATCTGAAAGTGGCTGAGAAGAATAATCTTTCATCTTCCATTCACCATCATAGATTTTTGACGGCGAATTCTTATCAAAATCATCCAACCATTTAAGTACTGATTCGATTCTTGAACCATAATTCATAATCTCAATCAGTTCGTTCATGTCCTCAAAGTCTTCAAAGTCTCTGAGCTTTAAACTAAGATCCTCTAAGTGTGTAATTGTTTTAACAGTGTTCTTTACGATGTCACTCATTTTTCTATTCCTCCTACTAATAGAATTTTGATTTGTTAACTACTTACATGAATATTGTCTAAGTCATTTTAAAAACTCCTTTCATATATCATACATTAGAATTATATAAATATACATTTTTTTTATTTTTCTATATTTATATAATTAATAAGGTATAGAAGAAAAGTCTATATCAATCGTTACTCTGAATGATATAAATTATCCAGAGTAACTTACATTTGTTTAATACATCACAATTGACGCACAACCAATTGTGATGTATTGATATATCACACAGTCTGACAGGAATCATGGCAAAGTTTTTTGGATTACGTTGATGCATCTTCCGTGATTCTGGTTTAATATATTACGGCTCATATTTGGTAGGGGGCCTTTATGTGATGTAGAGGGTTTTACTAGCTTCACCATTCTACAACGGAGTGTGACGAGCTCCGTGGGCGGCGCATAAAGGAAGTATCAAATCATCTGTGCATGTAATCCGAAGTCATTTGAAAAAGAGCGGTTGAAATGTTTTTCAAGACTGTGTGACAGCTACTCCAATCGAACTAATACAAATCACATATCCCCCCGATGCCGGGGGGATATAATTTGTATTTATGTTCAAACAATATTTTTAGAAAGGATTTGATATTAATGAAAGAAAATATCAAAAGAATCTTCGAGCTTCTTGCAATGCTCGATGAGTATGTAATTGAAACAACACCTGAAGAATTAGAAATGGAATTCTACGATACTTACTATCACACCGACCTTAAACGAGTACCAAATGAAATTCAGAGTGAACTTGATGAACTGTGCTGCTCAACATTCATCACTGGTTCAAGCAGTTGTCCGATCCCAAACAGAGAAGCTATTGGAGCGTTTGTATCTGAAGACAAGAGATTCTCAATCTCAAGAGGAGATGGAGATTCTTATGGATGGCTCACTGGTTGTATCTACAAGTGGGATGAACAGGGAAGAAAAGTCCACTACTTCACATGGGGATGATATCATGGATGTTGAAGACATTAAGTGGTCACCTGAAGAACAGGAAATTCTTGATGAACTTAACAGAAATCTTTATAACAAACTTGTTGAAGTTCAGAAGGCTGAACAGGAAAAGAATAAGACATTATCAAGAGACGATTCGGTCTCGTAACATACTGAAAATCTTGTGTATGTTTGATTTTATCTGTTTAACGCATGGGGCCCAGACCCCATGCAAATCTTTTTTAATGAGAAAGGAAAATGTAAAATGAACAAGCGAATCAAAAAGAAGAGAAGAAACTTAGACATCAACTGTGTATGTCAGGGAATCAAAGACATGATGACCGTCAAGGATCATTCAGTGTTATTACTGACAATTGATCCAAAGATGACTCTGAACAATTACAGAAGAAACATCTATAATCTTGAACAGATCATCGATACACTTAAGAAAGAGCACGGTATAACAACCGTCGCAACCATGGGTGATCTTTTCAAGTTCTCAGAAATGAATGAAGAATTATGGAAGAAGCTTCATCAGGAATATGCTAAACGTGAACTCGAGAAGTTTAAGAAAGATAATTGTATTGTTGAATGTGATACACCTGAAATCAAGAATTCACAGTTAGTGGAGAATGAAGATGCAGCTGATTAAGTATCGTGTCTACGATGAGAAAGACAAATCTCATGTAGACTTCAACAAACGAGATACCGCTTTAGAATATCTCATGGGTGAACTGGTTAAAGAGTTCTCACCAGATGAAGCTTATGAGATATATGAAACTGTCAGACGTTTCAATACGAATGGCAGATTCTCAGTATCCGAAATAGACGTATCATAATGGAGGTAATTAAAATGGATAGAGACGAATGTTACAAATTCAAATACTTTGACCTGAGTTTGGTAAATAGCAAGTATGTTAAGGATGATAAACTTAATCATGTTGAACCTGTCAATTTTATTAATAAGAAACAAATCATTGGTTTCGCAATCAATGAAATGATTAGAACATTAAATTCAAATGAAGGTGGAGTTCTTTCAATTTCTCATCCGCAGGGAGACAGATTACCAGTAGATATTGAGAAACTTCCTAAAGATTCAATATTCTACATTGCCGTGTTAACTTTAACAGATGGAAAATCTTTCCGTATCAGAGATAATAATATCGATACACTTCTGATGAAGCTGCAGGATTACGATATCTTTGTGCATCGTACTGGAGACAGTATGCACCCAAGTGAGTCTGAGAAATTCTGCAAGAAATGTAAGGTGCTCGATTACTGTAATGAGAACGATATCAGACCATCTAAATGCAGAAAGTGTCTGTTGTGTTTCGAAGCATGTAATTTCATTCAGAAAGAGGAGGAAGAAAATGCCGATAACATGTCCAATGTTATTTCCTAAGATTCTCACAGGTAGGGAAATACATGAAGCTTTAGAGGCTGATTTCGTAAGAGAACGTCTCAACAAGAACCGACTCTTCAGCAAGTTGGAAGATCCACGTTACGTTCCAAACCCATGCAATATCGTAGATGTGATTGTGGATTTAACCCGACCACATGTATTAATAAAAGACATATTCGTTAATACTGATGGGGTGTTCTGTGAGATTACAGCATCAGATCCATACAAAGAATTTCTGAAATTGCTCACGCATGAAATGAATAATAAAATGTTATATGTTGCCCCTTTCATAAAGCGATTTCCACAGGAAAATGAAATTATAACATTCACGACTTATTATGGGGCACGCCCAGCTCAGAGCTCCATAGAAAGAGCCAAAGAACATGGAAGAGATTTAATAGAATATCTTTCATTAAATAAGAAAGATTTCTATTCAATGAAGTTATACAGTTATAGAGAGGACGATTAAAATGGCAAACTATATTTACGAATTCGACAAAGAGTTTCTTAAGAAGAGACTTGATAAGTTCATCAACCACATGACAGATTCAGGTGTTAAGTTCGACTTAGATGGTGATGTATGTCACGTTGGCATAGGTGAAAAAGTAGCGGTTTTACGTTTCGATTTCAAGAAAATCTTTAATGAAATCGAGAAGATGGAAGACCACGAAGCAGTAACTCTGGACATTAATAATGTTAACGAGCTTAAATGGTTAATCGTTTATGGTGATCTTGAAGTACGTCTGAGTGAACGCATTAAGTATCTCGAAGATCAGCTTAAATCTGTTACTACGGATGATGTTAATGCAGAAGAACCAAAGCCGGATAAAGACGACATAACCATCAGACGCATAAAGAGATTCGGTGGATTAATGCCTGTAGACGATGTTGAAAAGGAACAGATCTTCACATATAACGAAGATGATGGTCTCCGTATTCAGGCAGGTCCAAAAGGCTGGTCAATTATCTATGATGATGGATCATCTGAATGGGCCGACAATAAATCAACCACAAACAAAAACTTTGCGTTAGCTATGGATGTAGCAACTGAACATGTTGGACCAATCATACCATGTGAGAAACCACGTGCGGTTGAAGTATGTAACGATCCTGATCTTACTCCAACTGATTTAAACATGTACGCATTCTGGCTTAATAAAACTCCAGGAATGGTGTTCGGTTACTTCAAGTGGTTAACCAATATGCTGATTGATCTGATGCATACAACCACAGAATTCTCCGAAGATAGTGTATGGTACACATACAACGGTGGATTGTTCTTCTCAGTATATATCAATAAAGAAGTATTCAAAAGAGAAGACATCCAGATGGAAGAATACATGATGAAGATACTTTCAAAGGAAAAGATCAGAAACAATCCTGTTGTTCAGGATTATGTATTCAATGTAATTCTTAATAAGCCAGATGATAAGTATGGGTATGGGTATACATACATTAAGAAACTGAGATACGTTTCAATTAATGAACGTGAGAATGATTACGAGATATTCTTCCAGGGTGAGTGGGCTTATCAGGAAATGTCGTTAAGTTGGGCTCTTGAAGAATCCCTTAAGAAGGACATGAAGGAGAACAACACAGTCAACACACGTATCATTCCGCAGAATACATCAGAAGTTGTTCACACAAAGGGAGCTGCATTCATACTTGCAGATTCTGTTAAGAGCGATGAATCAAAAATGTATCAGTTCAATAATGCTTTATCAGAAGCAAATATAGATAATACGATTGGAGAAGATTAACATGAACTGGGATAAAGAAGAAATGTTTAAAATCACTCATATGGATGAAACATTTGAACAGATTGTAGATGAAAACTACAGAAGAGCTTTTAAGGAACTCACAGGAATCATCAACACAGATTTCAGATACGATGATGAAAAGAACCCTTACTCAACACTTGAAAAAGCGTTCATGGTCAAGATCGCTTACAAGCTTGAGGCCATCCTTTGGGTACTCGTTGTAGCTGGAAACAAAGCATATGAAGACGTAAATAATCGACCATCAATTGAATATGAAAGATGGTTCCAGGTCGCTTATATCTTCCAGCTTACAGAAGTATCTATCACACTTGGTCAGATGGGTGGAGCTGAAACTGCCGAAGGTGAACCTAATGAAGTTATCATCGAAAGATTGGAAAGAATGAATAAAGAGTTTGCGTTGACGAGAATGTCAAACCATCTCTTTAACATGGTTGATTTTGCTGATGGATTTAAGAAGATCACAGATCCTGAATATATGGAAAAAGCAAAAGAAAGTATGGAACGTGTAAACAATATGTTCTCTTATCCAGCTTTCATCGATGTTACAAAGGTTAAAGAGTTCTTTAATGAGGTCAACGAACAGCTTTTAATTGATCCAAAATATATCAAGGAAGTAAATCTTTCAAATGAAATCTGTAAACTAGAATACAAACTTGCGTATACAGAAGAAGAGGCTACAGATCCATTATGGGTTGATGCAAGAATAGCAGACTTCGTTGATTTGTATGTTTTCGTGGATTCATTTGCTGTTTTCGCTAAGAACGATTTTGATCTCGATGGTAAGCTTAATGTATTATCATTGATCAATTCTTTACTGATGTTCCTTCAGTCGTATGTATATTTGATTATCAGAGATAATGTTAAATATGATTGCAAGCTTATCCATACTCGAGTTCTGGAAAGATTTGCTGAACTCAGACATGAGCTTGGTATCGAAGTCGATAAAGGCGGCAACTATATCGGCGGAGACGATACAAACGCTCTGAAAAAATAAATACTCTGGTTCCCACCCTACATGGGTGGGGATCATTTAATGAAAGGATGATTTTTAAAATGATCGACACAATAAAAAAAGAAGAGTTAGAAATCAAACAGGAAGACCTTCTCAAAAATATGAAGATGATTCGTAATAGTGCAGTTAACATACTCGATTCAAAATTCCTTAAGGGACTTGCACCGGAACCACATAATGGAGTAATCACTGTATATGGAGAACAGTTCCCGGTATACATCTCAGCTAATATAATTTCAGCAAAAGGTTTACCAGAGATTACTGATGATATATTAGTTAAGGAAAACTACCTCACACTCCTCACCAATGATGATATCAGGTGGTATGCTCTTGTTGAATATCTCGGTCATCAGGCAGATCTTCTCCAGGAAGATAACATCAAGTATAGTGATGATCTTGTTAATGCAAACGAGGAGATTGACAATCTTAACCTCAAGCTCGCTGAAGAAATCAAAGTGCGACAGGGGTATGAAGAAGCAATGAATCAGCTCAGAGAAGAGAACCATATTCTCAGAGAAAAATATGATAAGTTGAAAAGATCAATTAATTCAGCATATGGAGATCATGATGATATGACAATCACTGAGGAAGCTATGGCTGAACTTACTCTCAAGAACAAGGATCTGGAAACAGAAATCGAAAAGCTCAAGCATGAGAATGATGACTTTGCTAGTGTGGCAGAAGCTCACCTCGAGACGACTGCAAAGTTTGCAGAGTACAAAGATAGACAGAAGCGACTCTACAAACACTTCAAGAATCTTGTTGAGATGATTGAAGATCTCATGGAGCTTGGATAAAAAATAAAATATTATATCCTCCCCCAATGGGGGAGGTATCATTTAATGAAAGGAATGATTGAAATGTCTGAAAAGAAAAAATCAGATATAAAAAGGATACTTAATCTCTTTACTGATAAAGATACTAAACATCTTGTTGGTGGATACGGTACAACCGGCCACAGCAAGTATGAGATTCTGTTAGAAGAGGCAAGTTATAAGACTAATAATCTTATTGTCATTGGCATATATGAAAATCGCGTAATGGCTAAAGTTGATAACAACAGTAGCAGAAGACAGATGATCATGAATGCCACGAGAATGGAATTCTACTTTGACAGACCCGAAGGTGAGGATGAGTCACCATACGATGGAACGTTAACAAAAGTAAAGATCAAAACAACAACAGGTTGGGATGAAGACTTCAGGAGCACTGTCAGAGCTACACCATTACTGCATGATTTATTCGGTATTGTATGGGAAGCTGAAAATATCAAAATCTCCTTTAAACATAAACCATTAGAAAAGCTGATAGGTAACTATTATGTTGCTTGTAATAACATGGCTATGTATGGTAAAAGAATAATAAAGGACTATGATACAATATAAAATATATCCCTCCCCAATGGGGAGGGATCATTTCTCACAAATAAGTCTTTCTCATATTTTGATATAACCATGGTCGTACGAAACTTCTTGTTGTTACCGAATGCGCCTTCGATAAACAACCGCGAATTGTTTCATGATTGTCTTCGCGATGTTGAAAGCCATCTTGCGTACGTCAGATGTCAGACTACGACCATGTTATATCCTATCACATATTCTGATGACGTCACATCAGAAAAGGAAGCATCACTTCTCCAGCCGATACAGTCTTTAAACTGTATAAGCCTGATGCTTTCTATGACGTGTGATACTTGGAACTCGTCCATCGACCAACGAGTCTTTGTACTGGTAGATTACGGGTGTTCACTTCCGTTCTCGTTTCTGGTTTTAATGAAGATTTTTGGTCTATTTCTTCGGTACTTCAACTACCAACCTTACCGAATTATTTTAATAGTTATTGAAGTACTTGGATATATAATAAAGGAGGAAGAATAAAATGCCATATAAAGATCCAGAAAAGAGAAAAGAACATTATCTGAAAAACAAAGATAGGATAAAAGAATACTATAAAGAATACTATGAAAAAAATAAGGAAAGGTTGAAAGAACAAAGGAAAGAATACTATGAAAAAAATAAAGAAAAGATAAAAGAACACTATGGAAAAAATAAGGAAAAGAAAAGAGAACGAGACAGAAAATACAAAAAAGAGAATAAAAGCAAAATAAAAGAATATAACAAAGCCTATTATGAAAAGAACAAAGATAGGATAATTGAACGGAGAAAAAGTAAAAGAATACAGGAGGAAAAAGAATGTCAGAAGAAATAACATTTGAAACAGTCACTGAAAAAGTGATTGATGGTCTTGTAAGAGAATTTAAAGACCATGAAAAAGCACCGAAGAGTGAGAACCTTGTAAAAACTATATGTCGATATGCTTTAAAGATATCCGACATATATGAACTGCTGGAAGAAAAGCCAGATTACTGGTTTGATCCAGTTGTAATCAAACAACTTATGGATGCCGACTTCTACGACGGAGATATGTGGTTATTCACAATCTGTGGTGAAATGGACAATCTCGAATTCCTTAAAGAGGTTGAAAATTATCTGTTATCAGTAGAAGACAGAATTGCAGAAAGAGAAGAACAGAGACGAAACCTTGAAGAGAAACGAGAAAGAGTCAAAGCTATATTAAGAGAGGAAGGTTATGAAATATGAGTGAAACAGAAAAGTTTATAAAAGAATTACTTGACAAGTATTTCACTGATGATGATATGGCAAAGGTTGCATCAGATGTTGTCACAAATTCAATGGATGACCCAGAGAGAACAAAGTTAATCTCATTGGTTATCTATG
>Ga0265300_10000391_pt1 | contig 44942 bp, 45 predicted proteins | sample AusTroGonzalo_MG_FD_193482 | JGI IMG/M metagenome (GOLD analysis project Ga0265300, IMG submission 193482) | Bovine rumen microbial communities from tropical cattle in Woodstock, Queensland, Australia - Gonzalo_03 | ecosystem: Host-associated > Mammals > Digestive system > Stomach > Rumen ... | reverse complement strand
ATCAACATGTACATCATCGACGCTACGAAGATCGCTGCTGAGATCGGTTTGGGCAACCGTACCAACACCATCCTGCAATCTGCATTCTTCAAGATTTCCGGCGTCATTCCTTACGACCTCGCTGTGGAGCAGATGAAGAAATTCATCGTGAAGTCTTACGGCAAGAAGGGTGAGGACATCGTGAACATGAACTATGCAGCTGTTGACCGCGGCGGTGAAATCACCAAGGTTGACATCCCCGCTGAATGGGCTAAGCTGGATTGCACCACCGACTTCGTGTTCGAGAGCAACCCCAACGATCCTGAATTCATCAACAAGGTGATGCGTCCGATGGTGGCACAATGCGGTAACGACCTGCCCGTGAGCGCATTCAAGGAAATCGTGGACGGTACATTCCCGGCAGGTACCACCGCTTACGAGAAACGCGGTGTCGCTACCGTGGTTCCGGAATGGGATCCCACCAAGTGTATTCAATGTAACCAATGTTCTTTGGTTTGTCCTCACGCTGCTATCCGTCCTGTGGTGATGACCGACGCTGAGCTGAAGAAAGCGCCTAAGGGTATGACTGCTATCGACGTGAAGGTTCCGAAGGAACTCGCTGGTATGCACTTCCGCATGCAAGTTTCCGTGATGGACTGCACCGGTTGCGGTAACTGCGCCGACGTTTGTCCTGCTAAGGAGAAAGCTTTGACGATGAAGCCCTTCGAAAGCCAGCTCGGCGAAGCCAAGAACTGGGAGTTCGGTCAGAAGAAGGTTACCTACAAAGACAACCTCATCGACAAATTCGCTACCATCAAGAACAGCCAGTTCGCACAGCCGTTGTTCGAGTTCAGCGGTGCTTGCGCTGGTTGCGGTGAGACTCCGTATATCAAGACCATCACGCAACTCTTCGGTGAGAGAATGATCGTGGCCAACGCTACGGGTTGTTCCTCCATCTACGGTGGTTCTGCGCCTGCTACTCCGTACTGCAAGAACTGCAGAAGCGGCAAGGGTGTGGCATGGGCCAACAGCTTGTTCGAGGACAACGCAGAGTTCGGTCTCGGTATGGCCACCGCTACCCGCAAGATGCGCGACAGAGTGGAGCGTATCATGAAGGAAGCCATCGCCAACTGCGACTGCTGCGACAAGAAACTCAAAGACCTCTTCCAACAGTGGATCGACAACCGTGAGTGCGGTGTTACTACCGCCGAGCTGGCCGACAAGATCGTCGCCGCTTGCGAAAAATGCGGTTGTGACTACTGCAAGCAAATCGTTGACCTGAAGGATCATCTGGTGAAGAAGAGCCAGTGGATCTTCGGTGGTGACGGTTGGGCTTACGACATTGGTTTCGGCGGTTTGGATCACGTGTTGGCCAGCGGCGAGGATGTCAACGTGCTCGTACTCGACACCGAGGTTTACTCCAACACCGGTGGTCAGTCTTCAAAGGCTACTCCGGCAGGTGCTGTCGCCAAGTTTGCCGCTTCCGGTAAGAAGGTGCGCAAGAAAGACCTCGGCATGATTGCCAAGAGCTACGGCTATGTGTATGTGGCACAGGTCGCTATGGGCGCTTCTCAAGCTCAGTACTTCAAAGCCATCAAGGAAGCCGAAGCTTATCCGGGACCGTCATTGGTGATCTGCTACGCTCCTTGTATCAACCACGGCATCAAGGTCGGCATGGGTCGTTCCCAGCACGAAGAGGCCAAGGCTGTCGAGTGCGGTTACTGGCACCTGTGGCGTTTCAACCCTGCCGAGGAAGAAGCTGGTCAAAACGGCTTCCACTTGGACAGCAAGGAACCCGACTGGAGCAAGTTCCAAGACTTCATCATGGGCGAGGTTCGTTACAACAGCTTGTTGAAGACCTTCCCGGCCGAAGCCAAGGAGTTGTTCGCCAAGACCGAGCAGTTCGCGAAACTGAGATACGAAGGGTATAAGAAATTGAGCGAAGGGAAATAAGATTTCCTGGTTCAAACGAAAACAGCGCACCCAAACTGGATGCGCTGTTTTGTTATAAAAAATGTAATTTTGCAATTCAAATTATTTGAAAATTGATTATTATGAAATTTGAATTGAATGAGTATAAGAAGCAATTAACGGATGATGAGATTCTGACAGATATAAAAAGAGTTGCTGATGAACTTAGAGTGGATTATCTTTCAATACGACTTTATAAGCAACATGGAAAGTATTCTCAAACAGCAATTCAAGCCCATTTCGATACTTGGAAACACGCATGCTCTATAGTAGGTTTACGAACCGAAAGGACTCCCAAAGAACTAAAACTAATCACTGATGATAATTACTATGAAGACTTAAGAAGGGTTTCGGATATTATCAATAGTGATACTGTCCCTTATAAAGCATATAAGAAATATGGTAGATATTCTGCCGAACACATTTTTGCTAGGTTTAAAAGATGGGATATTGCATTAAAAAATGCAGGATTGAGAGAGACGGGGCTTGCAAAAGAAAAAGTATCCGAACAACAATGTTTTGACGAAATTGAACGTATTTGGATAATGCTTGGGAGACAACCAACATCTACTGACATTATCAAAAACGGTGTTTCTATTTATTCAATAGATACTTTTAAGCGCCGTTTTGGTGGATGGCGAAATGCATTGGAAGCTTTTGTTAGATATATCAATTCCAATGACAACGATGATTCGTCACCTTCACATAAATATGAACCACCAACTAAAGTCGAAACAAATACTAACCAACAAGAACAAACAGACTCTGCTAAACAAAAAAAATCAGGAGATATTAGCCCCAAAAGCCACAAGACAAGCAGGGAAATCAATCTTCGTTTGCGTTTTAAAGTAATGGCACGAGACAATTTCAAATGCTGCATGTGTGGAAGATCCCCTGCGACAGACCCTTCCATCGTTCTTCACATAGATCACATAAAGCCATGGGCAAAAGGCGGAGAAACTACAATGGACAACCTGCAAACATTGTGTTCAAAATGCAATCTTGGGAAAAGTGACATCATGCTGGAACAATGAGGTTTTCACCAACTAAACCACTTGTTGAAAATTATTGACTCTATCTATTATGATGGCAATGAGATATATGTGTGCTACATGTGTTTGACAGAAATGTGGATGTTGAATACTACAATAGATAATACGTAGCATCATTTAGAGTTTTATTCTGACATGGATGTTTTACATTCAAGTATTTTGTACTTTTGCAGCTGAAATTTGCAATGTCGCATCGCGTAGTGCACTTTATTTGTTCTTTGTTTTGTTAATACTCTATGTTGTAGCTTCGTATCATTAAATTATTATTTAGTGTGCTTTCAAATTTTCAGCTTTATAGTTGATGTGATAAGTTTTGTAAACTATCTAAGAAAGGAGGTTCATCATATGAAAAATACAAATTCGGCTACTTTGGTATTCGCGGCTATCCCGAACAGGGCATTGTAGTATTAACAAGATGGAGAGCATCAAGATAGAGTGGTTGAATGCCAATGTGGGGTTCGAGTCCCCAGGTAGCCGCAAATGAAAAGAGTAACCCTTTTATGTTAAAGGGTTGCTCTTTTTGTATTTGATTATTTTGTAGTTTTGCAAATTAATTTTGTAACAATTGGATATGACTAACAAAGACATACTCGACTTTATCAATGCCAACTTCACGATGCGTGCCAACTTGAATTGCTACAACAAGTTGAATTGTTTTGTTGATGCAATGCAGCATAACCAGTATTATCCCATCACCGATGAGGAAATCCATCGTGGGGTAGAGTACAAAAGGGCTGAAGGGAAGGCACTGTTGAAATGTCTTGAACCAATTATTCCAAAAGAAGAAAAGCATTCAGCTGAAACAATGATCGAGACTTTTTGCAACCAAAGTCTGCAGCAATTCTTGGAGTACAAACGATTAAACGATAAACAACAGAACAATCTGAAATAATCAGTAGAAAACATAAAAAAATCTTTATTCTGATAAAAAAGTCATAAAATGAGTAAATATACTTTCAAATTATCAAATTACCATGCTATCGAAAAAGCAGAAATCATACTTGACGGCATAACCGTCCTTTCGGGTGAAAATGGTTCGGGTAAGAGTACAATATCCCGATGGCTCTATTACTTGATTAAGGGGACAAACGAATATGAAATATTTGTTGAGAAAGAAGCAATGAGTGAGATTCGTTCGATGTTAGATAGCATCCGTAGAGCATCAATGATTCTTGATTTTGACAATATCATTAGGTCCACTCAAACAAGACAGGTGTTAAGTGAAATATGGAAGGTGGGTATAGAATCATTTCAAGATAAATTCAATTCTATTGTTGATTCATTTGTTGATTCTTTGTTTGAAGAATTGTCTAGCAGAAGATCTGTTAATACTGCACTTCGACGTTTGTCCACAGTTTTTCAACTTGAACTAACAAAAGATGACAATATTGATAGCGTACTGAATAAAATATCTGATCAATTGCGTCGTGATTACCAAAAAACATTACTTTACACTATAGAGCAAAAGAAAAAAAGAGATACCCCCTCTCTTACTAAATTTATTCGAAATATCGCAAGTCCTGGTGATGGGTGGCCAAACGAATTATCTCTAGATGAAGACCAACTACCTCTTATAAATAAGAGAGAGTTTAGGGAACCCGTGATGCTAAATAGGGCCATTTATTACGGCACCCAAAGAACGATAAATTCGTTAGACTACGACTCGGAATTGGATAAAATGTTACGTAGGCCTCTTTCTGGAATGCCTAATATGCTTGGGGCGATTAGAATGCGTATTCAAAGTGTTATAAATGGAACAATAACTTATGAAGATGAAACATCTTTATTGATGGATGAGCCAGGATTATACTATCACCGTAAGACTGACAATCTTCGGATTCCGCTTAAGCAGGCTGCTACAGGCATTACATCGTTTGCCTATCTTCTACAATTATTAAACAATGGATATTTACAGAAAGACACTTTGTTAATAATTGATGAACCTGAGGCACATCTCCATCCCCAATGGATAGTAGAATTTGCTAGATTATTAGTTTTACTTAACAAGAAAATTGGTATGAAGGTTCTTGTTTCAAGCCATAATCCAGATATGGTATCTGCTATACAGTCCATATCGAGAAAAGAAGGTATCATAGATACTGTACATTTTTATGTCGCTCAAAAAAGAAACGAAGAAAACACAAGATACATATACAAAGATTTAGGTGCCGAGATAGGAGAGATATTTGAGTCTTTTAATATTGCTTTATCAAGAATTCAAATGTATGGCGAACAAAACTAACATTCCTGATATGGTGTATTGCGACTCTGTTGTTAAGAATCTTTCTGTTGATAATAAATACAAACAGAGCTTCTCCAACATTGTTTCAAAAGATTCTCCTAGAAAAAACTTTGGCTTCACTCAAAGAATTCTTGATACTCATTGCATAGATATGGATATGGTGGAAATTGACAATGGTGGGGATAGTGATAACACTATGGATTTGGTTGTTGGTATAGCACATTATGATAATTATAGGCGGTCATTTTCAAATATGAGATTCCTTCCTGTCGAACTTAAGTTAAACTGTAAATCATTCGCAGGCATTACGAAAAAAGAATTAGTCCGTAAAGACCGACATACTCGTGACATATTAAATGGATACTCTGCTGTTGTCGATTTGCACAGTGCATTCATTTTTCCAGAAGAAGTTGCACCATCCGCCAAGAACAGCAAATCTCGTTGGAATCAAGAAGCCAATAGCAGCAACCTCAAAAATTGGGATATGATGTCCCCATTAGAGTATAATACGTATATTCATTTTGCCGAAGATTACCCATATAATCCACAAACTGACATTAACGATATCAAAAACAAGATTGCTAATCTTTTTTCAAACAATGATATTGATGGATTAATAAAGTTCATTGATTATTACACGAAAATAGCAGAAGGGCATAAACGAAAATACAACATGAATGAATGTCGTGCTATTGCAACAGCTCTTTCCGACAGCATTAAGTCATTGAGTGGTAAAAGTCAAGATACAGACATTGATGAATATTTATCAATGCTTGGCGAAGATATTGAATCATTAAAACGTTGTTAGCCACGCCAACTGAGAGTATGGTCAGAAGAAGGTTACCTACAAGGACAACCTCATCGACAAATTTGCTACCATCAAGAACAGCCAGTTCGCACAGCCGTTGTTCGAGTTCAGCGGTGCTTGCGCTGGTTGCGGTGAGACTCCGTATATCAAGACCATCACGCAACTTTTCGGTGAGCGCATGATCGTGGCCAACGCTACGGGTTGTTCTTCCATCTATGGTGGTTCAGCTCCTGCTACTCCGTACTGCAAGAACTGCAGAAGCGGCAGAGGTGTGGCTTGGGCCAACAGCTTGTTCGAGGACAACGCCGAGTTCGGTCTCGGTATGGCTACCGGTTACCGCAAGCTGCGCAGCGACTTGCGCAAGAAAGCTGAGGAACTGGTCGGCGTGACCGCTTTCGACTGGATGCGTGAGGCTACCCAGAAGTGGCTCGACACTTACGATGACACCGTTGCCAACAGCGTTGCCACCGACGAGTTTGTGGCTGCTTTGGAGAAGGCCATCCTGCCTATTGACAATTGCATCGATTTCTGGAAATCCGAGGGCAAGAAAATTTACGGTGCCGAAGTGGCTGCCCAAAAGTTGGAAGAAGCCTTGAAGGCTAAGAAAGCCGGCAGCCCCATCTGTCCTTGCCACGGTTGCGAGCTTGAGTCTGAACTGTTGGCCAACAAGGATTTCCTGGCAAAACGCAGCCAGTGGATCTTCGGTGGTGACGGTTGGGCTTACGACATCGGTTTCGGTGGTTTGGACCACGTGTTGGCCAGCGGCGAGGACGTCAACGTGCTCGTGCTCGACACCGAGGTTTACTCCAACACGGGTGGTCAGTCTTCAAAGGCTACTCCGGCAGGTGCTGTCGCCAAGTTTGCCGCTTCCGGTAAGAAGGTGCGCAAGAAAGACCTCGGTATGATCGCCAAGAGCTACGGCTATGTGTATGTGGCACAGGTCGCTATGGGCGCAAGCCAGGCACAGTACTTCAAGGCCATCAAGGAAGCTGAAGCTTATCCGGGACCGTCATTGGTGATTTGCTACGCTCCTTGTATCAACCACGGCATCAAGGTCGGTATGGGTCGTTCACAGCACGAAGAGGCCAAGGCCGTCGAATGCGGTTACTGGCACCTGTGGCGCTACAACCCCGCCGAGGACGAAGCTGGTCAAAACGGCTTCCACTTGGACAGCAAAGAGCCCGACTGGAGCAAGTTCCAAGAGTTCATCATGGGTGAGGTCCGTTACAACAGCTTGCTGAAGACCTTCCCGGCCGAAGCCAAGGAGTTGTTCGCCAAGACCGAGCAGTTCGCGAAACTCCGTTACGAGGGTTACAAGAAACTGAGCGAAGGAAAATAATATGTAAGGGCGTATCGCATACGCCCACCCTGTAGAGACGCGGCGCGCCGCGTCTCTACAATTCCCAAAACGGGCGTGATCGATGATCGGTCGCGCCCGTTTTGTATTTGAAAATAATGTATTTTTGCGGGGTTGAAAAAAACGATTGAATTATGGGATAGGTGACGGAACTGTATTTTTTTGCGAAAAAATTTAATTGTGTCACAAGATGGCACATTCGTTTTGTTTCTTTGCTGCCGAAAAATTAAAAACAGTTATTATGAAAGGACACATTGATCTTTATTATGACTTGCCTCATTTGGAGGCATATTTGGAGGCCGGCGGCGCACAGTACAACAGCCAATCTTTGAAAAGTGAAATTGACGATTTTCTGAGGGAAGCACTCTTGCATCACGTCGAGGAAAAGAAGTTTGTCATCATGGGAACGTTGACCGAGCTTTTGGAAAACAAGGAACTCTTTGAGGGAAGTCGCGACCTGTTCCGGCGAATGCCCAGCATTTCCGGCGACATCCTCTTTGACACAGACATGAGCGATTTGCAGGAATGCTCGGACTATCTTGCCGAAAAAGAGAAACCGGCTTTGTTGGATTGGAAGACGACCGGAAGGCATGGCGAACAGAGATTGTTCAGGACGACGGCGGAAGTCCTTTTTGCAAAGGAGAAAGAGACGGAAGCTGAAGATATGGATGATAACATGAGCAATCCCATTATCTTTCTTGATTTCGACGGGGTACTGAACACCGAACGGCATTTTGCCGAATTGAAAAGGCAAGGGCTTCCGTTCAAGGACAAATATGGCCCGTTGTTCGATCCTGAAGCAGTGGAGAACCTGAAGAAGATCATCGATGCCACGGGTGCGCAGATTGTAGCCAGTTCCTCATGGCGCTATATGGGCTTGGAAGATTTGCAACGGATGTGGTATGATCGTGACCTGCCGGGCAAGGTGGTGGGTATCACGCCCTTGCACACGGACGACGACAAACTGTTGGAAACCGATCTGAGCCAGTTGGATGAGATCACCGCCGACATGTTCTGCTCCAGTCGCGGCAACGAAATCAAGGCCTATTTTGAGGAAGTGCTGGGCGTTGATCCCGACACACAGCGGTATGTCATCTTAGACGACCTGAAAGATGTCCTGCCCGAGCATGAAGTCCACTTCATCCGCATTGATCCTATTGTGGGGATTACGAGGGAGGATGCGGAGAAGTCGATAGAGATAATGAATTGCTAAGATATTAAATTATTAAAAATGTAAAAGTTATGAGAAAAATCAGCGAACAATTTAAGAAAGAATTATTAGTAGGAAGTCTCCATGATCTCCTTACGTATGTGAAAGAGGATGACACCCTTGATTTGGAATTAAGAGGTAATGAAATAACAGTGTATTATCGTGGCGGTGCATTATTGTCAATTGAAGAAAAAGAAAACGAATTTGAATGGAAACCATTGGATGCTGAATACAAAAAATGTAAAGCACTCATGCCGAAAGTACGCGTTGAAGATATTGAGAATTACATTCCGCAAGCAAAACATATTATTGATAAATACATAGTTTGTGGACCGAAAAATCATTTAGGCGAAAAAGAAATCCAACAATTAGTAGTAAAAGAAAACAATTATTCTCCGAATTCAAAAGATACAGACTATTTCATAATAGATTTTGAGTATCAGTATGGAAAAAACAGCAGGTTTGATTTAGTCGCATTGAGGTGGGATGCCACCTCTGCAAAACGCAAAACAAATAAGGTGTCAAGGGCAATTATTGAAGTGAAACAAGGCATTGAATCCGTAAAAACTACTTCACCCAAAAGCCCTGGTTTAAAAAAGCATCAAGAAGATTTCCATAATTTCATCGAAGATACTTCTCGTAAAAAAGAATTCATGGATGACATGTTAGTTGTTTTCAAACAAAAATGTGAACTTGGTCTAATAAAGGCCAATTCTAAAATTGAAAATTTAAAAGAAGATAGCGAACTGGTTTTAGTTGGAGATTTAGATTTTATTTGTTTGTTAGCGAACTATAAGATTGCAAGCGACAACTTAAAAATTGAACTTGAAAAAATGGAAGATTGTAAATTCTTCACATCATCATTTATCGGATATGGTTTGTATTCAAATAGTATTATTGATAAGAAAGATGTGCTGAGCATCATTGATAAAAAAAACGATTAAGCACGTATGAAAAAATCAGCTTATTATTACAAACAACGAGATCGGCAGGTAGCTTTATTATCTAAAACCAACATATTTGAAGATGCTTCCGGCAATGGGATTTGGTGGGACAAAGAAAATAACACATGGGGAAAGGAGTGCTCTCATATTCTTCAGCACCAAGATAGCCTGAAAAACCTGTTTGCGCCAGTCCGGCAAGAGGTGTTGTCGTATTTTGACGAATATGACATCGCTTGGTGGCGTGCAGATGAGGACAGGTACTTTCCGACAGGGAATCTTCTTTCTTCCCAAATCCATTGCCTAAATCATCTGTTTGCCATTCGGAGAGATGAAGAAGCTGTTTTGTCAGTTATTCAGAAAATTTTCCCTGACATAAAAAAGGTTTTGCCATCCCCTATTGATTGGCATGAATATGTATTTGAAAACAATCACTCCCGAAAGATAGACAGCTATATCTCTTTCGAATTCACTTTCAACAATACCTTTTTGTTGAAAGAAAGAAGTTGCAAACGGGGAAAGAACTGCACTTCTATAGATGCTTTTGTCTATGCAGAAGATAATAGTGGCAAATATTTATTAATACCTATTGAATGGAAATACACCGAAAGTTATGAAAAGACGAAAGAGTTTAAGGCAAAAGAATATGTTGTAAATAAACGATATAAAGAACTGGCGAATAGAGAGTATTCTAATTTATGTGGTTGGAAAGATATGTATTATTGGGATCCTTTGTATGAGTTTGCACGGCAAACTTTGCTAATGGAGCAACTAATCTACGAGAATCCTAAAGGCTCTTTCCCGATTAAAGCTGACAGCTATTGTCATATTATTGTCAGGCCCAATGAGAACACGGAAATCATAGACGATATTCAGCAATTTAAGAATTCCGTGAAGAATGCCGAAAAAATAACCGAAATTGCACCCAAAGATCTTCTTTCTCCACTCGCAGGCAACGCCAACTACAAAGACCTGCTTGATTATCTCAAAACCCGCTACTGGCAATCCTTATGACCCCGACCAACCTTTTCAACCGCTACCTTTGGCTTGTGGAGCAGCTTTCTCCTAATCGTAGGCTCACCAAGGAGGAAATAGACCGGCTTTGGGAGAAGTCGGCCCTCAACGAAAACGGGGAGGAAGAGATTCCGCGCCGCACGTTCGCCCGGATGCGCGATGCCATTGAGGAACTGTTCGGCATCCGCATCGCCTGCGACCGTTCCTCCAACGTCTATTACATTGTTGATGATCCGGAAGAACAGACCCGAAATGTCCGCAAGTTTCTGCTCTCCGCCTTCTCCGTGAACCATCTGCTGCGCGAAAACCGGAACCTGATGCCGCGCATCCTCATGGACAACGTGTCGGTGGGAGGCAACACCTTTTTGGAAGACATCACTATCGCCATGCGCGACAACCACTGGATTGCCATCGTCTATCAGAGTTTCGAGATGCAGACGGCTCGTGAATTTGAGGTCTGCCCGTACGCCCTCCGCTATGCCAACCACCGCTGGTATTTGCTGGCCAAAGCGGACTTCCACAAAACCTTGCGCTTCTACGCCCTCGACCGCATGAGGGCGGTAACGGCCACGAACAAAACCTTTAGTCTCCCCAAAGACTTTGATGCTTCTGATTATTTCTCCCGTTTCTTCGGTGCCATGATGACGGATGCTGAGGTGGAGACCATCCGTCTGAAAACCAACGATTTCCGCACACCTTATCTCCGTTCATTGCCGCTGCATCACAGCCAGAAGGAAATCCGTCCTGGTGAGTTTGAACTGCGCCTAGTCCCCACACCGGACTTCCTGCAAGCCTTGCGTTCTATCGGTCCCGACATCGAAATCACGCACCCGAAATGGTTGCGGGAACAGTTCTTGGACGAGGCGCGGATGCTAATGAAACGGTACAGCGGAAAAGAACTTCCATAAACGAGGCTTTGAATGCAGAACAATTATTCCCCGAATGTAATGTCGCAATGGTGACCACATTCTTATTGATCCTGATAGTCTTACTTCTGGCAAAGAATAGAGAAAGGTCGTGACTTTGCTCGCGCCCGTTATTCATATTGGATTATTTTGTAGTTTTGCGTTTTTGAAAAAAACGGACAACTGAACTATGAACCGCATCAAAATATTCATCAGCAGTGTACAGAATGAATTTGCGAAAGAACGCAGGCAAATAGCTGATTATATACGGCAAGATTCACTGTTTTCGATGTATTTTGACCCATTCTTATTCGAGGAATTACCTGCGCAAGACAAATCTGCCCAAACAGCCTATCTTGAGCAGGCAGCTGATGCGGGAATTTATCTCCTTCTTTTAGGTAAGCGTTATGGTTTTGAAGATGCCAACGGGATTTCGCCCACAGAACGGGAATACGATACCGCCACCGCTCATCATGCTTACAGAATAGCCTTCATCAAGGACATATCTGAACGGGAAGCAAAAGAAGAAGCCTTTAAGCAGAAGATTGATAACTCCGTTATACGCAACACATTCCGTTCATACGAAGAATTGCAGAGCGGTGTTTACGCCTCGTTGATAGAATATATGACCTCGAATCAAATTCTCCGTAATGCGCCTTTTGATGCTTCCGTTCATCCAGAGGCGAGCATTGACGATTTGGATAAGAACAAGATAAAGTGGTTCGTGGGGATGGCTCGCGAAAAAAGGCAATTCCCACTGCAATACTCGGAGGAAAACATTCGTCAGATTCTACTTAGCCTGCATCTGATAACGGAGGACGACAAACTCAAGAATGCCGCTCTTCTATTATTTGCAAAGGATGTGCAAAAGTGGTTTGTTTCCGCCACTGTCAAATGCGCGCAGTTCTATGGAACCAAAATCCAAAAACCCATCCTATCACAGCAGATATACGGAGGCACCGTTTTCGAAATGGTGGATATGGCGGTTGGGTTTGTGATGAGCCGCATAGACCAACACGTGGGTGAACGCACTCATTCCGCGCAAGTGGATGTCACACCTGAGCTGCCGGCACAGGCCGTGACCGAAGCCATAGTTAATGCGGTTGTTCACCGCAACTATACAAGTAACGGCAGCGTGCAGGTGATGTTGTTCAAAGACCGCTTGGAAGTTTGGAACCCAGGCAAACTTCCACAAGGAATGACTATCGCGAAATTGAACAAGGAGCACACTTCCAATCCTGTCAATCCCGTTCTTGCTCATCCCGTTTATCTTTCCGGCTATATAGAACAAATGGGAACAGGTACCACCGATATAATCGACCATTGTTTGGACTATGGACTCCGTAAACCAGAGTTTCACCAAGATGATGATTTCCGTGTTGTTATCTGGAGACAAGATAAAGCAGGAGTACAAGAAGGAGGTGAAGTAAGAGGTGAAGCAGGAGTACAAGAAAGGGTACAAGAAAGGGTACAAGAAAGGGTACAAGAAAGGGTACAAGAAGATAGCAATATCATCAAAATTGTGTCGGCCATCCGAGGGAATACTGTGTCGGCTAAAGAGATAAAGAAAATAATGAACTTGAAAGGTCGATCTAACTTCACGACCCGTTATTTACATCCTTCCATTAATCTTGGGTATGTGAACATGCTTTATCCTGATTCTCCAAAACGTAGAGACCAAGCCTATTATCTTACGGAGAAAGGATTGGAATTGTTTGCTGAAATTTCTAAAGAGAGCTAATTGTTGTGACGGGGTCAGTTCTTTTAAACGTATAATCAAAACCGCTACCAACATGTCAAAAGCACAACTTAAAAAGCACCTCAACACGTTAGAGAAGCCACAAATCATCGAAATGGTGATGGAACTTTATGATGCCCGCAAAGAGGCAAAGGAATATCTGGAGTTTTATCTGAACCCCGACGAGGACAAGAAGTTGGATGAGTTCAAGAAAATCATCCAAAAAGAGTTCTACCCTTCCCGTGGGGAGCCCAAAACTCGCTTCAGCGTTTGCCGTAAGGCGGTGACTGACTTTATGAACTTGAAGCCATCGCCCGAGAAAGTGGCCGACTTGATGCTCTTCTATAGCGAGCAAGCCTGCCAGTTTTCATACGATTACGGCGATATGTGGGAAGCCTTCTACACCGCCACGGAAAATCATTTCGAACGTGCAATGAAATTTCTTTCAGAGAATGGATTGATTGAAGCTAACAAGCTAAGGATTAAACATATTCTGAAATTGACAGATGTGTGTGGTTGGGGTTTTCCCGAGAGTATGTACGATATTTATGAGGAATACGATAGATAAAGGGCGTATCGCATACGCCGCCTGTAGAGACGCGGCGCGCCGCGTCTCTACAATAAACGACATAGGTGCACCTAACAATGGGTGCGCCCTTGTTTTATATAATATTCACTATTTACAATGAGAATGAAAACAAAATAATTAAATCTTTGCCGTGTTAAAAGAATCGTTGTAAAACATTCTATTTAACTGAATACAAATTATTTATAAAATAAAAAAACAAAAACCTATGACAACAGAAACAGGATTTATCCCATCTCACGGCAACTATACCGAGTTGCTCTCTTACAAAAAATCGCTTATCGTGTATTCCGGTACGGTGCTTTTCTGCGAGCGCTTCCTGAACAAGCGCGACCGTACTGTTGACCAGATGGTGCAGGCGGCACGTTCCGGTAAACAGAACATCATTGAGGGCTCGATGGCTTCGGCCACTTCCAAAGAAACCGAAATCAAACTGACCAATGTGGCAAGGGCCAGCCAGGAAGAATTGCTGGAAGATTATAAGGACTTCATCCGCAACCACGGGGGTGTTATTTGGGAAAAAGACAGCAAAGAGGCCTTGTTCGTCAGGAAGTTGGCCTACCGAAAGGACGAGTCGTTTGAAACCTACCGCCAGTTTTTGGAAACACGGGACGGCATCGTCTGCGCCAACATTATGATCTGTCTTGTGAACCAGTGCAACTTCCTATTGGACAGGCAAATCAGGCGATTAGAGCAGGATTTCGTCAAATTTGGCGGGCTTCGCGAGAGAATGAGTCAGGCGAGAAGGAATTATCGGAAGTATTAGGGGTGAGGGGAGGGTGGCCTATAGGTTTTATAAATCTTATAGGACCAATAGGCCAACTTGAGAAACTGTGTGCGGTTTCGCACTTTGCTGCGGCCTTACGGCCATGCGCCACCCAAAGACTGATGACATTTTCCCCGTACCTGCAGAGATTGTGGGTGCGCCCTAATTCTTTTCAGAAAAAATGTACCTTTGCCACCAAAATTAATCCCTTATGTCAACCTCAGACATCGTATTTCTTGTGGCCGTCATCCTCGTCTATTTCGGATGGGCGCTGTTCAATGGATTTTTGGCTAATCAGCGGAACCACTCCTTCTGGGCGTGGTTCGGAATCTCGCTGGGCATCCTGCCGCCGTTTGCCATGATTGCGGTGCTGATATATTGCAAACCCGACAACAACCATTTGATTCCGTGACCAAAAACATTATAGACATTGAACCTTTATCAAACAAGCAAAAAGTGATGAACATCCGATTGGTTATCTTCGATTTTGACGGCACAATGGCCGACACGCGGCACAATATCGTCATTACTATGCAGCGGGTGATGCGGGAATTGGGAATGCCCGTTGCCGACGAGGAAACGTGCGCCTCCACCATCGGGTTGCCGCTCAAGGACTGTTTCCGAAAGATTTTTCCGGAATTGACGGATGATGGTGCCGAACATTGCGCCGAGACCTATCGCCAGATTTTCTTCGCCAATGCCAAATCGTTGGTCCCCAATATGTTTCCTAACGTGCAGGAAACCATCGACTTGCTGCACGTCCATCGGATAAAGATGGCTATCGCTTCATCGCGTACCTCCGCCTCGCTGCTCGGATTCATTCGCGAGATGAACTTGACCGATAAAATTGCTATGGTGGTGGGTTCCGATGAGGTGAGCCGTCACAAACCGGATCCTGAACCCGTGAACGTCATCTTGTCAGCATTGGATGTGCCCGCTTCTGAAACCCTTGTGGTGGGCGACATGCCTGTCGATATCCTCATGGGCTCCGCCGCTGGCACGCACACCTGCGCGGTGACCTACGGGAACGCCTCTGCGGAGGAATTGACCGCAGCAGGAGCGGATTTCCTTGTGGATGACATGGCTAAACTGGTAGGCTTGGTCTTGCCGGATAATAGGAATCACTGAATTGGTTTGGGAAACTTTGTACCTTTGTTCCCAGAACTAATTCCACATATCAACCTCAGAAATCGTGATACAGGTGGCCGTCATTATTTTTTCACCTCTTTGAAAAGCCCTTCCAGCGTCTCTTTGTATTTCGTGTAAGGGTATAGGGAGCGCTCTTTCAGGATGGAACCCAGCATCAGATCGTCGATCTCTTTTTGGGAGGCGCCTTCCACATTCAGGCATAAGAGGTGATACAGAAGCGTTTCGTAATATTTGTTCAAATAGTAGCTTTTGTAGCTCTCCACGCCGTTGGATTTCACGATTTCCATCTCAAAATCTTTGAAATAGAAATCCTGGTACTCATAGTAGGGGCGACCGTTGAATTTGGGGAACTTCTTGATGTATTCGTATGCCTTCTTCGTATTCATGGGTTTGGCAATGTTGATGAAACCCCAGATGTTGATGCCGCAAAGGCTCATGCAATTGAAGAAGAAAATCGCTTTTTCGGTGTCGTCTTTCAAATCGTATTCATTCATTTTGAAATTCACTTTTGAAAGATTAAACGGCTGGTTTTTGTTGCCCACAGCCGTGAAGAGCAGTCCGTAATAATTGTCAACCAGTTCATAGACAGGGATTTCGGCGTTCTGCAGACTGTCGATGAGGTGGTCATTGTCGAGAGGCTCTTTTTCTGACAAATTCAGATTGACCGCCCGGATGATGTAGATCTGCTTTAAGGTCTGGTTGTCAGGCCGTTTCAGATATGGGGTGGTGAGAATCTTGTTTTTGGAAGTGATGGTTTGCGCAATGAAATCGGCACTTGACACGAGCGCGGGGTCGGAAATTCCACGCAACTCCACCATCACATCCTTTGTGGGCTCGTTGCGGAACATGAAATTGTGGTAAGTTTTGGCCAAAAACAGAATTTGGCTGTGAGACGCCCCCTGACCGAAAAGAGAAAGTGTCATACAACATATAATGCTGGAAATCAGTAGCTTTTTCATTGGACTTATTTTTTATGACGATTGTGATTCTGCTGCAAAAATAGAAAAAACACGAACACCCTGCACCCTTTTGTGAATTTTGCGGCCTATTTTCAGACAAAGATGCTATCTTTGCAGCGTGGTTTGCCTGTCTTGATGTTTAACGGACTTCGCACCGAGGTCGGCAACTGCGAAGAAGTGAAGAATAGAAGTCCACAGATGCCATTATGCCCACATTCACTATCCGCGCGGCGAAAGAGAACGAGGCCGCCACTGTTTTGGAATTTATTAAGAAACTGGCTGAGTATGAAAAACTTGCCCATGAAGTGGAGGCCACCGAGGAGGGACTTCACGAGGCCCTCTTCGTGCGCCACGAGGCGGAGGTGGTGTTCGGTGAAGAGGACGGCGTGATCGTTGGCTTCGCCCTCTTCTTCCACAACTTTTCCACTTTCGTGGGACACAAAGGCCTCTATTTGGAGGACCTCTTCGTGCTACCCGAAAAGCGCGGTCTCGGTTATGGAAAGGCGCTTCTGCAACATTTGGCCAAGTTGGCGTTGGAACGTCACTGCGGCCGCATGGAGTGGGTCTGCCTCGACTGGAACCAGCCTTCCATCGACTTCTACAAGAGCATCGGCGCCGTCCCCATGGAGGATTGGACGATTTACCGGCTGACCGAGGAGAAGTTGAAGGCATTTGCGGGAAGGAAATGATAATTTTTGTAATTTTGCGGCGTTAATACCTATGGTTATGAAAGTCAACTCGCTTTTTGAACCTTATTTGAATCTTCTTATAGAGATACTAAAAAAATACAAGGTCAAAACCGCCTATCTCTTTGGCTCTGTTTTAACGGACCGTTTCAACGAGAATAGCGATATTGATCTTTTAGTTAATTATGAAGATTTTACGAAAGATCCTATAGAAAGAGGGGAGAATAGCTGGAATTTGCAATTCGCCTTGGAGGACACCCTTCATAGAGAAGTTGATTTGGTTAACGAAGCGAATTTGAAAAACCCCTATTTCATCAAAGAACTCAACGAAACAAAATATCAAATTTATGGACAATAAGTATTATCAGGCACTTCATCAAATTTTGCAATGTATCGATGAAATTTATCAATTCATAGGTGTTCCTTTGACTTTTGAACGTTACGATTCTGATGTTTTTCTGCAAAAGGCAGTTGAACGGAATCTTGAAATCATAGGGGAAGCTGTCAAACGCATTAAAGAGATTGATGATAATGTTGCCATCACGGATGCTCGAAAAATCATCAATGCCCGCAATCTCATTTCGCATGGATATGATGAGATTCAAAATGAAAGGATATGGGTTATCATTGTTAACTCTTTACCTGTTTTGAAAGAAGAGGTTGAGGGGTTAATGAAAGGATGTGGGGAAAAAGCTGATACAATTTGTTAAGAAATTATCTCCACGACATTTTTTTAGTTGTTTTTTTTAATGCCCGACAAAAATTACATCCAAGACGTTGCTCCGTGGCTCGCGGATATTTTCGTGGATGATTCGACATTAGACGAAAAGACAAATGCCTATTTTGTTTCTCAGCAAGAACAGATGATCAAGCAAAATGCGCAACGATTGGGGAAGTTTGCCCAATACTTGTTGAGCATTCTTCACGATAGCGATATCTTGAGTGCCCGTTTTGAGGATGGCGACTTTGTCGTGGTCGTAGATGATATATGCACAAACACTTTCGCGAGCATAATTCGAGACGAGAAAGGTGTTGGTATAGATAAGGAAAAACGCATTTTCCCATTAGAAATACGATTCGAGAAAGCAAGGGTTCTATATTACAATGTGAAGGATGATGGTGAAATGAATCCCATCGAACTCGAACCTACTCCAATTGATGTTTATTATGCTGATCAATTGCTGGCAGTGACAGACGAAACGATACATCTTGGTCTCGCCGTATGGAAACGTATCCCTCCCGAGTATTGTTATTTCGACCAACTTTTTTTAGAAATCACCGCGAAAGCCGTATCTGTGAAGGAACGACAGGAAGAGGCTTGGCGAGTGCTGTTCGGCGGCCACTTTTTGGAGGAGTATCACTATTTTCAACAACAGTTCGCTGCGGGGCGTCCATTGAATAGTGATGCAGAGTGTCAACAGGTGTACGACGAATTCCAACAGCAGAAGCCTGGTTTTCGCAAATTGATGGAAAAACTGAGCAAAGGCCTTAACGTTTTCTAAGGTTATTACATGTGATGAATAAAAGAATAACATTCGCAAAAACATCATAATATGAATACCACAATCGAAAAATCTTTAGATTACCAATATTTTCTGCTGGGAATCGCATTTTATTCGCTGTTTGAAATCGTCTGGTGGAGTATCTCTCCCATCTTTTTTGCGATAGAGGGTTGCTTGGAGAACCCCATTCCAGTTGTCATTATGGAAAAGTTGCTGAAACTGGTTGCGTTCTATTTCCTTTTCCGCAAAGCCATCGTTTGGAACCTCCAATGGAAGCATCTCATTGCTGTTGTAGTGCTGTTTGCACTGGTTCAGTTGTTAGGTTATCTTTCCTTGTTCACCGACTTTTTTGATGATCATTATCTCACAACGACTCATGACATCTCAAATCTTACCATGTGGAAAATCAGATTGTGGTCGTGGGTGATCACCACACTCGTTATCATCTCTTTCCTATGGTGGAATTTCGATGCATCGGAATCTGGTCCTGGATCGGACACAATCGATACGACCAACCGATATTTATGTGGCGGTATGCTTTTCTTTCTCACATTCCACCTCGTTCTATTTTCCGTGAATTACATTGCGAACAGCTATTGGCCTTACACGTATCATCCTGTGTTACTGGACTGTGTCTTTTACCCACTGCTTCTCGCCATCACCGCAGGTACTATATATATGATTATCCGCAAGAAGATGATTGTGCCTCCGCTGGCCGTTTTATTGTCTCTCCTTGCCCTCTTCGTTTTCACAAAGTGGTTCCTGCCCAACATCGTTTTCGCGCATTACATGTATTTGGAGCCCACGGATGATTTTTATGTCCATTATTTCTCCAATGTTTCGAATGTGTGTTATTTTGCGGTGTCTCTGACAGCGTTTTATTTGTACCGCAAGGAAATGGAAAAAACGAACCTGTTTTGCAGCGTGGATTGAACCTATATTTCGCAAATAGTAGTCACAGAAAATTGATATGAGGAAGCTACGATACACTTTATTGGTCTTACTGTTGTTCTGCTCGAATATTCGAGCTCAGCGAGTACTGGAGCCTGACAATGGGAGCTTGTATTGGTCAATTATTATGAATTCCATAAGGATGGAGCAGATGCTTGGGTTGGACTATGATTTCGCGTGCTTGTATCAACCTGGTATTGCCAAACCTGACTACGGCTATGCTTATTTCTCCAAAAAACATAAAATAGTGTTTGCTGAGTGCCAGACACATTTTCCGCATCCGACAATTAAACGGAATCCAGATGGTTCTGCGGCATTAGATGCAGACGGGAATGTTGTTTTGTTGCCATTCGAGAAAGTGAAAATCAAGAAACAGTCGTTCAGAATACCTGATTCTCTGGGGATTCTGTTGAACGAGTTGTTTCAATTGGCGGTGAAGACTGCACACAGAGACACCTGTCTAAGCGAAGAACCACCCATTTGTGATGGATGGAATTGGACTTTTTTCACGTGTAATAATCCCACTGGAGTCACTGACAATCCAATATATGTCACTTGTGTTGAGGATACAAGTCACAATGTCCGTAATTTTTATAGTATTCATCATGCTATTGAGAGGTCCATAAGGACTAAAGATATACAATACATTGTCAATAAACTGCCAGAAATTCAAGCATTGATAGAAGACTGGCGGAGTTTATTAGAGAAAGAATAAACTGCTATTCCCCATGGAGGATTGGACAATTTACCGGCTAACGGAGGAGAAACTCAAAGCGTTTGCGGGAACGCGTTAACCCATGTAGAGACGCGATTAATCGCGTCTCTACAATCCCGAAAATCGAACGTGATTTTTATTTCAGCAACTGTGCCGTGTGATTTTTGGTGTCCACCTTGCCGATGGCGTCGATGATAACGCCTTGTTCGTCAATGACGTAGGTGGTGCGCAAGGTGCCTTCGGTCACTTTGCCGTACATCTTCTTCTCGCCCCAGGCTTCGTAGGCCTTCAGGATGGTGAGGTCGGTATCGGCGATGAGGTGGAAGGGTAGCTCGTATTTGGCGATGAACCGCTGGTGCGAGGCGGCGGAGTCTCTACTTACGCCCAACACTTCGTAACCCAAGGCGATGAACCGCTGGTAGTTGTCACGCAGGTCGCAGGCTTCAGCGGTGCAACCCGGAGTACTGTCCTTGGGGTAGAAGTAGAGCACCAACTTCTTTCCTTCAAAATCTTTCAATGAAACGGCTTTTCCGTTTTCGTCAACGCCCTCAAAATAAGGGGCTTTCGTTCCAATCTGTAACATATTTCCTGTTTTATTCTGCCGCAAAAATAGCAAAATCACAAACACACTGCAACCTTTCGCGTTTTTTGTATCCTATAATTAGACAAAGATGTTATCTTTGCAGCGTCGTTGTCTTCGGAGGGTGTTTTTGGACTTCGCATCCTCTGAGGAAACGGCGTGAACAGATAATGACGTGAAGTCCTCCTATCAAAAGCAAACCCTATGAAGAAAACTTTTTTCGCATCATTGGTCGTTTTATTTTTAGTAGGATTGCTGTTTGGCAATTCATACTTGGTGTCGGCGCAGACAGAGGAAGATATTCAACATGTCGAAAGCTTATTGCAAAACGGGCATTTCGATCAGGCGTATGTCTTCTCAAAGGAAAAATGCGAAGCACTGAAACCTTCCGATTCTGCATATTTGGATGCGGTAGCCATCTTCTTTCAGGTAGCGACCTATTATGAGCAACATCTGCGGATGCTGGAGGATTTCAATAAAGGATTGGAGGTTAACCGCGAGTTGCTTGACCTGATTCACAAGTATAAAAAGTCTTTCAATCAGGAGTTTGCCAATCAAGAATATTTCATATACCGAAATCTGGTTGTCTGCTATACGGGTCTCGGAAAATATTCCGATGCGCAAAAATATAGGCAAATGCTCTATAAGGCAGAAAAAAAGAAGAAACTCCCTTGCGAATATGAGCTTTGTCACTATTTTAATTTCGACTTTTTCAAGGTGGACACGTTGAATGTGTGGGGTTACGAGTGGTATGATCCGCTTCCAAAGGACCGTTTTTCATCCAGTTTTACTAAAATCGTCTATTATGTGTACAGTACCGACGCTTCTGGCAACGATAAGGACCAGTTGTATCGATTGCATGTGATCATGTTCCATGGAACCCAACAACCTTTCGATTACATCATGGACAAACATATCACTACAGAGAATGGCGAAATCAGCGGTTCAATGTATGCTTACACCTACAAAGAAGATATTGATTTCAAAAAGCTTCATGACGATGTTTTGGAAATAGTGAAGGAGAGTAAACAATCTGACTCTCGACGTTTTATTCCGAATTAGACAGATTTCAAAAGCTGATTGTTATATTGTTATAGTTTTGCGTTTCAAAAAAACATTATCATGACCTTTTCAACCGAAAAAACCTTAGATTACCGATGCTTCCTGCTCGGAATTATTCTCTGTTGGATGTTTGACGTCGTTTGGGCATCGTTTGCCACATGCTTCTTCGCTTTGGAAAGCGTGCTGAACCCGATTGCTGTGGTCGTCGGGAAATCCATATTGTATTTACTGGTCTTTTACCTGTTGTTCCACAAACCGAAATTGCTCGAGCTCAAATGGGGACATATTGCGATAGTGATAGGTTTTCTGGTTTTGATGGATGTGCTGGATTTTTTTCTGATGGACCGCTTTTTTGACCTCCATTCTCTTGCTGACAATCAGATGGATAGAGACATCTCAAACTATTTGATGAGAAATGTGCGCATGTGGACAAATCTGATTACCTCGTTGTTGATGATCGGTTTTGTTTGGTGGCGTTTTGATTCGGAGGCGACAGCTTCTGACACGGAAACATCAGCCATCGAATCGCGAAGCTTTTACGCTGGAATACTGTTCTTCATCACGTTTGGATATCTCCTTTATGCAATTTCCGTTTTAGGTGATGAATTATGGTTCTATGTGTATCACCCCATACTGATGGAAGTCATTGTCTGTCTGCTGCTTGTGTTGGCTTCGGCTGCGGCCATTTGTTTGCTTGTCAATAAGCAACTTGTAACTTTCCCGCTTGCAGTGATTTTGGCTGTTGTTGCCGTGCATTTTTTCATCAATCATTATTTGGGCATCATTCTATTTGAGCACTGCACTCCCAACATTGTCACTTCCCAACATGGAGCTCTCTTCGATAATGTCGCCAATTGTTGCGACTGGGCGCTTCCCATCGCCGCTTTTATCCTCTACCGCAAGGAGATGAAACAACCTACCTTGTAGAGACGCGATTAATCGCGTCCCTGTTTCGGCATTTTTGTTATTTTTGCGGCTGCAAATGCTAGAGACAATGGTTTTGCTGGACACGTTACGTATTACAAACGTCATCAACACGATAAACGGCTGGGTGTGGAGCCCGGCGCTGGTGGGTCTTTGTCTGTTGGCGGGACTCTATTTCTCGCTGCGGACACGCTTTGTGCAGGTGCGCCGCTTCGGTGAGATGGTGCGTCTACTTTTCGGTAGCGTGAATCATGATCAGAGAAAAACAGGTATATCTTCTTTCCAAGCTTTTGCTATGGCTCTCTCGGGTCGTGTGGGTACGGGCAATATCGTGGGTGTAGCCACGGCCATTGGTTTCGGTGGGCCAGGTGCCATCGTCTGGATGTGGATCATTGCTTTCTTCGGGGCGGGGAGCGCCTTCGTTGAGGCTACGTTGGCACAGATGTACAAGGAAGACCATAACGGACAGTTCCGCGGTGGTCCGGCATATTATATCGAGAAGGGTCTCCACAGTCCTGTTCTTGGCATGCTCTTCGCTGTAATGGCGGCGGTAGCTTGTGGTATTTTCCTGCCTCCGGTACAATGCAACGGCATCGCCCTCTCCTGTTCGCGCTCTTTCGGCGTGGAGGCGTGGATGGTGGGACTTGTTGTCGCGATTCTTATCGCATTGGTGATCATCGGTGGTGTGAAGCGCATTGCCATTGTGGCGCAGTTTGTAGCTCCCTTTATGGCAATCCTCTATATCATTCTTTCCATCGTAGTGTTGGCGGTGCATTACAGCATTGTGCCTGAGGTCTTTATGCAGATGCTGCGTGGAGCCGTGGGTGTCAACGAGGTGGGAGGAGCCCTACTGGGCAGCACCATTGCTTGGGGCGTGAAGCGCGGCATCTACAGTAACGAGGCGGGACAGGGAACTGGCGCCATCGTGGCGGCTGCCGCCAAAGTGAGTCACCCCGTCAAGCAGGGATTGGTGCAAGCCTTCTCGGTCTATATTGACACGCTGCTGGTTTGCACGGCAACGGCCTTGATGATCTTAGCCTGCCGCACGTATAATATCATCGAAAGCGTTACCCCCGTGGCGGGAGGCGAGCCCATTGTCACCTACCTGCAGCAGAATCCCAACGCCCCTGAAGGCGAACCGGGCGTGTTCTACACTACGGGCGCACTTGGCACCGTGATAGGTCCCCGTGCAGGCGATATGCTCATTTCCATCGCCCTCTTCTTCTTCGCTTTCACCACCATCATGGCATACTACTACTACGCTGAAACCAACCTCGTTTACATCTTCAACCGTTGGCGCCGCCGCATCTACAAGAAGCATCCCGAGCGGCTTGATGAACTAGAACGTGCCGACATGACCTTCGGCGACGACAGAGGCGAGAAAGTCGTGATCTGGATTTTGCGAGTGGGAACCATCGGCGCTGTCTTTGTCGGCTCCCTGACGGGCAGCGGCATCGCATGGACGATCGGCGACATTGGTGTGGGCGCTATGGCTTGGATCAACATCGTTGCCATATTGTTGCTCTCCCCTAAGGCGTTACGCGCTCTACGCGACTATGAACAAGCCAAGAAAAAAGGCGAAGAACCGCGTTTCAATCCGAAAAAACTGGATATTGAAGGGGCGGAATTTTGGGAAACAATCAACGAAAAATGAAGATTTGAGATATTTTCGTACTTTTGCGCTTTCAAATAATACCCATTATGAGTAAGAAAATCAACCTTTTATGCATCGTGATGATGCTGTTTGCCTTTGGCGCGCGCGCCGATGAAGGCATGTGGCTGCCCTATTCCATCAATGGGCAGAATTTGGCTGACATGCAGCGACTTGGATGCAAGCTGACAGCCGAACAAATCTTCAGTTTCAACCAGCCTAGTCTCAAGGATGCCATTGTGCAATTCGGCGGCGGTTGTACGGGCGAGCTCATCTCTCCGGAAGGATTGCTTCTCACCAACCATCACTGCGGCCTCGGTCAGGTGCAGGCCCACTCTTCCGTGGAGCATGACTACCTGAAGGAGGGCTTCTGGGCCAGAAGCAAAGACCAAGAACTGCCAAACGAAGGCCTTTCCGTGCTGTTCCTCAACTACATAGAGGACGTGACAACGGCGGTGCTCAAAGGCGTGACCGACAATATGTCTGAATCCGCCCGCGAAGATAAAATTGCGGAAAACATCAAACGACTGACGACTGAGAAGAAAGGCACCCGCGACGTGCGCGTGGAGATCGTGCCCTTCTATCACGGAAATCAGTACATTCTGTTTGTGTATGATGTCTATAAGGATGTCCGTTTGGTAGCTTGTCCGCCGTGGGGCATCGGCAAATACGGTGCCGACACCGACAACTGGACGTGGCCGCGCCATAAGGGCGACTTCTGCATCTTCCGCGTCTATACCGCCCCCGACGGTTCTCCAGCCGAGTACAGTAAGGACAACATTCCGATGAAGTCGAAACACTATCTTCCGATTTCCTTAAAGGGCGTCCAACCAGGTGATTACACCATGATTTTGGGATATCCCGGCTCCACCGACCGTTACTCCACTTCCGGCTCTGTGAAAAATCTGATTGAACTGGAGGATCCCGCCATTGTGGCTTGCCGCACCACGAAGCTGGAGCAATATCGCAAGCACATGGATGCCGATCCCGCTGTCTTCATCCAATACGCCTCCAAACAAGCCAGCGTGAGCAACTACTGGAAATATTCTATCGGACAGATCAAGCAGCTGAAACGCAACAAAGTTTATGAGAAACGTTTGGAACAGGAACAGGCTTTCCAAGAATGGGCAAGCAAGGACAAAGACCGCAAAGCGAAATACGCTGGCATTTTCGACGATTTCGACAAATATTGGGAACATCAGTCCAAGTACACCAAAGCGCTGCTCTATCATCGTGAAGCTGGTTGGAACGGTGGCGAAGCTGTCCGCTTTTCAATGAAATTCAGAAGCGTCAATTATGCATACCAAGAGAAAGTCCCTCAAGAAAATATCGCGGCTTATACCAAAAAGCTGAAAGGCGATGTGGAGGATTTCTTCAAGGATTATAACAAGGATCTGGATAGAGATGCTACTATCGCGTTGCTGAACCTTTTCTATAAAGATGTGGATCACAACCAGTTGCCTGCCACCATCAAGAAGATTGGTGACAAAACCGGAGGTGACTTCACCGCTTTTGTGAACAATGCTTTTGCGAAATCCATCTTCGTGGACAAAGCCAAGTTGATGGCTTGGTTGGAGAATCCGAAACCTATTGCCAAAGACCCGATTTTCGCGTTGATGCAAGAGATTGTGGATTCTTATATCGCATTGAGCGACGAGGCGGAAAAGGTGGATTGCGGACGCGCCGACCGCCTTTATATGGAGGGTTTGATGGAGATGCAGAAGGACCGCAACTTCTATCCCGATGCCAACTTCACGATGCGTCTCACTTACGGCAGCGTGCAGGATTACCAGCCGGCAGACGGTGTGACCTACAACTACTACACCACTCTGGACGGCGTGATGGCCAAGTACAAACCCGGCGATTGGGAATTTGACGTGCCGAAAGATCTGATCAAACTGTGGGAAAATAAGGACTACGGCCGCTATGCCGACAAGAACGGCGACTTGGTGGTCAACTTCATCACCACCAACGACATCACGGGCGGCAACTCCGGTAGCCCGGTTATTGACGCACAGGGCAACCTCATCGGTTTGGCCTTCGATGGTAACTGGGAAGCCATGAGCGGCGACATTGCTTTCGAGAACGAAGTGCAACGCACCATCTGTATGGATATGCGCTACCTGCTCTTCATCATCGACAAAATGGCAAACGCTCAGAACCTGATGCAGGAACTGAAGATTGTGCAATAAACAATCATTTGCGAAATAGTTTTAGTAGAGACGTGCTTTCGGGTGCGTCTCTATTTTTTTATCCGCACTCGTCTCAGATCCAGCATGTTGACGGGATTGGTACCCAGTCCTTCGACTCCTTTTTGCACGAAACGCGCCACTTTGTCGTAATAGAGGATAACGAACGGCGCGTCCTCCACTAACAGTGAATCCATGCGGATGTAGTACTCGTTGCGTAGGGAATCGTTAGTGCAACGCTGCGATTTTTCGTATAGTTGGTCGAATTTGGGATTGACGTAATGGGTGTAGTTGGAGCCCGCTGGCTGCAGGTTTTTGGAGTAGAAGAGCGACATCTGGTTCTCAGCGTCTGGGTAGTCGCAAATCCAGGAACCGCGGAAGAAGGGTAGCTGGTAGCTGCGCATCATTTCCCGCTGTTGGGCGGCCTGCGCTACATCCAACTTCAGCGTGATGCCGATTTGAGAGAGTTCATGCTGGATATACTGGCACAAATCCGCATATTGGGCCGACATGGTGAGGGTGATTTCGGGCAGACCTTTGCCGTTCGGATAACCCGCTTCTGCCAGTAACTGCAAGGCTTTCTGAGGATTATAGTCGTAGCCTCCCGTGCGCTCAGGTTGGTAGGAAGGCATACCGCGCGGTACGAAACCTGACGTTCCTGCATAACCCATGTTGTTGCGCAAATACTTCATCATCTTGTTGCGGTCGAATCCGTAGTTGATGGCTTGACGCACGCGTTTGTCCATCAGCGGGTTCTTTTTGCCCGTCGGCTTCAGGTTGAAGCCAAGATATTCGGTGTTGAGGTAAGGTCCGGTGATGAGTTCGATTTTGTCGGCATATTCGGGGTTCAGACGGCCGTCTTTCGTCAGCAGCGCGTCCTTGTAGCTCGGGTCCACGCCCGACATAAAATCCAGCGTACCCTTCATAAACTCCATAAACACAGACTGTTTGTCCACGATGAAGGAGATGGCAACGGCGTCGATATAGGGTAGGGGATTGCCTGCGGAGTCTTTCTCGAAATAGTGCGGATTCTTGCGCATCACCAACTTCACGCCCTCCTCCCACAGTTGCATTTGGAAAGGACCGGTGCCAACTGGATATTTTCGGAAATCCTTGCCGTAATGCTCCACAACTTCATGTGGCACCACCGAACAATATTTCATGGTCAGGATACCTAGAAACGGCGGGAACGGCTCCGACAGCTCTATTTGGAATACCGTGTCGTTCAGCGCTTTGAAGGCTGGCGTACCGTCGGCGTTGCGCTTCACCTTCTGGAAAATCCAGGCACCCGGTGAGGCCACTTCCGAGTTGAGAATGCGGCTCAAACTGTACTCGAAATCGGCAGCAGTAACGTAGCGCGGTTTGTCGAAAGGGAAATACTCGGTGTCGTGGAAGCGCACATCATTGCGCAGAATGAAGGTGTAAGTCTTTCCGTCTTCCGAAATGGTCCAGCTTTTGGCGATAGCCGGCACCACCCGCAACTGTTCGTCCATATCCACCAAGCCGTTATAGAGCTGATTGCAAGGCCAAAGGGTGGATTGTCCCGAAGCGTACGCCGGGTCTAAAGAGAGGATGCCGGAGGATTCGTTATAGTGGAAAATCTGCTTGTCAGGATGATCGAACTTAGTCTTGCAGGAAACCAGCAAAACGATGCTAATCAGCAAAATAGATACTTTTTGGAAGTTCAATCTCATATTATGACAGAGCTTGGTTAACTTTCTTGGAGGACTCCAACAGCGAGTTGTACTCCTCGGGGGTGATGTCAATGTAGAAATAGTAAATCGGGTTCACCGGCTGGCCGTTCTTGATGACCTCGTAGTGCAGGTGCGAGCCGGACGACATACCCGTAGAACCCACGTAACCAATCAGTTGGCCGCGCTTTACCTTCTGTCCGGGTTTCACCGCAGCTTTCGACATGTGGGCGTAAAGTGTCTGGTAGGAGTAGCCGTGGTTGAGCACCACGCAGATGCCGTAACCGGAGCCGGGTTTCTCGCGGGAGACCGTACCGTCAGCAGTGGCGTAGATGGGGGTGCCCTTCGGGGCGGCGATGTCAATGCCGGTATGGTTGCGCAACGTCTTGAGCACCGGATGGTAACGCCGTCCGAAACCGGAGGTGATGGTGTACATGTTCTTCAGCGGACGGATGGCCGGGATAGCCGCCAGCATCTCCGCTTTGGAGTTAGCAATCTTCTCCAACGTATCCAGAGAGCGGGTCTGCACCGCCATTCTGACGGTCAGTTGGTCGGCTTTTTTGTTGGCGGTTTTCAGTAGCGAATAGGCTTCGGAACGGGAGAGACTGTCGTAGCGAGTGTCCTCAATCAGCAGCGGATAACGTTCGGTTGCGGGCACGGGGTCAGCTTCGAAGACATTGCGGTAAACGTTGTCGTCGCGGTCTTCAATGTCGGCCAGCACCTCCGACAACACGTCGATGCGCGCGCTCAAGTAGTCTACCTCGTGTTTTAATTCGTTGTTCTCCCTTTCCAGTATCTTAACCTTCGGTGAATCAACAAAGTAGAATCCAATCCAGACGAACACCAACGCGAAAGCCACGCCGCTGGCAAACACCCATGCAATGCGCTTGAACAGGTGCTTGAAGCTGAGCTTGACCTTCTCGTAGGTCAGCGTCTTCGGATTGAAATGATAGAACGACTTGGGCATTGCTACTAATTACAACCGATGCAGATTTGGTCGCCCACGCCGTAACTGTTGATGTTTCCGCTGTTTCTCTTGATGAGAATCTTCAGCTGGATACCATACCGTTGGGCAATATAACGATAGGTGTCGCCTTCCTGTAAGGTATGATAGGGCACCGATGATTTCGTGCTCTTCATTTCGAGGTAAATTACCTCATCCTCAATGGGTTCCGAGCCGTCGTACACATCGTTGTAGAGGCGCAGGTTCTTCTCGGTCATCTGCAGCGAAGCGGCCAACTTTTGGTAGGTGTCACCCGCGCGAGCCAAGATGAATTTCGTCTTGTTGTTTTCGTAAACAGGACGGCTGGTGTAGGGATAATAAGCTGATTTGAAAGGAACTGAGTAGGGATCCAACACGAAAACATTCAGTCCGTTCACCTTTTCGGGCAGTTGGGAAGATGTTTGTGTCGGTTGTGCAGGTTGCTGCTGCACAGGTTGTTGCACTGCCGGCTGAGATGGTTGCTGAGCGGGTTGTTCCTGTTGTTTCTGTTTGGGCTTCTCGTTTTTCTCCACGATAACTTGAATGCCGTTCACCTCCATGGTATCTGCCTTTGATGCAGGCTTTTGCTTCTCTTGCTTCGGGGTCTCTACAGGCTTTTGAGGAGCGGGTTCCTCCTTTTGAGCAACAGGCTGCGAGGGTTCTACCGGCTTTTCGACAGGCTGAGAGACGGGCTCTGTGACTGGCTGCTGAACGGGTTGCTGAACGGGTTGAGTGGCAGCGGGTTGCTGTTGCGCAACAGTCGGTTGGGTTGTCGTTCCAACGCGCTCCGGTTGCGGCTTTTGCATGGCGCGCAAAGCAACCGTATCGCACAATTTTTGAGCCACTTTGCGGTCGTAGTGCATCAGATAGTATTTCTCGATGATGGAAATCAGCGTGTCGGCATATTTCGGATTTCCGGAGAAACCGGCTTCCAACAGTCCGTTAGCCCATGATTTATAGTCGGTTATGGGATAATAGAACAACTTCACGTAGCGGCTTCTAGTGGACAAAAACAGCGAGTGGTCGCGGTAGGATTCCGCATCGGTGGCATATTTTCGATAGCAGTTCTCCTGTTTTTTGTCGGACGGACGGTAGTAGGTTTCGCCGGTCCACTCCTGCGTGTGACACATGATGGCGAAATGGTTATGGCACTCGCGCACCAGGTCGTTGGTGCCGGCCTGCGAAGAGTAAATGGCTTGCGCCAGCGTGATGCTCGCGGGCACTCCGTAGAGTTCCATCTCCTGCATCGCAAGGTTCTTGTAGCTGTCAATATAGTCGTAAATACGATCTTCCATCGTGTATTGGGCAAAACCGATGGACATCAGGCACACGCCTACCAATAAGCAAAATATTTTTTTCATCGTTCCAAAATTATCGTCTTAGTAAAATTTGATCTCCCGGATGAATAATGGAATTCTCATCCAACATATTGTATTTCAGAATATAACGAAGTTGTACACCATAACGTTGCGAGATATACCGCAGGGTTTCGCCCGCCTGGACGGTGTGGATGCGCACATTGTTGCCGTGGGCTTTGGCCTCCACATAGACAATCTCGTTCTCCACGGGCTCGTCGTTCGGACCCGCGTCGTTGAATTTGCGCAGATTTTCGCACATCACCATAATATCCTGCGAGATTTTCTCGTAAGTGTCTCCTTTTTCGGCAATGACGAAGTAAGTGTTGTTGTTTTTGAACACCTTGCGATAGGTGAACGGACTTTGGTCAGACGGATATTCGCTGCCGAGGGCGGTGAACACCTTCTTGCCGGGTTTTTCAGCAGTGGTCGGTTGTGAGGCGGGTTTCTTGTTTTCTGCTACAGGCTTGGAGGCGGGCTCTTGGAGTGGGCATTGGCCGTAAGTTTTCTGCCAAATGGTGTCTAACGACGCAATGTTAAACCGATCAATCAGGCTGATGAGTCGGTCTGCGTACTGCGGGTTGGTGGCGTAACCGTCCTGTTTCAGCGTCCGCGCCCACGCTTGGTAGTCCATAATGTCGAGTTCAAAGAGGTTGGAGTAGCGTTTCCGGGTAGTCAGAAACAGCGAATGGTCGGTGTAAGATTCTGATACAGAAGCGTATTTGCGGAAACACTCTTGCAATTCGTCGTCGTCGATTAGAATCGTATCTCCCGTCCACTCGGTGTGGCATTTGATGCCGAAATGGTTGTTCCCCTCTGTGGCCAGTCGGCTTTTGCCGCATGCACTCTCGAAAATGCCCTGCGCAATGGTGATGCTGGCCGGAATCTTGTACTCCTGCATCTTCTCAATGGCCACATCGGCATACTGCTCAATGTAATTGCGGATATCCTGCTCGTTATACTGCGCAAAACATCCGAACCCAGATATCAGTCCGATCAAAACACACAATATCGTTTTACCAAAATTATCCATTGTCAATTTTCAATTACCAATTAAGACAACGCTTCCATGACCAATTTGGTGTAGAATTGTTTAACATCCAAACCTTGGCTTTTTACCTGTGAGGGGATGATGCTCAGGACTGTTTGACCAGGTATTGTGTTGACTTCCAAGAAGTAAGGCGTTTTGGCCTCTTCGTCGAGGATGAAGTCCACACGGACGATGCCCTTGCAGTCGAGCTGACGAAACACCAACTCGGCATACTGTTTCACCAATTTCTGCATGTCGGGAGCGATCTCCGCGGGCGTAACCAAGCTGTGACCCACGTCTGTATATTTGGCATCATAGTCGTAGAATTCGTTATGGGCGATAATTTCCGTGATGGCCAACATCTGCACGCCGCCGTAGGCAGTTGTCACGCCGCAGGCCAGCTCGCGACCGTGGATCATCTTCTCCACGATCAGCTGGTTGTCGTATTTCAGTGCCTCTTCGAAAGCGCGGGTCAACTCTTCGCGAACATGCACTTTCGTAACACCCACGCTTGAACCTGAGTTACAGGATTTTACGAAGCATGGGTAGCCGCAAACTTCCTCAATGCGTTCGATATCCATTGGGTCGCCTGCATAGAAATGCAACGACGGAGCGATGGGAACACCCAACTGCGCCACCGCCAAGTTGCAGTAGAACTTGTTGAAAGTGAGTGCGGAAGGGAAGCTGGTGCAACCTGCATACTTCTGCCCGATCATCTCGAAATAGCTTTGCAGTTTGCCGTTTTCACCCGGGGTGCCGTGGATGGCGATGAAGGCGAGGTCGAACACGATTTTCTGATCGTCAATCGTCAGTGAAAAGTCGTTCTTGTCAATCTGAAAGATTCGTCCGTCCGCGGCTTTATAATGCCAATCCGTTCCTTTGAAATGAATCAAATAGGGCTCGAACAAAGTCTTGTCCAACTGATTGAAAATGTTGTCGCCAGTCTTCAAAGAGACCTCATATTCGCCGGAATCACCGCCAGCTATCACTGCAATTTTATACATAGTTATACCTTATTATATACAAAATGCAAATATAAGGTTATTATAGACGGCTTTTTTGAGAAAAAGAATTGTTTTTTAACAGCAGAATGTGTGTTATTCGGCCATTTTTTGGGCGTTGCAGAAGCGGTAATACTCGCCCTGTTTCTCCATCAATTCTTTATGCGTACCCATCTCCGAAATTTGGCCCTCTTTCAAGAAGAGAATCTTGTCGGCAAAGCGTATGGTGCTGAGTCTGTGGGCGATTATGATGCCGGTATGCTGTTTGATGTAGGGCAATAACGCCTCTTGGAAGAGTAGTTCCGATTCGTTGTCGAGTGCGGAGGTGGCCTCGTCGAGAATGAAAATCTGCGGATTCTTCAAAATGGCGCGGGCAATGCTGATTCGTTGCCGTTGACCGCCTGACAAGCGCATTCCACGGTTGCCGATGGGGGTCTGATATCCCTCTTCCAGCTCCATGATGAACTGGTGTGCCTGCGCGATTTTCGCGGCGGCTATCACCTGCTCCTCCGTGGCACTCTCCACCCCGATGGTGAGGTTGTTGTACACGGTGTCGTCGAAGAGGAAAACGTCCTGATTCACAATGCCGAAGAGCCCCCTCAAATCGGATAGCGCATACTGATTGAGCGATATGCCGTCTATTGTGATTTGCCCAAAACGGACATCGTAAAACCTCGAAAGCAAATCCACCAAGGTGGACTTTCCGCTGCCAGAAGGTCCGACGATGGCCATCGTTTCCCCTTTTTTCAGTGTGAAGCTGACATGCTTCAACACCTCACACGCTTCTGCATCGGAGATGTCGTTTTTGTAAGAGAAACTCACATCTTTGAACTGAATAGTATCCTGAAAATCAGTGATATGTGTTGGATTTTCCATATCTTTGATCTGCTCGTCGGCATCAATCACCTCGTAGATGCGGGCGGCGGCGCTCAGTCCTTTTCGCATCTGGTAATAGGTGGTGGCCAAGGATTTTGCAGGCGGAATCATGCGGGCGAAAACCACAAAATAGAGCATGAACAGAGAGCCATTTGCGGCAAAGCTTTCAGGGAATGCCACCAGTCCGATCAAGGAGATAACCAAAGCAGTGAAAATGCAGAGAAATTCAATTAGCGGAGAACCTAACTCTTTGATTCTGAATATTTTCTTATTCAAACGATAAAACTGGAAATTCTCCTTCCGAAACTGTTCCGAAACGTAATCTTGTGCGTTATAGCCTTTGATCACTCGCAACCCGTCGACCGCCTCTTCGAAATAGGCAGTCATCCTGCCGATAAGTTCTTGGGATTTAAGGGAATAGTTCCGGATATTTTTGCCGATGATGGAGAGAATCACGCCCATCGCCGGGATAATCAGCAAAGTGACGATGCTGAGTTTCACGCTGATGGTGAAGAGGGTGATGAGGTAGGCAATCATCAGGAAAGGGTCGCGACAAAGTGCTAACAATGAGGAAATTATAGACCATTCGACCTCCAAAACGTCTGCACCGATGCGGCTGATCATGTCGCCGGAACGCTGTTCGGTGTAGAACGAAAGGGGCAGTCGGAGCAGCTTGCGGTAGAAGTCGTCGCGGATGTTGAAGAGGATGCCGGAGCGGATGTGCGACAGCCAGTACATGCCCGCATATCGGCACGCATTTGACAAAAACGAGAGCAGAATCATGGTGCCGGCGATGAAAAGCAGCGCCGAACCCTGACCATGCCGCTCAATTATGGTGCCCATCAGCCAATAGAAGGTGTCGATGACATATTTCGGGGAGAACGAGAAAGCGGGTTGCGTCGTCACGGGTTCCACCTGCCCGAAGAGCACCTGCAGAAAGGGGACCAAAAGCGTGAGGGTGAAGATGGAGAAAATGGCGTACAGGAATTGCACAAACAGGATGAGCGCAATCTGTAACTTGTAGTTTTTCAGGTACTTTAAGATTCTGCCGAGGTATTCCATGCCAAATTCAAATCAGCGGCAAAAGTACATTTTTTTTATCCACAATTTTTGTACTTTTGCAGCGCAAAAAATATTGTATGGCAAACTATCCGGATTCGATTGACAGAATAACGAAAGCACGACTCAGACTGTCGGCCTTCGGCTCCATTTTCAGCATTGCGCTCACTATGTTTTTCATCGGTGCACTGAGTTTCTTTGCTTTTTTCTCTATGAGATACCTTCAAAATCTCTCTCAGAAAATCGAAATGGAAGTCCTCTTTTATTCTGACATCAAGGAAGCTGACATTGACGCTCTGGAAAAGAAGATCAAACTGCAACCCTACATCGAATCGTCGCGCGTATCTTCCCGCGAGGAGAATACCCGCACTGCACAACAGATCATCGGCAGCAACTTCACTGAGGTAATCACCAACCCTATCAACGCTTCCATCATCATCAATGTGAAGCCGGAGTATGCCAATTCCGATTCCCTGAACAAGATTTCCAAGGAACTGAAGCGCAATCCGATTGTGCAAGATGTTGATTATCCGGACCATGTCGTTAAATCCATCAGCAACAACTTCCGGAAGATTCAGTGGGTGATTGTAGCAATTTGCACTATTTTTATGTTCATCTCCATGCTTTTGGTGGCCAATAGCATTCGGTTGAACATCTATGCTAAACGCTTCAATATCAAGAGTATGCTTTTGGTGGGCGCCACCCCGAAGTTTGTGCGTAGACCCTTTGTGACCAAAGGAATGCTACAAGGCATTTGGGGCGGACTGATCGCCATGTTGCTATTGGCGCTCCTCTTGCTCTACGGAAACAACGCGGCTCCGAAGTTTATCGATTTCTCCGCGATGCTCTATATCGTCATTATCCTCTGTGCTGTTTTCGTGTTCAGCATAATCTTCACTATGCTGATTTCCGCCATTTCAGTGAATCGGTATATCCGCATTGATGACGAAAGATTGTATATGTAAATATTTAATAACCAATATTATGAGTTCAAACAACGAAACTGTGAATAATGTGAGAGGCAACCGTCCGCCTCTTTTCCGCAAGATGAATTACATTCTGATGGGCGTTGGCGCTTTGCTGCTGTTCATCGGTTACATCTGCCTGAGCGGCGGTGACGTGCCCGATGACGTTTTTGACGGTGAAATTTTCAACACCCGCCGCATCGTTGTGGCCCCTATTCTGATTTTCTTGGGCTTGGCGACGGAAATCGTGGCCATTATGTGGCATCCGAAAGCCTCCAAAGCAGATAACGAATAATTTTTGCAATGAGCTGGTTAGAAGCACTGATTCTGGGAATCGTTCAAGGATTGACAGAATTTCTGCCCGTCAGTAGTAGCGGGCACCTTACTATATTGTCCAATCTGTTTGGCTTGGAGGGCGAGTCCAACCTCACCATGATTGTGGTCATGCACGTGGCCACTGTCTTGAGCACTTTGGTTATCCTTTGGAATGAAGTGGTCTGGATTTTCAAGGATTTGTTTACGAAACAGTCTTGGAAAAGCTATTCAGGCTTGAACGAAGGTACCCAATATGCCATTAACATCCTGATTTCAATGATTCCCGTGGGCATCGTCGGCTTTTTCTTCAAGGATGCCGTGGAGGAGATTTTCGGCTCCGGTTTGCTGATTGTCGGCATCATGTTGCTGGTCACAGCGGCGTTGCTGGCCTTCTCTTACTACGCCAAACCGCGTCAGCGTGAAAAGATTTCCCCGTTGCACGCCTTCATCATCGGTATTGGTCAGGCTGTGGCCGTGATGCCCGGTCTGTCGCGTTCGGGAACCACTATCGCCACCGGTCTTCTCTTGGGCAACAAGAAGGAGAAGATGGCGCAATTCTCGTTCCTGATGGTGATTCCTCCTGTGTTGGGAGAAGCTCTCTTGGATGTCAAAGACATTGCTGAACAAGGATTTAGCACTGCTATGAGCGGCATTTCCGCCGGCACTATGATTGTGGGCTTCCTCGCTGCTTTCATCACCGGTTGTTTGGCTTGCAAGTGGATGATTAACGTCGTGAAGCGCGGCAAACTGATCTGGTTTGCTGTCTACTGCGTGATTGTCGGTCTCTTCGCCATCATTTACAGCCAGTTATGCTAAAGAAGATGATCCATGATGTCACCTTCGAATTGCCGGAGATGGACATCAATGCCGAAGGGGATTTGCTGTTGTTTGACAAGCCCTATAAATGTACCTCTTTTGATGTAGTTGGCAAGGTTCGCAAGCATGTGCAACGCGCTGTGGGACATCGCGTTAAAGTTGGTCATGCCGGTACGTTGGATCCTTTGGCCACCGGACTTCTGCTCATTTGCGTGGGTAAGATGACCAAGCAGGTGGACGCGCTTCAGGCGCAGGAGAAGACCTATACGGGCACTTTCATGATGGGTGCCACCACTCCCAGTTTCGATTTGGAGAAGCCGATTGACGCTACTTATCCTTACGAGCACATCACGCGCGAAATGGCAGAGGAAGTTGCCAAGAAGTTCACTGGCGACATCCAGCAAATTCCGCCGATGTTTTCCGCTGTGAAGCATCAGGGTGAGCGCTCCTACGAGATTGCCCGCCGCGGCGAGGACGCTCCGTTAGCCGCCAAAAACATCACCATCTACGAGTTCGATATCACCCGCTTTTCCTTGCCGGAAATTGACTTCCGAATCCGCTGTTCCAAAGGCACTTATATCCGCGCCATCGCCCGCGATTTCGGCGCAGCACTCAACAGCGGCGCCCACCTCACTGCCCTGCGCCGCACGCGCATCGGCAGTCTCTGCGTGGAAGACGCAATACAACCGGAAATTAGAGAGCGGATATGACAAAAAGAGGCAACCAAAGGTCGCCTCTTTACGTATATGTACGGTTGTTATTCCGCTAGCAGTAGGACTTTATCGTGGCTGACTTCCACAACGCCGCCGCGGATGTCAAAGAATTGCTCCTGATTCTGATCGTCCACCACTTTCACGCGGCCCTCTTTCAAAGCGGAAACCAGCGGGGCGTGGGATTTTAGAATCTCAAACAATCCGTCTATGCCGGGAAGCTGTACAAGAGAGACCTCTCCTGTGAATAGCGTGCTGCTGGGAGTGATAATCTCAAGTTTCATAACTCCTTATTTTGCAGTTGCCAACTCTTTCTTACCCTTTTCGATGGCCTCCTCGATGGTACCCACGAGGTTGAAGGCGGTTTCGGGCAGGTCGTCCAGCTCGCCGTCCAGAATCATGTTGAAGCCCTTGATGGTGTCTTCAATATTGACGAATTTGCCAGGGATACCGGTAAACTGCTCGGCCACGAAGAACGGTTGTGACATGAAACGCTGCACACGACGTGCGCGGTGCACCGTCTTGCGGTCCTCTTCGGAGAGCTCTTCCATACCGAGGATGGCGATGATGTCTTGCAGCTCTTTATAGCGTTGCAACGACTCCTTCACGCGTTGAGCGGTCTTGTAGTGCTCTTCACCCACGATGTCAGGGGACAAGATGCGGGAGGTGGAGTCGAGTGGGTCGACAGCGGGATAGATACCCAGCTCGGAGATTTTACGGCTCAACACCGTGGTAGCGTCCAAGTGGGAGAATGTCGTGGCGGGTGCCGGGTCAGTCAAGTCGTCGGCAGGCACGTAAATAGCTTGCACAGAGGTGATTGAACCGCGCTTGGTGGAGGTGATACGCTCCTGCATGGTGCCCATCTCGGTGGCCAGCGTCGGTTGGTAACCCACAGCTGACGGCATACGTCCGAGCAATGCGGAAACCTCGGAACCAGCCTGCGTGAAACGGAAGATGTTGTCGACGAAGAAGAGGATGTCGCGACCACCGGTGGTCTCGTCACCGTCACGGTAGCCCTCAGCCACGGTCAGACCGGAGAGCGCCACACGGGCACGTGCTCCAGGGGGTTCGTTCATCTGTCCGAAGACCAGTGTGGCCTGTGATTTTGCCAGCTCAGCCATATCGACTTTCGAGAGATCCCAACCGCCTTCCTCCATGCTCTTCAGGAATTCGTCACCATAACGGATGACCTTGGATTCCAGCATTTCGCGAAGCAGGTCGTTACCCTCACGAGTACGCTCGCCCACGCCCGTGAACACAGTCGTACCGCCGTAGTTCTTAGCGATGTTATGGATCATCTCCATGATGAGGACCGTCTTGCCCACACCCGCACCGCCGAACAGACCGATCTTACCCCCCTTTGCGTAAGGCTCAATCAGGTCGATGACCTTGATACCGGTGTAGAAGACCTCCTGAGTGGTGGAGAGGTTGTCGAATGTAGGCGGTTGACGGTGGATGTCGCTGCGTTTCTTGGAGGGAATCTCACCGATACCGTCGATGCTGTCGCCGATGACGTTCATCAGACGGCCGTTGATGTTCTCCGTGGGCATGGTAATCATGCGGCCGGTGGCCACCACTTCCATGCCGCGGTGCAGACCGTCGGTGGAGTCCATGGAGATGCAACGCATGGTGTTTTCACCAATGTCTTGCTCACATTCCAGAATTAATTTGTCACCATTGCCTTTGCGAACTTCCAAAGCATCGTAGATATTAGGCAGTGTAACGTCCTCATCGAAGTGGACATCTACCACTGCACCAATGATTTGGGAAATTTTTCCTTTTATCTGTTCTGACATATATCAAATATTATTGTCTAAAAATTTTGAGCCGCCAAAGATAAAAAATTTACAAATAATAAGGCTCTAAAAAATTTTTTTTCGAAAACTGTCGAATCATATCAAAAAAAGTGTATTTTTGCCGCCGATTTCCCAAGCGGAAGTAGCTCAGTTGGTAGAGCACAACCTTGCCAAGGTTGGGGTCGCGAGTTCGAGTCTCGTTTTCCGCTCAAATGTAGAGACGTTACAGTGTGACGTCTCTATTTTTTTGCGATATGAGGTTTGATTTCGTTGTCGAAGATGTCGCGTCTAACGATACGATAATGAGGATGATAGGCGGTGTTGTAAACCCGACTGTGACGCATCTCCTGACCCTTCAAGCTGGCTTCCCGCAATAGCTTTGCATCCTGTTCGAAGTTGTCGAAACGGATGCCGCTCCGGATGACCACATCCACGATGAAAGCCCATTTCGTCTGCCAGTCGATGGCGGGTTGCCCCACGGGATCGCTGCTGCGGACAAACGCATCAAGCAGTTGCTCGGCGGTGATCAGACTGTCGGCAATGGCGGAGAGGTACACTCGCACAAAACGGCCTTCAGAACCTGTAAACTCGTAGTAGAAGGCGGTTGCTTGGTCATATTCCGCCAATTCGTGCATGAGATAATAGCGTGCTGTTGCGGTGTCGGGAATCAGATGCGATGGCCCGAAATGTTCTTGGTAGAAACTCTTGTAAACATCCTGCAAGGTGGCTTGCGGATAGGTGGTTGACAGCCGCACGATGGCTTCGCGAACGGCCGTCGTGTCAAGAGTTTGCGCCTTCGCGATGCCAATTCCAAACAGCAGACAGCAAGCGATAAAAACAGCTATTTTTTCCCTCATATTCATTAGAAAGTTTTCTGTTGAATTGTTTTCGCATCAATTGTGAAGCAGTGTTATTACTCCTTGCTGCGTTCACGAAGATTGATGAAATGCTCGTAGCAGTGGGCACCGGCAAAGTATTGACCGTTATCGCGGACGCTCTTGAGGATGCGCGTACGTGAAGCGACTGCCTGCGCAGGATCCGTATCATAACGAGCACAGAACTGCGGATGGTCCAGCTGGAGGTCTTGGGCATGCAGCAGATCGCCGGCGATGAGGCAGTACCCGTCCACCGTATAAACCGTGTGACCCGGGGTGTGACCAGGTGCAAGCTGGGCAACCACCAGTCCATCGAAGAGCTTTTCGCCGTCGTGGAAGGTCTTGATATGGCCTTTGTAGGCCTCCATCACCTGTTTCCACATTCCGTTGTTTTTCGCCATCGGACCGCCGTCGCCCCATGCGTCATACTCCTCTTGCGAGAGGTAAATGGTTACGTTGGGAAATGCCGCTTTCCCGTCAAGCAGCAACCCGCCGATATGGTCGAAGTGCAGGTGCGTGAGACATACGGCCGTAATCTTTGCAGGATCAAACTCGGCTTTTTTCATGTTTTCCAACAGTTGACCGCCATTATTGGCACCCAATCCTGCGTCAAAGAGGATCGTATGTAATGAATCGACGGCAATGAAGGCGTTGATGGCCGAACGAGAAGCGCCCGTGGGCATCAGTGTGGCGAGCAGATTGTCGTCGTAGGAGCCGAGGAAAAGCTCTTTGGACATCTCGTTCTCCTTATCCACCAACCCGAAAATCATGGGCTTGTCGTTCTTAAAGAGCAGTGTGACACCGTCTTTTGTGGTTATGGTAAAAGTGGGCTCCTGCGGGGTGTCCGTCGTTTGGTTCTGAGAATTGCCATTACGGCAGGAAATAGTCAGCAACATAGTTGCGGCTAACAGGAAAATGGTGTGTTTCATTTTTTTTCGATTTTATATTTTTGATTCTTGTTCTTTCCTTGTCTCACTCCATCAGTAAGACTGCGCAAAAATACAAAATAATGTTAACGGATTATCTTTACAATTTTATAATATTTCTTCCGTATCAACACCAGACGCACCAACCAAATCCCGAAAAACGCATTCGACAGAATCTTATAGAGTGGCGGCATGGTTACGAACCACGACACTACCCAGAGCACGAGGTCGATGTCGAAAAGGATGTTCCACAACCGTTCGCGGTCGTGGAACTCGCAGACCATCTCGCCGGACTGCGGGATTTCCACTAGTTCGGTTGCTGACACCGACATGTCGATGCTTTTGCCCTTCTTGCCGATCGGGATTTGTCCGCCGAACTGCACCCGCAGTAGGTAGCTGCCTGGCGGCACCTCGCCCTGCAGCTGGTCGTCCTTCAACATACCCACATAGTAGCCGTTCAGGAAGACCGCGTGGGGAAGCCTCGGTTCGTACCAATGTCTTTTATGTTGAATGGTGAGGGTGGGCATTTTGATCTAAATTTTCAGCAAAAAAACGGTTTTTACTTCAGCAACCTCATGATCTGACTCTCTGAAGCTTCGGGCAGGAAACTCCGAAAATGGGCAAACATCCGCTCCAGCGACTCTTCGGGGGTGCGTGCACAAGTGCAGATCTCCTTGCCGTAGAGCCTTTCGGGGGTAGTGAGCAGCGACCAACCCCAGCCATATTCTCTGCCGTGCTTGTCCCTTGGATAGACGAAGTCCTCTGTGACGATGCGGCAGGACATTTGCAAGCGGGTAACGTAGCTGTCGAAGCGACTGCGCATCTTCGGGCCGGAGAAGCCGCAGGCGGCGCGCAATTCGCGGGTGATCAGACTGCCCTGTTCACGCAAAGTCAGCAGGATGGCTTCCTCGATGCTCCCCTCCTTGGGCGCGGGGTAGCGATTGCGGCGGTAGTTGCAGAAGTCGGGCCACCACTCACGACTGATAAAGCCCGCCTTGTTGGCAAAGAATTTCCCGTACATGCAGCCGCCTTCAGATACAATCGGGCCTTTCCACTTCCACAGCGGCCAGTCCCAACCCCCATCGGAAAAGGTCACATAGCGGCAATCCTCGCTCACGACTTCCTCCGCCGAATAGCCGAAAATGCCACTGTCCAACAGCGGCAGGAATCCGATTTTTTGAATCAGCTCCATCAGCAGCAGAGGGTTGTATATTTCAGCGTGTTTCATATCTCCTCCAACGCCCCTGTCTCCGAATCAATGATGAAACCTCTGACCACGATATCTTTTGGCACAAGCGGGTGCGTCTTGATGGTTTCGACGGTTTTGAGGACGGAGGTAGGGGTGTCCTTGAAACCCTCCAGCCAGTGGTCCAAGTCGATGCCACATTTGCGGATGGTGTCGAGCGTTTCGTCCGTCACACCGCGTGCAATCATCTCGTGATGGAAGTGGTCGTAGCTCATGTGACACGCCCCGCAGTGACTGTGCGCCACCACCATAATCTCCTCAACACCAAGCTCGTAGATGGCGACTATGAGGCTGCGCATCGCCGAGTCGAAAGCCGAAATCACCAATCCGCCGGCGTTCTTGATGATCTTCGCGTCGCCGTTCTTCAGTCCGAGAGCAGCCGGCAGCAACTCCGTCAACCGCGTGTCCATGCACGACAGCACTGCTAACTTCTTGTCGGGATATTTGTCGGTGAGATATTTCTCGTAGCCTTTCTGCGCCACAAAAGTCTTATTGAAAGCGATAATTTGGTCGATCATAATCAGTCGTTCTAATATGGGCACAAAAATACAAAAAAACAGTTTTCTGGTATCTTTGCAGGACGAAGAGCACATGTAATATTCGTTGTTCTATCTCTCTTTAACACAAACGTTTTTTACAATTATTTGTTAATTAACATACTGTTAATCAGTATGTTATAATTTTTCTTATCTTTGCCGCCTGAATTTTTTGACAACGAAATATTGTATGGCAGAACGACATCCAACAGATATGACCATGAAGATTTTGGCACACTATCCAAGTGGAGGAAAAGTATTGGTTTACAATAGTATAGATAGAAGTACTAGCGATTTTAAGCGTATTTTCGATTGTGCCAAATTTTTTGCTCACCAAGGTAAAACGGTTATCTTACCCCCAAAATTGGACGTACCCTATAAGAACCCAGCATATGATCAAATATACGGTACGTTGAAAGACACCGCTTTCTATGGCAAATGCCCAGATTTGCAAGTAGATGGGGTGTGGTATGAGCATGAGGGGTATGCCACTTTAAACCCTAAGACTAATTTTTCCAACATGCTGAAAAGAGGATTACGTCAATCTGACAGAATCATTATTGAAGATTGCGGCTTGACTGATAGTTATATGAAGAGGAATATATTAGTGAGAATATCTGAAAATCAGTGCATTAAAGAAGTATATGTAAAAATGGGGTGCGACATCCGGCTTCTCTTTAAAGCAGTATAGCAGGATTTTCGTCCTGCCACCTGAATCGTCGAACCCGCAGACTCGACAGCTGAAACCAAAGTTTCAACCTCGTTGCAAAAATACAATTTTTTTAATATCAATGCGTATTTCGATATTTTTTTATTGAAAATCCGATTTTCATTTTACCAACTACTTACAGCGGATTGCAATACAACATATGGTTGTTCTTCCAATTTGTTGTAACCGCTAACGGGGCAGGTGTATGTATTTCTTTTCATGTGCGCCTAATTGTCTCTGATACAACTTAATGAGCTTTGGTCAAATTCATTTTCAATGGATAGATATTGAATGTGACCTATAGAGAGAGTTGAAAATTTTCGGAATTAATATTCAAAGTGTTTTTCATTCTCTTTTTTCTTTGTGAAAACATCGATAAGTCGCACGCAGCCTTTTAACGGGATGATAGCAAGTTATTATACTGAGTTTTATCTCTTTCAAGTGATACACAACCACACATTTCCAAATCTGGCAAAGTAAGTAATATCGGTTACCAATCAGCGCAAAGATTATATGCCGGGATTTTACCTCGGATTGCAATACAACCCGTGACTTCTAGCAATTTTACTGATTGTCTCTTCCGGCAAGCGGCTGTGAAAATGAAGGTAATAGTCATATCCTACATCAACCTGCACTTTTTTAGCTTCGTTTACCAATGCACACCAAAACAATTCTCTTAAACATGCTATCAATATCGTATCTATCTTGGAAACTGCTATCCGTTGACCTTCCTTCAAAGAGGAAACAATTTGATACAGAGCCTTGTTCTCTTTGTTGAATGCCTTGGATCGACGATAATAATACGTGTTTGGATTAACAATCGTCAAGAACTTGACGCCCGACATTTCCAAAAGCTCTTTTACCGTATCAACGTATGCAGCCTCGACTCTCAGATACTCTTCCTTGGTCAACACCTCTCCGTCAAAGCTGCTCCCGATGTCGCTAACTGAAATCCATTCGTTTTTTGTATAAATACCATCTTTGTAGTATTGAGGTTTGTATTTGACAATCTCACATCCGAATTTTCTGAACGGACTGTTAAGATTCGTGCTGTTCATTCGTTTGAAAACCTTGTCACTTAACATCTTACTTTGATCTTGATGATTCTTGTTCTTCA